>WNFL01377174.1_pt2 | contig 10298 bp, 10 predicted proteins | sample 5400361 | NCBI WGS metagenome assembly WNFL01 (sample SAMN13153351, study PRJNA577476) | soil metagenome | isolation source: 40 cm soil on Douglas fir-dominated hillslope | place: USA:California | collected 2013-09-17
GCGGCGAAGCCGACCACGAAAACGTTGTCGCCGATGTCATCCGCGGTGACTTGCGGCGGTCCCGAAGTCACGTCGAACACGGCCCACCATTCCGCAAACGTGTCGCCGCCCATGGTGATCGGGGTGAAGCGCATGCCCGCCATATAGTTCGCCACCGGCATCGGCGATATCAGAATGTTGTAGGTCAGGGACCGGGTGTCGTCCGCCAGCGAGAGCAGTTGCTCGCGCAACAGCCCGCCGTCGCTCCTGCGCGTAAAGCGCCGCACACAGCCAACCCGGTCCGCCGGCAGGCCGCCTTCGATCTCGCTCGTCGCGATGGCCGGGTGCCATTTCGGCAAGCCGTTGAAGTCGCGCACCAGCTTCCACACCTTGTCGGCGGTCGCGCTGATGATTGCGCTGCGATACACCTTGATCATTTTTTCTCCTCTCCCTCAATTTTTACCACAGAGACACAGAGGCACAGAGAAGAATAGAGAGAGACGATGTCCACGTTAACGTGGAAAACAGTGCAATAGTTTGCTGTGCGGCCATCTATTCGTTTCCCGTCCATGTGTCTGGATTTCCAGTTTTCTCTGTGTCTCTGTGCCTCTGTGGTGAATTGACTTAGAACTGGATAGCCTTAAACTTGCGAGTCTGTTCGGTGAGGGCGGTTTCGGTGGGCAGGCGTTCCATGCTGCTGGCGCCGTAGAAGCCGTGGCAGCGTTCGGCGTGCTGGAGGATATAGTTGGCGTCCTCAGGTTGGGCGATGGGGCCGCCGTGACATAAGACGATCACGTCCTTGCGCACTTTGACGGCCGCTTTCGCAATGGCATCGATTTCATTCACGCACGTCTTCAGGCTTTTGGCGGACGACGCGCCGATGGCGCCGCCGACAGTGACACCCATGTGCGCGACGATGATGTCGGCGCCGGCTTTGGTCATCGCCTTGGCTTCGTCCGGGTTGAAGACATAAGGCGTGGTCAGCAGGTCGAGCTCATGCGCCTGGCGGATCATGTCCACCTCGAGGCCGTAGCCCATGCCGGTTTCCTCGAAGCTGGCGCGCATCACGCCGTCGAACAGGCCGATGGTCGGAAAATTCTGCACGCCGGAGAAACCCATGGTTTTCAGTTCGGCGAGGAACTGCGGCATCAGGACGAAGGGATCGGTGCCATTCACGCCGGCGAGCACCGGCGTCTTTTTCACGACCGGCAGTACTTCGCAGGCCATTTCCTTGACGATTTCATTGGCGTTGCCGTAGGCGAGCAGGCCCGCGGCCGAGCCGCGCCCGGCCATGCGGTAGCGGCCGGAGTTGTAGATGATGATGAGGTCGATGCCGCCGGCTTCCTCGCACTTGGCGGACAACCCGGTCCCGGCGCCGCCGCCGACGATCGGCACGCGCTTCGCCACCATGTCCCGGAACTTACCGAGTATTTTTTTTCTGTCGATTGCAGGCATCGTTTCGAATCCTTGTTCCCTATTGGGCGATTTCCCGGAAGTTACGCACCAGTGCGGCGGAGAACTCCGGGTCGTTGATGTGAAGGGGCAATCGCGTCAGGCGCCGCGATGCGGTTTGTTTCAGTGATTTTTCCAGCGCACCGAACAATGCGGCGTCGGCTTCCGTGTCGTAGAAGGCCTGGCCCGGCACATCCAGCGCGGACACGCCTTTCTCGGGAATCAGGAAACGCACCCGGCCTTCGCAGGCATTGAGTTTTTCCGCGATCCATTGGCCGATCTGCCGGCACTCTTCGGGCGTGGTGCGCATCAGCGTGACATTCGGATTGTGCTTGTAGAGCTTGCGGCCGCGAAAACGCTCGGGCACGGTTTCCATGGCCCAGAAGTTCACCATGTCGAGCGCACCGGCCGAGCCGACATAGGGAATGCCGCTGCGGGCGATGGCGCCCAGCCGGTCGGGTCCGGCGGAAAGCACGCCGCCGACAAGGTGATCGCAGACCTCGGTGGTGGTCACGTCGATGACGCCGACCAGCATGCCGCTGTCGGCCAGCTTCTCCATCGACTGGCCGCCCGTGCCGGTGGCGTGGAACACCAGGCAGTCGAATTCCCGTTCGAGTTGCGCGACGGTCTGTGTCACGCAAGCCGTGGTGACGCCGAACATCGTCAGGCCGATCGCGGGCCTGGCCTTCACATCAGGCACTGTATGGGTGGCCATGCCGGCGATTGCGTGCGCGGCATTGCCGAGCACAACCCGGCTGATGCGGTTCAGTCCCGCGACATCGGTCACCGAATACATCATGGCAATGTCGGTTGCCCCGACGAACTGGCCGACGTCGCCGGCGGCGAGCGTGGACACCATCAGCTTGGGAACGCCCACCGGCAGTCGGCGCATGCCGGCCGTGACGATGGAAGTGCCGCCGCCGCCACCCAGCCCGATCACGCCGGCTATGTCGTCGCGACGAACGATGTAGTGCGCGAACGCCTCGCCCATTGCCGCGACGTTGGCACCGCGATCGTTGCCTCCGAGCACGAACTGCGCGCCGCGCGGATGGCAGGCGGCGACATCGGCGGCGGCGACATCGACTGCAATCTGCGCGGTCTTGATGCCGACATCGACCAGGGTCGTGGGAGCGCCTGCCGCCTCGACCAGCGATTTGACGTATTGCAGCTCCTGGCCCTTGGTGTCAGCCGTGCCGACGACGTAAACACGCTTCATGGCGTTGAGCGATGGATGGATGACGAAGGGGGAAAGCGCGCGGCGGTGTGCGCATCCGCGGCGTACTCCATGGCGGACTTCATTGCATCTCCCCCGCGTGTGTCCGGCTCGTCGCGCTTGTGCATCGCAACCTTGTGCATCGCAACGCGAAAAAAATACAGGCCGGCGAATGTTTTTGTTGTAAGACGCTGGTATCGTAGTGAGATGCTAGTCTCAGGTCAAGAAGCACAGTCCAAGGCAACCGAAGACAGGGGGCCGCGCGCGCGGATGCGCAAATTCATGCTGGATGCGGCCATGCGTCTGATGCAAGATGGCCTGATTCCGTCGGTCAGCGACGTGGCGGAAGCCGCACAAGTTTCGCGGGCAACGGCGTATCGTTACTTTCCGTCGCAATCGGCGCTGATCCAGGCCGCGGTCGACGAGGCGCTGGGTCCGATTCTCGCGTGGACATCCGCTTCCACGGACGCGGAAGACAGGATCACCGAACTGGTGACTTTTGCCTATCCGCGCATGGAGAGTTACGAGGCCACGCTGAAGGCGGCGCTGCGGCTGGCGCTGGACCAGTGGGCGCGCCGTCACGCCGGGCTGTTCGGCGACGAGGCGCCGATGGTGCGCGGCCATCGCATCGGCTTGCTGAATTCGGCGGTGTTGCCGCTGAAAGGCAAGCTGACGCGGGATGGCTTCGAGCGCCTGACGCAAGCGCTGTCGCTGGTGTTCGGAACGGAAGCCTTCGTCGTGCTGAAGGATATCTGGGGCCTGGATCGCAAGCGCGCGGAAGAGGTCGCGCTGTGGACGTGTCATGCGTTGATCCAGGCGGCAATCGCAGAGAATGGCAAAGCCGTGGCGAGGACTGCGGCAACCGCGGGCAGGAGAAAGAACGGCGTGCATGGCGCGGGCTCGTTGCCTAAGAAGAAGTCACGGGCAAAGTTAAGGTAGAGAAACGGCAGTTTGTTTTGGAACACGGCGACAAGACCGTGGCAGGTATCGGTGTTGAGAGCGGCCGGCTGGTTGCAATCTGCAATCGGGAGGCCGCAATAACAAAGACCAATACGTGAGGAGAAAAAGATGAGCACGAAAAAATGGTCCGGCCTGCTGGCCGGCGCTGTTTTCGCTCTGGCGTGCGGTTCGGCGTCCGCGGCGGAAAAACTGACCATCCTCTGGGCCCAGTGGGACCCGGCGAATTACCTGCAGGAACTGGTCAAGGACTACGAAAAGCAGACCGGCACCAAGGTCGTCATCGAAACGGTGCCATGGCCCGATTTCCAGACCAAGGCCTTCACCGAGTTTAACGCCAAGGGCGACGCCTACGATCTGGTGGTCGGCGATTCCCAGTGGCTCGGTGCGGGTTCGACCGGTGGCCACTATGTGGACCTGACCAACTTCGTGGTGAAGAACGGGCTCGACAAGAGCATGGCGCCCGCCACGGTTGCTGGTTACTCCGAGTATCCGCCAAAGAGCAAGAAATACTGGGCCGTGCCGCTGGAAGGCGATGCGACCGGTTGGGCCTACCGCAAGGACTGGTTCGAAGACCCCAAGGAAATGGCCGCATTCAAGAAGAAGTACGGTTACGACCTGGGCGTGCCGAAGACCTGGGCGCACCTGCGCGACATCGCGGAGTTCTTCCATCGTCCGGCCGAGAAGCGCTACGGCATCGCAATTTATACCGACAACACCTACGACGCCCTGGCAATGGGCTACGAGAACGTGTTGTTCGGCTATGGCGGCGACCTCGGCGACTACTCGACGTACAAAGTGCGCGGGATGGTGAATTCCAAGGAAGCGATCGATGCCCTGAAGTTCTACAAGCAGCTCTACGGCTTCACGCCGCCGGGCTGGGGCAAGGTGTTCTTCATGGAGGACAACCAGGCCATTACCGAAGGCCTGGCGGCGATGAGCATGAACTTCTTCGCCTTCTTCCCGGCGCTGACGAATCCGGCGACCAACAAGAACGCCAAGGTCACCGGCTATTTCGCCAATCCGGAAGGCCCGACGGGAAAACGCTTCGCAGCTCTTGGTGGTCAGGGCATTTCGATCATCAAGTACTCGAAGAAGCAGGCCGAGGCGACGAAGTTCCTGGAGTGGTTCATCAAGGATGACGTGCAGAAGAAGTGGGCGGAACTGGGCGGCTATACCTGCAACGCCAGCGTGCTGAAATCCGATGCGTTCCAGAAAGCGACGCCGTACAACAAGGCGTTCTACGAAACCATGTTCATGGTGAAGGATTTCTGGGCCACGGAGGAATACGCCGAGCTGCTCGACCAGATGAACAAGCGTTTGCATCCGTTCATCGTGGGTAACAAGGGCACGGCTGAAGAAGCCCTGAACGGCCTTGCCAACGACTGGGAAGCCACGTTCAAGAAGTACAAGCGCTACAAGTAAGGGGTTTGTCCGGCGGGGGCATCGCCTCCGCCGGCCTCGTTTTGCGTGTCGTAAGCATGAGCATGTAAAAAACAGAAGGCCGCGCCTTAGGGGAGCGAACCTTCGCAATGAGGAGAAGGGCTTCAGATGATTGCCAGACTCGATCCGAAGTCTGCGGCGGCACGACGCGGGTTGAGCGATTTCGCCATACGCAATCTGTTCATTATTCCGACGATCGTCTTCCTGATCGTCTTCAACATCTTTCCGCTGATCTATTCTCTCGGTTATTCGTTCACCGATTTCCGCGCATCCAGCAACCAGCCCGCGAATTTCATCGGGCTCGATAATTACCGGGATCTGCTCGGCGACGAGCACATCTGGAACAATTTTTCTGTCACCGCCAAGTATGTGCTGGTATCGGTAGGCGGCCAGGTACTGGTCGGATTCGGCGTGGCGCTGCTGCTGAACCGTAAAATCCCGGGCAAGGGCTTGCTCACGACGCTGCTGATGTTGCCGATGATGATGTCGATGGCTGTGGTCGGCCTGTTCTGGCAACTGCTCTACAGCCCCACGTGGGGGATCATCAACTACATCTTCGGCCTCGAGGACTTTGCCTGGCTCTCCAATCCCGATGTGGCACTCTATGCCGTTGCGCTGACGGACATCTGGATGTGGTCGCCGTTCGTGATGCTGCTCTGTCTCGCCGGCCTGTCCGCGATTCCGCAGCACCTGTACGAAGCCGCCGCGATCGATCGCGCCAGCAAGTGGTATACGTTCACCCGCATCACCTTGCCGCTGGTCAGCCCCCTGCTGCTGATCGCGATTATTTTCCGCACGATGGAAGCATTCAAGACTTTCGACCTGGCCTTCATCATGTCGAGCCTGGATTCGACCGAGCTGATTGCAATCCGGCTCTACAAACTCGCTTTTCAGGAATGGCAGACAGGCAAGTCCTGCGCACTCGCCTATATCGTGCTGATCATGGTGCTGGCGATCACCAACATTTACGTGAAGTACCTCAACCAGGTGAAGGATAGATAGTGTCCTGTTCCGCTAATTCGTGGGACGGTGGCAATCACCTACAAGCGGTTTCTTGGATCTTTATGACGACAATCCAATATCGGCCAGAAAACCTGCGAAATCGGCGTCAGGCAAGGCGCGAGTCCTCGACAGTGGCAGGGGCCGGTGGAACGTGGAGCAGGGATCGCAGCAGGGTGGAAGAGGGCCCCCGAGTTTTCTTCGGGGATCTGACCCCGGAGGCGATCGAAGGCGGCGGAGCGATCCTTTGTGCTTCTGATCTCAGGTCGCATCCCCAAATACAGTTGGGGCCCCTGCTCCGCCTCGACAGCCGCCCCGCTTGCGGGGATGCGACCGTGCAACCGGCCAATAGCGTGTCGACCACCGGCCTGACGCGTGTCTCCGCTGTCAGATCCCCAGAGGGGCCCCTCTTCCGCGCTCCGACACGCACGACGAGGATTCGTAACACCGCATGGCGCCGATTCTCGACGGGTTTTCAGCCGCGAATTAGCGGAACAGGACACTAAACATGGCGGCCGTCCAGTCGAAGCGTCACAAGCTTACGAATCGGCTGCTGATCGCGCTGGTATTCGTCGTCCTGTTCCTCTATCTGATCCCGTTGTACTGGATCAGCTCCACGGCATTCAAGCCGCGCAGCGCCGCCACTACGGTGCCGCCCACCGTCTTCTTCCAGCCCGAGATCACACCATTCGTGAAACTGTTCACTTCGCGCGTACAGATGCGCGGGGAAGTCGACCCTGAGGTGTACGCAAAGGCCCCCTGGTACGAGAAACGCGTATATGACGGCGGCGAACGCATCATCAAGGATGCCGACGGCAGCTTCGAAAGCTCCGGCTATCTGAGCCGCTTCCTGAACAGCATCGTCATCGCCGTGACCAGCACCTTCCTGGCCGTCGCGATGGGCACACTGACGGCTTACGGCTTCTCACGTTTCAGGATGCCGGGGGAACAGGACTGGCTGTTCTTCATTCTCTCGACGCGCATGCTGCCGCCGGTGGTCGTGGCCATTCCGATGTTCCTGATGTACCGGACCGTCGGCCTGGTCGATACGCATATCGGCCTGATCATCCTCTATACCGCATTCAACCTGTCGTTCTCGGTCTGGCTGATGAAGGGTTTCATCGACGAAATCCCGATCGAATACGAAGAGGCGGCGCTGGTCGACGGTTACACGCGCATGCAGGCGTTCTTCAAGATCGTGCTGCCGCAGGCGGCGACAGGCATAGCGGCGACCGCGGTGTTCTGTTTCATTACTGCCTGGAACGAGTACGCCTTTGCATTGATGATGACCAATCGCCGCGCACAGACGGCCCCGCCCTATATCCCGTCCCAGCTCGGCTCGGGCCTGACCGATTGGACTGTCATTGCGGCCGGCACCTTTCTGTTCCTGGTGCCGGTGGCGGTGTTTACCTTTTTGTTGAGGAAGCACCTGTTGAGGGGTGTGACTTTTGGTGCCATCCGGAAATGACAAGAATCGTGAATGTCGTGAATGTCGTGAATACCGTGAATGTCGTAAAGGCCGTGAAGAACGTGAATGTCGTGAATGTCGTAAATATCGAAAATGCAAAGGCGCAAGGGCGCCCAGCCTTAGGCCATTCGTTTTCTACGACATTCACGACATTCACGGCATTCACGATTGCCGAGCGATGCGCGAGGCAATGCGCATGAATTTCCGCGAACTGAGCGTGCGCGTCCTCGAGCCCGCATCGATGCTCCTGATGATTCTCGGCATCGTCGCGCTGTGCCAGCCGTGGATCGAGGTGCTGCACCGCTATGGTGTGACCATCATCCTGGTCGGCCTGGTTGGATTTTCCGTGTTCTCCAAGATCCGGCCCCTGCCGAAGGAAGACCTGTAATGCGATTGAGAATGGGCATGGTCGGCGGCGGGCTGGATGCGATGGCGGGCGAACTGCACCGCCGAGCCGTCGCGCTGGACAGCCGCGTGGAGTTTGTTGCGGGTGCCTTGTCTTCGACGCCGGAGCGTTCGCACACTGCTGCGAAGGCTTGGGGCCTGGCGCGTGGCTACGGAACCTGGCGGGAGATGCTGGAAGCGGAACAAAAGCTTCCGGCGGCGGAGCGCATCGAATTCGTCACGGTGGCCACACCCAATCATCTGCATGTGCCGGTATCTGCGGCATTTGCAGTCAGCGGATTTCACGTTGCCTGCGACAAGCCGATCGGCATTTCGCTGGAAGAGGCAAGGAGTGTGTGTCGCGTGGTGGAGAAAAGCGGCATCGTCTTCATGCTGACCCACAACTACACCGGCTACCCGATGGTGAAGCAGGCACGCCACATGATCGCCGGCGGCGAGCTGGGTGATCTGCTCAAAGTGGTCGTCGACTACCCGCAGGGCTGGCTGCTGCAGCCGATCGAGAAACAAGGCCACAAAGGCGCCGAGTGGCGCACGGATCCATTGAAGTCGGGCGCGGCAGGATGCCTCGCCGATATCGGTTCTCATGCCCAGCACATGATGCACACGGTAACCGGATTGGAGATCGAAGAATTATGCGCGGACTTCGGCCACCTTCACGGCCGCAAGGTCGACGACGACATCAGCATTCTGCTGCGCTTTCGCGGCGGGGCGCGGGGCATGCTGTCGGCGTCCCAGTTTCGCATCTACGGCACCCGCGGCGCGCTCGAGTGGAAACAACTGGAACCGGAATCGCTGGTTTTCCGGCAACCGGGACAGCCCGTGCGGACGTTGCGCCGTGGCGAACCGTATCTGTGTGATGCGACAAAGCGCGCCAGCCGCCTTCCGCCCGGCCACCCCGAGGGCTACTACGAAGCGTTCGGCAATTTGTACCGGAATTTCGCCGATGCGATCATCGCCCGCCGCAAGGGTGTCCGCGTGGAAGAGGATTTCCCGACGGCAGTCGACGGCGCGCGAACCATGGCTTTCATCGAGACCGCGCTGGAGAGCAATGCTGCCGGCGGCAGATGGACCAAGGTGAAGGACCATAAACACTGAATGCGAGTGCTGAGTGCTGCTTACTGAGTGCTGAGTGAAAAGCGAATCTAACATTAACAACCAATCACCGTTTACTGATCACTGTTCACTGCCTTCAAATGGCCGACATCATCCTCCGAGACGTCGAAAAATACTTCGGCGCAAGCTACATCATCCGGAAGCTCAACCTGGAGATCCGGCACCGCGAGTTCGTGGTGCTGCTCGGGCCTTCCGGTTGCGGCAAGACGACGACATTGCGCGCCATCGCCGGGCTCGAGGATATCGACACCGGCGACATCCTGATCGACGGCAAGCCGGTGCAGGCCTTGCAGGCCGCGGACCGGGACATCGCCTTCGTGTTCCAGTTGTATGCGCTCTACCCGCATCTGACCGCGTACGAGAACATCGCTTTTCCCCTGCGGGCCATGCGCGAATCCGCGGAGACCGTCGACAGGCGGGTCATGGATGCGGCGAAGGCGCTCAGGATCGAGCACTTGCTCAAGAAGCGGCCGGGCGCGCTGTCGGGCGGCGACTTGCAACGCGTGGCCATCGGACGTGCGCTGGTGCGCCGGCCGAAGGCGCTGTTGATGGATGAGCCGATCGGTGCACTGGACGCGAAACTGCGCGAAGAGATGCGTACCGAACTCAAGCGACTGCACATCGAGAACCAGGCGACCACCGTGTATGTGACTCACGATCAGGTCGAAGCCATGTCGATGGCGGACCGGATCGCGATCATGAACGACGGCGTGCTGCAGCAGGTCGGGACGCCGACCGAGGTCTACAGCCACCCGGCCAACCTGTTCGTCGCCCAGTTCGTCGGCAGTCCGATCATGAACGTGACCAAAGGCGCGGTGCGGCCGGGCGACAGCAGTACGCGGGTGATCCTCGGTGACAACGACGCCACCCTGGATTTTCCGCAGAAGCTCTATCCGATGATCGTGGACAAGAAACACGTGGAGGATGAACTGGCCATCGGCATCCGGCCCGAGGGCGTACAGGTCGCGCGCAGCCAGACTGCCGGCCATGTTCCGGTGGAGGCGCATATCATCGAGCCGCTTGGGCCGTACGACATCGTGGACCTGAAGTTCGGCAAGCAGATGTTGCGGGCGCGCACGCCCTCCGGTTACGTGGCGAAGGCCGGCGACATCGTCTGGGCGAAACTGGATGAAACCCAGACCCATTTCTTCAGCACCCGCACCGGGGAATCGCTGCAAATCCGTTTATGAGCTAGAAAATGGCCCACGTCAGACTCGACAAGATCTCCAAGAAATTCGGCAGCCACACGGCGCTGAACAACCTCGACCT
>WNFL01101373.1_pt3 | contig 10297 bp, 11 predicted proteins | sample 5400361 | NCBI WGS metagenome assembly WNFL01 (sample SAMN13153351, study PRJNA577476) | soil metagenome | isolation source: 40 cm soil on Douglas fir-dominated hillslope | place: USA:California | collected 2013-09-17
CGCCGCATCGCACGCTCCTCGACACGCTGCGCGAGACCCTCGGGCTCACCGGCGCGAAGCGCGTCTGCGACGAAGGGACGTGCGGCGCGTGCACGATCCTCCTCGATGGCGAGCCCGTCTATTCCTGCATGACGCTCGCGGTCGCATGTGAAGGGAAGAGCATGCGCACCGTCGAGGGGCTGTCGCGCGACGGAAAGCTGCATCCGGTCCAGGAAGCGTTCATCGAGCACGACGCCTTCCAGTGCGGGTTCTGCACGCCGGGTCAGATCATGTCGTGCGTCGCGCTCCTCGAGCGCGTCCCGCGGCCCACGAGCGAGGACGTGCTGCGCGCCGTGAGCGGCAACCTCTGTCGTTGCGGGGCGTATCCGAACATCGTCGCGGCGGCGCTGAGCGCGGCGAAGGCGGGCTCCGGCCGATGAGCATCAAGGTCGTCCGGACGAAGGCCGAATTCGAGGGCACCATCAGCGAAGAGACCGCGCTCGTCGATGGCAAGGATCTCGCGGCATGGGGGAGCGACGCGGGTCTGACCCATGTCGGCCGGCGACAAACGCGCGTCGACGGCGTCGCCCGCGTCACCGGCCGCGCGCGGTACACCCAGGACATCTACCTGCCGGGGATGCTGCACGTACGCGTGCTGCGGAGCCCGTATCCGCGCGCGAGGGTCCGGCGCATCGACGCGAGTCGCGCCGAGGCCCTCCCCGGCGTGCGCGCCGTGCTGCATCGGTTCAACGCGCCGAAGGCCGCGTTCCGCGGCGAGGAGACGATCTTCCGCGAAGAGGTCCGTTTCGTCGGCGACGAGGTCGCGGCGGTCGCGGCGATCACCGAGGAGATCGCCGCCGAGGCCATCCGCCTGATCGAGGTCGAGTACGAGGTGCTGCCGTTCGTCCCCGATCTCGAGGAGGCGATGCGCGACGACGCGACGCGCCTCGACGAGAAAGGCAACGTGACCGAGTCAGGCAAGCTCGATCGTGGCGACGTCAAGCGTGCCTTCGCCGGCGCGAGCGTCGTGGTCGAGGCGACGTACCGCACCTCGACCCAGCTGCACAACAGCCTCGAGACGCATGGCGCCGTCGCGAGCTGGGATGGCGACGAGCTGACGGTCTGGGAATCGACGCAGCACGTGTTCGGCGTGCGAGAAGGACTGCGGACCGCGCTCCGGATCCCGTACGCCGACATCCGCGTGCTGTGTGACTACATGGGTGGCGGCTTCGGCTCCAAAGGTGGGGCGGGGAAGTACACGATCATCGCCGCGCTCTTCGCGCGGCAGCTCGGCGCGCCGGCGCGCTGCGTCCTGACGCGCGACGAGGAGAACCTCGCGGCGGGCAATCGGTCCGCGACGTACCAGACCGTGCGGATCGCCGCGCGCGGCAAGAAGATCCACGCGATCGAGCACCTGTCGTGGTCGAATGCCGGGCAGGGCCGCTGGGTCGCCGACCCGACCGGTCCGACGAATGGCCTGTACGAGATCCCAAATCTGCGGACGCGCTCGTACAAGGTCGTGACGAGCCTGGGCGCGCTCGCGTCGTTCCGCGCGCCTGGCTACGTCGAGGGCACCTTCGCGCTCGACCAGGCGATCGACGAGCTCGCCGATCGCATGGGCGAAGATCCGCTCGCGCTGCGCCGGCGGCACATCGCGTCGCGCGCCGATCCGGTGACCGGCCTGCGCTACTCGCTGAAGCGGCTCGCGGCCTGCTACGACGTCGGGGAGAAGGAGATCGGCTGGGGCCATCGCAAGCCCGAGGGCACCCGCGGCAGCGCGCCGCACCGGCGTCGCGGTTACGGGATGGCGTCGCAGCTCTGGGGCGGTAGCGGGCTGCCGCCGGCCTACGCGACCGTGCACCTCAATCCGGATGGCACGGCGGTGTTGCGCTGCGGCACGCAGGACATCGGCACCGGCACCCGCACCGTCCTCGCGCAGATCGTCGCCGAGGAGCTCGGGCTCGAGGTCGGCGACGTGCGCGTCGAGCTCGGCGACACGAACAACCAGTACGCGCCGATCTCGGCCGGCTCGCTCACCGTCGCTTCGGTCGGACCGGCCGTGCGGCTCGCGGCGAAGGACGCGCGCATGCAGCTGCTCGACGCGGCGTCCGGGCTGCTCGAGGTCGGAGCAACGGAGCTGCGCGTCGAGCGCGGCTCGGTGATCGGGAAGGGGCACCGGACGCCGCTCGCCGAGGTCCTCGGCCAGGTGAAGGACTTCACCGTGATCGGCAAGGGCTCGCGGTTCCCGAATCCGGAGGGGGTGTCGCTCAAGACGTTCGGCGCGCACTTCGCGCAGGTCGAGGTCGACACCCGCACCGGCGAGGTCTTCGTCGAGCACGTCGTCGCGGTCCACGACATCGGGCGCGTCATCAACCCGCTGCTCGCGCGCTCGCAGGTCGAGGGTGGGGTCATCCAGGGGCTCGGGTTCGTGCTCAGCGAAGAGCGCGTCGTCGACCGGCCGACCGGTCGCGTCGTGAACGGGAACCTCGAGGGCTACAAGGTCCCCACCGTACGGGACGTGCCGAAGATCACGGTGCGGTTCATCGACGAAGCCGACCCGAAGGCGAACAACATCGGCGCGAAGGGACTCGGCGAGCCACCGATCATCCCGTTGCCCGCGGCGATCGCGAACGCGGTCGCGAACGCCATAGGGGTGCGCGTTCGGACCGCGCCGATCACCCGCCAGCGGGTGCTGGAAGCGCTGAATCTTCAGAGCCCTCAGCGGACGCGGCCGTAGGCCGCGGTGATGAACAAATGAAACCGTTCGCGTACGCGCGGCCGAAGGCCGTGACCGAGGCCCTCGAGCTCGCGCGTGGCGGCGCCACGGTGATGGCCGGGGGCACGGACCTCCTCGGCCTGATGAAGGACGGGATCGCGTCGCCGGAGCGGATCGTCGACATCCGCGGCCTCGAGCCGCTCCGCGGCTGGGCTCGCACGAAGGGCAAGGGACTGCGGATCGGGGCGCTCGTGCCGCTCGTCGAGCTAGAGACCTCCGCCGAGCTCGCGAAGCTCATGCCGATCGTCGGCGAGGCGTTGCGGCCCGCTGCCACGACGCAGCTGCGGACCATGGGGACCGTCGGCGGGAACCTCCTGCAGCGCAATCGCTGCTGGTACTTCCGCGACGAGGCCTACCCGTGCTGGCTGAAGGGCGGCGTACGGTGCTTCGCCGTCGATGGCGACAACAGGCAGCACGCGATCATCGGCGCCGAAGAGTGCGTCGCGGTCGCGCCGTCGGATCTCGCGCCGGCCCTCATCGCGTACGACGCCACGGTGTCCCTGACCGGGGCCCGCGGATCGCGCACGATGCCGCTCAGCGACCTCTATGTCACGCCGCACGGCCGAGTCCGCCGCGAGCATGCGATCACGCCGGACCAGCTCATCCTCGAGGTGCGCGTGCCGGAGAACGCGATCGCGCGGCGCGGCGCGTTCGAGAAGGCGATGGAGCGCAAGACCTGGAGCTTCGCGCTCGTGTCCGTCGCGGTCTCGGTCAAGATCATCGGCGGCGTCGCGCGCGACGCGCGCATCGTGCTCGGCGGCGTCGCGCCGGTGCCGTGGCGCGCGCGCGATGCGGAGAAGCTCCTCGAAGGGCGTGCGCTCGACGACGCTGCCTGCGAGGCCGCGGCCGACACCGCGCTCGAGAAGGCGGAGCCATTGAAGGACAACGGCTACAAGGTCCCGCTCGCACGCGAGCTCGTCCGCCGGACCCTCCGCCGGCTCGCATGACCTCGGACGCGGAGCTCATGCGGCTCGAGCTCGAGAATCAGATCGCGGGGAACCGGGCCTTCGTCGCCGGCGATCCAGCGGTCGCGGCGCGCTACGGCACGTCGTTCGAGACCGTGGCGGGCCTCAATTGCTCGACGTGCCGGGTCTGGGATCACCCGCTGTTCAATCGCGTGATCGGCGCCGGCGTGCTCGCTCCCCTCGACGAGCGCGGGCTCGACACGATCGTCGCGCACTACAGCGGGAAGACGTGCAACGTCGAGGTCTACGAAGGCATCACGCCTGAAGGGCTCGTCGCGACGCTCGAGCGCGCCGGCTTCGCAAAGTCGGAGCACGGGCTCCAGGCCCACGGGCTCGAGTCCGATCGGGAGCCTCCGGCACGGGCCACGGGCGCGACCGTGCGGAAGATCTCGCCCGCGGAGCACACCCACTTCGGCGAGCTCGTGCGCGATGGGTTCGACATGGCTGCCGATAGCGAGCTCGGTCGGTTCTTCGTCGACCTCACGGTCGCGTCGCTGCGCGCGCTCGGCGAGCGAGGCGCGGGCTTCATCGCGTCGATCGATGGGCAGGACGCGGGCACCGGGCAGCTTGTCCTCACCGAGCAGGTCGCGGGCTGCTACTCGGGGAGCGTGCTCGCGCGGTTCCGCGGCAAGGGCATCCAGCACGCACTGATCGCGGCCCGCGTGAGGGAGGGCCTGCGCCGCGGCCGACGGATCTTCATCTCGCAGACCGACCCGGACTCGCCGAGCGGCCACAACCTTCACGATCTCGGGTTCCGCACCCTCTACCGTGCGACCTGGTACACGCGCCAGGCGTGACGGAGCCTTCAGCGGACGCGGCCAAAGGCCGCGGTGAGATCGAGCTCACCACCGTCGAGGCGCGCACGCTCGCGCTGCACGCACAGGGCTTCATCGGCCCGCCCGACCCCGACGTCCGCTCGATGCTCAAGCGCGTCGGCGCCGTTCAGCTCGACACGATCTCGGTGCTCGCGCGGTCGCACGAGCTCGTCGCGTACGCCCGACTCGGTCGGGTCAGCCGCACCGAGATCGAATCCGCGTACTGGGGTAGACCCGCGCGCGCCTTCGAGGGGATCGCCCACGCGTACGCCGGCTCAGCGAGCGGCGGATCCATCCGCGCCGCCCTCCGGAGAAGCGCGCGATGCGCGAGATGCTCGCCGCTCTGAGGTCGCGCGGACCGCTCACGGCCACGGATCTCGGCGGCTCGCGGAGCAAGGCGCCGCGGCCGGAGAACGTCTGGTGGCACTGGTCGGCGGAGAAGATCGCGCTCGAGCGGCTCCTTGCGATCGGCGAGGTCGTCTGCGTCGAGCGACAGGCCTGGCGGCGGGTCTATGACCTCGCCGAGCGGGCGGTGCCCGCGCGCCTGCGCGCGATCCACGAGGACGATCCGACGTGTCACGCCACGCTCATCCGGCTCGCGGCGGACCGTCTCGGCGTCGGGACCGTGCGCGACCTACGTGGTTACTTCGGCTGGATGGGGGTCAGCCTGCCGGACACGCGCGCGGCCATCGAACGGGCGAAGCTCGTCCCGGTCACGGTGCGTGGCTGGACGGATGAGGCGTGGGCCTCGCCCAAGGCGCTACGCGCGCTCGGCGCGGGGATCCGCGGCACCCATCGCACGACGCTCATCTCGCCATTCGACTCGCTCATCTGGGACCGGCCGCGCACGGCGCGCATCTTCGGGTACGCGCACAAGTTCGAGGCGTACGTTCCCGCGCCCGATCGCATTCATGGGTACTTCGTGATGCCGGTGCTCGCGAGTGGGAAGCTCGTCGGCCGCGTCGATCCAGGCCGGAGCGGGACGACGCTCCTGGCGAAGCGCGTGAGCGGCGAGCCCAAAGCTGCCGCGCAGATCGCGCGGGCGCTCGTCGAGGCGGCGCGCTGGGTCGGTTGCGACGATGTCAAAGTGGTCGAGGCGCGACCGGCGCCGTTCAAGGCTGCGCTCCGCACCGCGCTCGCGAGCCGGCGCTCGTCCTCGCGTCGGCCGTGGCGCACGCGACTTGGAACCTCTTCGCGAAACGTGCCGGTGGGGGCGCGCCGTTCCTCTGGCTCGCGCTCGCGCTTGCGATCCCGCTCTATGCGCCCATTGCGATCGCGGTCCTCCTCATCACCGGAGCCACGATCGGACCGATCGACGTCCTCTGGATGTTCGTCAACGGCGCGCTGAACGTCGCGTACTTCATCTTCCTGCAGCGCGGCTACCGCGCCGGCGACCTCTCGATCGTGTACCCGCTCGCACGCGGCACCGGCCCGGTCCTCGCGACCATCGCGGCGATCCTCATCTTCGGCGAGCGCCCGACGCCGCTCGCGATCGCAGGCGCTGTCGCCATCGCGGCGGGCGTCTTCGTGCTCACCGGCGATCCGCGCAAGCTGCGGGAGCGCGGCGTGAGCGCGGCCGTCGGCTACGCGCTGCTCACCGGCGTGACGATCGCGACCTACACGCTCTGGGACAAACGGGCGGTGAGCGTGCTGCTCATCCCCCCAGTGGTGTATGAGTGGGGCGCGAACGTGTTCCGGGCGGTGATCCTCACCCCGGCCGCCCTGTCGCGGTGGCCCGAGGTGAAGGCGGAGTGGCGCGCGAACCGGACCGCCGCGTTCGCCGTCGCCTCGCTGTCGCCGCTGGCCTACATCCTCGTGCTGACCGCCCTCGCGATCAGCCCCGTGAGCTACGTCGCGCCGGCGCGGGAGATCGGGATCCTCTTCGGCGTGCTCCTCGGGGCCCGAACGCTCGCCGAGGCGGATATCGGAAAGAGATCGATCGCGGCGATCCTCATGGGGGGGGGCGTCATCGCGCTGGCGCTCGGGTAGTCTGACCGGCCGGATGAGCGAGGGCCTGCTTCTCGAAGCGAAGGGCGTGGAGCGCACGATCGCGCGCATCCGCTGGGGCGCGGCCGCGCTCGACATCCTCGTGGGCCCATTCTTCCCGAACCTCTGGCTGCCCGGGGTGTTCCTCCTTGGCGTGGCGATCATGGCGTACGGCATCGCGATCCTGCGCGCGTCCGAACGCGAGGTCTCGCTCGAGCGCCACCGCCGGATCGCCGCGATCTCGTTCGGCTGCGACCTGACGGTGCTCGTCACCGCGCTCTTCCTGTTCTCGAGCGACCCGGCGTGGATCACGTACTTGATCGCGATGGTCGTCATCATCACCGGCGCGTTCCGCTTCGGAAGCGCCGGCACGTGGAGCGCCACCATCGTGAGCTCCGTCGCGTACCTCGCGGTCGCGGCGTTCCGCCAGATCGAGTTCGGCTTCGTGACCGGACCGGAGCGCGTGCTCTTCACCCTGTCGGTATTCGGGCTGACCGGCATCCTGCTCGATCGCGGGCTCCGCGAGCTGCGCCAGCTCCGGGACGAGCGCGAGGGTCTCATCACGAACCTCCAGCGCCGCGTCGCGGAAGATGCCGCGATCGAGCAGGTCATGCGGATCGTGGCGGCGATCCCTTCGGCCGACGCGATCATCCCGGCCGTGCTCCGCGCCAGTCGCGACGTGCTGCGGTTCGATCGCGCCACGGTCTTCATCGCCGACGACGATCTGGGCGAGTACCGTCCGCTCTACCGTCTCGCCGGCGATGCGACGATCGCCGACGTCCCGCCGCCGCGGCTGCGGCTCGGCGAAGGTCTCCTCGGCACCGCGATGACCGGGGGCTCGACGCTGCTCGTGCGGAATCTCCTCGCGGACCCGCGCTACGTGAAGGTCCGGCCGGACGAGCCGGCTCGCTCCGTCGTGCTCGTCCCGCTCCGCATCCGCGCGCGCACCGTCGCGGTGTTCTCGCTGTCTCGGTCGTTGCCGGACGCGTTCGGCGCCGACGACGTACGCCTCGCGGAGACGATCGCCGGTCTGATCGCGCAGGTGCTCGAGAACGAGCGCCTCTTCGCGGAGGCGAGCCAGACCCAGGCCCTGCGTGCGGCGGACAAGCTGAAGGACGAGTTCCTCGCGACGATCAGCCACGAGCTGCGCACGCCGATCACCGTCATCGGCGGCTCGCTCGAGCTGCTCGCCCAGGGCCGGAGCGCCGATACGGAGGGGCTCATCGCGCAGGCACGCCGCCACGTCGAGCGGCTCGACCGCACGGTCCAGGACCTCCTCGACCTCGCGCATCTCCAGGAAACGCGGATGGCCCTCGAGCGGGAGTACGTCTCGCCGATCGTCCTCTTGAACGAGGCCGCGGGCGCGCACGCGGTCCTCGCGGCGCAGCGGGGTCAAGCGATCGCCGTGGCCGCCAACGGCGCGCCGCCGCTCGCGTACGTCGATCGTCGCCGGATGCAGCAGATCCTCGGCAACCTCGTTGCCAACGCGGTCCGCTACGCGCCGGAGCGGAGCACGATCACGCTCGGCGCGTCCGCCGGCGACGGGCGGCTGCGGCTCACCGTGAGCGACGAGGGTCAGCCGATCCCGGATCTCGAGCGCGCGCGGCTCTTCGACAAGTTCTACCGCCGGCCCTCGCACCGCGACGAGCCCGGTGGGTCCGGTCTCGGTCTCGCGATCGCGAAGACCCTCGCCGAGCTGCACGGTGGCACGGTCCTGGTCGAGGACCACGTCCCGACCGGCAACACATTCGTCGTGGACCTGCCGGTGTGAGGGTGCTCGTCGTCGACGACGAGGCCGACGTCGCGAACCTGGTGAAGATGGGGATCGCGTACCAGCGGCCCGAATACCAGATCGTCGAAGCGCACAGCGGCGCGGATGCGCTCGATCGCGCCGCCCGCGAGCCCTGGGATCTCGTCATCCTCGACCTCACGATGCCCGAGGTCGACGGCTACACCGTCCTCGGCGCGTTGCGCGGTGGCGGCAGCGACGTGCCGATCATCGTGCTCACCGCGCGCGATGGCGAGCAGGATCGGGTGCGCGGCCTCGAGCTCGGCGCCGACGACTACGTGACGAAGCCGTTCAGCCAGAAGGAGCTCGTCGCGCGGATGGATGCGGTCATGCGCCGGTACCGCGCCGGCGCCGAAGCGACCCGCGCGAACGCGCTCGAGCGCGGCGACATGCGGATCGACTTCGCGCAGCGGAAGGTGACGTTACGTGATCAGCACGTCCCGCTGACCCCGACCGAGTACAACCTCCTCTTCCAGCTCGTCACCAATCCCGGCCGGGTCATGACGCACCACGACCTCCTGAAGAAGGTGTGGGGCGACGAGTACCGCGAGGAGGTGCACTACCTCAAGGTGTACGTCGGTCGCCTGCGGTCGAAGCTGGAGCGCGATCCCGCGAAGCCGGAGCTGATCCTCACCTCGCGCGGCGTGGGGTACGAGTTCCCGGCGCGCTAGCTCCGCCTCGCGACGTCGGCCCCCTCGATCGCCAGCAGCTTCCGCTTCACGTCCAGACCCCCCGCGTACCCGACGAGCGAGCCGTTCGATCCGACGACGCGATGGCACGGCACGACGATGGGGATCGGGTTGTGGTTGAGCGCGCCGCCGGCGGCCCGCGAGGCCTTCGCGTTCCCGGCGCGCTTCGCGACGGTGCCGTACGTGCGCACTTCGCCGAACGGGATCTTCGCCGTGGCGGAGAGCACGCGAGTCTGGAACGGCGTCAGGCCGGAGAGGTCCACGTCGATGTCGAACTCGTGGCGCCGTCCGCGGAAGTACTCGTCGAGCTCGCGGGCGAGCGCGCTCGACCGCTTGTGGTCGGGCACGACGCCCGGCCCGTACACGCGCACCAGCCTGCGGAGCTCGCTCTCGGAAGGCTCGTCGCCGTAGTGGATCGTCGTCACGCCCTTCGGTCCGATCGCGACCCAGAGTGGCCCGAGCGGGGAGGCGAGCACGTCGTACCCGATCGTCGCCAGGCCCTCTCGCTTCGCTCGCACGAGCAGCCGCTCGCGCGCGTCGCCGATCAGCACATCCATCGTCATCTCTAGGCCACCGCCGCTTTCACTTTTCTCAACGCTTCGCTCACCCTGGCCCGGGCCGCTTCCTCGCTGCACTCGAGCGCCGTCGCGATGTCCGAATACGCCAGGCCCTGCACCTTCCGCAGCACGAAGGCCGCGCGCTGTCCCGCGGGGAGCGTCTCGATCGCGCCGGCGAGGTCGGCGAGCGTGACATCGTCGCGCTCCGGCGCCGCGAGCGCCAGGTCGTCGACGTTCGCCACGATCCGCTTCGCTCGCCGCTCGCGGTCGATCGCCCGGTTCGTCGCGATCTTGTACAGCCATGCCCGCTCGTTCCCCCGTCGCGGCGGGGGCCAGGCCCGGAACGCCGCGAGGAACGTGTCCTGGTACAGATCCTCGGCGTCCGCCCGCTGGCCCGACAGCCGGAGGGCGTACGCGAACAGCTCGCGCTCGTGGCGCTCGAGGAGCTGGCCAAAGGTCAGCGGGTCGTTCTGCACGCTCGTCCATTCAACGCGGGACCTACTCGGAATGTGAGAACGAGTCCCTCACTGACTACCGGGTCCCCGGTATTGGCCGAGATCGGGGACCGTTCGCCCGCCCTCGTCGAGGACTGTTCGGTTCCCAAGTGCCTCGCGGAGCGTGATCGGGACGGGGATCAACACACCGAGCGCGATCCGGCTGCCGCCGGGCTCGCGGACTCGGACGATCACGGTCACCCCCGACGCATCCTCTCGTGCTGAGTGCTCGGTGACCTCGTCGCCG
>WNFL01262373.1_pt1 | contig 10297 bp, 13 predicted proteins | sample 5400361 | NCBI WGS metagenome assembly WNFL01 (sample SAMN13153351, study PRJNA577476) | soil metagenome | isolation source: 40 cm soil on Douglas fir-dominated hillslope | place: USA:California | collected 2013-09-17
GATTGAGGGTGAGGACATGTCAGCGGGCTGCTGCATAGGAACGACGGCGACGGCACGTCACCAGAGGCCATGAGCGGATGCTGGCCACAAGCCAGGCTAGGACGGCGTATCTGGCTCTAGAGGATCTGGAGCCGCTCGTTTAAGCTAACAACAGGGTCAACACTCGCATACATGCTATAGATACAAATATGTATACCACTTACTCCTTTGAGAGGGATTGCGGGAATAACATTATATCGTCAGCAATGCTACAACATGAGGAAGACGCCACTCATAGGCTCATATTTCTCCGTTGGAGAAAGATGCCAGGTCACCAGCAATACGCGGCGGCTAGAACACGCCCACCGGTGTGTTCAGGTGAATAATGGCGAACGGTGGGGACCCCGTCAGCGGGCTGCTGCATAGGAACGACGCCAGCGACAAAGATATATGACCCAGAGGCCCGTGAATCTATTGGCTCACCTATAGGAAGCACCACGAGGATGTGGTCCGAATATGAAATATACGGACGTCATCGACGTCGATGTTGGACGATAAGGGAGTGATAGACGATCAGCGAAGGATAAACGGGGCGGTAATGGATGATCAGATCAGCGAGTCGTTGCAGGGAGTCGTCAGCGCGACGTCACGACCAGGCCTTGAGCTGAATGACTCACCTTCGGGTACTTTCACAAGAACATGGATCGTCTTGCGAGGGGCACCCTCTAGGAAAACCTCTTCCAACTGAGCTGTCGGGTCCGCTAGCTCGTCGCCCTCATTGAAGTTGATAGTACGTTGATATATGGGTTCGATCGCTGCGTTATAGGTTGGTGTCACAGGGATGTTAATTTTGTATAACTTGAGGTCCGAAGCTTGAAACGAGCGCAACGCCTGAAATTGCTCTGCTCTGATCTTGCTTTTTAGTGTAGACACTGGCTTATCACTATCGATCTCGACTGAAAATGCGTTTCTGTGGCCAAGAATGGCGCACGTCACGGTGTACACTACCATCGCGAGTAGTGGGTGGTGTGGGCGAGTTCAAGTTTAGAGTACCACCTGCCACTCTTCGCGACTGCTGACTTCTCAGACTGGACCAGACTGGACGCATTTGCACTGCTAGGACAGCATCACTGTACCTAACTTAAAAGGTGTCGTCTCCCGTCACTCCCTGTAGCCTCACCATCTCATCATGCGAATGCCTTGAACTATTTCGCTGGGCCTGCTCGTGCAATATTAATAATAACCTACGCCTGCTCACGCATGATACAATTGAAGAAGATAGCTTTTCGTCTTCAGTTTGACCCACAACGCTTGAATTCAACCACATGTTGACCCAATACCTGTTGTCGTCCATCACGTGTCAACACGTGCTCAAAGCATCACTTTGGGACCTGGGTGAGGTGTATCAACTTCGTTTTTGGGAGACATCTAAAATGCAGCCATAATTCTGAACATTCCAGGACTTGCTCCTCAAAATGCACAGCAAGCATCGCCAAACTAGGCACAGGTAATGTGGGTGTAGCTGTATTATCTTAATTCGCTTCCACTACTGCCAACACAAGCACAATTGCAAGTTGGCCCTCAACCCAACCACACGCTCCCACACGCTCCCACACGCTCTTCTTTTCTTCTATCGAGACTCACGCACCCCTTACTCGAGATTCGTGCCCCCTTCCCACTCCCAGTTCCCTTCCCTGGCATGGACGAGGAAGACAAGGACAACAGCGAAAATGCCAGCCTCCTCAAGGCCAAAGCCAAGATGAAAGCCATAACTGCAATAGTCAATATGGAATACGGTGCATACGTGAGACACGGATACTATGCTCTACCTCCTGTCTGGTGAGTCCATTCCGAACTTTGGTGCTTGGTCCGAGCTATGGCTGTTTGGCTATCTGGGCCCACCATGCATGAGCCTCAGTGAGTCGGCTGTCAGCCCAGTCTAAAGGGATGGAGCATATTACACTCTTCTACCTTGCCATGTGTCAATCATCCGTCAACTGCCACTCCGCCCCCCACAAACCTTATGCAGTTCCTCCAGCCACGTACTACCAGTCTTGCAGATCAGGCATCCGATCCTCTACTCGGTCGGTGCACAGCTGGCTGTCTTGCTGTCGTGCCAATGTGCTGCCCAAAGCCTCGCCAAACGAAAGAGTGAAACCCCAGGTCGACTTCACCATGATCAACGCGTCGTTCCGTGACACCAATGGCCTCCTCAGCAGTTATGTTCTGCCCAAAATAATTCAGTCGTGGCATACTCACCTGGGGCGGGTTCCCTCCGACCAGTGGGGGACGACGCAGCACGCACAACGAGTACCACAAGATTATCTCCTGATTGCGTTCTCATCCAGACTGCCTGACGGCATACAACTCTCCTAGTTGCCCGATCCTCGAAGCGTGCGAGAGGCATGGCAGCTCCCGACACTGATGGCCAGAGGGACACCATGGGCCGAGAGGTGAACCTCATCATATCTATTTACCCGTCCCGCATGCCCTGACCCAGGCGCCGGTGTTCACGCCCATTCCTGCGCCTATGACGCTGACCGTCGCTCATCCGGAACCCTTGCTGGGTGCACGAGAACATCTGCAGGTGGTCACCGCCGCCCTCCCCGCAGTGATAGAATTGGATTGCATGCTCGTTGAGGCGAAACACCTTGACCACATGGTTTCCCGTTATTGGATTCATATTAGCCTATATCCATAAGACAATAATACGTGAGGAAGTACGTGATTGGCACTAATCTAAGCTGGGAAAATCCGAATTGCAAGAAGCCCTTCAGGCACGCAGCCTTCTTAGCTGAGCCGATTGACCACATGAATGAATCCCTAATAGGAGAGGAGTAGAACTTGTACGGGAGAAGCAGGTAACTTAGTAGCTGCCCATGCAGCAGGCCCGCTCCTGATAATGAGGACTCAGAAGGTTTTAGCGAGTGGAGGTAGTCTCCAAAGTTGAAGAAGAGACGCAAGCAGACATGCACATGGAAACAAAGGCAGCACTAGCAAGGACGGAAATGGATTGAGACGAGTAACCCCTGGACGTGGTTTGTAGAGGCGGGCTAGCTGGAACGGCCAAGGCCAAGCGACGGATGATTAACTACTCCAAACTAGTCCTGTCGAGGCTTCGTTGCAGACAAACTCTAGTTGGCCAGAATGTTGCATCCGTGAAGGTCAACAAGACCATTTGGGAGAGATCCGTCAAATTGTTTACGGAAGGATGAACCAGTCATGCATGTCTGTTTGCAGTCGCAGTTTCCTTTCTCTTGAAAAGGCAGCGACATCGATCCGCTTTTTGTTCGGCAGTTTAGTCCCGAAAGCCGAAGCGAAGATGCGGTTGAAACTGAGTCAACTAAGTACTAATAATATAAGATGAAGTGACTCTTTCACTATGTCTTTTGGACCTAGCCCTTCGTACCCTGCTCAGGTGCTCGAAGCCGATTATTAGCCAATAGTCACTATGACATCCACAACACCAGTCTGGCTCAGGTGTGAAACCAAACCGTTCGAAAGGCGTGCTGCCTTAACTCCGACGACGGCCAAAAAACTCATCGACGCCGGTTTCGATGTCGCGGTCGAGGAAGACCCGCAAAGAATATTTGGTATCGAGGAATATCAGGCGTAACTATCTTTTCACGCAGTCGGTCGCACCCCGATCCGCACTTTGACAGTTGGCTTCTAGTGTTGGGTGCGAAATCAAGCCGCACAACTCATGGCCGAACGCCCCAACCTCGACAACTATCATTGGCCTCAAAGAGCTTACAGTATCCACCGATCCCCTCCCTCACACCCACATTCAATTTGCACACTGCTATAAGAATCAGTCTGGCTGGGTTGACGTGCTCTCGCGGTTCGCTCGAGGGGGAGGTACCCTATACGACCTCGAGTTCCTTACGGATGACCATGGGCGACGCGTCGCAGCCTTTGGCTTCCACGCAGGCTTTGCTGGTGCGGCCGCTGGTTTGCTTGCGTTCGCTGCGAGGAAAGAAGGCTCGGATGAGAAGATGGGTTCATTGGAACCGTACCCCAACGAGGGCAGCATGGTCAAGGATGTCAAAGGCAAGTTGACTGCGTCTGGCCGGAACATTAGCGATGTCAAGGCGCTCGTCATGGGTGCGCTTGGACGATGTGGAAGAGGGGCAGTAGACCTTTTCCGCAAGATTGGGTTGGCGGAGTGAGTTCCGTTCTGGCGGCCCCTATGACGTCTTTGCTCTGCTTTTGCGGCGAATAATTGACGGCGCGTTGTAGGGACAACATTCTCAAGTGGGATATGGACGAAACGGCTAAGGGCGGGCCTTTCCCCGAGATCCTTGACGTCGACATTTTCGTCAATTGCATCTACCTCTCCTCGGCTATCCCACCTTTCATTTCGCCGCAGTCGCTCGAAGAAGCAGGGGACTCAAGGAACCTCACAATTGTTGTCGATGTCAGCTGTGACACCACTAACCCCTTCAACCCCGTTCCGATCTACACGATCAATACGACTTTTCCTGCTCCGACGGTCGACGCGGCTATACCGTACGTGTGAAATGACCAGCAACGAACCATTTCTAATCTGGCCACCTCATTTGGACTTGCAGGGCGGGTACCAAACGGCTAGAAGTGATTTCGATTGACCACTTACCCACCTTGCTCCCTCGTGAAGCGTCCGAGCAGTTTAGCGACGATTTACTCCCAAGTCTCCTCAAGTACCCGAGGCGGAACGAAGAGCGCATATGGACCGACGCACAGAAGCTGTTCAGGCGCAAACTTCACGAAGCCAGTTTGGTTCCACAAAACAAATAGTTGTTTCTAAAAGAGATGCCAGTGGAGAATATGTTTGCTGTACTACCATCGGTTATTTGATTGTAGACCTTTGATGCGATGATATCTCTCTGCCCCAAATGTCCCTTCTTGAACACACGACCATGGCCAGGATTCATTGCGGAATGGAACGTGCAGACATCAAGGGTAATGTGTAGTAGAATCTGGTTGCGGCGGTTGAGAGACGTGTATACTGGTGGATGAGCCCCACCTCACCATAAATCGGCATAAGTCGGCATAAGTCGGAATGCCCCAATAATGCTTATTATTTATTCGAGCCGTGTATACCTCTGGCCGCAGCCGCTGCGAGACGTTGGGGAGGACGATACTGACGCTTGAACACACAAAGGTTTTTGGACCTTCGAACAACGCAGCACCGGCCTGGATTCATAACCATGCTCGAAGCACTCCCATTGGATCTTGTGTACCAAATCTGCGATTGGCTCGTGCGCGACGACATCCAGGCACTTGCCCTTACCTGCCGCACCATCGCCCAACAAACTAAACCGCGCAGGTTCCCCTCGGTAAGGGTAACCAATGTAGATCCGACACTCCTGAACACCCTGGAATTGGATCCAGAGATGGCTAGCGCAGTGAGAGAGGTAATATTGGATCTTCCCGCCGAATTCGATCCGTACGCACCCAAGGTGCCAGACGAAATGCTCTCAAAATGTAAGGGGCGACGATATTATGATTAATCCATGCCAACCACGTGTTAGATATCCAGCGCCTATTCAACCTTGCCGTCCATTTGTCCACAGTTGCTTGGACATCTCCAAGGGCTCCAAGTGATGCGGTCCTCGATATTATCGCGACCCACGGTGTCCGTAACATTGCCTTTAGCCAGTACGTGCATGTTTCTCTTGTAGATATCCTAAAAGAAACCCCAATCTACCAGGCAACAACGCTGGCACAATATTGACACGGCATTGCGGAAAGTTCTATGTGAAATGAAACTGAACTCCTTCTGTCATTTGCAAGGAGAGAAGTTCCTAAAAACATCTCCTCTCGGCGAGCCCTTCTCGCCAGGAGCAGATCTCAAGGAACTATCACTGAGCTACAATCCGACGTGGTTAAAGCTTCCACATGAACCCCAGGCTTTAGAAAGCATCATATTGCGTCATCTAGATGATGGCACGACATTACTCCCGAATCTCCTGAACTCAAGACACCTTACCTGCATCATACTACATATCCAAGCCATATCCGGTGCAGTATCACTCAACCAGTGGCTCGAAGAATCACCAGTCTATCCGTCCCTTCGCACCTTCTGTTTCGCCGTGAAGACTGAGCAATGGGAAATGTCCGACACATTTCTGTCAGCGAAGCTCCTTCCGTTCCTCTCTAATCACACTTTCCTCACATACCTGGACATTGATATACACGTTGATGGCGATCTCGAGGGGTTCGCCACGATCCTCCGGCAGATGAAACTGCTTGAATTTTTCGGGTTCGCAACAAGAGTCGGCGACACGTGGATGTACCTGTACGACGAGGGCATATTTGAGTACCTAAGTCCCTTGCTTTCTGCCTTGCCTTCGCGGCTTGGCGGGTTAGAAATTGGCACGTGGTATTGGTCGACGCCCCGAAAGGAGGTACGCGAGCCTTATGCCACCAGAGAGACCAGATGGACTAATGGCCGAGGTCTTACCCATAGAGTCGTCAAGCCTATTATCGCGCCCTTGCTCGGCAGTTTCCATACCTAAATTACTTCCTTGCCCCACCAATCTCAATCAACTGCTCAGTCACAGAATACCCGCATGAGGCGAGGGTTATTGCGGAGGAGATGAAGTGCTTGGAATGGATCCAGGGAGGGCGCTGGACGTACCGCGTCGTTCGCCGACATCCCAATTCGTTGGATAGTGGTCGGGAAGTCAAAGATATCGTACTTTGGGGTAAACAAGTGCGCCATCCGTGGAACCCTAAGGAACCGAGAAAAACCAAACTATTTGAGTAAATTGCTGTGACATGATCCAGGATTCGGCCAAATTTGTAGACAGGTACTGTTTAGTATGTTTCTGATTACGAGTGGTGTACGCTTTTCCGTTCCAGCCGCTTATTCTGTTGTCCGTCCTTCGGCACCGACTACTAGCGGAAAAACAAAACCCTACAGGCAGAAACACTCCTGCTCTATCCCGTCCCAGCCTTCGCATATCCTGGGAGAACAGATGCGGTCATTGAGAAGTGGCATAAGAACTTGAGAAGGGGCGAGTCTATATCCTGTAACATGGTATAGCCGATGCCCTGTTCGGAATTGTATGTTCAATACCTTCTTTATTCAAATCTGAACATTGATTCATAGCACCCTCTGCATGACTGCAGGAAACGGACTCACTAAAACTGCATGTCAAAGTGCATGAGGACTGCATTTTCGTGAAAACCCCTGGTAATTTCACGGCGTTGAATGCGCCTCTGCGGTGGGCTATTAGGCAGTAGGAGGGTCCACAGAACACTGAGCCACAACAGTCACCGGCGGTAAGCCAGTGGTCCGAGGATTACTCGGGAACCCTGTGAGTATAAAACCTGAATTTTGGCATCGCCTGATTGTATTTGTACTGCATATTGCATTTATTTTCGTCGTCTACGTCTCCCTCTAGCCACTTGTTCTAAACAGACCAAAATACGCGCGGAGCATCGCTCACGCGATCAACGATCGCCCAGTCATACCTACGGACACCATCAGAATTTGTTCCATGTTGGCAACAATGGTGACAAAGTCACTCACCCTCAGGTTGGTCAAGACCCTTTACAAACACAAACCGACAGCGTCAATACCAACCCCCAGATCCAGAACAATAAGCGGCTCACCATAAGCGCAAGTATAGTAGGTGCGACATCACAAAGGGCACCTTCCTCCTCACCCTCGACATCGTCCACAAACGAATACTCGTTAGGGTCGGTTGACATAATGAAGGGCACCGCGTTGGTCGTGTGTGCCGTATGCGGGTTCCCCGTGTCAGGGTTGACCATCTGCTCCGCGTTACCGTGGTCGGAGGTAATGAGCAGGATATACCCGGCCTCTTGGCATGCCTCATAGATTGTCTTGACCGCCTTGTCCGTTTCGGAGATTGCTATTACTGCGGCGTCGAACATGCCCGTGTGTCCTACCTATTCACCATGCCAATAGGATCGTGGAGGTTGCGTGGAAAGCAGATAGACACACCATATCCGGAGGGGCAAAGTTGCACATGACAAACTCGTACTTTTCCTCTTTAACCTTCTCTGCCACTTTCTCCGCCACGCCATGTGCAGACATTTCCGGCTGCTTGTCGTAGGTGGCCACTTTGGGGCTGGGGATGAGCTCGCGGTCTTCAGCATCAAACTGCTTCTCGACGCCACCATTGAAGAAGAAGGTTACGTGAGCATACTTTTCGGTTTCTGAAGGGGGCAGAATGGATGAGCTCGAACGACGCGCGACAAACTAGAGAGGAGGTCAACACACCCGCGATATGGCATTGCTTCACTCCCTTTTTGGCGAGCCACTCTGCGAGGACGTCTGTCATGCCTTGCGGAGGGAACGCGACAGGGAAGGTAAATTCTGTGTTGTACCGCGACATGGTAGTGATGTGCTATAATAAACGTCAATGTTTTGGAGTATACAACGTCCATCATGCACTTACCAAACCCGTCGGAATTTGGGCCTTGACTGGTTTAGAATCGACACCGAAGATGCTAACAATTTCTCGCATACGATCCGATCGGTAGTTGAAGAAGAATAAGGTATCGTCCTCTGCATCGTGTGTCAACAGGCACATCCTCAAATATTTGATACGATACTCACCTTTGATCCTTGAAGTATCCCCACCAAGAATGATTGGCTTCAAAAATTCGTCCGTCTCATCCTGCTCGTACCGCTTCTCGATTGCCTTGACCGCATCATCCGCCGTCTCCCCGTCGCCATTTACGAGGCCTTTGATGGCAGTCTCGACTCTCTCCCAGCGCTTATCGCGGTCCATGGCGAAGTATCTCCCAACAACGGTCGCAACCTTGCCGTACTGTAGCTTGTCCATAAACTCGAGGAGCTCCCGCGCGTACTTGTTGGCTGAGCGTGGAGCTGTGTCCCGGCCGTCGCCGAAGAAATGGACGTAGCACTCGGGAACCTCTTGTTCTTTTGCCGCCTCCAAGAGCGCGTAAAGGTGTGTTATGTGCGAGTGCACGCCGCCGTCAGATACCTAGCAGGGTAAAGTCAACTGAAGTCCTCGGTGCATGGTGCATGTATGGTGCAGGAGACTGATAGATAAGTTTTCGATAATTCAATAGCCTGTATTTGCCGACCCTTCACCATTCCCTTCACCATTCCCAAAAGGAAACGGTAGGCGGAGTGTTAAATGGACGTTATACAGCCTTTCGCAGGGGTCAAGTGGGGAGAGAAACACGATCCCACATCCATCTTGGAACGAGTGGCCAAGATAAGGCCCGCGAGAATATGGCACAGGGTTGAACCTCAATGTCCATACCCATGAAGCTACCCGACTGACCCGAGGCTGAAGCCCGTCCTTAGGCCATTCAAAGTCGAAAAGTCGAAAATCGAAAACGATCCGATCGACTCACCAGCCCTAGCAAATGTAGCCTCCCGTTGCCGTCCTTAGCATGCTTCATAGCCTCGACGATGTTAGGCGACTCGTGAAACTGCCTTTTCTTGATACTCTGGTCGATCCGGACAATGTCCTGCCAGACGATGCGCCCCGCGCCAATATTAAGATGCCTGTCCTCGTGCAGAGTATATACGAATGAGCAACCGTATTGATGCGAAAGGTCTATGAGAGAACGGGAGACGTACCCAACCTCCGAGTTACCCATAAGCCCATCGGTTAGCCCAACCGCAAGTCCGTGTGCGGCGAGGGTCCTGTAGCAGCACCGGGTGGCGAGGTCGTCCATAGTGGTCGTATCACCTGCCTTGACGGCGTTGCCCTCCTCGATATCGGATATACCCCAACCATCGTGGACGCTGTTCAACAGAAGAATCGGTGAGCTTACACGTCGGCCTAAAAGTTGAGAGAGGTAGAGACGCACATGAGACAGATTTTGTTCTTCACTTGTACCATCCCAAGGAGTTACAATCGGGTAAGCGGCTATCGACGTCGGGGGTCAAGCGAGGGTCGAAAATTCGGGCGTAAGGACTTCGCATTTGGGCGGCATGTACTTTACCGCCCAGTGCGTTCATAGGGGAAGGAACAAAAACCGAATCTATGTCGAGTTAGCTAAGCTATTCTAGCCCATACACCGCAGAAGCCAGCGCCTCAAAGCATGAAAGTCAAAGGGTTCTCCAAATACCCCTTGAAAGCCTTCAACCACCGCGCAGCAATTGCACCATCCACCGTCCGATGATCACTGCTCAGCGTGACCTTCATAACCTGTTTCGTCTCCCAGCCCTTTTCTGTGTTAGGCGCGGGCGCGATGGTCGGGATGGTGGAACCGACAGCAAGGATGCATGCTTGTGGCGGGTTGATGATTGCTGTGAAGTGGGTGATATCATACATGCCCAGGTTGGATACAGTAAACGTGCCGCCCTGTAGGGGAAGGT
>WNFL01295084.1_pt2 | contig 10297 bp, 6 predicted proteins | sample 5400361 | NCBI WGS metagenome assembly WNFL01 (sample SAMN13153351, study PRJNA577476) | soil metagenome | isolation source: 40 cm soil on Douglas fir-dominated hillslope | place: USA:California | collected 2013-09-17
CTGCGCCGCCATAGCGACCATGACGGCATGTACGCGCGCAACGCGAGCACGGACGGCACCAGGATCGTGTACCAGAACGCCGGCGATATCTGGGTGGTCGCCGACCTCGACGCCGGCAGCGAGCCGGTGCGGCTGGATATCAGCCTCGGCGCTCCGGCGGCTGGCCGGGCGACAAAACTGTTCACCGCCGAGGAGCACCTCGACGATCTCAGCTGCGACGCGACAGGTCAGGCCAGCGCCGTCCAGGTGCGCGGCACCGTGCACTGGCTGACCCATAGGGAGGGCCCGGCGCGGGCTCTGTCGGTGGTCGGCGGGCCGGTCGCCCGGCTGCCGCGGGTGCTGGGCGATACCGGCGACGTGGTCTGGGTGACCGAAACCGGCGACGCGGACGCGCTCGAGATCGCCCCGGCAGACGGGACCCCGCCGGGCGAGGCACCACGCCGACTGGCGACAGCCCAGATCGGGTGGGTCGCCGACCTGGCCGCCGCACCGGACGGCGCCGTGGTGGCGGCCGCCGCGCGGGATGGCGGGCTGCTGCTCGTCGATGTGGCATCGGGAGATGTCACCGAATTGGCCCGCTCCGACAATGGCCCGGTCACCGACCTGGCATTCTCGCCCGACTCGGCATGGCTCGCCTGGTCCCAGCCGGGTACGGGCGACCTCCGGCGGCTCAGGCTGGCTCGGCTTGCGGACCGGCAGGTCACCGACATCACCGATGGCCGGTTCGTGGACACCGACCCGGCGTTCACCTCGGACGGGCGCTACCTAGTGTTCTTGTCCAAGCGGAACTTCGATCCTGTCTACGACGCGCATATGTTCGACCTCAGCTTCCCTTACGGCAGCCGCCCATACCTGCTAACCCTCGCGGCCAGCACGCCATCACCCTTCGGCCCGCTGCTCGGCGGCCGGCCGATCGGGTCGGCCAAGGACGAGCACGACAAAGACGCCGCTGACAAAGACGGCGCTGACAAAGGCGGGACCGACGGCAAGGACGAGGACGCAGACGGCAAGGATTCCGGCAAGGCGAAGAAGCCCGTGGTCATCGACCTGGAAGGTCTCAGCAGCCGGGTCGTTCAGGTGCCGGTGCCAGAATCCAGGTACAGTTCCCTGCGCGCCGTCGAGGGCGGGCTCGCCTGGCTTAGGCAGCCGCTGGCCGGGAATCTCGGCGAAGGCGGAGCCCGGCTGGACGAGGACAATCCGCGTCCAGCGCTTGAGTACTTCGAGATCAAGCGCTCCAAGATCACTGAGCTGGCTGACGAGGTGAACGGATTCGAGGCGAGCGGTGACGGCACCCGGCTGGTAGTCAGGGACCGCAACCAGGTTCTCGTGGTCCCGGCCAACCGGAAGGCCGATTCCGACAGCACCGACGACCGGGTCGCAGTCGACCTGTCCAGGGCAAGGTTCCTCGCCGATCCTCCGGCGCTCTGGCAGGCCGCTTACGCCGAGGCCGGCCGGGCCATGCGGCACGAGTACTGGGTGCCGGACATGGCCGACGTCGACTGGGACGGCGTGCTTGCGCGGTACCGGCCGCTGCTCGACCGGATCGCCACCGCCGACGATTTCGCCGACGTGCTGCATGAAGCCGTCGCGGAGCTTGGCAGCTCGCACGCGTACATCAACCCGGCCGGTGGCCAGGACAGTACAGGCCAGGTCGCTGGCGTGCTCGGCGCCGACCTGGAACCAGGTCAGGACGGCTGGCGGATCGTCCGCATCGTGCCAGGAGAGTCGTCGGACCCGCGCGCCAGGTCGCCGCTGGCGGCCCCCGGCAGCCAGATCGCGGCGGGGGACCGGCTTGTGGCCGTGGACGGCCGGCTGGTGGACGCCGCCACTGGCCCGTCGCCGCTCCTGGTCGGTGCCGCGGGAAAGCCGGTCGAGCTCACCGTGCTGCGGGCCGCAGACGGCAACCCGCACCGGGCCGTGGTAATGCCGCTGCGCGCTGACCTGCGGCTGCGCTACCAGGACTGGGTCGCCGGCCGACGCCAGCAGGTCCGCGACCTGAGCGGCGGCCGGGCCGGCTACCTGCACGTACCCGACATGGTCAGCGAAGGCTGGTCGGACTTCCACCGCGATCTGCGTGGCGAGATGGAGTTCGAAGCGCTGATCGTGGATGTCCGCTCCAACCGGGGCGGCCACACCTCGCAGCTCATCGTCGAGAAGCTGGCGCGGCGGATCATCGGCTGGGACGCCGTCCGAAACGCCAGGAGCGCGAGCTACCCGCTCCAGGCGCCGCGCGGGCCGGTGGTCGCGATCGCCGATGAGTGGGCCGGTTCCGACGGCGACATCGTCACCGCGGCGATCAAGACGCTCAAGATCGGCCCCGTGGTCGGGACGCGCACGTGGGGCGGGGTTATCGGCATCGAGGGCTGGCACCGGCTGGTCGACGGGACGTCCATGACCATGCCCAAGTACTCATTCTGGTTCACCGACTTCGGCTGGAGCGTGGAGAATCACGGTGTCGACCCTGATGTGGAGGTCGTGATGTCGCCGGACGACTGGATGTCGGGCACCGACGTCCAGCTCGAGCGCGCTGTCAGCATCGCCATGGACCTGCTTGCTGAGCGGCCGGCCTCGGCACCGCCAAGCACCGACGACCGGCCGTCCCGCCGCCCTCCGGCCCTCCCGCCGCGCCCGGCGTCCGCCGGGCCCTAGTAAGGCGACTCGCCGGCGAACATGTCGCCGAGCCTGGCGGCCACAGCCATGTCGCCGTCGAGCGTCAGCTTGCCGGCCTCGATCAGGTCGAAGGCGTTCGTCCCGCCGGTGACCAGCCTGATGAAGTCGGCAACACCGACGCCGATGGTCACGGCGGCGTGCTGCGGCCTGCCCGCGCGCACCCCGGCCCGCTCGCCCCTGATATCGATCGTCCAGGCACGCGGCGAGCCGCCCGGGGCGGCGGGGGCGCCCTGGGCGCCTGCCTGCGTCAGGTCGTAGCAGATGGCGCCGGAGAATCCGGCGGCCCGGTCAGGCTGGAACCGTGCTGCCATCATCGCGAACAGGGTGCGCTGCGCAGCGGCGGAGCCAAAGATCTGTTCGAGCCGCCGGTCGGAGGCGCGGCTGACCGCCAGCTTTGCGCCGGCCCGGGCGCGCTTGCGCATCGATGCGCGGGTCACGTCCCGAACCGCCGCGGCGAGGGCGCGCACGCTGGCCGGCTGCTGTCCGGTACCCGCCGCGCCCACGGAGGCGTTCTCCTTCGTCTCATCGATCAGGTACGGCGCGGCCAGTGTCCTCGGCCCGTCGCGCCTGGCCAGCGCGCGCTCGGCCGCGGCGGCGAGCCGCTCGGACTTGGCAGCCTCCTTCTCCTGCCTGCCCTCGGCGAACCTGGGCAGCACCTCCTTGGCGAACAGCTCGATCGACTCGCAGATGTGCTCGTGAGCGTTCTTGCCCGCCTGCATGACGAACATGACCTGATCGACTCCGGCCTGCTCGTATCTCGCGATCAGGTCGCTGACCTGACCGGGCGTCCCGACCGCGCCGCGCAGCGAGCCGAGCCCTGCCTCAAGCAGCCGGACCGCGAGCGGGGCAGCCGTCGGCGCGACGATCTCCCGCGCGAAGCCACGCTCGGCCCGGTCTGAACTGAAGCTTGCCCACAGGTCGGTACCGCCGACCAGGTGCTGGCTGCCGTAGAAATGGCCAAGCGAGTAACCAAAGAAGTGGGCGCCGTCGATGCCGCGCTCGATGGCTGTCGCCTCGTCCGTGTGCAGCATCATCGGCAAGACCACGGCGATGTTCGGGTTCACCGCGAATCCGCGCGGCACGCACTCCTCCGACTCGATCAGCCCGTAGTACTCGCTCACCCAGCGCGCCGCCTCTTCGGGCTCGGCGAATGAGAACGACAGCGCGCCGATCCCGCTCCGGCCGGCCAGACCGATGGTCTCCCTGCGGCTGCATGCCACCCAGAGCGGCGGATGCGGCCGCTGCATCGGCTTGGGAACCACGTTCCGCGGCGGCATCCGCAGGTAGGTGCCGTCGTAGCCGGCGAACGGCTCCTCCACGAGCATTCTGGTGACCGCGTCCAGGCTCTCCTCCCACATCGCCCGCTTGGCGTCCCGCGGCACGCCGAAGCCGCCGAGTTCTGACGCCGAGCTCGCCTCGCCAGTTCCGAACTCCACCCGCCCGTTCGAGATGAGGTCGAGCGTGGCGATCCGCTCGGCGATCCTGGCCGGATGGTTGACCAGAGCCGGTGCCTGCACGATGCCGTGACCGAGCCTGATCCGAGATGTCCGCTGGCTCGCGGCCGCGAGGAACACCTCAGGCGCTGAGGAATGCGAGTACTCCTCGAGGAAGTGGTGCTCCACTTCCCACACGTAGTCGATGCCTGACTTGTCGGCCAGCTCGACCTGCTCGAGCGCGTCTTGTAGCAGCCGGTGCTCAGAATCCGGTTCCCACGGCCTGGGTAGCTGGTGCTCGTAGAAGATGCCGAACCGCATGCCTGCCTCCAGGACGTCCATCACCGCGCGGGGATTCAGAACGGCGCGTTGTAGCCGTTCAGCCAATGGACCTTCAGCCACAGCATCGCGCTGGACCAGGCGCCGGTCACCTCGAGGAGTCCGACCGCCACAAGCAGCAGGCCACCGATCCTGGTGATCAGCCTCGCGTGCCGCCGCGCGAAGCCGAACACCCTCATGCCCCTGTCGAGCGCGAAGGCCACGATCAAGAACGGCACGCCCACGCCGAGGGCATAGACAAAAGCAAGGAACGCGCCCCTGGCCGCTGTGCCTGTCGTAAGGCCGAGCGCCAGGACGGCGCTTAGCGTCGGGCCGATGCACGGCGACCAGCCGAGCCCGAACAGCACGCCGAGCAGCGGCGCGCTGGCCAGCCCGGCTTTCGGCCGCAGTGCGGGCTTAACAATCCGGCCGGAGAAGCTGAACTTGTCGAAGGCACCGGCGAACAGCAGCCCGAGCAGGATGAGCATGCCGCCGAGTATCTGGCTGAGACCGCGGTGGTGGGCATACAAAATGGCGCCGAGGCTGCCAAAGGCAGCACCATAGGTGGCGAACAGTGCGGAGAAGCCGAGGACAAATAGCGCTGCCCCGGCCATGCCGCGGCCACGACTGGACCTGGGCCGGGCACGGGCCGGCGCAGCGGCCGCGACCGCCGTGGCTGTCGCGCCACGCGAGACGCCTTGCGGCGCGAGCTGATCCCCGCCACGCGGCAGCGGGTTGGCCTCGCCGGCCCCGGCGGGGCTGCCTGATCCCCCGGCTGCGACGGCGGACCCCGAGAGCCCTGTGACGTATGACAGGTAACCGGGCACTAGTGGCAGGACGCAGGGCGACAGGAAGGTTACGGCACCGGCCGCTGCCGCGACCGGGATCGCGAACAGCAGCGGTCCCGATGAGACCAGGCTGCCGACGCTCACTGGGATTCCTCCTGCCGCGGTTCCTGCCAGGATTGTAGTCAGCCCAGATCACGCAGGGCGTCCTCGACCGCCCGGTGGAACGTCGGGTACGCGTAGATCATCTCGCGCAGCCGCTGCACGGGAATCCGCGCGTGCACGGAGAGCGTGAGCATGCTCAGCACCTCGCCGCCGACCGGGCCGACCGACGTGGCGCCCACGAGGATCCCGCGGCTCGGATCAAGCACCAGCTTGATGAACCCCTCGTTGCCGACCTTGTGGATCCAGCCCCGTGCCGACGACGGGATCTGGCTCAGGCCAGTCCGCACGTCTATGCCCTGGTCGCGAGCCTGCGCCTCGGTGATGCCGACCGAGCCGATCTCGGGATCGGTGAACGTCACGCGCGGCACCGCGTGGTACTCGGCGCCGTGGTGCTCCTGGCCGAGTATGTCGGCGATGACGATGCCAGCGTGGTACACCGACATGTGCGTGAACGCGCCGTGCCCGACGATGTCGCCGACCGCCCAGACCCCCGGCGCTGCCCGCATCCGCTCGTCAGTTCGGATAAAGGGCGCGTTCTCGTCGATGCCGACAGCGCCGACCCCAACATCCGCCAGGTTCACCCGCCTCCCGGCGGCCACGAGCAACCCGGCCGCGGTCAGCACCTCGCCGTCGGCCATGGTGACACGGAACGTACCGTTCTCGTGACTGACCTGACTTGCCAGAAGCCCGGTCCGCACGTCGATGCCCTGCCCAAGGAAGACTGCCGCGAGCAACTCGCCTGCCTCCGGTTCTTCAGGTGGCACCAGCCGGCTCAGCGCCTCCACGACAGTCACCCGGGCGCCGAACCTCCCGAACACCTGCGCGAGCTCTACCCCGATGGCACCGCCGCCCAGCACAATCAGCGACTCCGGAACCCGTGTCGCCTTGATCGCCTCGCGGTTGGTCCAGTACGGCGTCCCGGCAAGGCCGGGGATCGGCGGCACGGCCGGCACGGTGCCGGTGTCGATGACGATGCCGCGCCGGGCGCGCAGCACATCCTCGCCGCCCTCCCGAGCGACCCGCACCTCGCCAGGCCTGGTTATCCGGCCGGTGCCGCGGAACAGATAACCCCCTTTGCTCATGAACCGGTCGGCCGCCACGGTGTCGTCCCAGTCGTCCGTCGCCTCCTGCCTGATCCTCCTCGCGACCGGATCCCAGCTGCGCTCGGCGGATGCCTGGCCAGCCATACCGTTCACCCGTGCCGTCTCCGCCAGCAGGTTCGCCGCCCGGATCATCATCTTCGACGGTATGCAGCCGAAGTACGGGCATTCGCCTCCGACCAGCCGAGACTCGACGCCCGCCACCGCCAGGCCAGCTTCCGCAAGGCGGCCAGCGACCTCCTCGCCACCTGGTCCCATCCCGATGACGACGATGTCGAACTCGCGCTCGCTCACGCTGGCCTCCCCGAACTGTCAGAACCGTCTGTTATGGAATAGGACAAGAACATCAGGGAATTACCATGGCCGGCCGGCGGTTGGCTGAGGTTGTGCCTGGTGCCGACCGCGGATCCGCCTAGGAGATGGGTGATTGCGCTGCCCGCCGACACGACTGACGCCGCTTCGGCGCGTGATCAGACAGCCTGGTCCCGTTCTGGGGCCGCCGAGTCCCGTCCTAGGGGAGCCGACGTGAGCGCCTTGGATGCCGTCGATCCACTGGCTGATGCCGATTCACCGATCTCGGAAACCGAGGCCGAGCGGCTGATCCGTGCGATCTGCTTCAAAACCGGGCCGCCAGGGACAATTGGCGCCGAGCTCGAATGGCTGGTCCGCGACACCACAGACCCTGCCGAGAACGTGCCATTCGACAGGATAAGTAAGGTATTCGATTCTCTCCAGAAACCGGGCATATTGCCCGGAGCCGGCCTCCTGACCCTGGAGCCAGGCGGCCAGGTTGAACTCAGTACAGCTCCAGCGAAGGACCTCAGCGATTGTGTCGCCGCCGCGAGCGACGACCTCGCGGTCCTGCACGAGGCGTTCGGGGACGCAGGCCTCGTCCTCACCGGCCACGGTATCGATCCGCTTCGCGGTCCAAACCGAGTACTGGAGCAACCGCGGTATGCGGCCATGGAGGAATATTTCGATCGCGGCGGCTATTGGGGCAGGCTCATGATGTGCAGCACCGCCTCAGTCCAGGTTTGCGTGGATGCGGGCCTCGAGGACGACGGCACGTCAGGGTACGCGTTCCGATGGCGGCTGCTGCATGCGCTCGGTCCCGTCCTCGTGGCCGCGTTTGCCAACTCGCCGCTGCGCCGGGGCCAGCCGACCGGCTGGAAATGCACCCGCCAGCTCGTGTGGTCCAGGCTTGACCCATGCCGCACCCGCTCGCCCGCGGGCGCCGAGCCTGCCAGCACGGCGCAGCTGGGCGCTCCTGCCGCGGCGGCCACGACCGCCAGGAATGGCTCCGACGACGCGCGCGGGCACTGGGTGCGGTACGCCATGGACGCCGAGGTGCTCTGCGTGCGCCGGCCGGACGGGCAGCCGTGGACGGTTCCCGCAGGGCTGACATTCAGGGACTGGGTCCGCGGTGCCGATCGGCACCGGCCTGACGAGTGGGCCGCCCCGACCGCCGATGACCTGAACTACCACCTCTCCACGCTCTTCCCGCCGGTGCGCCCGCGCGGCCACCTCGAGCTGCGGATGATCGACGCGCAGCAGGGTGACGGCTGGATCGTCCCGGTCGCCGTCGTGGCGGCTCTCACCGACGACCCCCTCGCGGCCGACGCCGCGATGGCGGCGGCCGAGCAGGTATGGCACCCCGGCGGATCGCACGAGGACATCCCGTCGCAGCGGACGAGCGTGGTCCCTGGCACCGAGACCAGCCCGTGGCTGCGCGCAGCCAGGCTGGGTCTTGCTGACCCGGTACTGGCCAGAGCGGCGCGGCAGTGCTTTGACGCCGCGGAAGCCTCGCTCTCCCGCTCGAACGCACCGCCACCCGTGCGGGCCGCGGTCGCGGCGTTCGCCGAACGGTACGTGCGGCGGGGCAGATGCCCCGCCGACGACATTCTCGACTCCCTCGGAGAACTGGAAGGACAGTCATGACCATCGCCGCCAATGCCAGCACGTTGCGTGACGAGATCGCCGCCCGGCTGATCACCGCCAGAGAGCGGACCCGCGGGCTGACCGACAGCGTCGACGAAACCGACCTCATCCGCCAGCACTCGCCGCTGATGTCGCCGTTGGTGTGGGACCTCGCCCACGTCGCCAACCAGGAAGAACTCTGGCTGCTCCGCAGCGTAGGCGGCAGGGAGCCGATGCATCCGGAAATCGATCCGCTCTATGACGCCTTCGAGCACCCCAGGGCGAAGCGGCCGACCCTGCCGCTGCTGCCTCCCGCCGAGGCCCGCGGCTACGCCAGCGACGTGCGCGGCCGGGTGCTCGACCTGCTCGAGCGAGTCAGCTTCACGACCGGACCGCTCGTCGACCGGGGGTTCGTATTCGGCATGATTGCCCAGCACGAGCAGCAGCACGACGAGACCATGCTGGCGACCCACCAGCTCAGGGACGGCCGCCCCGTCCTGGCCGCGCCGCCGCCCAGGCCAGCGCCGGCCGACGTGCTCAGGCTGCCCGCTGAGGTGCTCGTTCCTGGCGGTCGGTTCACGATGGGCACCACCTCAGAGCCATGGGCACTGGACAACGAACGGCCCGCCCACGTCATCGATTTGCCACCGTTCTACCTGGACACCGCGCCGGTCACCAACGCGGCCTATGCCGGGTTCATCGCTGACGACGGCTACCTCGACCAGCGGTTGTGGAGCCCGGCCGGCTGGCAGCACCGGCAGAAGGCCGGCCTGACCGCGCCGCTCTTCTGGGAGCAGGGCGGGGCTGGTCAGTGGCTGCGGCGCCGGTTCGGCGTCACCGAGCCTGTGCCGCCCGCCGAACCCGTGATGCATGTTTGCTGGTACGAGGCCGACGCCTACGCCCGCTGGGCCGGCCGGCGGCTGCCGACCGAGGCTGAGTGGGAGAAGGCAACGAGATACGACCCGGTCACCGGCCGGTCCCGCCGCTACCCGTGGGGAGACGCCGACCCGGCGCCCGACCAGGCCAACCTGGGGCAGCGATATCTGCAGCCGGCGCCCGCCAGCTCCTATCCTGACGGTGCCGCGCCCTCCGGCGCCCGGCAGCTGATCGGTGACGTCTGGGAGTGGACCGCGAGCGACTTCCTGCCGTACCCGGGCTTCGTCGCCTATCCGTATAAGGAGTACTCGGAAGTATTCTTCGGGCCTGACTACAAGGTGCTGCGCGGCGGGGCGTTCTCGACCGACCCGATCGTCTGCCGCAGCACGTTCAGGAACTGGGACTACCCGATCAGGCGGCAGATCTTCGCTGGTTTCCGCACCGCTCGCACCCCGGATCTCGCCTGATGTGCCGGCATTTCGCCTACGTGGGCGCCGAGGTCAGCATCAAGTCGGTGCTGTTCGACCCGCCGCACAGCTTGGTCCAGCAGGCGTGGGCACCGCGATGGCAGCGGCACGGCACCATGAACGTCGACGGATTCGGCGTTGGCTGGTACTCCGGCGGCGACCAGATTCCGGCACGGTACCGGCGGACCGGCCCGATCTGGGCCGACGACTGCCTGGCCGACCTCGCCCGGGCGACTCGCACCGCTGCCATGTTGTGCGCGGTCCGCTCGGCGTCGGTTGGCACCGACATGGGCCAGTCGGCCGTCGCGCCCTATTCGGACGGCAGATGGCTTTTCAGCCTTAACGGAGCGCTCGTGGGCTGGTCGGCAGCGGCGGGCGGCTCGACCACTCCGCGCCGCAGGATGTCCGCCGCGGTCAAGGCCGAGTCGGCAGGCGAGTCGATCACCGAGCCGGCCCCGGCGATCCCCGCCAGCTCGGCCGATGCCGCCGCCGCGGTCCTCCGGCTGGCCGAGCGGCTGTCGGCGGCCGAGCTGCTCCAGCTGCAGGCACGCTGCGACACCGCGCTG
>WNFL01428288.1_pt1 | contig 10296 bp, 7 predicted proteins | sample 5400361 | NCBI WGS metagenome assembly WNFL01 (sample SAMN13153351, study PRJNA577476) | soil metagenome | isolation source: 40 cm soil on Douglas fir-dominated hillslope | place: USA:California | collected 2013-09-17
GGGACGGGCGAATTCCGCGACGCGATCCGTCAGGCTTTTCTGACCGAACGTGAAATCGCCTGCAGCCAGGGCGTCTATAATTTCACCGAAAAGGACCGCTACGGCCTCGACGATCGCTCGCGCATCATCCTCACCGTGAAGGACGGAAAATATACTCCGGCGCAGTGAGTGAATGAGACTCGATATCATCCGTCATGGCCGGGCTTGTCCCTACGAGATTCACACATCTCTTCGGAGTTTCCAGCCGTGCAGCATGGCCTTGAGCGATTGTAGCCCTTGCATCATTACGATGGGTCCTGGTTTGCCGTAGTAACCTGTCCACCCGCCAAGGCGCGCGCAGACCCAGCTGGCATATGCCAACGAGCCTTTGGGGTGAGGATTCTTCTGTTTCTCGGTCTTGCCTTCAAGGGTTTGGCAAATTGCCTCCAGCGCGGGCTGGTCCTCGGGGTCGAGCGCATCCTGTAACGGCCGTCCGGCCACACCATCGCGCTCGCGCACCATCTGCAGCACCTGGATGGCGGCGATCAGTGTCGCGGTGGTCAGGTTCTCAAATGGCCCCTCCTCGGCGACACGTACCGCTTCGATGTCGAAGCCTTTGGTCTTCATCACCCGGAACACCTGCTCGATGGTCCAGCGCTGGCGGTAAAAGCCGGTGATCCGGCATGCATCTGCGAGCGTGACCACCGTATGCGTGGTCAGCAGCCGCCAATGCACCGGCATTACGGCGTCTGGGGGATCGACTTCACGCGCTTCGACCAAGGTGAGCGTAACGTTCTCCGGCAGCTTTGCCGCCTCGGCAGGATGGTTACGTTTCGGCCGCACCAGTGTGACCTTTCGCGCGCGTAGCGCCAGCACAACCTGGCGAGCTGGTCGTCCCGGATTGGCGGGCAGATCAATCGTCTCGCGGCCCAGTTCGGCTACGTCCTCCATGCAGCCATACAACGCGCCACCATCTTCCAGAACGCGATCATGGTGGGCGCGGATCAGCAGCTCTGTCTCGGCCGGCCGGCAGGCAAACTCTTCATAAATATCGCCTTCACGGTCGGCGATAACGGTAACGCAGACCGCTCCGGCCGCGACCAGGCTGGCTGCTGTCTTGGTCGCATCAAGCCAGCGCCGGCTCTCTTTCTCGGCGAAGGGCCGTTTGGCGCACAGACGCTTCTTGCCACCGACGTGGCTGAGGAATACCGCATCAACAAGGCCGAGCAACCCGCCATCAGGGGCGTCCACCGCGATCATCGGATGCAGGTTCAAACTGCATTGCTTACCATCGTCGCGCAGGGTCGTGGTGTCCTGGATCGCGAGGATATGACGTCCCTGGACTAGCCCAGCGGTGCGCGCGCGGGCGGTCGCGACCATCTCGTCCGGTCTCACCCGCCGGTTACGCAAGAACCGGGTAAAGCGCATCTCGCCAGCGCGACTGCCACCCACCCGGCGCACGCTGATGCCCGATTGGCCCACACAAACCAGCCGAGCCAGCAAGCCCCCCTTTTTCCAGGCGCTGGTCACCGAACCGTCCCAAACTGCCTTCCATCTGCTGCTCCCAAACTATCGTCGGAGCATCATCGATTCAGAGAATGGAACGCGCCGCAAGAGGGGCAGTGTTTGGAGATGTGTGCATATCGTAGGGCTTGTCCCGGCCATCCACACCTTATTGCCTCAAAGAAACCAAGACGTGGCTGCTCGCGACAAGCGCGGGCGCACCTGAACGCAGGACCCAAAAGATGCCATTGAGCACGCGACGGTCATTTAGGCGCCGAACGCCGCGCGGCATGTTCGGCAGCATCGGCTTGATCGCGGTCCATTCATAATCGCTGAGTTCGTAGCGCATGATTCGAGGCTCCAGTTTCGGAGCTTGAATCACGTCCACGCAGGCGCCATCAACCGGCAATGGCGTGCTACTAAATGCTCTGAATTTACTTCCGCTTTCCGGGCATAGCGGACATGGCCGGACTTGCTGCTGGCTCGACCCGGTCGCGAAAGACCCTAAGCAGACATCTTGCAATTCATGGACGACATCAGCGGAATGAGGAGAGGCCCGGGACATCTTCTCGACGAAGAAGACGTTCTCTCGAAGGCGCGTTCTCTGATCCCAAACCGGTTACAGTCCTCAGTTTTCATCAGAAGCGGGAGCAGAACAAAATCGCTACTTGGATAAGTTCCTTGCCCTCTCAGTTTCCCGCAGGTCTGCTCACAAATTCCAGGCCGCCGTGAGCGCGCCTCCACCTTCGTCGAGATCCCTTTCATGCCGTTCGAGCGCTGTTGGGCTGTGACGGCTGGTCTATCCCAGCGGTTAGTTTCGCTTGAAATACTATTCGCATTAACGTGAAACTTGCGGTTTTGCGTTCGGCCGTCAGCTTGGCGTAAGCTAATTGGCCGATGAAACGTGAGTGCGGAAGGGCGCGGCGATGCGAGTTTTGTTGGTCGAGGACGAGCCGCACATCGGTTCGGCGGTTCAGGAGCATGTTCGGGCTGCTGGGCACGCTGTCGATTGGGTTCGTCAAGTCGGCGCCGCGGATGCTGCTTTACGGTCAGTATCTTACGATGCGTTGCTACTCGACCTTCATTTGCCGGACGGCCGAGGCTTGGACCTGCTGAAAAAACTTCGGCGGCGGGGTGATGCGCTTGCGGTTGTTATTTTGACTGCGCGCGATCAGGTAAGCGATCGGATTGAAGGGCTCAAGGCTGGAGCGGACGACTATCTCGTCAAGCCATTCGATCTCGATGAATTAAACGCTCGACTGCAGGCCGTCGCGCGTCGCTATCACGGCAAGGCGATCCCGACAATCCATCTTGGGCCCGTCGAACTCGAACCGGAAGCGCGCCTCGCCCGCCTCAACGGCGAGTTGGTGGAAGTCACTGCGCGAGAATGGGCCGTGCTCGATGTCTTGCTTCGGCGCCCAGACTCCGCCGTTTCCAAGGAGGCGATAGAGGATGCACTGTATGCATTCGGAAGCGAGGTCGAAAGCAATGCGATCGAAGTCCATATAAGCCGGATCCGGCGTAAGTTTGGCAGAGACTTCATCCGGACCATTCGCGGTCTCGGCTACAGTTTAACGGGCTGAAATTCATGGCAAACCGTAGCATCGTATCCCGCCTGATCTGGCTATTAGCATCCGCTCTGGCTGGGCTCTGGCTGCTCGGCAGCGTCGCCGCTGCGATGCTGACTCGTTTCGAAGTGAACGAGAGGCTCGACAATACCCTGGAGGAAGCCGCACAGCGCCTGATGCCGATCGGGGAGGGGTTGTTGTCGGAGCCGGAAGCCATGCGGTCTCTCGGCGAGCACCTGCTTCCGGCGTTGGACCCCCGGGCGATCGCCTACCAGATCGTTAGCGGCACAGGCCAACTCATCTTGCGCTCGCCCAATGCGCCAGAAGTGCCGTTCAACAGCACCCCGCAACGTGGTTTTCACGACGGGCCGCACTATCGGGTCTATACAGCGCCCGTAACCAACGGTCCGTACTGGCTCGAGGTGGCAGAGCCGCAAACGCACCGTCGCGAGGCGGTCAGTCGAGCCATAGAGCTTGCTGTTTCACCTTTGTTGGCGTTCCTGCCACTTTCCTGGATTGTAATTCGATGGGCGGTACGCCGCAGCTTCTCGCCGCTGGTCAAGCTTCAAAGCGAGATCGGCTCCCGTAGCGGAACCAACCTCGCGCAGATTCCGGACCTGCAATTTCCAGCCGAGTTGCTGCCGATCCACACTGCGGTGAACCGGTTGTTGGAGCGGCTCGAACGCGCGTTGACGACAGAGCGCCAATTCGCTGCCAACAGCGCGCACGAACTGAGAACGCGCATAGCAGCGGCCTTGGCGCAGATGCAGGTTTTGTCTGCACAATTGAACGATCAGCGCCATGCCGAGCGGGTCGCTGTGATCATTGGGCAGATCAAAGGCCTCGGCGAATTGACCGAGAAGCTGCTGCAGCTTTCTCGAGCCGGGGCAGGCCTTGCGCTTGCCCGCGAGCCCGTGGATCTGGTGCCTGCGCTGAAAGTCCTGGTGGACGAGTTTCGCCGTGAGGACGGGATTCGAGAAAGACTGGAGCTGGATTTGGGCGACACCACAGAGTTCGTCGTCCACTCCGATGTCGATGTCCTGGGCATAGCCATTCGGAATCTTCTCGAGAACGCCGTGCGGTATGGTTCGCCCGACGAGCCCATCCATGTCTTTGTGGGCGGGCACTCGATCGCGGTGGTGAGCGGCGGCCCGGTATTGAGCGCGGATCTGATGGCAGTCTTGACGCAACCCTTCCAACGCGGCACGACCGTTGGCCAGGGACGTGGCCTCGGCCTTGCCATTGTCAACAGTATCATGCAGCAGGGGGGAGGTTACTTGCGACTGTCATCGCCGCCCGAGGGACGCGCGGGAGGCTTCGAGGCGCGGCTTGTTTTCCCCACGGCCCGAACTCGCCACGGCGGTCGCAGTGGCGCAAACCCGAAGCAGATGGACCAAGTACTGGACCAAGTACGGTTCCGGGCTCCGACCCAGGTATTTTGACATCGCTTTCCACCAGCACGCGCTGCACCACTCTTTGACTTCGGCATTTGGTCGCTGCATTAGCAATCACGATCCGTCGCCAGGTCCCTGGAACAATACGTGGTTAGTGCCGGTCGTGTCGTAGTGTTTGAGGTCGTAAGTCGTAGATTCCGGGCACGCAAGAATCCGTCGAACCACAGTGCAATACGCCATCGAGGCTGATACAGCCTCTCCGGTTTGCGCCACAGCGTTTCATTTGTTCTCCCTTCCTCGCGTCGCTGGCAATAAGTTGCCGTACCATGCCAGCATGAAAGTCCGCCTTCTCCAACCTGACGCGAACCTGACAGCGCAGCAGACAGACGTAAGGTGAACGTCAGCACCACACGCTATTCGACGCGTCGGTTGGATCAAGGAGACATCACAGTGAGCGCAACCGATGCGAACGTGCACCTGCCGGCACAGGCAGATGACGCCTCTGGCGGAGCTAGAGCTAGATACCCTGGCTGGCGTTCGATTGCAGTAGTCTGCGTGGCTCTCGGCATCGCGGGCTGGTGGTATGGCGGGCCCTTTCGGCCTTACCCTGAACCAGTGCTTGTTCCGGTTGGCCTCGGCACGCAAATGGCGACGAAGACTTTCGCGGCGGCAGCTCCGGATGCGATCCCTGGTGAAGCCAAAGTTAGCAATACCGTCAAGCTCGATGTCGAAGGACAGCAGCGGCTCGGCCTTGCCTTTCAGCAGGCCGAGATCCGCCGAATCATCATGCCCGTCCGCGTACCCGGCAGCGTCGCCTTCGACGAGCGTCGCGTCGCGCATCTGAAACCGCGCACGCAGGGACGCGTGCTCACCCTGTCAGTCCAGCCGGGAGACCATGTCGTGGCCGGCCAAACCTTGGCCACGATCGATGCGGCGGCGGTGCTCGATGCGCGCAACGGTTTGGCGGCAGCCCAGGCCAGCCTTGGCGAGGCGCAGACCACCGCAGCAGTCGCCGAACTCAATCTCAAGCGCGGCATCGACCTCCTCAAGCCGCCTGCCGCCGTCACCCAGGTCGAAGTGGAACGGCGGCAGGTCGACCTTGCGAAGGCCCAGGCTACGGTGAAGTCGGCCCAGGCGCAGGTCGAGATGTACCGGGCCCAGTATGATCGCCTCGCCCCGGGTGCCGGCGATGCTGCCGGTACGAGCGCCATCGTCTCGCCGATTGTGGGCGTGGTCACCCGCGCCGACGTCACCCTAGGCGAGACGGTGGATACCAACCGCGATGCCTTCACAGTCGCCGATCCGTCGCAGATTCTGGTTCTAGCCAATCTTTACGGAAACGACATTTCCAGGGTGGCAGCCTGGGACCAGGCAACCGTCGAAGCGCCCATCGCCGAACATCCGCGCTTCGAGGGGCGAGTGCGTTCGATCAACGCCTCCGTCGACGCTGCGAGCAACACCGCGCCCGCTCGTATCGAGATCGCCAATCCGGGCGGTCTGCTGCGCGCCAACATGTTCGTCTCGGTCGAGATCGCGGCCGATCTTGGACGCGAGGGCGTGACGATCCCGGCCTCCGCCGTCCAGCTGACCGAGACCGGCCCCATCGCGTTCGTTCGCACGGCAGACGACCGGTTCGAGCGGCGCGACCTGAGCCTCGGCATCCAACGCTCGGACTGGGTCGAGGTGAAGGCTGGAATTTCGGCGGGCGAGACGGTGGCGACGCAGGGCAGTTTTGGACTGAAGGCCATCCTCTTGGACAACCTTCTCGGCTCGACCGATTGAGGCGATGATGACGACATGGTTTGCACTTTTGATTCGTTGGCGCTGGCTGATCCTCGTGATCGCACTCGCGGGCGCGGGCGGAGGTCTCGTCAGTCTGCGCGGTCTGTCGATCGACGCCGTTCCGGACATCTCGCCGAAGCAAGTGACAGTCCTCACCGTCTCACCAGGTCTCGGGCCGTCGGAAGTCGAGCAGCTGGTCAGCTTTCCCATCGAGAACGCCATGGCGGGCGCGCCCGGCCTTACTGGTGTGCGCTCGACGTCACGCTATGGCGTCTCGGCCGTATACATCACCTTCGACGACACGTTCCCGATCACGGAGGCGCGCTCGGAGGTATTTCAGCGGCTGCCGCAGGCTCGCACGATGATGCCTGCGGGCGTTGGAGAGCCGCAGATGGGGCCGATGTCGACCGGCCTCGGCGAGGTCTATCAGTTCGAGATACGCGGAGCGGGCTATTCGCCGATGGCACTGCGGCGGCTGCTGCAATGGACAGTTGCGCCAAAGCTCAAATTGACACCCGGGGTGGCGGACGTGAACATCTACGGCGGTCAGATGCCGACCTACGAGGTTCAGGTTTCGGCCGAGGCGTTGCGCCGCTACGGCGTAACAATGGCCCAAGTCTACAACGCGCTCGGCCAAAACAACGCCGCACGCGGCGGCGCCTACATCGAGCACAACGACCAGCAGGAAGTGATTCGTGGCATCGGCCTCGCGAAGGGACCCGACGACATCGCCAACATCGTTGTGACAACAGCGGCGGGCGGCATTCCGGTCACCATCGCGACGCTCGGGGGAGTGGTGGAGGCTCCGAGAGTCCGGCTCGGGGCGGTCACCCGCGACGCCGCGGGTGAGACGATCGTCGGCGTCGTTATGATGCGAGTCGGCGAGAACGCCAGCGCCGTCGTCCAACGCGTCAAGAAAACGGTCGAGGATCTGGGCCCGCAGCTACCGCCAGGCGTCGAGATCAGACCCTACTACGACCGCAGCGCGCTCGTGGAACGCACAATTCACACCGTGACGCATAACCTCGTCGAGGGCGCGGCACTTGTCGTCGTCGTGCTGCTCCTGTTGCTCGGCAACCTTCGCGCCGGTCTTCTTGTGGCGGCAGCAATTCCGCTCTCGATGCTGATGGCGTTCGCCGGCATGCGCCTTCTCGGCCTTTCTGGAAACCTGATGAGCCTGGGTGCCATCGATTTCGGTCTCATCGTGGATGGATCGGTCGTGTTGATCGAAAACGTGCTGCGCGCGCGGGGCTCCGAGCCGTGGCGCCCGGCCGAGGAAGTGATCCGGGATGCCACCGCGAAGGTGGCGCGGCCCATCCTGTTCGCGGTCGCCATCATTATCTTGGTCTACCTGCCGATCCTCGCGCTGGACGGGGTCGCCGGCAAGATGTTCCGACCGATGGCACTGACCGTGATCCTGGCCTTGTCGAGCGCGCTCCTATTAACCATGACGCTGATGCCGGCTCTCGCGGCGATCGCGCTGTCTGGCTCCGGCATAGGGGAGCACGAGACGCGCGTTGTCCAATGGCTGCGCCGCCTCTACCTGCCGATCCTCAAGGCGGCAGAGCATCGGACCGGCGTCACCGTCCTCCTGACGTTGGCCCTGTTCGGCGGCAGCTGCCTGCTCGCCACGCGGTTGGGAGGCGAATTCCTGCCGAAGCTGTCCGAGGGCTCGATTGTCGTCACATCGGAGAAATTGCCGGGAATCAACCTCGATGCCAGCCTCAATGTCGTGAAGCGTATCGAAACGGCGCTGAAGAGCTTCCCCGAGGTGCAGAGGGTGGTCTCACTGACGGGAAGCGCCGAGATCCCGACCGACCCCATGGGCGTTGAGTCGACGGACAGCTTCATCACCCTCTCCGACCCGTCGACCTGGACGACTGCCCACACGCAGGACGGCCTCGTCGCGGCCTTCGAGAAGCGGCTGAAGGACGAGGTGCGGGGCGTCGCCTATTCGTTCTCGCAACCGATCCAGATGCGCATGGACGACGCATTGCAGGGCGTGCGCGGGGACGTGGCCATCAGTCTCTACGGGGATGACCTCAATGTTCTGAAGGATAAGGCCGACTCGATCGCGCGGGTGGTCGGCGGCATTGCCGGAGCGGCGGACGTGAAGGCGGAGCAACAGGCCGGTCAGCCGGCGCTGTCGGTGCAAATCGACCGCGCAGCGGCCGCCCGCTACGGCGTAAACGTCAGCGATATCCTCGACGTCGTCGAGAGCATCGGCGGCCGAACCGCTGGCATGGTCTATGGCGACGACAACTCGATCACCGACATCGTCGCGCGCCTGGCCGCTGAGGACCGCAGCGAAATCGACCGGATCCGCAATCTGCCGGTCGGAAGCAACGGTAAGGCGCCTGTACCGCTGTCGCTCGTCGCCTCAGTCGAGGTCGCCACGGGCCCCGCGCAGATCAGCCGTGACCGGCTGCAGCGACGCATCTCGGTTCAGGCCAACGTGCGCGGACGCGACGTGCAGAGCTTCGTCGACGAGGCGCAGGCTGCGGTGAAACAGCAGGTCAAGTTGCCGCCGCGCTATTCGCTGAGTTGGAGCGGCCAGTATCAGAACCTGCAGCAGGCGACAGCGCGTCTGTCAGTCGTCGTCCCGGCGGCAATGGTGGCGATCATGGTGCTCCTGGTCGTGATGTTCGCCGACATCCGCCTAGCCGGGCTGATCTTCCTCAACGTGCCGATCGCGGCGACCGGCGGCATCATCGCCCTGTTCCTGCGCGACATGCCCTTCTCGATCTCCGCGGCGATCGGCTTCATCGCTACTTTCGGCATCGCGATTCTAAACGGGGTGGTGCTGACGAGCTATATTCGCGACATCGAAGCCAGCGGCGTCGGTGCTCGTGAAGCGGCGACACGTGGCGCCAAGCTGCGGTTGCGTCCCGTGATGACGACGGCGCTGGTGGCGATGTTGGGCTTCCTTCCCATGGCGCTATCGACGAGCGCAGGCGCAGAGGTTCAGCGTCCGCTCGCTACGGTGGTGATAGGGGGACTGATCTCGGCAACGGTCCTCACCCTGGTCGTGCTGCCGGTGATCTATCCCTTCGTGACCGGTTTTCGGCTCCCGTCCCTATGGCGAGGCAGCCAGCCCGCTCCGAGCAAGGGCGAGGATCGCCCCGGACGGGTGATCTCCCTCTCGGGTTCGAGGCTTCCTTGATGAGCTCCACAGAGGCGCGGCTCGCTGATTCCGGAGAACCGTGCTAGCGGACGCTTAAACAAGCTGGCCGAGGCGCGTGCCCGCGATCAAGATATCAGCCTTTGAAGCCAAGGAGGTCCATCCGAGCCAGCCATCGTGCCAATTCAACAATCGCGAGACCGACCGCTCAAGAGCTATCTCAAATCGTCAGATTGGTCATTCCATTCGTCGCCATTCCGCTTGAGTCGTATAATCGGTTCAAATTAATCGAGGCGCCCTGTTCCAGAATTATCAGGGCAATAGTCAGTCACCGGCGCAGATTGTCTATCAAAATGTAAACGCTGATCAGGAAGACCCAAACGGGCAATACGGCAAAACTCCAGCTGATGTAGTAGCTGCCAACCAGAAGAACCAAAGCAAGTAGATACCCTATGACCGCAATCCAGCGCGGTGCGATGCCGGTATAGATCACAACGGTCGACGTGGAGATCATGAAGACCGCCGCCATCTTGATCGCGTAAACGTTCATTACGATGTAGGTTGCGGCGCGGGCGAAGCGGAAAGTAGCTGAATTGATCAGTTCATTTGGTTCCGCAGAAGCAGCCACTAGGATGACCGCGCCTATTACCGCGGCCGCGACGAACAGCATGGCCAGAAATAATAAGGCGCTGCCGAAGAAGACGGTGGCAAAGAAACGGTCCTCTTGCTGGCCAAGCCGATCTCGCAGCACGCCGATGAACCACAAGAAGGCGACGCCAGCAAACGGGATGAGATTCAGCGCAAGCGCGACGGTTCTCGCGTCGGTGGCAAGCCACGCTCCAGACTCCAATGGATCAGCCGGAACGGAGCGCCGAAGCAGCCAGAAGATCGTGAACATGAGAAGGGAAAAGGCGATTCCCGCTATAGCTGCAGCCTTCGGGGTTTTCAG
>WNFL01287678.1_pt1 | contig 10295 bp, 10 predicted proteins | sample 5400361 | NCBI WGS metagenome assembly WNFL01 (sample SAMN13153351, study PRJNA577476) | soil metagenome | isolation source: 40 cm soil on Douglas fir-dominated hillslope | place: USA:California | collected 2013-09-17
GGCGTTGCCGACTCGTGATCGAGGCGCAGGTACTCGCTCACCTGCTCCTTCAGCGCCGCGCGATAGCACCTGTCCGGCGGCTTGGCCGCGAAGCGCTTGATGTCATACGGCCAGAGGTCTTCTGAGCAGAAACCGCGCTTGACCACCGTCTTGATGCCGTCGCGGATCTGCGCGCCCGAATCGCTGTCGACGGTGCCCTCGAGCGCGCGCTCGTTGTAATAGATGAAGAGCCTCGACGGCATGACCGGCGGCGCCTCGCCCTCTTTCTGCTCGAGGAACTCCAGGGCGCCGGCGATGGCGTTCGCGGTGCAGGAGCCGAGCGCACCCTGGTTGTAGCAAGGTGTGAAGCCCTTGCGCAGGTCGACCTTCGGTGGAAGCGCGCGCGCGATCCGGGACGGGGGCTGATAGCGAAAGTCGCGCTGGTCTGGAATGTCTCTGACCCAGCCGAAGTGCTTGATACGCACGGGTATTTTCTACGCGGTTGCGGGCAGCGGGCGCAAGGCGAGTCGGACCATGTAGTTCCCGCCGCGGGACACGTACAGGACGGCGAGCACGACGTTGGCGGCGATGAACGCGGCCAGTAGGAGGACCACCCACCAGGCATCCAGTCCGGCTTTCGACTCTGCGTTCAGCTGGGGCACGACCAGGCCGATGGGCTGGAAGTGAAACGCAGGCAGCCCTTCAGAGCTCGGCCCCGCTGCTCCGGACTTCAGGACGCCAAAGGCGTTCTGGACGCCACCGCCGTTGTTGTTGTTGCCGCCGCCGGGCGCGGGCGTGGGTTGCGATGTCTGCAGGTGCCAGTTGTGGAGGTACTCGCCGTAGTGGTGGCCGGGACTGTTGGGGTCTGGCGGGTTGAAGGCGAGCACCGTCGCGGGGGAAAGGGCGAGAAACACAAATAGAAGAATTACGGCATCGCGCGCGACAACACGCGCGATCCTCAACCTTCCTCCCTCACGAAAACCACACCGATCGCGGCCGTAGGGTACACGGCCACCCAATACCGCGTCCAGCGGCGCCTCAGGCTCGGGCAGCGTCCTTGAGTGCGGAAACGTAGTTCGACGCGGCCACCGCCGCGGTCGTGCCGTCGCCCGCGGCGGTCGAGATCTGCTTGGTCAGCTGTGACCGCACATCGCCCACCGCCCAGATGCCTTCGACGGATGTCTGCATGTTGCGGTCGGTGACGATGTAGCCCGCCTCGTCGTGGTCGATGTGCACTTTCAACAGCTGTGAGTTGGGCACGAAGCCGACGAAGATAAAGACGCCGCCGACCGGAAGCTCGGTTACATGGCCGTTGTGCTCGTAGTCCAGAGCGCGCACCTTGTGGTCACCCTTGATGTCTTTCACCACCGCGTCGAGGATGAACTCGATCTTCGGGTTGGCGCGCGCGCGGTCGATGAGGATCGGCTGGGCTCGCAGCTGGTTGCGCCTGTGGATGATGTAGACCTTCGACGCGTAGCGGGTGAGGAAGTCGCCCTCCTCCACCGCCGCGTCGCCGCCGCCGACGACGGCCAGCTCCTCGCCTTTGAAGAACGCCCCGTCGCACACGGCGCAGTAGCTGACGCCGCGGCCCCAGAAGTCCTTCTCACCCGGCACCTCCAGGTAGCGCGGCAGGCCGCCCGCGGCCATGATCACCGCGGGGGCGCGGAGCTCCTCGCCTGACTCGAGCCGGACCACCTTGGTGCCGTTCTCGACGTCGATCTCCTTCACAGGCTCGAAGTCGCGGATCTCGAGGCCGAACTTGCGCGCGTGGTCGCCCATCTTGATGGCGAGCTCGGAGCCCAGGATCGACTCGAAGCCGGGGTAATCCTCGATCAGCTCTGTGTTCAGCAGCTGACCGCCCAGCGGTCCGCGGTCGAGCAGCACCGCCTTCAGGTCCATGCGGGCGGTGTAGAGGCCCGCGGCCAGGCCGCCGGGACCCCCGCCGACGATGATGACGTCGTGATCGCTCACTGCTCTAGGTTCAATTGTGCCCAGAGCGGCGTCTATTCCTAACCCAGCCGGTACTGGGCCCCGAAGCCCCCGCGCGGGGAGTGGCAGGTGATGTTGTCGAACGGGCAGCCGATTGAGCAGGCGCCGCACTCGATGCAGTTGCCGAAGCTGACCAGGTTCTTCTGCTGCTCCTCGTCCCACTCGTACACCCCGGCCGGGCAGAAGTGGTTGCAATACTTGCCCTTGCACTTCGTCCCGCACACGGCCTGGTCGACGACCTCGATGTGCGCGTGGCCGGTGTCCTCGACGTACTTGACCGTGAACAACTTGTCCCTGATCTTCTCCATTAGCCGGCCCCGAACCTCTCCCACACGCGGCACATCAAGCGGATCGTGTTCAGGTAGTCGTCGATCCGGATGTTCTCGTTGGGTGCGTGGATCCGGTTCTCGGGCCGGCCCACACCCACGGGCATGACTGTGGGGATGCCGAGGTCGGCCACGACGGGGTGCATGGGTCCGGTCGCCTGCATGAAGGGCCACACCACAGGCTCGCCATGCAGCTCCCGGACGCTCTCGACCATGACCTTGCCGATGTCCGAATTAGGGTCCGACCGCACTGGTTTCTCGCCGTCAGACCACTGGATCTCGACCTTCTCAAACCCGTGTCCGTCCAGGTGCCTCCGCAGCTTGCTGAGGATGTCAGTCGGGTCCTGGTTCGGGATGAGCCGGAAGTCGAGCTTCGCCGTCGCCTCGGCGGGAAGCACCGTCTTCGTACCCGGACCCTGGTAGCCCGTCGTCAGCCCGGCGATGTTGCATGTCGGCGTGAAGAGCAGCTGCTCGATGACCTTGTCGGGTGCCGGGTTCCGGATCATCTCCTCGAAACCGATGAGGCGCTTGAGATCGTCAACCTCCGGCTCGATCTTGGCAAGCATCTTCCGGTCGGCTTCGGTCGGCTGGACGACGTCGTCGTAGAAGCCCTGGATGTTGATGTTCATGTCCTGGTCGCGAAGGCTCGCCAGTGCGCGGATGAGGTACATCGCGGCCGACGGGTACAGGCTCGCGAAACCGGAGTGTTGGTCGAACGCCAGCAGCCGGACCCGCAGCTGCAGGTAAAGCAGGCCCCTGACGCCGAAGAAGATCGTGGGGCGGTCGCCGCTGTCGAAACCACCGGATTCCCAAAGGCATCCGTCGGCCTTCAGCTTGTCGGCATGCTTGTGCGCGATCTTCTCGAAGGTCTTCGAGCCGATCTCCTCCTCGCCCTCGACGAGGAACCGCAGCGTCACAGGGATCTCGCCGAGGTGCTTCAGCACCTCGAGCGCGTGGATGCGCGCCATCACGTCCGCCTTGTCGTCGGCGACGCCGCGAGCCACCAGCTTGCCGTCCTTCTCCACCGCCTTGAAAGGGTCGGCCTCCCACTGGTCTATGGGGTCGACCGGCTGCACGTCGTAGTGCTCGTAGAGGAGGAGCTTGCGGCGGCCCGCGCCCTTCACCTCCGCGTACAGAGCGGGCATGCCGCCTTCGTCAAAAGTCTCAACGCTGTCGGTGAAACCTGCGAGGCGATTGCCGATCCAGTCTCGGGCCGGTCGGACCGCGTCGAGACCGTTGTTGGAGATGCTCGGGAAGCTGCACAGCTCCTTCAGCTCATCTACAAAGCGCCGCGAGTTGCTTTGGATGTAGGTGTCGACCGCGCTGGTGGATATCACTCCGCCATTCTTACACTGGGCGTGTGGCCGACGCCGACAGCGCTGACGACGCCTCCGAGTTCCATTTCTCGCCGCGCCCCAATCGCGCCGCCGAGATCGGCTGGCGCCCGTGGTCGGAGGCGGCATTTGAAGAGGCTCGGCGGACGGACCGGCCCATCCTGCTGTCCATCTCCGCGGTGTGGTGCCACTGGTGCCACGTCATGGACGAGACCACTTACTCCAGCTCGGGCGTCATCGACCTGATCAAGAGCGAGTACGTGCCCGTCCGCGTCGACAACGACGTCCGGCCCGACATCAACCAGCGCTACAACATGGGCGGCTGGCCCACCACCGCCTTTCTGACCTCGTCGGGCGACATCCTCACCGGTGCCACTTACCTGCCGCCGGAGCAGATGGCGGGCGCGCTGCGCAGGGTCGCGTCCTACTACCGGACCAACCGCCCCGAGGTCGCGAGCAAGGTGCTCGAGAGCCGCAAGCGTTCGGGCGGGATCGCCGCCCGCAGCGCGGGCGAGCTGGATGTTTCGCTTGTCGACGCGACGCTCAATGCAGTGCGCAGCTCCTACGACTCGGAGTACGGCGGTTTCGGAACGGCTCCGAAGTTCCCGCAGACCGACGCCATCCTGCTGCTCCTGGAGCAGGCGCAGATCCGCGGCGATCAAGAGCTTCGGCAGATGGCTGTGCACACGCTCGAGGAGATGTCGGGCGGCGGGATGTACGACCACGTCGAGGGCGGCTTTTTCCGCTACTCGACGACGCAGGACTGGAGCGTGCCGCACTACGAGAAGATGCTCGAAGACCATGCCGGTCTGGTCAACGGGCTCTCACTCGCTGGGATGACGAGCGTCCTTGAAACCGCAACCGGCTACCTGGACCGCGTGCTCCGCAGCAGCGATTCGGGTCTCTACGCCGGGAGCCAGGACGCCGACGAGCGGTACTACGCGCTGGATGCCGGCGGCCGCGCCGGCGAGCAGGCCCCCTACGTCGACCGGCGCGTGTACTCGGCCTGGAACGCTGCGCTGGCGGTTGCGTATCTCGACGCTGCAAGGCGCCACTCGCTGCCTGACTTGCGCATGGACGCTGCCGAGGCGCTGGAGCGCATGTTTGCGGATCGCTACACGCCCGAGGGTGGACTCGTTCACGCCGAAGGGATCGGCGGCCAGCTGGGCGACCAGGTGTGGGGTTTGCTCGCGGCGGTCAGGGCGTACCAATCGGGCCTCGGCGACAGGTGGCTTGCGATGGCGAACGAGCTGGCCGGCCACCTGGAGGAGCGCTATGCGGACAAGCAGTTCGGCGGCTACTTCGACCGCTCAGGTGGCGACGAGCTCGGCAGGCTTGCCGATCCTGTCAAGCCGCTGGGTGAGAACTCTGTCGCCGCGATCGCTCTGATCGAGCTGGACACTTTGCTCGGCGATCCCGAGCAGGTGCATCTGGGTCGCGCTCGACACGCGCTCGAATCGGTGGCGTCTCTCCCGCGGCAGTACGGATTGATGGCGGCGGTGTTCGCGCGAGCGCTCGACCGCCTCCGAATGCCGCTGAAGGTCACCACCGGCAGCGAGGAGCTGGCGCGGGCCGCGATGCTTGCGCATCCTTACGCGGTGATCGAGCCGAGCACAGAAGACAGGGCGGTGGTCTGCGTCGGAACCATATGCTTGGCGCCGGTGAACAGCCCCGCCGCAGTGGCCGAATCGATCCAGGAAGCGACGGCGCAAGCGACGAGTGCCTGAGAGCAGGCTCCATTTCGCCGGGCGCGTTCGCCATGCGCTCAACGACGAGAACCTGCAGCGTGCTCTGACGTCCGCGATGACCGGGATCCGAGCCCGGCGCGACGCAGGCTTCGCCGACTTCGACTTCACCAAAGGTCGCGAGGACCTGAAGCAGCGGCGGCGCGCCAACCTCGACCGCATGCCCGAGCTCGCGCGAGAGTTTGCCGAGCGACTGGAGGCGGCCGGCGGTCAGGTGCACTTCGCGGCCGACGCGGCCGAGGCGCGCGACATCATCGGCCAGCTGTGCTGGAACGCCGCCGCGGAGCTCGCCCCTGGCGCAGGCGTGCGGCCGGTCGTGACCAAGGTCAAATCGATGGCCTCAGAGGAGATCGAGCTCAACCCGTACCTGGAATCGCTAGGGATGGAGGTGGTCGAGACCGACCTGGGCGAGCGCATGGTCCAGCTCACAGGCACCCGTCCCTCGCACATCATCGCGCCGGCCATCCACCTCACGAAGGAAGACGCGGCGCGGGTCTTCGGCACCGAACCGACCATCGAGGCGATTCAGCACCACGCACGGGTTTCGCTGCGCCAGAAATTCATCGAGGCGGTGGTCGGCATCAGCGGCGCGAACATGGCCATCGCCGAAACCGGCACGGTCGTGCTCGTCACGAACGAGGGCAACGCGGACCTCACCGTGACGCTGCCTCCCGTCCACATCGCGCTGTTCGGCACGGACAAGCTCGTCGCCTCGTATGAAGACGCGATCGCGCAGTTGCGAATGCTCACGCGCAGCGGGACGGGCCAGCGCATCACGAGCTACGTCAACTGGATCACTGGGCCCTCACGCTCAGGGGACATCGAGCAGTCGATGACGATCGGCGTGCACGGCCCGCGCGAGATGCACTGCGTGATCCTCGACAACGGGCGCGAGCGCATGCGCGAGGACCCGATGTTTCGTGACGCGCTCACCTGCATCCGCTGCGGGGCGTGCTCGAACGCTTGCCCCCCATTCATGGCGGTCGGCGGTCACCAGTTCGGGCACATCTACAACGGCCCGATCGGCCTCGTGCTCACGCCTTTCCATCACGGGCTCTCCGAGGCCGACCTGCCCAACACGCTGTGCACTCAGTGCAACGCCTGCCAGGAGGCGTGCCCGGTCGACATCCCGCTGCCGCGCCAGATCCTCGAGCACCGGCGTCGCGGCCGGAAGTCCCTGCGCAAGCGGGCGCTGCTCGGACTGTGGGAAAGGCCCGCGCTGGCCGACCGCGTCCTCCGGACCGGCGCGCCGTTCACAGGGCTCATCGCCGGGGCGCCGACGCTGGCGGGCCGCCCGTATCGCGACCGCGCCCCGCAATCGCGTGGCAATGGCGAACCGCTCACGATCTTCGCTTCCTGCATGGTCGACCGCACCCTCCCGAAGGCCGCCGCGGCCCTCGAGCGCATCGGCGTCGCTGCGGGCTATGACGTTGGCTTTCCCAAGGGTCAGTGGTGCTGCGGCCTCATGGCCGCCAACGCCGGCGACTTCGCCGGCGCCTGCAAATTAAATACATCCCTCGTCGCCAGCCTTCGAGATTCCAAGGGTCCCATCGTGACGCCCTCGGCTTCCTGCTTCGGAGCCTTCACGATCGACGCCGCCGATTGGGGCGCGGACGCGGCCGCCGAGCTGGCGCCCAGATTCCGCGACTCGACCAGGTTCGTGCTCGAACTGCTCGAGCCGCGACCGGAGCTCGTTCGGATGGCGACCGACCGGCCAAGGGTCGCCTACCACGATTCCTGCCAGTCCCTGCGCCAGCTCGGCCTCAAGCAGGAGCCCAGGCGCCTGCTGGAGCTGGCCGGTTACGAGGTGGTCGAGATACCTGACATCGCCAATTGCTGCGGGTTCGGCGGAAGCTTCAGCTTCGAGTGGCCTGGTGTGGCCGCGCGCCTGGCCCAGTGGAAGCTGGACGCGATCGCAAAGACGGGCTGCAGCCTGGTCGCGTCGGACAACCCGGGATGCTTGGTCCACATCGCCACGAACGCACGTGCTCGCCGCCAGAAGGTGCGCATCGCGCATGTGCTCGAGCTCGTGGCGGAAAGGCTGGAACCTGGGCGGGTACCTGCGCGTTAAGCTCACATGGCCTTGCTGGCCGACATCAACTCGCCTTCAGATCTGAAGCGACTTAACCAGCAGCAGCTCACTCAGCTTGCGGCTGAGGTGCGCGCGTTTCTCGTCGATCACATCGCAAGAACCGGCGGTCACCTCTCGCCAAATCTCGGAGTCGTGGAGCTCACGTTCGCCCTCCACCGCGTGTTCGACTCGCCGAAGGACGCGATCGTCTGGGACACCGGCCACCAGGCATACGTGCACAAGATGGTCACCGGTCGCACCGCCGAGTTCTCGACGTTGCGGCAGCAAGGCGGCTTGTCAGGTTATCCATCGCGGCAAGAGTCAAAGCACGACGTGATCGAGAACAGCCATGCCTCGACCTCGCTGAGCTACGCGCTCGGCCTCGCCGAGGCGAGGCTGCGCAAGCGCGAGCCCGGATTCGTGATCGCGGTCATCGGCGACGGTGCACTGACGGGCGGCATGGCTTACGAGGCGCTGAACCAGATCGCGCACCTGCAGCCGCCGAACCTGATCATCGTCATCAACGACAACGGGCGCTCGTACGCACCGACGGTCGGCGGGCTCGCGCGACACCTCTCGCAGCTTCGCGTCGATCCGCGGTACGAGAGCATCAAGGACGACATCTCGCGGCTGCTCCGCGACCTCCCCCTCGTCGGATCCACCGCCGATCAAGCTGCTTATCGCGTGAAGGAGGGCTTGAAGCAGCTGCTTCAGCCTTCGACCGTTTTCGAAAGCCTCGGCATCAAGTACGCGGGCCTGGTCGACGGGCACGACGAAGCCGCGCTCGAAGAGGTGCTGCGCCGCGCGTCACGCCTGCGCGAGCCGGTCGTGGTCCACGTGGTGACCGAGAAGGGGCACGGCTACGAGCCCGCGGTCGAGGACGAGATCGACAAGCTGCACGGTGTCAGCGCCTTCGACCCGCTCACCGGACGGCCGCTGCGCACAGAGCTCACCTACACGGACGTGTTCGGCGACGCTCTACTCGCGGCCGCGACGACACATCCCGACGTTTGCGCGATCACCGCCGCCATGGCGTCCTCGACCGGGCTTCTGAATTTCGCCAAGGAATTTCCCGACCGATTCTTCGACGTGGGCATCTGCGAGCAGCACGCGGTGACGTTTGCCGCTGGCCTCGCGATGGCCGGCATGCGCCCGGTGGTCTGCATCTACTCAACGTTCCTCGCGCGCGCCTTCGACCAGACGATCATGGACGTGGCGCTGCACAAGCTCCCCGTCGTGTTCGTGATCGACAGGGCCGGCGTGACGGGTCCCGACGGATCGTCACACCACGGCGTCTTCGATCTTTCCTACCTGCGGATGATCCCAAACTTGAAGGTCGCCGCGCCCGCCGACGCCACAGAGCTGTGCGCGCTGCTCGAGACCGCGCTGGCGACTGACGGCCCGATCGCAATCCGCTATCCGCGCGGACCGGTGCCATCCACGCCCGACCTGCCCGCCGAAGCGCTTCCAGTAGGACGCTGGGAGGAGGTCCGCAAGGGAACGGACGCGGTCATCTTCGCGACCGGCCGCATGGTCGAGGTCGCCAAGGAGGCGGCCGAGCGGCTCGAGGGCATGAGCCTGTCGTGCGGCGTGGTCAACGCGAGGTGGATCAAGCCGGCCGACCCGCGCATGGTCGATTGGGCGCGAGCTGTGGGTACGGTGGTCACCGTCGAGGACAACGTCGGTGCGGGAGGATTCGGCGGCTCGGTGCTCGAAGCGCTCGCGCCTCACGGGCTGGCGGGCAAGGTGAGGACGATCGCGCTGCCCGATCAATTCCTCCCGCATGGCAAAGCGTCCGACATTCTGCGCGAGCACGGGCTCGATGCTGCAGGAGTTGCGAAATCGGTCTATGTCGCAGTCAGAGGAGCCGTACCGTCCGAGGAGAAGAGGCCCTAGTTCTTCCTTAGACCTTCTTGCGGCCGGCGTAGCCCTCGTTGACCCGGTGCCAGAACTCGACCCTGTCCTCACCGAGCTTCCAGCAGAGTTCGACAAGCTCACCGTCGCGGTAAGACGGAAAGTCGATAAGCCCCTCGAGCGGTCCCTTCAGCTGGATGCCCATTCCGTTCAGAGCCGCCACAGCTTTCAGCAGCTCGAGCTCGGCGCCGCTGACCGCGTCCCGGGCCTGCTGGTGGCGGTCGCGGTGATCGTTGCCCGCGCCGTTGCGCTTTGAGTCGTACTCGGCGATGCGCGCCTGGTCCTCGAGCTCCGGGACAAGTGCGGAGAGGTCGGCGATCTGCTTGACGATGCGCCGAACGCGCGGAAGCTCCTGGTTTGCTTCCTCCACCGTGTACGTGCGCAGTCGCTGCACGGGTCAACGATATAGCAGCAGACTTGCCGGATGAACCAATCGGAGATGCGCGAGCGGTTTGCCGCCGCCGGCGTCGCGCACCTCGCGACTGCGGACTCCGAGGGCGCTCCGCATGTCGTGCCGGTCGTGATCGCGCTCGATGGCGACACGATCTACTTCGCCATCGATCAGAAACCGAAGCAGTCGCGCGACCTGAAGAGACTGCGCAACATCGCGGTGAATCCGTCGGTGGCGGTGCTGGTCGACCACTACGAGGAGGACTGGGAAGCCCTGTGGTGGGTGCGTGCCGATGGCAGTGCGCGCGTGGTCGATCCAGGTCCTGACACCGACCGCGCGATGCAGCTGCTCGCGCAGCGCCACGCGCAATACCGGATGCAGCCGCCCCCCGGCCCGGTGGTGGCGATCGCCATCCACAGGTGGTCGGCATGGTCTGCCGGCTGAACGGTCATTCGCCAATGGCGACCAGCTCGGGCTGCGCCTGGCGCACGGGGTAGTCGAGCGCAATCGCCGGCAGCGTGATGCCGCCCATCGGATACGGACCGA
>WNFL01079478.1_pt2 | contig 10293 bp, 10 predicted proteins | sample 5400361 | NCBI WGS metagenome assembly WNFL01 (sample SAMN13153351, study PRJNA577476) | soil metagenome | isolation source: 40 cm soil on Douglas fir-dominated hillslope | place: USA:California | collected 2013-09-17
GATCGAGCAGGTCGGCAGCCCGATCAGGCGCCGCCACGACCAGCGCGAGACCCTTGTCGGCCTCGGACTCAATCGCATCGGTCGCGTCAGCGAGCTTGCGGACACGCCGTCCGCACGCGGGATGATCGCCAAAGTCGCGCATCTCGTGCGCGTGGTTGAAGAGAAGTAACGGGAGCGTGGGCGTCTCGCCCGCCCAACCAACCTATCGTCGCTGGCTCAACGCGGGCGACCTTTAGTACGAAGAAGCGGGCGGGACGCCCGCGCTCCGCAAGGGACATGCGCCATGAAGCTCAATGAGATTTCCGACAATGCGGGGGCCCGCCAGGGGCGCATGCGGGTCGGCCGCGGCATCGGGTCCGGGAAGGGCAAGACCGGCGGTCGCGGCGGCAAGGGCCAGACCGCGCGTACGGGCGTGCGCATCAAGGGCTTCGAAGGCGGCCAGATGCCGCTGCATCGGCGGCTGCCGAAGCGCGGCTTCAATAACATCTTCGCGCTTGAACTCAACGAGGTGAACCTCGACCGCATCCAGGCTGCGGTCGATCGCGGCGCCCTCGACGCCAAAGATACAGTCGACGTCGAGGCCTTGGTCCGGGGCGGGGTGTTGCGGCGCGCCAAGGACGGCGTCCGTCTACTCGGCCGGGGTGAAATCAAGGTGGCGCTGCAGTTCGCCGTCCATGGCGCTTCCAAATCCGCAATTGCAGCGGTTGAGAAGGCGGGCGGAGCGGTCAGGGTGCTGGCGCCCCCAAAACCCGCCCCCTCCCTACCCTCCCCCGCAAGCGGGGGAGGGTAGGGAGGGGGCGGCCGGTCTTGCGAAGTGCGGGCATTATTTCCATGTTCCGTAGATAACCCGGCCGATAAGGCGCGGTAACTGGAATATATTGGGCGTTCGGGAGCCAGGACGATGGTCTCAGCAGCGGAACAGTTGGCAGCCAATCTCAATTTCTCTGCGCTCGCCAAGGCCGAGGAACTGAAAAAGCGCATTTGGTTCACGCTCGGTGCGTTGATCGTCTATCGTCTCGGTACCTACATACCGTTGCCGGGCATCGATCCCGCCGCCTGGGAGCAGATCTTCCGGACCAATGCGGGCGGTATCCTCGGCGTGTTCAATATGTTCGCCGGCGGCGGCATTCACCGCATGGCGATTTTTGCGCTCAATATCATGCCGTACATATCCGCCTCGATCATTATCCAGTTGATGACGACGGTATCGCCCGAGTTGGAGCGGCTCAAGAAGGAGGGCGAGCAGGGCCGCAAGGTGATGAACCAGTACACCCGCTACCTCACGGTGCTGCTGGCGGCGGTTCAATCCTATGGCATCAGTGTCGGGCTTGAGGGTTTCGGTCAAACTGTCACCGATCCGGGTATCTTCTTCCGCATTTCAACCGTGATCACGCTGACCGGCGGCACCATGTTCCTGATGTGGCTCGGCGAGCAGATCACTGCGCGCGGCATCGGCAACGGCATCTCGCTCATCATCCTGGCTGGCATCGTGGCGGAGCTTCCGTCGGCGATCGCCGGCACACTCGAACTGGGCCGCCAGGGCGCGCTCTCGACCGGGCTGATCCTCGTCGTTGTGGTCATGGCCGTCGCCGTGATTGCCTTCATCGTCTTTATGGAGCGGGCGCAACGGCGACTGCTCATCCAGTATCCCAAGCGACAGGTCGGCAACCGCATGTTCGAGGGGCAATCGTCGCATCTGCCGCTAAAGCTCAATACATCGGGTGTCATTCCGCCGATCTTCGCGTCATCGCTGCTGCTGCTGCCGACCACGGTTGCAAACTTCAATGCCGGTCAGATTCCCGATTGGCTTGCCGTGATCACGGCCCAGCTCGGTCACGGGCGTCCGCTGTTTCTCGCTTTGTACGTGGCGCTGATCGTCTTCTTCGCGTTCTTTTACACGGCGATCGTGTTCAACCCGAACGAGACCGCCGAAAATCTCAAGAAACACGGCGGCTTCATCCCGGGCATCCGGCCCGGGGAGCGGACGGCGGAATACATTGACTACGTGCTGTCGCGCATCACCGTGATCGGCGCCGCCTATCTGGCGATCGTCTGCGTGTTGCCGGAAATCCTGATTTCCTATGCGGCCGTGCCATTCTATTTTGGCGGCACCTCGCTGTTGATCGTGGTCAGCGTGACGATGGATACGGTCGCGCAGATCCAGGGCTATCTCCTGGCGCACCAGTATGAGGGCCTCATCAAGAGATCGAAGCTGCGGGGTCGGCGCAGATGACTAACGGGCCGCGGGGGGCGGCCTTTGACGACGGGGGCAGTAAGTAGCGCTATGAGATTGATTCTGCTGGGCCCACCAGGGGCCGGAAAGGGCACCCAGGCGCAACGCCTGGTGGAACGATATGGCGTCGTTCAGCTGTCGACGGGCGACATGTTGCGCGCCGCCGTGAGGGCCGCAACGCCGGTCGGCCTCAAGGCAAAGGACGTTATCGCCCGCGGCGAGCTTGTCCCCGACGATGTCGTGGTCGCGATCGTGGCCGATCGTATCGCCGAGCCCGATGCGCGCAACGGCTTCATTCTCGACGGGTTCCCCCGGACGGTGCCCCAAGCCGAGGCGCTTGACCGGATGCTGAGCCAGAAGGGGCTTGCCCTCGATGCGGTGATCGAGCTCAAGGTCGACGAGGGCGTTTTGCTCGGGCGGATCGAAAATCGGGTCGCCAAAATGCGCGCGCGCGGTGAGCCGCTCCGCCCCGACGACAACCCGGAAAGCCTCAAGAAACGCCTTGACGCCTATCGGGTTCAGACCGCGCCCCTCACCGGATACTACGCCAGCAAGGGCATGCTCAAGACCGTAGACGGCATGGCCTCGATCGAGGACGTCAGCGCCGCCGTCGTCGCGGTTTTGGACCAGACTCTCGACGGGGCGGCCGCTGTGCCGGCGCGGCGTCGGCCGATGGCGCCACGCACGGCTGCGGCCCGCAAGGCCGCGCAACGTCGAAGTGCCCGCAGGCGGCAGTCAAGGCCGCCGGTCCTCACCGCCTTCCCCGGCGCCGTAATGCCGGCTGCGGCGGTCCGTGGCAAGGCAGGCGCCAAGTCAGCGGCCAAGTCAGCGGCCAAGTCAGCGGCCAAGTCCGAGGCAAAGTCCGAGTCCAAGTCCAAAGCCAAGGCAGAAACCAAGGCTGCCAAGGCGCCAACCACATCGGGTGTCGCAAGGCGAGGCAAGACGAGCGCCAAGGCTGGAATAAAGGTCGTCGTCAAGCGCGGCGGGAGAGCCCCTACCAAACCAGACCGGCCCACAGGTGGAAAAACCGGCCCCGGGGCGAAGAAACGTGGGCGGAGAGGTTGACGGATCGCGATGGAGACCGTAAATACTCCGAACCCTGTCAAAGAATTCTTCAACGACGCTAGGCCCTAGTTCAAGGGACGCGTCGCGCTTGTGCTTATGCGGGGCAGAGCTTGATGTTTGAGTACGCCCTGCACCCATCCCGACCATCCCCTGGGGGCGGATAGGGTGGGGACAGTGCGGCAGCGGACGATTAAGAACGTGCCCCCTCCCTACCCTCCCCTGCATGCCGGGGAGGGCAGGGAGGGGGCACGACGCGCAAGTCGGCAAATGGAGTAACGGCCTTGGCCCGTATCGCTGGTGTTAACATTCCGACCAACAAACGGGTCCTGATCGGGCTCCAATACATTCATGGCATTGGTTCCTCGAAGGCCCGGGAGATCGTCACAAAAGTCGGGATTCCGGAAGAGCGCCGGGTGTCCCAGCTCACGGACCAGGAGGTTCTGCAAATCCGCGAAGTGATCGATCGCGACTATCTTGTCGAAGGCGATCTGCGACGCGAGACAGCGATGAACATCAAACGGCTCATGGATCTCGGTTGCTATCGGGGTCTACGGCATCGGCGCGGTCTGCCGGTTCGCGGCCAGCGCACCCACACCAACGCGCGGACCCGCAAAGGTCCAGCCAAGGCGATCGCCGGCAAGAAGAAGTAATTCGGGGATATGTGAGGTCCGCTGCGGCGGGTCGCGAAAGGGTTGAGAATGGGTAAAGAAGCTGTCCGCGTCCGGCGGCGTGAACGCAAGAACATTGCTTCTGGCGTCGCCCACGTGAACGCGTCGTTCAATAATACGATGATCACGATTACCGATGCCCAAGGCAACGCGATCGCCTGGTCGTCGGCCGGCACCATGGGCTTCAAGGGCTCGCGCAAATCAACGCCGTACGCAGCCCAGGTGGCAGGCGAGGATGTTGCGCGCAAGGCCCAGGAGCACGGCATGCGCACGCTTGAAGTGGAGGTGGCGGGTCCGGGGTCGGGTCGCGAATCGGCATTGCGCGCCTTGCAGGCGGCCGGCTTCACCATTACGTCGATCCGCGACGTGACGCCTATTCCGCATAACGGTTGTCGGCCGCGCAAGCGCCGGCGCGTGTAGTCTTAATTCGGCAGGCGTCTGGCGCCACGCCGGTTTTTTCCCATGAAGCGCCGTTGGTTGCGCGAAAAGCGCGCGTGCTGCTCAACGCGATGGGTGATGAAGTGACAATCCAGAAGAACTGGCAGGAACTGATACGACCGAACAAGCTCCATGTGACGCCGGGGCCCGATCCTAAGTGTGCCGCGACCGTGGTGGCCGAGCCGTTGGAACGCGGCTTTGGACTGACGCTCGGCAACGCGCTGCGGCGTATTCTGCTCTCCTCTTTGCAGGGCGCGAGCGTGCAGTCCGTGCATATCGACGGCGTCCTCCACGAATTTTCCTCCATCGCCGGCGTGCGCGAGGACGTGACCGACATCATTCTCAACATCAAGGATATCGCCATCAAGATGCAGGGCGATGGCCCCAAGCGCATGGTGGTGAAGAAAACCGGCCCGACGCTCGTCACTGCGGGCGACATCCAGACCGTCGGCGACATCGTGATTCTCAATCCGGACCTGGTGCTGTGTCATCTCGACGAAGGCGCCGAGATCCGCATGGAATTCACCGTCAATACCGGCAAGGGCTATGTCCCGTCGGAGCGCAATCGGCCGGAGGACGCGCCGATCGGGTTGATCCCGGTCGACAGCCTGTATTCGCCGGTAAAGAAGGTGTCCTACCGGGTCGAGAACACCCGCGAGGGACAGATTCTCGACTACGACAAGCTGACGCTGCAGATAGAAACCAACGGAGCGGTTACGCCCGACGACGCGCTCGCCTATGCGGCGCGCATTCTCCAGGACCAGCTCAACGTGTTCGTTAATTTCGAGGAGCCCCGCAAGGAAGTCGGCATCACGGAGGCCATTCCGGATCTCGCCTTCAACCCGGCCTTCCTCAAGAAGGTCGACGAACTCGAACTCTCGGTGCGCTCGGCCAACTGCCTCAAGAACGACAACATCGTCTACATCGGCGACCTCGTTCAGAAGACCGAGGGCGAAATGCTTCGAACCCCGAATTTCGGCCGCAAGTCGCTCAACGAGATCAAGGAAGTGCTTGCCCAGATGGGGCTCCATCTCGGCATGGAAGTGCCCGGCTGGCCGCCTGAGAATATCGACGAGCTCGCCAAGCGGTTCGAGGACCATTATTAAGGTCGCAGGGCCCGTTCAGGGAAAACGGAGTAACGACGATGCGTCACGGCAAGGTCTATCGCAAGTTCAATCGCACGGCCGAGCATCGTCGGGCCATGTTCGCCAACATGTGCGCCGCGCTGATCAAGCATGAGCAGATCATGACGACGCTGCCGAAAGCCAAGGATCTGCGCCCGGTGGTGGAAAAGCTGATCACCTTGGGCAAACGGGGCGGCCTTCACGCGCGCCGCCAGGCGATCGCGGAACTTCGCGATGTCGGCATGGTGAAGAAGCTGTTCGACGTGCTGGGCCCCCGCTACAAGGAACGCAACGGCGGCTACACCCGCATCGTCAAGGCCGGCTTCCGCTACGGCGACAACGCCGCTGTGGCGGTGATCGAGTTCGTCGACCGCGACGTCGCCGCCAAGGGCCTCGACTCAGGCCAGGCCCAAGAGAAGGCCACGGAAGCACCGGCCGCGGCGTAGTCCTGGGACCGCGGGCGTCCCGCCCGCTTCTTTTTGCATCGATGTTGATTGCTCGGCCTAGGGACTGTACGACTTTGGCTGTACTAAGGTATAATAATGCCAGCAGAGAGCGCTTGCTGACGGATCGGCGGATTTGGCAAAACGAACTAATTTTGGAATTCCCAATGAAATCAATGCCGTCCGATTTCTGTAGGTGATGGGGCAAGAATCGCGGCAGCTTGGTAGCCCGGATGGAGCGCAGCGTAATCCGGGATGGGCGGACCCCGGATTACGCGCGCTCCATCCGGGCTATGGTCTAGTGCGGGCGGGACGCCCGCGGTCCCAGGTCTCTGCGCTCAGTTACTTCGTGAGCTCCGCCCGCTGATTGCCCGGCGTCACCTCGAAAGCGAAGTGGAAGGCGGGCAGATCCTCGCCCGGGTGGTCGTCCGCGAAGGTGAGCTGCGGGATGCGGAAATTGTTCGGCCGCGTCTCGGCGCCTGCGCCGGTTGCCCGCATGATGATCTCGACATCGCCCTGGCTGTTGAAGGCGCAAACATAGCCGGTGTAGCTGTTGTCGTAGACGACGTTGTAGAGGTTGGCAGTCTCGGTCCAGCCGACGCCCTTGAGATGGATGGTGAAGGTCGTCCCGGCCGGTCCGCGGGTCACGTCCATGGGCAAGGCGGTCGGCTTGATCCAATAGGACCCGATCTTTTTCTTTCCCCCGGCATCGATCCACAGGCCGTGGGTGCCGCCGAGATCATCGGGCGTTGCGAAACGGAATTCCGCTCGTCCGGCGCCGTCCGCCCGGCTTTCCGCGATGGTCTTTGATATTTCCTCCCAACCCTGGCCGGTCATGCGGTTGCCGACCACCCGCGTCCAGTTCAGCTGATAGCTCTTGCCCGGCTCCAAGCCATCGCCACGCACCACCGCGGGCTCGCCGACGCCGGAGGATGGCGGCGCCGCCACCAGCTCGCCTTGCGGCGGCAGGGTGCGCACGACCTTCTGCGCCTGCTCACCCGGAGGCGCCGGCGTCACCGGCGCGCCGCCCGTGACGGTGAACTGGAACGCAAAGCGCGGCCGGCCCGGCGCCGGATTCTGTTCCGGATTGCGGTACGGAAACGTCAACTCGCCGTGCATTATTTCAATGACGTGGACGCCCGGCCCTCCGGTCGCCGGTATGGTGAAGCTCGCCGCCCCCTTCGTGGTGACGGACGACATCCAGCCAGTGAAGTTGTTGTCGTAGATCACATCCCACGAGTTATAGAGCGACCGGTAGCCGATGCCTTTGACGTCGACCTTGATCGGCGTGCCCGGCGGCCCGCTCTTCGGCGAAATCTCCACCGTCATGTCAAGGTTGAAGCCCACCTGCGTGAACAGGCGGGAACCCTGCTGCAGCACGATGTCGTGCATGAAGCCGTAGTCGTCCGGCGCGATGAAATTCACCGAAAGGCGCCCGGACTGATCGGTCTTGGCCTTGGCGATCTCGTAGGCGACCGGCGTGAATTCGCGGCCATGATACTCGGCCTCGGTCACCTTCCACGCGCCGCTCGCGGTATTCCACACCAGCTGGAATTCCTGGCCGGGCGGGAGGCCCTCGGCGGAAAGCGTTACAGGTGTCCCGGCCGGGGCGTGCGCCGGAGATACGTCAAGCCGCCCCACGTACCCGTTCGCTGGCTCCCCGACCTCGATTTGCGGTCCAAGGGCTGCGGCAGGGGCCGCGGCCGCCGGCTTTTGGGACATCAGCGCCAGTGACACCACGACAGGCAACGCCAGCGCGCACGACAACCCGGCCAGCCGGCCGCTGCCAAAGCTCATGGATGACCTCTTGAGAGCGTTAATTATTTCTTAATTTCCGGGTCGCCGGCGACCACCATCAATTCGGTGGTCGGGCGATTGAACGGCTTCCATTCCACCGTCGAGCCGTCGTTCATGGTGGCGATGACCTTGTAGCCGATCGAGCCGGTCGGATGGTCGGTCGGGATGGTCCAGAACAACGACCAGAAATAATCGGTCGGCGGCGCGCCATGGGGCTTGTAGCCGGCCGGCAGCCGCTGGCCGTTACCGAGCTCCACCACCAAGCTCTTGAGCACCTTGTCGTCGGCCACTTCGCCGTTCGGCAGCAACGCGCGGATGCGGAATGCGACCGCCTCGCCGCGCTTGTACTGATTGACCAGGACGCAGAACGGGCCGGCCTGAGCAGGTAGCGCGTGGCGAACGATATCGCCCTCGAAGAACAGTTTTCTCGCCTGCTGCTGAGCCTGCGCCGCGGAGGCGAAACCGAGCGTCGCGACCGCCAATGCAACAACTGAGACTGAGATGCTTTTCATTTGAGGGCGCCCTTTCCAACCTGACGTGGATTATTGAGATGCGTTTGCACCGTTGTTGACGGAACATAGCCGGTTTTTCGTCAGGCCGAAAGGGGGTTGACAGGGCGGTTGCGCTTATGACTGCGCCTGGTGCAGGGGCCCGCCTGCCATTCGCCGCACCCGCATGTGGAGAAGGAACAGTCCCGTATCTCGCGCTCTATATAGATTCTATATCCTCCATAGCTTGACCGTTGGGCTGGTATGGACTCGGAGCTATCCTCATGACTTCCCGTCTGGTTGCGAGCCTTTTGGTCATTCTCGCCTGGGCGCCTGCCATGGGCCAGGAGGTGCGCGTGCCGTCCTCCGCCGGGGAGATCAGGCTGTCCTATGCGCCGGTGGTGAAGCGGGTCGCTCCCGCAGTCGTCAACGTCTATGCCGCCCGCGTGGTCGAGAATCGCTTCCCGATGTTCGATGACCCGATCTTTCGGCGCTTCTTCGGCGGCGGCAGTCCGCGCGAGCAGGTCCAGCGCTCGCTCGGCTCGGGGGTGATCGTCGATCCGGCCGGCCTCGTGGTGACGAATTTCCACGTCATCGAAAATGCCGACCAGATCAAGGTTTCGCTTGCCGATAAACGCGAGTTCGAGGCCGACATCGTGCTCAAGGACCAGCATTCCGATCTGGCGGTGTTGCGCCTCAAGGACACCCGCGAACGGTTCGCCGCAATCGATCTTGGCGATTCGGACGCGCTTGCCGTCGGCGACATCGTACTGGCGCTCGGCAATCCGTTCGGCGTCGGCCAGACCGTGACCCATGGCATCGTCTCCGCGGTGGCGCGCACCCAGATCGGCATCACCGACTACCAGTTCTTCATCCAGACCGACGCCGCCATCAATCCGGGCAATTCCGGCGGTGCGCTGGTCGATCTCAGCGGCCGCCTGGTCGGCATCAATACGGCGATCTTTTCCCGATCGGGCGGCTCCCAGGGCATCGGCTTTGCCATACCGGCCAACATGGTGCGCGGCGTGATTGCTTCCGCCCAGGGCGGCAGCGCGGTCGTGCGGCGGCCGTGGCTCGGCGCCAAGCTGCAGGCAATCACGCCGGAGATCGCCGAAAGCCTCAGCCTCAAACGGCCGGTCGGCGCCCTGGTGCAGAGCGTCGCAGCCAGGAGCCCGGCCGCCCGCGCCGGAATGCGCACCGGCGATCTTGTGGTTTCGGTGGACGGCCAGGAGGTCGACGACGTCAATGCCTTCGACTATCGCTTCGCCACCAAGGCGTTGGGCGGCCAGGCCAATGTCGGCGTCCTGCGCAGCGGCCGGGAGGTCAGGCTTGCGGTCGCGCTCGAATCGGCGCCCGAAAGCCCGCGCGAGGAAACCCTCATCAAGGCGCGCTCGCCGTTTCTCGGCGCCAAGGTCGCGAACCTGTCGCCGGCGCTGGCCGACGAAATGCGGATGGACATCGATTCCAAAGGCGTCGTTGTCACCGATGTCGAGAACGGATCGACGGCGCAGAGCTTCGGCCTGCAAAAGGGCGACGTCGTGCTTGTCGTCAACAGCGCCAAGATCGAGACGACGCAGGATCTGGTGCGCGCCGTGAGCCAGCCGAGCCGGCTGTGGCGGCTCACGATCCAACGCGGCGGGCAGCAGATCTCCGCCGTTTTCAGCGGATGAAGGCGCGGCGCACGCACGAGCCTGGAGGGCTGTTCGCAGCGGCCGGATTGGATCGCGATGCGCCGCGACCGCTGGCCGACAAGCTGCGGCCGCAACAGCTTTCCGAAGTGGTGGGCCAGGATCATCTCATCGGTCCCGACGGCGTGCTCACCCGCATGCTGGAAACCCGCACGCTTGGATCGCTGGTGTTCTGGGGGCCGCCCGGCACCGGCAAGACCACGGTGGCGCGGCTCTTGGCGGATGCAACGGCGCTGCATTTCGAGCAGATTTCCGCGGTGTTTTCCGGCGTCGCCGATCTCAAGAAGGCGTTCGATGCGGCGCGGGCGCGGCGCGAGACCGGGCTCGGCACGCTCTTGTTCGTCGACGA
>WNFL01262929.1_pt1 | contig 10293 bp, 7 predicted proteins | sample 5400361 | NCBI WGS metagenome assembly WNFL01 (sample SAMN13153351, study PRJNA577476) | soil metagenome | isolation source: 40 cm soil on Douglas fir-dominated hillslope | place: USA:California | collected 2013-09-17
TGCCTGCTGATCGCCGTCTTCAAGGCGAGCGTCACCGGTCTCATCCCGCTGTACGCGATCGGGGTGTTCCTGTCGTTCACCCTGTCCCAGGCCGGCATGGCGCGGCGGTGGTGGAAGGCGGGACGCCTTGCCCCGGGGCAGGAGATCAAGGAGCGCGGATCCGTGGTCCGCCCCGACCGGCGTTGGCTCCTCAAGATGCTGCTGAACGGCTTCGGGGCGGTCCTCACTGCGATCGTGGCCACGATCTTCGCCGTGACCAAGTTCCACGACGGGGCCTGGGTGGTGATCATCATCATCCCCTTTCTGGTGGCGGTCTTCTTCGCCATTCACCGGCACTACCAGGACATGAGGCAGCGGCTCAGCCTCGAGGACTTCGGGGTGCCTCCGCGGGTGGCGCGTCACCGGGTGATCCTGCCCATCAGCGGCGTCCACCGGGGGACGGTGAACGCGCTGCGTTACGCGCGCTGCCTGTCCGACGACATCACCGCCGTGTACGTCTGCAACGACCCGGAAGGGGCGGAAGCGGTCAAGCGCAAGTGGGGCCTGTGGGGGAGCGGCATCCGGCTGGTCGTCCTCGACTCGCCCTACCGACTGCTCCTGGAGCCGCTGCTCGACTACATTCGCGAGGTCGCGGACAAGCGGCAGCCCAACGAGGTCCTGACCATCGTGGTGCCGCAGTTCGTCCCGCACAAGACCTGGCACAACCTGCTGCACGCCCAGACCGCCGTCCTGCTGCGCCTGGCCCTGCTGTTCCGCCCCGGGGTGGTGATCATGAACGTCCCCTATCACGTCGAGCTGACGGGAGAGGTCTCGTGACCAATGGTTCGGAGCCCTGGTCCGGATGAGCTCCTTCATCCGTCCCGATCCCTCCGGGTCGCAGCCGTACCGGGACGCGAGCCCCGAGAACACCCGTTCGTGGAGGACCTGGCTCTTCGGGCGGCCCCTGGCCACTGCGGATGCGGAGGACGAGGCGATCGGCAAGGCGGTCGGCCTGGCGGTCTTCGCCTCCGACGCGCTCTCCTCCACCGCCTACGCCACCCAGGAGATCCTGGTCATCCTCGCCTTGGCGGGAACCGCCGCCTTCACCCTGGCGTTCCCGATCGCGGTGGCGATCGTCCTGCTCCTCGCCATGGTCACCGCTTCCTACGAGCAGACGATCTACGCCTACCCGGGCGGGGGTGGCGCCTACATCGTGGCGCGGGACAACCTGGGGGAGCTCCCCGCGCAGGTCGCGGCGGCCGCCCTCCTCACCGACTACATCCTCACGGTGGCGGTGTCGGTCTCGTCGGGGGTGGCCCAGGTGGCCTCCGCCTTCCCGGCGTTCCTGACTCACCGGGTTGCCCTGGGCGTTGGCTGCGTCATCTTCATCATGGTCGTGAACCTCCGCGGGGTCCGGGAGTCGGGAGCGGTCTTCGCCGTTCCCTCGTATTTCTTCCTGTTCATGATGACGGTCACCGTGGCCTTCGCGATCGGGCGCGAGATGATGGGCGTCCTGGGCGACGTTCCAGACCCGCCTCCCCTAGAGGCCCCGAAGGTACTGGAGCCCATCGGCCTCTTCTTGATCCTCCATGCGTTCTCCAGCGGGACGACCGCCCTCACCGGGGTGGAAGCGATCTCGAACGGGGTCACCGCCTTCAAGAGGCCGCGCAGCCGCAACGCGGGGATCACTCTCCTGTGGATGGCGGGGATCCTGGCCTTCCTGTTCCTCGGCATCACCTACCTCGCGGGGCAGATCGGGGCCATCCCCTCCGAGGCGGAGACCGTGATCTCCCAGATCGCGCGCACCGCGTTCGGAGGGCGGGGCCTGCTCTACCTGGGCACGATCGCCGCCACCACCCTGATCCTGATCATGGCCGCGAACACCGCCTACAACGGCTTCCCACGCCTGGCCGCCCTCCAGGCGGCCGACGGGTTCCTCCCGCGGCAGCTCACCTATCGGGGGAGCCGGCTCGTCTTCTCGCGAGGCATCGTCGTGCTCGCGATCATGGCGTCCGCGCTGATCGTGGCCTTCAACGCGAGCGTGACCGCTCTCATCCCCCTCTACGCGATCGGGGTCTTCCTTTCGTTCACCCTCTCCCAGGCGGGGATGGCCCGGCGCTGGTGGAAGGCCGGACGCCTCCAGCGGGGGGAAGAGGTTCGAGAGGCCGGCTCGGTGCTGCGGTACCAGAAGGGCTGGCGTCTGCGAATGGTGATCAACGCGGTCGGCGCCGCCCTGACCGCGATCGTGACCCTCATCTTCGCGGTGACGAAGTTCCACGACGGGGCCTGGGTGGTGATCATCGTGATTCCCCTGCTGGTGGCGCTCTTCTTCGCGATCCATCGCCACTACCAGGACATGTCGCTGCTGCTGTCTCTCGAGGACTTCGGGGCCCCGCCACGCCTGGCTCGCCACCGGGTGATCCTGCCCATCAGCGGCGTTCACCGGGGGACCGTGAACGCCTTGCGCTACGCCCGCATCCTGTCCGACGACATCACCGCGGTGTACGTCTCGACCGACGCCGCCTCGGCGGAGGCGGTCGAGCGCAAGTGGGGGCAGTGGGGGAGCGGGGTGCGTCTGGTGATCGTGAACTCGCCCTACCGCTTGCTCCTGGAGCCCCTTCTCGGCTACATCAAGCAGGTGGCGGACCGCCGGCAGCCGAACGAGGTGATCACGATCGTGGTTCCGCAGTTCGTCCCCCGGAAGCGCTGGCACGAGCTGCTGCACGCTCAGACCGCGGTGCTGCTGCGCCTGGCCCTGCTCTTCCGTCCGGGGATCGTCATCACCAACGTGCCCTACCGGGTGGGGATCGAAGGGGAGGTCCACTAGGTGTTCTTCATCATCGTCGGTTGCGGCCGCGTGGGGTCGGAGCTGTCCTACGACCTCTACAAGCGCGGCCATCAGGTCACGGTCATCGACCAGGTGGGGTCGTCGTTCCAGCACCTCGACCCGGACTATCGCGGGCGCACGATCGAAGCGGAGGTGCTCGCCGAGGGGGTGTTGCTGCGGGCCGGGGTCGAGCAGGCGAACGGCCTGGCCGCGGTCACGAACTCCGACTCGGTTAACGCTGTGGTCTGCCACGTGGCGCGCACGATCTTCCACGTTCCCCACGTGGTGGCGCGCAACTACGACCCGCGCTGGCGCCCCGTGCACGAGGCGCTGGGCCTGCCCGTGGTCAGCTCCACCGCGTGGGGGGCGCAGCGGATCGAGGAGCTGCTCGAGAACCCGAACCTGCGCGCGGTATTCTCGGCGGGCAACGGCGAGGTGGAGCTCTACGAGCTGCTCGTGTCCGAGGCCTGGGGGGGCCGCCTGCTGACGGAGCTGGTCTCCGGCGCCGAGTGCGCAGTGGTCGCCCATACCCGGGCCGGCCGGGCCTCCCTGCCCAAAGGCGAGACCCGTCTCCAGGCCGGAGACGTGGTCCACGTGAGCGCCAACCTGGCGGGGGTCAAGGCCCTTCGCGAGCGGCTCGAGCCCGGGAAGGAGAGCTAGAGATGTTCGTACTGATCGCGGGCGGGGGGCGCACGGGCGCCCAGCTCGCCACCTTCCTCGTCGCCCAGAAGCACGAGGTGCGGCTCCTCGAGTACCGGCGCGACATCCTCTCCCACATCCACCGCGAGCTGCCCACCGAGATCATCTACGAGGGCAACGCCACCGACCCCCACGTGCTCGAGCGGGCCGAGGTGGGCCGCGCCCAGGTGGTGGCGGCCTGCATGTCGGGGGACGCGGAGAACCTGTCGCTGTGCTTCATCGCGCGGCAGCGGTACCAGGTGCCCCGCACCATCGCCTGCATCAACAACCCGCGGAACGCCTGGCTCTTCGACAAGAACTTCCACGTGGACGTGGCCCTGAACCAGGCCGACATCCTGGCCAGCCTGATCGAGCAGGAGATGTCCCTCGGGGAGATGATGACCCTCCTGAAGCTGAAGCGCGGCCGCTACTCGCTGGTGGGCGAGAAGCTGCCGGCCGACGCCCGGGCGGTGGGCATCGCCATCAAGGACCTGGCGCTGCCCAAGAGCTGCGTGATCACGGCCGTCCTGCGGGAGGGCGAGCTCGTCATCCCGCGGGGCGTCGTCACCCTCGCGGCCGGCGACGAGGTCCTGGCCCTGGTGGACTCGGAGGACGCCGAGGTGCTGGCCGAGCTCTTCGGCCGTCCGGGACCGCGCTGAGTTGAGGAAGCGTTTCCGGCCATGACCACCGTCCCCAGCCTCTGGCCGCTCAGGGATCGCTCCCCGATCCGCCTGCGGGCCTTCTACAGGAGCGCGGGGGCGCTCCTCCGCGAGCTGTCGCGGGCTCTCAACGTGGGGCGCACGACCCTGCGTGCGCAGAGCGGCCTGCCGGTGGGGACGCGGCTGCACATGGTGATGGTGGCGGAGGCGCTCGAGGAGCCGATCGAGGTCTCGGGGACCATAACCGAGTGTCGGCTTCGCGGAGCACGCTACCGGATCGGCTTGCGCTACGACTTCGACCCCGGTCCCCATCGGGCGCACATCGCGGCGGCCATCGCGGTCCTGAAAGGCGAGAGCGGCCCGCCGCGCCGCGAACTGCGGATCCCGCTCGCCCTCCGCGTGGAGGCTCGGGGCCTCGAGGCTACGGTGGGCAACGCCAGCCATCGGGGGTGCCAGCTCGAGCTGTCCGGCCTCCGGCTGCCGGCGCTCACCGCCGGGAGCCGCCTCTTCCTGTCCCTGTCGGGGAGCGCCTCGCGGACGCGCGCGGCCATCCAGGTGGAGTTCGAGGTGCGCTGGGTGGGAGCCCCCGCGGGCTCCGGACGGCGGCGGAGCGTCCTCCTCGGCGGACGTTTCGCTTCGGCATCGCCGGTGGTGCGCGCGCGCCTGCGCTCCATCCTCCGCTTCGAGGAGCTTCGGCCACGGATCCGGATCCGGCGGATCGTCCTCGCCACGACGACCAAGCGTCGGCTTGACCGGTAGAGAGCGCTGACCGGCATCCGCGTCCTCGTCGTGGCGGACGACCCGTTGGCCCGCGGTGGGCTCGCCGCCCTCCTCGCGGCCCAGCCGGGAGTCGTGGTGGCCGCGCAGATCGCTTCGGCCGATCGCTGGGCGCGCGTCCTCGAGGCCTACCAGCCCGAGGTCGTCGCCTGGGACCTGGGCGCCTCGACGGCCGCCGACCGGCCGCCGGACCTCGAGCGGATCGGCATTCCCGTGCTCGCCCTGGTGCCCGACGAGGAGCGCTCGGCGGAGGCGCTGCGGGCGGGGGCGCGCGGCGCGCTCTTCCGCGAGGCCGACGGCCCGCGGCTCGCGGCCGCGCTGCTGGCCGTGGTCCACGGCCTGGGGGTGGTGGACGAAGCCCTGGCCGAACCCTGGCGGCGCCGTCCCGCGGGGGCGGCTCCCGCGGACGCGCTGACGCCGCGCGAGCGCGAGGCCCTGGATCTGCTGGCCCAGGGCCTCTCGAATCGCGCGATCGCGGAACGCCTGGGCATCGCCGAGCGGACCGCCAAGTTCCACGTGAACGCGATCCTGGCCAAGCTCGGGGCGGAGACGCGCACGGAGGCGGTGGTGATGGCGGCGCGCCTGGGCTTGATCGTGCTCTAGGGGTGGGATCCCGTCCTTCGGGACAGGACCTCCCCGGCCCTCTGGACGGTGCGCCTCTCTCTCTTCGGGCCTAGCTTGTTCGGGTGAGGAGGATGCCGACATGACCGACATCGCCAAGGGACTGTCGAACGACCTGGCCGAGATCGTCGAGCGCCGCGGGTCGAGCGTCGTGCGGGTGGAGTCGAGCCGGATGCCAGGGAGCGGCATCGTCTGGTCCGCGGATGGGGTGATCGTCGCGGCCAGCCACTCGATCGAAGGCGAGGAGGGCATCGAGGTTGGCCTGGCCGACCGCGCGAACGTCCCCGCCGCCCTGGTGGGGCGGGATCCCACGACCGACGTGGCGGTGCTCCGGGTGTCGACGGCCGGCCTGTCCGTCCCCGTCTGGACGGATCCCGCGGGCGTCAAGGTCGGGAACCTGGTCCTCGGGCTCAGCCGCCCCGGGCGCAGTGTCCGGGCCAGCCTTGGCATCGTCAGCGTCCGGGGAGAGGCCTGGCGCACGCCGTCGGGCGGCCTGCTCGATCAATACGTGCAGACCGACCTCGCGCGGCATCCCGGCCTTTCCGGGAGCCTGCTCGTGGGAGTGACCGGAGAGGCGATCGGCCTCAACACGGCGGGCCTCCTTCGCGGTGCGACCCTGGCCATCAGCGGTCCCACCCTCCGCCGGGTCGTGGAAGCGCTCCTCGCCCACGGCGCGGTGCGACGCGGCTTCCTGGGCATCGGCACCTACCCGGTACGGCTGCCCGCTCCGCTGGAGAAGGAGGCCGGTCAGCCCGCGGCCCTGATGCTGGTCTCGATCGAGCCCGGAAGCCCGGCCGAGAAGGCCGGCCTGCGGCTCGGCGATGCCCTCCTCACCTTCGCCGGGCAGACCCTCAAGCACCCCTCCGACCTCCTGGGCCTTCTCGACGCCGACCGCATCGGGTCCGAAGTGGCCGTGCGTCTGCTGCGCTCGGGCGAGCTGCGCGATCTGGTCCTCACGGTCGGAACGAGGACCGGCTAGCCCCTGGGCAGGAGCCCCCTTCGATCTTGACCCTCGTACCGCGAAGGGGGTACCGTCTCCGCCACCGCAGGCGGGGGGGCGATGCCGAGGAGCCCACTGGAGACATGACGAAACACCACGCAACGACTTCGCTCGCCCTCGTTGCTGTTCTCTCCTGCCCCGCGATCCTGGAGGTCGCGCTGGCCGCGCAACAGACGGCCACGGATCCATTCATCTGGCTCGAGGACATCGATGGGCAGCGCTCGATGGACTGGGTCAACGCCAGGAATGCGGCGACGGTCGCGGAGCTCGGCAACACGCCCCTCTACCAGCCGCTCTACACGCGCACCAAAGAGATCCTCGACTCGAAGGACAGGATCGCCTATCCGACCATCATCGGAGACAGGATCTACAACTTCTGGCAGGCCGCCGATCACCAGCGCGGATTGTGGCGACGCGCGGGCGAGAGCGACTATCTCGGCGGGAATCCCACCTGGGAGACGGTGCTCGATGTGGATGCGCTGGCGAAGGCGGAGGGAGTGACGTGGTCGTGGGGCGGAGCCGACTGCTTCGAGCCTGAGAACCGGCGCTGCCTGATCGTCCTCTCCCGCGGCGGCTCGGATGCGGCGGAAGTCCGTGAGATGGACGTTGTGACCCAACACTTCGTGAACGATGGCTTCAAGTTGGCGGAGGCCAAGACGACGGTCGCCTGGGTGGATCGGAACACCCTGCTGGTCGGCACCGACTTCGGCCAGGGCAGCATGACGACGTCCGGATATCCCCGCGTGATCAAGCTCTGGAAGCGCGGCACGCCTTTGTCGGCGGCGACAACGGTGTTCGAGGTTCCGGTGGACCACGTGGCCGCGGAAGTATTCGCCATCGATGCGGTGGGCCGTCGTTACATTCGCATCGCCGACGGCAAGACATTCTACGAATCGAGCCAGTATCTGTACGAGAAGGGCAAGCTGGTGAAGCTCGACGTTCCCGCGGATGCCGATCTCTATCTGGTGCGCGATCAGATGATCGTCTACGTCCGGGATCCCTGGAACGCCGGCGGCGCGACCTGGAGCACGGGATCGCTGGTCGCGACATCTGTGGATGATTTCCTCGCGGGAAAGCGCGACCTGCAGCTCGTGATGAAGCCCGGCCCCCGCGAGGCGATAGACGGCATCGGGGCCACTCGCGATGACCTGCTGGTCGGCGTGCTGAACAACGTGCGGGGAGAGCTGCGCCGTTGTAGCCATCAGACCGGCACCTGGACGTCCGAGAAAGTCCCGGCGCCGGACCTCGGCAGCATTGGCGTGGTCTCGACGTCAACCAGGTCCAATCGTTTCTTCTTCAAGTACACGAGCTTCCTTCAGCCGACCACCCTCTACGTAGCGGGCCAGGATGGAGGAGTGACCGAGGTCAAGCGCCTGCCCGCGATGTTCGACGCGAAGGGCCTGACCGTCGAGCAGATGGAGGCGGCATCGAAGGACGGAACGAGGATTCCATTCTTCGTCGTGCACCGCGAGGGGCTCGCGCGCGATGGCAGCAATCCCACGCTGCTCCACGCCTACGGAGGGTTTGAGGTGTCCGCCACCCCCGGCTACGACAGCGTGTCGGGTGCGTCCTGGCTCGAGCGCGGCGGAGTCTATGTGCTGGCCAACATCCGCGGGGGCGGGGAGTTCGGTCCGCAGTGGCATCGCGCCGGCCTGAAGCAGAATCGCCAGCGTATCTATGACGACTTCGCCGCCGTCGCCGAGGAGCTGATACGTCGACGCCTGACATCGCCGGAGCATCTGGGGATCATGGGCGTGAGCAACGGCGGTCTGCTGGTGGGGGTTGCCTTCACCGAGAGGCCGGAGCTGTACAAGGCGGTGGTGATCGAGTCGCCCCTGCTCGACATGCAGCGCTACAACCACCTGCTCGCCGGCGCGAGCTGGATGGCGGAGTACGGCGATCCCGACAAGCCGGAGGAGTGGGCGTACATCTCGAAGTACTCGCCGTATCAGAACCTCAAGGCCGACACGAAGTACCCCAAGGTGATGCTCACCACGACGACGCGCGACGACCGGGTTCATCCTGCCCATGCCAGGAAGATGGCTGCGAAGATGGACTCGATGGGGTTGCCGTTCTACTACTTCGAGAATACCGAGGGCGGGCACGGCGCGGGGGTGACGAACGAGCAGAAGGCCAAGAGCCTGGCCCTGACGTATTCCTATTTGTGGCAGCAACTGGGTGGCGGGCCGGGCGAGTCCTCGGCCCCGGAGTACAAGGTCGTCAAGAAGGCCACCCTGGGCGGTGAGGGTGGCTGGGACTACTTGAAGGTGGACGCCGAGGCGCGGCGCCTGTACATCTCGCGCGGGACGCGGGTCATTGTCCTCGACGCCGACACCTTGAGTCCGGTGGGGGAGATCCCGGACACCCCCGGCGTCCATGGAATCGCCATCGCCAGCGATCTCGGCCGTGGCTTCACGAGCAATGGCCGCGACGACTCGGCCACCATATTCGAGCTCGCCACCCTGAAGGTTGTCGGAAAGGTCAAGACGGGGTCAAACCCCGATGCCATCCTCTACGACGCCTTCACCCACCGGGTCTTCGTCTTCAACGGCCGGAGCGGGGATGTCACCGTCATCGATGCCAAGGCGGGCACGCCGGTCGCGACCATCCCGGTAGGGGGCAAGCTCGAGTTCGGCGTGAGTGACGGGGCGGGCCGGATCTACGTCAACGTCGAGGACAAGAACGAGCTCGTGGCCCTGGACGCCCGCGCGCTGAAGGTGGCGGCGCGTTGGCCGCTCGCGCCTTGCGAGGAGCCGACCGGCCTCGCGATCGACGTCGCGCACCGCCGGCTGCTCGCCGTGTGTGGCAACAAGAAGATGGCGGTCGTCGACGCGGACAACGGGCGGGTCGTGACGACGGTTCCCATTGGGGAGGGGCCCGACGCGGCCGCCTTCGACCCCGAGAGACAACTGGCGTTCAGCTCGAACGGCGAGGGCACGCTGACCGTGGTCCACGAGACCTCTCCGGATGCCTTCGAGGTCGTCCAGAACGCGGTGACTCAGCGCAGCGCGCGGACCATGGCTCTCGACTCCAAGACCCACGCCATCTTCCTGGCCGCCGCCGACTTCGGGCCCCGCCCGTCTCCGACGACGGAGCAGCCGAGCCCGCGACCCCCGATGGTGCCGGGCTCGTTCACCATCCTCGTCGCGGCGCGCTGAAGCTACTTGTCGAGGTATCGCGAAACCTCTTGACGGCAGGGGGTGGCTCGGGGCAAGGTAGCTTCGGAATTCGGTAGTCGATGACGAGACCACGTCGGCGCGACAGGGGGAAGACCGGGAGCGCGAGGCCGAAGCGGGCCCGGGCGCTCGTGGGGGCGCCTCGTGCGGCCGATCCCGAGGTAGAGCGGCACCTGCGTTCGGGCACCGCGGTCGCCGCGGACGCGCTCCGGACGGGCGTGCCTCCGGTATCCTCGCGTCGACGGGTGGCGATTCCCCGCGAGGACGAGACCTTGCTGGTGGGCGATCCCGACGGCGATTCGCTGGCGAACGAGTACGTGGGAGAGGACACGCCGGGCGGGTCGACCCCGACCCCCGACCAGAACAACGTGGACGAGATCGGGCGGGCCTACGGCCTGCAGGACGAGGATGGCGGCGTGCTCCGCAGCGCGGGGGAGGTGCTGAAGGGCCGGGACCGTCATCGGCCCGAGCTGCGCGCGCCGCGGAAGCCTTCCGCGTAGGCCGGTCCCTTCGTTGCCTCCCAGAGGTCGCGTGCCCAGGTCTTCCCTCCCGTTTCCCGAAAGCATCTGCCACGTG
>WNFL01096668.1_pt1 | contig 10292 bp, 11 predicted proteins | sample 5400361 | NCBI WGS metagenome assembly WNFL01 (sample SAMN13153351, study PRJNA577476) | soil metagenome | isolation source: 40 cm soil on Douglas fir-dominated hillslope | place: USA:California | collected 2013-09-17
CACCGACTCGTGGTTCTTGGCCGCGGCGCGGATCATCGCGGGACCGCCGACGTCGATCTGCTCGATGGCGTCCTCGAACGCAACGTCGGGGCGGCTCACGGTCTCGACGAACGGGTAGAGGTTGCAGCACAGCAGGTCGATCGGTTTGATGCCGTGGCCCGCGATCGTCTCCATGTGCTCCGCGACGTCGCGGCGCGCGAGGAGGCCGCCGTGCACGCCCGGATGCAGCGTCTTGACGCGGCCGTCCATGATCTCGGGGAACCCGGTGAGGTCGCTGACCGAGCGCGCGTCCACCGCCGCGTCGGTGAGCTCACGGAGCGTACTGCCTGTCGCGTAGAGGTCGAAGCCGAGGCGGCGAAGGCCCCGCGCGAAGCCGGCGAGCCCGCTCTTGTCGCTAACCGACAGCAGGGCTATGGGCAAGTCTCGCCTCCATCATCGCGATCGCCTGAGGGAGCAAACGCTACTCGGCCTCGTGCACCCGCTGGAGCAGCGACTCGGCCGTGTCGCCAGGCAGCACGGCGACTCGCTCCTGCAGAAGGATAGGGCCGGCGTCCAGGTCGCCGGTGACGATGTGCACGGTCGCGCCGGTCTCGGCCACGCCGGCCGCCAGCGCACGCTCGATCGCGTCCATCCCGCCCGCGAATTCCGGCAGCAGAGAAGGGTGCACGTTGATGATCCGGTCGGGAAACGCCTCGAGCAGCGGCGCGGTGTGCACGCGGTCGTATCCGGCGTCGACCACGAGCTCGACCCGGTGGCGCCTGAAGAAGTCGCGCATCGCGGAGTCGCGAGCCTCGACCGACGCGAAGCCTTTCTGCGAAAGCTCACCCAGGGGGATGCCTCGCTCGCGAGCAAAGGCCGCGCCGCCACACGACGGCCGGTTGGTCGCGACCGCCACGACGTCAAATCCGCGCTCCACCAGGCTGCGCAGGTTCGTGCCCTGGCCCGAGACGCAGACCCCGAGCTTCAACGCTGGATCAGCACGCGATCAGGGCCCTGCTGGGCGACCACCTCGCCGACCACGACCGCGCCAGGCGGCACCTCTTTCGGGTCGACGACCAGGATCATTCCGAGGCCCATGTTGAACGTGCCCCACATGACGTCGTCGGACACGCGTCCGCGTTTGCGGATCAGCTCGAACAGCGCCGGGATTTCCCACGACCCCTTCCGCAAGCGTGCCGCTAGCCCATCGGGCAGGCAGCGATAGAGGTTTCCGGGGATGCCGCCGCCGGTGATGTGCGCGGCGGCCTTCCACTTGATCCGCTGCAGGTCGGAGAGGTAGGAGGTATGAGGCGCGAGGAGCTTCTCCATCAGGGAGGCGTCGAGGCTCACGCCTTCGAAGATCTTGCGCACCAGCGAGTAGCCGTTGGTGTGAAGCCCGTTCGAAGGGAGACCGACGAGCGCGTCGCCCGCCCGCACCGCATCGCGCTGGGCGCCGGCGTCGACGAGGCCGACGATGAAGCCGGCCAGGTCATAGTCGCCGAGCGCGTACATACCCGGCATCTCGGCGGTCTCGCCTCCCAGCAGGGCGCAGCCGGCGAGCTTGCAGGCTTCGCTCATGCCCTCGACCAGCTGCGCGAAGACATCTGGGTCGAGCTTCCCGGTCGCGAAGTAGTCGAGAAAGAACAGCGGCCGTGCGCCCGCGCACGCGATGTCGTTGACGCAGTGGTTGACGAGGTCCACGCCGATGCCCCGATGCGAGCCGGCGGCGATCGCCAGCTTGATCTTCGTGCCGACCCCGTCGGCGCTGGCCGCGAGGTGGCCGCCCCCGGGCAGCGCGTAGAGGCCGGCGAAGGGGCCGACTCCCGCAGCCACCTCCTTGCCCTGCGTGGCCGCGATGAGTGGCTTCACGCGCTCGAGCGCGCGCTCGTAGGCCTCGATGTCGACGCCCGCCGCCGCGTACGAAAGGCCCTCCGACGCAGACACTAGGCCGGCGAACCGGAGGGTTCGAACTGAAATTTGTCCATCTCCAGCTGCTGCGGCACCAGGCGCGGCAGAACTCGTCGGACGTGCCCCGGCCGATGGCGCGGATCAAGCCCGGGATGGACAGGTAGGACAGCGAGTCGGCACCGATGTGCTGACGCACCTCCTCGACCGTCTTACCCGCCGCGATGAGCTCCTTGGTCGAGCCGATGTCGACGCCCATGAAGCAGGGGTAGCGCATGGGCGGGCTCGAGATCCGCATGTGGATCTCCTTCGCTCCGGCCGCGCGCAGTCGATCGATGATCCGGCGCGAGGTCGTGCCGCGAACGATCGAGTCGTCCACAGCGATCAGCCGCTTGCCCTTGATGGACCGGGGCAGCGGGTTGAGCTTCAGCATCACGCCGGCCTCGCGCAGCGACTGGTCGGGCTGGATGAAGGTGCGGTTGATGTACCTGCTCTTCATCATCGCCTCGCGGAACGGGATGCCCGAGGCCTCCGCATAGCCGATGGCGGCGGGCGTGCCGGAGTCGGGGAATGCGATGACCATGTCCGCCTCAACGGGCGCCTCCTGCGCCAGCTCGCGGCCCATGCGCATGCGCGCCTCCTCGAGCTCGCAGTTCTTGAGGATCGAGTCCGGCCGGGCGAAGTAGATGAACTCGAAGACGCACATCGCGTGCTTGGTCGACGTCTGGAAGTTGAAGCTGCGGACTCCGTGCTCGTCCATCACCACCATCTCGCCCGGCTGCACCTCGCGCACGAACGTCGCGTTGACGGTGTCGAGCGCGCAGGTCTCCGACGCGATCACGTGCGCGGGCTGCCCCGCGAGCGGGATGAAGCCGATGCACAGCGGCCGGAACCCGTAGGGGTCGCGCAGCGCGATCAGCTCGCGGGACGTGATGATGCCGCACGAGTAGGCGCCCACCACGCGCGCGAAGGCGCGGCGCACAACCTCCTCCCAGGTTCGGCCATGCGTGTGCTCCATCAGCTTGGCCATGACCTCGGTGTCGAGCGCAGTCTCGAAGGTGGCACCGTCCTCGGTCAGCTGAATGCGCAGCGCGTCGGCGTTCAAGAGGTTGCCGTTGTGGGCGATCGCGCCGGGTCCGAGCGTCGGGTGGTGGAAGGGCAGCGGGTGGGCGTTCTCCGGACGGCTGGCGCCGGTGGTCGAGTAGCGCGTGTGCCCGAGCGCGAGGAGCGAGCCCTCGCCGAGCTCACGCACCCTGGGAGGCGTGAAGACCTGAGCCACCAGGCCCATGCCGCGGTGGACTCGCACCGTCTCGCCGTCGGCGACCGCGATGCCTGCCGACTCCTGGCCGCGATGCTGCAGAGCGAAAAGGCCGAAGTAGGTGAGGTTGGCGACGTCGACCGAGCCGGCCGCGCAGATACCGAAGACTCCACACATCAGTTATGTAAAAGACCTCCTTCCCAGGCTTCCCGCATCTCCGCCAGCGACACTTTCAGCTGGCCTTCGAGCTCGAGCACGTCGCCGCCGGTGAGACCGAGCAGCGAGATCTCCATGTGGTGCCGGCGCGCCAGCGACTGCAGCTCCGGCATCGCGCGCGAGTGCGCGGTGACGATGAATCGTCCGGGTGACTCGCCGAAGAGGGCGGCGTCGAGACGCAGCGGCGCCTCGGCGAAGATCGCCGGCCCGCGCATGCCGATGCCGCCCAGCAGGCAGCACTCGGCGAGGGCGATGAGCATCCCGCCGTCAGAGCAGTCGTGGGCGCTGCGGACCAGGCCCGCGCGCGCGGCGTTGAGCATGAGCTTGCCCACGGCCCGCTCGCGGGTGAGGTCGAGCTCAGGCGGCCGGCCGGCGACCAGACCGTGCTCCACCTTCAGATACTCGCTTCCACCCAGGTCGTTGTGCGACGAGCCGATGAGGAGGACGAAGTCGCCCTCCGCCTCGAAACCGGCCTGCAGGCGCGCGCCGTAGTCGTCGATTCGGCCGATCATCCCCACCACCGGCGTCGGGTGGATCGCCGAGGTGCCGGACTCGTTGTACAGGCTGACGTTGCCACTGACGATGGGCAGCTCCAGCGTGCGGCACGCCTGCGCCAGGCCCGCCACCGTCTCCTCCAGCTCCCAGTACACCTCGGGCCGGTCAGGGTTCGCGAGGTTGAGGCAGTCGGTGACCGCCAGCGGCTGCGCGCCGGTGGCGAGGATGTTGCGTGCGGCCTCCGCCACGGCGTGCTGCGCGCCGAGGTTCGGATCCAGGTGGCAGTAACGCGCGTTGCACGACGTCGTCATCGCGATTCCGATTCGCGTGCCCTTGATGCGCAGCATCGCCGCATCGCCCCCGGGCGGCACCACCGTCGCGTCGCCGACCATGTGGTCGTACCGCCGGTAGATGGGGCGCCGGCTGCACAGGTTCGGGCTCGCGAGCAGGCGGAGGAGGACATCGCCCGCGTCGGTGAGCGGCGGCAGCGCATCCAGATCGAGGGCAGGTTCCGGGTCGGGCGGCACCCCCATCAACCGCCTCAACGGGGCGCCCTCGGTGAGGAGCTGCACGGGCAGCCGCGCCACGTCGCGCGGGCCGTCGACCACCGTCATCAGGCCGTCGTCGGTGACCTCGCCGATCACCGCACACGTGAGGTCCCAGTTCTCGAAGATGGCCGCCACCTCCGCGTCGCGGCCCGCGCGGACGACGACCAGCATCCGCTCCTGCGACTCGGACAGCATCACCTCGTACGGATTCATGCCGCGCTCGCGCCTGGGCACGCGCGACACATCGACGCGGGCGCCCGCGCCGGCCACGCGACCCGCGCATTCCGCGACCGACGACGTGAGACCCGCGGCACCGAGGTCCTGGATGGCCACGACCCCGTCGGTGCGCGAAAGGTCCATGCAGGCCTCGAGCAAGAGCTTCTCGAGGAACGGGTTCCCGACCTGCACCGCAGGCCGGCGCTCCGCGCTGCTCTCGTCCAGCTCCAACGAGGCGAACGACGCACCGTGGATGCCGTCGCGACCGGTGTCGGCGCCGACGAGCATCAACAGGTTGCCGGTGCCCTCGGCGCGTGCGCGCATGAGCTCGTCCTCACGCACGAGGCCGACGCACATGGCGTTGACCAGCGGGTTCTGCGCGTAGCAGTCGTCGAAGTACACCTCGCCGCCGACGGTCGGAACGCCGATGCAGTTGCCGTATCCGCCGATCCCCGCAACCACGCCTTCGAGGTGGTGGCGCGAGGCGGGCAGGGGACCGAAACGCAGCGAGTCGAGGAGAGCGATCGGGCGCGCGCCCATCGCGATGACGTCGCGGAGGATGCCGCCGACGCCGGTTGCCGCGCCCTGGTACGGCTCGATCGCCGAGGGATGGTTGTGCGACTCGATCTTGAACACCGCGGCCCAACCCGCCCCCACCGCGACAGCGCCCGCATTCTCGCCCGGACCCTGCAGGACGCCGGCGCCTGTGGTGGGCAGGCGCCGTAGCAGCGCCTTCGACGTCTTGTAGGAACAGTGCTCCGACCACAGCACGCCGAGCATGCCGAGCTCGACGTCGTTCGGCGGACGCTTGAGCGCCGCCACGATGGCGCGGTACTCGTCCTGCGTGAGGGCGACCTCGCGGAGCTTTCGGGGATCCATCTCCAGGGGTTCCGCCCTCACCCGGCCAGGACCTTCACCGCGCTGTGCATCACCGAGCGGAAGAGCTTGAGCCCGTCGGTACCGCCGAGCTCGGCTTCGGCGCAGCGCTCCGGGTGGGGCATCATGCCGAGCACGTTGCCGCGGCTGTTCACGATCCCGGCGATGTTGTGCAGCGAGCCGTTGGGGTTGGCGTTGGGCCGTACCCGGCCCTCCACGTCGCAGTACCGGAACACCACTTGACCCTGCTGCTCGAGGCGGGAGAGCGTGGCCGGGTCGGCGAAGTAGCTGCCCTCGCCGTGTGAGATGGGGATGCGCAGCACGTCACCCTCGTCGCACGCGTTGGTGAACGGGAGGTCGGTGCGCTCGACCATGAGGTTCGTCCACTCGCAGCGATACTCGAGCGAGGCGTTGCGGATCAGGGCGCCCGGCAGCAGGCCGGCCTCACACAGGATCTGGAACCCATTGCAGATCCCCCACACGAGCCCGCCGCGGTCAGCGAACTCGCCGACCTTCTCCATCACCGGTGCGAAGCGCGCGATGGCGCCGGTCCTGAGGTAGTCCCCGTAGGCGAAGCCGCCCGGCACAATGACGCAGTCCACGCCCTTGAGGTCCGCGTCCTTGTGCCACAGGTACTGGAGCTGGGTTTCGAGCACCTGGTCGATGACCCAGCCACAGTCCCGGTCGGACCACGTACCGGGGAACACGACAACCCCGAACTTCAAATAATTTCGCCCGTTTTGTACAAGAAGGGCGCTACGCGGGGAATTGAAGGGCCCGTTTTGTACAAGAAGTGCGGAATCGCGATCATCGGCGGTCCGCCTCGAGGTCGAACTTGTAGTCCTCGATCACATGGTTGGCCAGCAGCTGCCGGCACATCGCGTCAACGCGATCGCGCGCCTCGCGGTCGCTGCCGGCCTCCAGGCGGACCTCGATGTACTTGCCCACTCGCACGTCCGAGACCTCGCCGAATCCAAGCGCAGCCAGCCCCTGCCTCACGGTGATGCCCTGCGGGTCGTTGACCACCGGTTTGGGCGTCACGATCACGCGCGCGACCCTCTCCGTCATTTCTCGTTCCTCGGCTTGGGCGGGAACAGCGGCTTGCCGACGAGGCGGTGGTAGGCCGTGAGGTAGCGCTCACGTGTCTGGGCGACGATCTCCGGGGGGAGCCCGGGCGGGTCCGAGGTTTTGTCCCACCCCGACCGTTCGAGCCAGTCGCGCACGAACTGCTTGTCGTAGGAGTCCGGCGACGAGCCGACCTGATATGTGAGTGTGTCCCAGAACCGCGAGCTGTCCGGCGTCATCGCCTCGTCGATGAGGATCAGGTTGTCGTCGATGAGCCCGAACTCGAACTTGGTGTCGGCCAGGATGATGCCCCGCCGCTCGGCCAGCTCAGAGCCGTACTTGTAGAGCTCCAGGCTCGCGTCGCGCAAACGCCCGGCGAGGTCCGCGCCCAGCTCCTTGGAGAGCTGCGTGAAGGTGATGTTCTCGTCGTGGCCCGTCTCAGCCTTGGTCGCCGGTGAGAAGGTGGGGTAGGCAAGCTTTTCGCTCTGGCGCAGCCCCGGAGGCATCACTTCACCGGCCAGCGTGTGTGACTCCTCGTACTCCTTCCATGCGCTCCCCGCGAGATACCCCCGCACGACGCACTCGAAGTCGATGCGCTTGGCCTTGCGGACGATCATGAAACGTCCGGTCAGCTCGTCGCGGTGGTCGCGGAGGGCCGGCGGCAGGTCGGGCACCTGGCCGGAGACCAGGTGGTTCTCCTGGAAGTGATGCGTCTGCGAGAACCAGAAGATGGAGAGCTGCGTGAGCACCTTGCCGCGGTCCGGTATGCCAGTCGGCAGGACGTGGTCGAAGGCCGATAGGCGGTCGGTGGCGACCATCAGCAGGCGGTCGTCGGACAGCTCGTAGGTGTCGCGAACCTTGCCCCGAACGAAGAGCTTCAGCGGGAGGTCGGTCTGCCCGACCGCGGGACCCGCAATCACGGCCGGAGACCTCGTCGAGAGATTCGGGGATCCAGGTGGCCCAGATTCGGGTGAGAAGGCGAGCAGCGCAGCGAGCGCATCGGACGTCTGCGTAAGCGAGCAGCGGAGCCTACGAACCCGAAGATGGGTCGCATGGGCCCCGAAGATCCGGCGAGGGGCTCCGGCCGGGATTGCGACATCACCGGGTCTTGACCCCCAAGCCCAGGCGCTCGAAGGCTAGGTCGGTGTGCTCCAGACCGGCCCACGGGTCGAAAACCGCGTCCAGTTTCGTGCCGATCCGTGCCTTCACGTCGTTTTCCTTTTCAAGCTGAGCGCGAAATCCCGGGCCGCCCTCCTCGAGCGACCTCATGGCCGCTTTCTGCAAGATCGCGTACGCGTCGTCGCGTGACATGCCGGCCTCCACGAGTGCAGTCAGGACACGCCCCGAGAAGGCGACGCCGCCCGCGAACTGCAGGTTAGCGAGCATGCGCTCCGGCCGCACCTCCAGCCCCTGCAGGACCTTTGCCATCTCCTGGGCCATGAAGTCCACCGCCGCGCAGGCGTCCGGGAAGACGATGCGCTCGGCGGAGGAGTGGCTGATGTCGCGCTCATGCCAGAGGGCCGTGTTCTCCAGCGCGGTGACCAGGTGGCCGCGCACCACGCGAGCCATCCCGCAGACCCGCTCGGTGAGCACCGGGTTGCGCTTGTGCGGCATCGCCGAGCTGCCCTTCTGCTCCTTGCCGAAGGGCTCGAAGACCTCGCCGACCTCGCTGCGCTGCAGGTGGCGGATCTCAGTGGCGATGCGCTCCAGCGCACCAGCGGCGGACGCCAGCGCATACATGAAGGACGCGTGCACATCGCGTGCGATGACCTGGGTCGACACCACGTCGGGCCGCAGGCCGAGCTCGCGGCACACGTGCTCCTCGACGCGCGGGTCGACGGTCGCGTGCGTGCCGACGGCGCCGCTGAGGCGTCCCACCGCGATCTCCTCGGTCGCGATCGTCAGCCGCGTGATCGACCGGTCCAGCTCCGCCACCCAGCCCGCGGCTTTGAACCCGAACGTGGTCGGCTCCGCCACCACACCGTGCGTCCGTCCCGCCATCAGCGTCTTGCGATGACGCACCGCCAGCTCGGCCGCGGCCTCTCGGACGGTGGCGAGGTCATTGGCGATGATCCGCGAGGACTCGACCATCTGCACCGCCATCGCGGTGTCGTTCAGGTCCTGGCTGGTCATGCCGAGATGGACGTACCGCGCCTCCGGCTGCCCGATGGACGCGTTGACGTCGGTGAGGAAGGCGATGACGTCGTGCCCGACGCGGCTCTCGATCTCGGCGATGCGGCCGACGTCGAAGCTGGCGCGACGGATTTTGGGCAGGGCGGAAGCGGGGATCCGGCCGAGTTCGGCCCACGCCTCGCAGGCCAGGACCTCGATGCGAAGCCAAAGCTCGAAGCGGTGCTTGTCCGACCATACGGCGGCGATCGCAGGCGGCGAGTAGCGCTCGATCAAGAGGTCGTCGCGATTATAACCCGCACCCGGTCGGCGGCAGATGTAGTAGGTACCCACAGGTTATCCACAACATGCTGTGCCTCCATGCCACAGAGCCCGGTGCCTGGGGGCAGGGCGTCGATAATCGACCGGTAAATCGTGAAACCCCCTCGTAACCACCTTGAAAAAGCCTCCGTTTGGAAGTCCAGCAGGCTGAAGAGCCGGTGATGGACTCGTCCCGGGACGAGGAGAAGCGCCTGATCGAGGACGCGAAGCGCGATCCTCGCGAGTTCGGGGCGCTCTATGACCGGCATTTTCAGCAGATCTACAGGTTCGTGTACTCAAGAGTGAGGGAGCAAACAGCGGCAGAGGACGTGACTTCGGAGGTCTTTATCAAGGCGCTGAAGGCGATGCCCCGGTACCAGGACACCGGGCGTCCTTTCGCGGCCTGGCTGTACCAGATCGCGGTCAACGCGATCGCCGACCGCTATCGCACCCTGCGGCCCACGCACGCGCTGGACGACTTCCACGACCTATCGGTCGGCGGGCCGGCGATCGAGGAGCAGGCGGCGCAGCGCGACGAGATGCGCCGCATCTGGCGGCGGGTCGAGGAGCTACCGCTGCAGCAGCGGACCGCGCTCGTCCTCAAGTTCCAGGAAGACATGAAGATCGAGGACATCGCGGTCGCGATGGGCAAGACAGCCGGCGCCGTGAAGCTGCTGATCCACCGCGGGGTCAGCCGGCTGCGCGAAGGGGCCGAAGAGTTGAGGCCCGCCGAATGACCTACGACCCCGAGCTGGACGAGGTCTTCGACGATCCCGAGCTGCGCCGGATCGCGCGCGTGCTGAGCTCCGCGCAGAGCCCCGAGCCGCCGCTCGACGACGCGTTCCGCGGCAACTGTTCGCGCCGCAGCGTCTCGCATGGGTGGGCGCCGCGGCGGTGGTCGTGCTGGTCGCCTCGGTCGTCCTGTACACAGCGACGCAGCCGCCCCTTGGCAACACTCAGGAGATCAGGATCGGCACCTCACTCCCGCCGGAGCAGGTGGCCACGCGCCAGGCGATCCCGGTCACCTTCAACCAGCCCATGGATCACGCCTCGACCCAGGCCGCGGTCCAGATCACGCCCGCGACCACGGTCAGCTACTCCTGGAGCGGAGACAGACTGCTCTACCTGGCGCCGACGAGCGGCGACCTCGCCCCGAACACTCAGTACCAGGTGACCATCGGCGCAGGCGCGAGGACCCAGGCCGGCACTCAGCTGACCACGCCACAGACCGTCACCTTCACGACCACAGCGCCGAGCGCCTCGCCTGTGGCATCGCCCAGCCCCACGGCCACGCCCAGCAGCAC
>WNFL01105514.1_pt2 | contig 10292 bp, 11 predicted proteins | sample 5400361 | NCBI WGS metagenome assembly WNFL01 (sample SAMN13153351, study PRJNA577476) | soil metagenome | isolation source: 40 cm soil on Douglas fir-dominated hillslope | place: USA:California | collected 2013-09-17
ATACCCGCCATGGCCGAGCATGTGTTGGCGATGGCTCCCGAGCGCTTCGCCGTGGCTGGACATTCCATGGGTGGGCGGGTTGCGCTCGAGGTAGTGCGTTCGGCGCCTCGGCGGGTATCCGGCCTCGCCCTGCTCAACACCGGCGTACACACGGTTCGGGACGGCGAAGCGCAGAGCCGCGGCCGCTTGCTGCGGCTGGCGTACGAGCGCGGCATGTCGGCGCTCGCGGCCGAATGGCTGCCGCCGATGATGGCCCACGGCAGCGCTCGAACCGTGGAACTCATGCCGCGTTTGATCGCGATGGTCGAGCGCTCGACCCCCGATTCGTATGCCGGTCAGATCAACGCTCTGTTGAACAGGCCGGAAGCATTGTCGGTGTTGCCCACGATCGGCGTGCCTACTCTGTTGCTCAGCGGCAGCGAGGATACGTGGTCGCCGGTGTCGCAGCACGAGACCATGCGGCGCAGGATTCCGCATGCGACGCTGTTCGAAGTCCATGGGGCCGGTCACATGGCGCCGATCGAACGGCCGGATGCGGTCTCTTTAGCGCTGCGTCAATGGCTGGAGGAGATCTAGTGCTCTGCAACGGGAGAGGTACATGAAGCTGAGTCCAGTGGCAGGCGTTTGCGCGATTCTGCTCGCGTTGGGCCGGCAGGCCGATGCGTTCGCTGCGGATACACTGTTCATCCACGGTCACATCTACACGGGCAACCCCCGGGCACCCTGGGCCTCGGCTGTGTCGGTCAGCGGAACGCGTATCGAGGCCATCGGCACGGATGCGGCCGTCCTGAAACATCGCAGCAGCCGCGCTCAGGTGATCGACTTGCACGGACAGACCGTCATTCCCGGCATCGTCGATTCGCACACGCACGTGCTTTACGGTGCGTACGCCCTGCACGGGTTGAATCTGTCCACGCCGGAGTCCAGCATCACGCCGGAGAAGGCGGAACTCCTGGTCGAGCGTTTGAAGGCCTATGCCGCTGCGCATCCGCATGACGCCGTGCTATTCGGTCGCGCGGACTTCAGCACCGTGCCGCCGTCGACGCCGACGCATGCGCTGCTGGACCGTGCCGTGGCGGACCGCCCGGTCGTGATCCACAATACCTCCGAGCATGCGGTATGGTTGAACTCCGCCGCCTTGCAGATGGCCGGTGTCACTGACCGGCCGGTCGCCGACAGCGACGAAGAACGCGGCGTGATTCGCGACGCGAGCGGACACCCGAGCGGTGTCCTGCTCGAGGCCGCCATGCAGCTCGCCGCGCGCGCGGTCGCCGTCCGCGTGCCGCTCGAGGATAAATTGGCCATGGTTCAAGCAGCGACCCGGTACTTGAACAGCATGGGTATCACCAGCGTCGTCAACGCCACCGGCGATCTGGCCGAGATCGAGCTCTACGGCGCTCTGCGCGACCGCGGTACGCTCACCGTGCGTACACGCACGAGCTTCGGGTCGGTCGCCGTGCAGCACCACTTGACTCCGGAATTTCTCGCCGATCTGGAGCGGGCGCGACAGCGATACCACGATGAGTGGGTGTCGGCGAACCTGGTGAAATTCTTTGCGGACGGCGGCACCGGACTGATTCCGCCCCTGGTCTATACCGCCCATGATTACGAAACTCTGGTCACGGAACTCGACGCGCGCGGCTACCAAATCATGACGCATGCCCTGCGAGCCGATTCAGTGCACATGATTCTGGATACTTACGAGCGTCTGGAACGGGCGCACGGGCCGCGCGACCGCCGGCTGCGCGTCGAGCACGCGGACCTGGTGGATGCCGTCGACCTGCCGCGCTTCGCCCGGTTCTCGGTGATCGCCGATATGCAGCCCTCGTTCTGCTGCGGCGATGATGGCGGCAACTTCGATCCGGCCGATGAAGTGCCGTCCGATCGATGGCGCTCGCTGCAAGCCAGCGGCGCCGTGCTCGCCTTCAGCAGCGACTGGCCGTGCACCTGGCCCCCCGATCCATTCGTGTCGATTCAACAGACCGTCACGCGGCAGGTGTGGAAGTCCACCGATACGGCCAATATCGCCGGCGGGCCGCTCGACGGAGCCGGTCAAGGCGGCGCCCGTGTCACCGGCGCGATCTACGTACCCGACGAGCGCATCGGCGTGGCCGATGCGGTTCGCGCCTACACGCAAGGTTCCGCGTTCGCCGCTTTTTCCGACAAGGAGGTCGGTACTCTGGAAGTGGGCAAGCTAGCGGACCTCGCCGTCCTGTCGCAGGACATTTTTGCGGTCCCGCTCGAGACCATCGGCAAGACGCGCGTGGTCACGACCATGGTCGGCGGCACGATCGTCTACGGCGCGGCGCCGGCGTTGCGCTGATGCCTTCGCCGCCGATCCGGCTCATTGCCGTGCTGATCGGTTGCGGGGCATGTCTTGGCGCACCCTCGAGCCTTGGGGCTGAAAAGAAATGTAAAATTGCCAAAGTGGTCGAGCTGCCGATCACGATGAACAGCTTGCGTCCCACGATCGACGTGAAGATCAACCATAGGGATGCCAAGTTCATTTTGGACAGCGGCGCGTTTTACAGCATGATCAGTTCCGCCACGGCTGCGGAGTACAACCTCAAAACGACGCATGCGCCGCTCGGACTAAGGGTAATCGGGATCGGCGGTGCCGCGGACGTTCGCGTGGCCACGGTGAAGGAATTCTCGATAGTCGGCATCATCCTCAAGAACCGCGAGTTTCTGGTGGGCGGCAGCGATGTCGGCACCGCGGGACTGCTCGGCCAGAATCTTCTGGAACAATTCGATGTCGAATACGACCTGGCTACGGGCGTGATTCGCTTATTTCGCACGGAAGATTGCGACCATACACTCCTCGCGTATTGGCTGGCGCCGGGACAGGCTTATTCGTCCATGCCGATCGACCGCATCGACCCCTGGCACCCCAATACCATTGGCGTTGCCTATGTGAATGACAAGCAAATTCGCGTGGAATTCGATTCCGGCGCCTTCACGTCGCTGCTCTCGCTCAAGGCCGCCGAGCGCGCGGGTGTGAAACCTGACTCGCCGGGTGTAGTTGCCTCGGGGTACACCAGCGGAATCGGCCGCGGGGTGACCAAGCAATACATCGCGCCATTTGCAAGCTTCAAGATAGGCGACGGAGAGGAAATCAAGAATACCAAGCTGCGTATCGCCGATATCGGAGTGGACAACGCCGACATGCTGGTAGGCGCGGATTTTTTCGTATCGCATCGAATTTTTGTGGCGAATAAGGAGCACAAGCTTTTCTTGTCGTATAACGGTGGTCCGGTATTCAATCTGTCGCAGAACCGTGCGGTCCCGTCACCGGGTAGCCCCGAAGACCAATCTAATGCGCCCGCCGGCGAAGCGAAGCAAGCCGACAATTCCGACGCATCCGCGCCGCGCGCCGCGGAGCTTGCGCGCCGCGGCTCGGCACTGGCGGCGCGGCGTGACTTTGGCCCCGCGTTGTCTGATCTTTCGACCGCGATCCAGCTGTCGCCGAATGAGCCCGAATATTATTATCAGCGCGCCAACGCCTATCGGGCGAGCGGTCAGGCTGATCTTGCACTGACCGACTATGACCACGTGCTCCTGCTCAAGCAGGATTTCTTGCCCGCCTACATTCCACGCGCCGAAATCAAGCTCGCGAAGCAAGATACGCCCGGGGCGATCGCGGATCTGGAAGCCGTGGACCGGTTGGCGCCGAAACAAGCGGACCTGCGCCTCATGCTGGCAGAACTCTATGAGCGGATGGACCGATTGCCCGCGGCGATCGAGCAATTCTCACTATGGATGCAATACCACCCTGAGGATTCGCGCATGCTGAGGGCCACGGCCGGACGTTGCTTGAGCAGCGCCCTGCAGAACCAAGACTTGCCCACCGCGCTCCGCGACTGCAACACGGCGATGCGCCGGGCGGACAAAAAGAACGAGAACTACGCGTTCTTGTTCGTGAGCCGCGGCTTGGTGCGTCTGCGCCAAGGCGACTACGACAAGGCGATTGCCGATTTCAACGATGCGCTCGAGATAATGCCCAAGAATGCGCGCGCGTTGTATGCAAGGGCCGTCGCCGAATCACGCAAGAATAACAAGAAGGAAAGCCAAACCGACCTCGAGGCCGCCAGGCAAATTGCACCGCAGGTTGCCGAAAAGTTCGAACGCTTCGGCATCGTTCCTTAGCCGGCCCGTTCGATGTGCACTACCCCTTGAGCCTGGCATCGAGCCGCGGAAACACCCGGCGGGCATTGCCTTCGAATATCTTGTGCCGGTCGGCGTCGCTCAAGCCGAGCGCATCCACGTAGCGCTTGGTGTCGTCGAAATACTGTCCCGTCTCGGGGTCGATGCCGCGCACCGCGCCCACCATCTCCGAGCCGAAAATGATGTTGTCGACCGGGATGACCTTGAGCAAGAGCTCGATGCCCGGCAGGTGATAAACGCAGGTATCGAAGAACACGTTCTTGAGCAAATAGTCAGCGAGCCGCGGCCGCTTCAAGTCCTGGGCCAGCCCCCGATACCGGCCCCAGTGATAGGGAACCGCCCCGCCGCCGTGCGGGATGATGAATCTTAGGCGCGGAAAGTCGGCGAACAAGTCGCTGGTCAGAAATTGCATGAAGGCGGTGGTATCTGCGTTGATGTAGTGCGCGCCGGTGGCATGGAAGTTCGGGTTGCAGGAGGAACTCACATGCACCATGGCGGGTACGTCGAGTTCCACCATTTTCTCGTACAGGGGATACCAATGCCGATCGGTCAGCGGCGGCGAGGTCCAATGGCCCCCGGAAGGATCCGGATTCAGATTGCAGCCGATGAATCCCAGCTCCTTGACGCAGCGTTCGAGCTCGGCCGCGCTGTTCACGGGCGCCACCCCCGGGGATTGGGGCAATTGACAGACGCCGATGAAGTTGTCGGGATAGAGCGAAACCACGCGATGGATCAAGTCATTGCAGCCTTCAGTCCAGCGCCGGCTGGTGGTTTCATTGCCGATGTGGTGCGCCATCGCGGATGCGCGCGGCGAGAAAATCGTCAAGTCCGTGCCGCGGGCGCGCTGCAGTTTCAGCTGCGCGTTCTCCAGACTGTCGCGAATCTGGTCGTCGCTGATCTTGGGCAAGGCGGACAGCGGGACGTCGATGCCGCCTTTGAATCCCGCGATCTGGTCCTCGCGAAAGGTCTGCAGCCCCGCCGGTGCGGTAGTGTAGTGACCGTGGCAATCGATGATCATTTGGAAACCCTCGCCGTGATGAGGCACGTTTCCGCGGAAACGCGAGAATGACCAACAAGTGGATGGCGCAGCAGCGTTTCCGCGGAAACGCCTGATCGTTCACCCAGTGGATGACACGACGTTCCCGCGGAAACGCGTGCCGGTCCGGAACCGAGTCCGATCTTCTGAACTGGGGTGATCATTGAGCCCAGTACATACGCGTTGGGTTGTCCACCAGGATGCGCTGGCGCATCGCGGGATCCGGGCAGATTTCCGCAAACAGATCCACGAGCTCGCCGTCATTGGGCATGTCCTTGGTGATGTTCGGGTGCGGCCAGTCCGTGCCCCAGAGAATGCGCTGCGAATCCACCCCGATCAGGGCACGCGCGAACGGCGCGGCGTCTCGAAACGGGCGCTTGCCCACCGATACGCGTTCCGAGCCGCAGACCTTGATCCAGGCCAGCGGGTTGCTGCCGTAAAGATCCAGCAATAGCTGAAACGGACCTTGCCCGAGGCCGTCGGCCGCCTTGACGCGTCCCATGTGGTCGATGATGAACGGCACGTCGATCCGGCGCAAAAGATCGGCTTGCGTCACGATGTCCTCGGCATCGAAATGCAGCACCACGTGCCAACCCAGCGGCTTGATGCGCGCGACCAACCGGCGGAAGACGTCGAGGTCCGGGACGCCGCCCAAGTGCTTGACGAAGTTGAAGCGAATGCCGCGAATACCGCCCTCATGGAGCCGCTGCAATTCGCCCTCGGTCACCGCATCATCGACGCAGGCGACGCCTCGATAGGCGCCACGGCTCGAAGCAATGGCGTCCAAGGTCACCGTCATGTTCGTGCCATGGCAGCTGGCGTGGACAATCACGGCGCGCGACACTCCGAGCCGGGCGTGCAGCGTTCGCAGATTCTCAACGGGGGCGTCGGGCGGCGTATAGCTGCGGTCCGGTGCATAGGGAAATCTGCTCGCCGGCCCGAACACATGGCAATGCGCATCGCACGCACCGGGCGGCAAGCTCACGACGGGTTTGACCGGGTTCGGATCCGGCGGCAGGCAGCCCTTCGGGGGACCCTTCGGGGGACCCTTCGGGGGACCCTTCAGGGGATTCTTGGCGGCCTCGCTCATTTCTGCAATTCTCGCTGCAGCGCCGTCTCGTCCTCGACATATTTGAGACCGGCCTTGGCTAGAGCTTCGCGCATGCCGTACACGTCGAGGCCCAACTCCCCGGCGGCGAGCCGGCGGCGCGTCGCCGCCTCCTTCGTTGCACGCGCCGCCGCGGCGTCGGCGGCCTTGGCCGCATGCTGCTTGGGCACGATGACCACGCCGTCGTCGTCCGCGACCACCACATCGCCCGGATGTACCAGGACCCCGGCGCAAATGATCGGGGTATTGACGGAGCCGACCGTGGCCTTCACCGTGCCTTTGGCATGAACCGCCCTCGACCACACCGGAAATCCCATATCGCGCAACTCCCCGGTATCGCGGCAGCCGGCGTCGATCACCAGACCCACCGCGCCGCGCGCGCGAAACGAGGTCGCGAGTAAATCGCCGAACATACCGTCCGTGTTCTCGGAGGACGTGCCGAGCACGGCCACGTCGCCGGGCTTCAGCATCTCGGCGGCGATATGCAGCATCCAGTTATCGCCGGGATGCGCGAAGATGGTCACCGCCGTGCCGCAGGCTGCGGCGCCCGGATAGATGGGACGCATGTAGGTATCGAGCAGTCCGAGGCGTCCCATCGCTTCGTGCACGGTGGCGACACCGTGTTTCGCGAGCTCCGCGACGCTGGCGGCGTCGGCGCGCGACACTTGCTTAACCGCTATTCCGGATCGTCCGATCATGAGATCACCTTTTCGGGCCAATGATGGGGTACGAAGACTTCACCGCGCATGATGAGCCGCGCGGTCCGCAAAAGCGCCGCCCGCAGCACCTCGGTCGGATTTGCGGGATTCACGGTCAGGATCACGCTGAACTCGCCGCTCGGATGCTCCACCGAAACGGTCTTGTGGGTGCCCGGCGGAATCAACGCATAGCGATTCGCGATGCTGCCGGGCATGACCGCGGCGGTTGCGACTGTCACCGCGCCCAATACCCCCACCGCCGAATGGCAGTCGCGCGGTATGAACGTACGGGTGCAAATCTGGCCGCCCGCCTTGGGCTTGGCGACCAAACACATTTTCGGCACGACTTTCTTGGCGACGTCGCCCAAATTCATCGCCGGGCCCACCTGCAGGCGAATCGATTCAATCTTCTGCTTGAGCGCGGTGTCGGCATTGAGCTCATCGCGGCTCTCGTATCCGCTCACTCCCAACGCCTCGGCCGCCATCACCACCACCGGCATCCCATTGTCGATGCAGGTGACATCGACGCCGTCGAAGCGATCGACGAGCCGTCCGGTCGGCAGCAGCGAACCACACACCGAACCCGCGGTCTCGAGAAAGCTGATATTGATGGGCGCGGCCGTCCCCGGCACGCCGTCGATGCGAGCGTCGCCCGAGTACTCGACCTTGCCGCCCGGCGTGCGCACCTCGATATCACTCAAGGTGCCCGTGTTGCGCGTCAGCACCCGCAGAGTCGTGACCTCGCCCGCGGTCTGCACCAGACCGGTCTCGATCCCGAATGGAACGACTGCCGCGAGCATGTTGCCGCAATTCGGCGTGGTATCGACCAGCGCTTCCTTGACGGACACTTGGGCGAACAAGAATTCCAGATCGACCCCCGCGCTCCGGCCTCGGCGCACCATGCCCACCTTGCTGGTCAGAGGATCGGCACCGCCCATCCCGTCGATCTGGCGCACGTCGGGCGAGCCCATCACCGACAGCAGGACCGCGTCGCGCTGCGCAACGTCGATGGGCAAGTCATCTTCCAGAAAGAACGGGCCGCGCGATGTTCCGCCGCGCATGAAAAGACAGGGAATGGATCGCTGCATGGCTCGTTCCGTTGTCGGTATGTTTATCCGCACGCCGGTAAGTCGTTGGCGGCACCGATTATCACGTATACTATCAAGGAATGCGCAACATACCTGTTATCGCACTTCGGCATAGGCCCCGCCCGGGCGGCACATGGATCTGAAACAGCTCGAATATTTTCGCCACGTCGCGGAACTCGGCAGCTTTACGCGCGCCGCCTCGTTTCTCTCCGTGGTGCAGCCGGCCTTGAGCCGCCAGGTGCGACAGCTGGAAGTCGAGCTGGGCCAGAATCTCTTCGACCGCAACGGGCGCGGCGTGGTGCTCACCGATGCCGGCTCCCGCCTGCTCGAGCACACCCGCGGCATTCTGATGCAAGTGGGTCGCGCGCGTCAGGAACTCGAGGATCAGAGAAACGGCGACTCGGGCCACTTCGTGCTGGGGCTGCCGCCGAGTCTCGGGCGCAGCGTCACGGTCCCGTTGGTCATGGCCTTCGGCCGGCTGCTGCCCAATGCCAGTTTGGCTACCGTAGAAGGTCTGTCCGCCTACATGCTCGAGTGGCTGAGCGTCGGCCGAGTGGATTGTGCACTGGTCTACAATGCACCCGCCTCGCCCACTGTCGATTTGCAGCCGCTGCTCGATGATCAGCTGTTTCTGATTGCGCCGCTCTCGCCCAAGTCGCCGCGCAAGGCGCGCAAATCCATCACGCTCACCGAGCTCGCCGACCACCCGCTCATCATTCCGAGCCGCCCCCACTCCATCCGCATGTCGGTCGAAAATGCGCTGGCCGGCGTCGACCGCAAGATCCGAGTGGCGCATGAAATCGAATGCATTCCCGCGGTCATCGATTTGGTCCGGCAGGGCCATGGGTTTGGAGTGCTGCCGTTGAACGCGGTGAAATCCACGCAGTGGGGCGCCGAAGTACGGGTGGTGCCCATCCTCGCGCCCGTTCTCAAGACATCGCTCTCCATCGCGATGTCGGCGCAACGTCCCAAGAGTCCCCTCATGCGCAAAGCGATCGACGTGATTCGCGATATCGTGCGCCAAGAAATACGCGGCGCGGAGATCCCGGCATGACCAAGCCACGCGACTATGAAAGCATTCCCGGCACCTATGTCTACGACGCCGAGCGGGGCCGCATCGGCTATGCATTGAACATGTTCTGCATGTCGCTCAACAAGGCGGAGAATCGCCAACGCTTCAAGGAGAATGCGGCGGCGTATCTCGACGGCTTTGCCCTGACCTCCGAACAGCGCCGCACGGTGCTGGAGCGCGATTGGCTGGGGATGCTGCGGGTCGGCGGGAACATCTACTACACCATCAAGATTGCGTTTTGCGACGGCCTTACCTTTCAGGACGTGGCCGGCATGATGTCCGGGGTGCCGAAGGAAACGTATGCACAGATGATGTTGGCGGGCGGACGCAGTCCCGAGGGCAACCGCTTCAAGGACGAGATCCCGCCGGAGACCGACCATGGCTAAGATCGTCGCCGGCATCGCCTGCTCGCATGTACCGGCCATCGGAGTCGCGATGGATCGGGGGATGACCGGGACTCCCTATTGGGACCCGTTGTTCAAGGGCTATGGGCCCGCCCGGTAATGGCTCGCCAAGCTGGCACCCGATGTCGCCATCATCGTCTACAACGACCATGCATCGGCATTCTCGCTGGAGATCATTCCCACCTTCCTGATCGGTGTCGCCGACAAATTTCCGGTCGCCGACGAAGGTTTTGGTCCGCGCCCCGTGCCCGCGGTGCTGGGACATCCCGCGCTCGCATGGCACCTCGCGGAGTCCCTGATCCTCGATGAGTTCGACATGACCATTGCCAACGAGATGCCCGTTGACCATGGGCTCACCGTGCCGCTGTCGGTCACCTGCGGCCAGACGGCGGCGTGGCCGTTTCCGGTCATTCCTCTCTGCGTCAACGTGGTGCAATACCCTCCTCCCACCGGCGCCCGCTGCTTCAAGCTGGGGACGGCGATTCGCCGCGCCATAGAGCAGTTCGACGGGGATTTGCGGGTGGTGATCTACGGAACCGGCGGCATGTCTCACCAACTGCAAGGCGAGCGCGCCGGATTGATCAATCGAGAATTCGACACCGCGTTCATGGATGGAATGACCCGCGACCCGCTGGCGCTCACCCGAATCACTCACACCGAGTACATGCGCGAAGCCGGTTCGGAAGGCGTCGAGATGGTGATGTGGCACGTCATGCGCGGCG
>WNFL01319331.1_pt1 | contig 10292 bp, 9 predicted proteins | sample 5400361 | NCBI WGS metagenome assembly WNFL01 (sample SAMN13153351, study PRJNA577476) | soil metagenome | isolation source: 40 cm soil on Douglas fir-dominated hillslope | place: USA:California | collected 2013-09-17
AAACCAAATCCAAAGCCGGACCTGCGATAACTAATCGCTTTTCACGACGAAGTCACGATGAAGTGAATGAACTCCTGCGAGCCATGCACCGCGCGAGGGACGGTGGCATTCCTCGACATCAAGCACACACCGGGCAAACTGGTCCTTGTACTATTTAATCCGTAACTGCGCTCATGTCAAACCCGAAATTGTCAAAATACGGTCAGGCTAAAAGTGCTTATCGCCGGCAATCGAATACTCGATTTCCCACCTCTGCGGGGCACCTGGCGTAAAGGAAAGGTCGTGCGTTGTCTCCAGGATCAGATGTAAAGGAATCGGCCCGCGGTCCCCACGGCCCAATGGATCATCACCGGTGGCAAAGGCAGAAATTTGAACTGGCCAATCGGAACGAAGGACACGAACCTCCAGTGTGCCGCCTTTTGATATCAGCCGATCGCTCCGAACATTGGCTACCTCGGAGGTCTTAATGCGATCCGCCCGAGTCGGCACTGCCATCCACAGATGGCGGACCATCACTGCTTTGGATGGTGTGATGATTTCAGACCAACGAAGACCATCCTTTGTGATCGACCAGGTGACTTCCGCCACGAGACTTGGGTCATAGGTTTCGCCTGCTTTGGCTCCGACGACCACCCATCGCTTCCATGCGGCAGTCACACTTTGGCCATTCGAGGACGGATGAATTTCGTCTGCGCCGTCCGCTGCTGCGATTGTCGTTCCGTTTTCCAACTCAAAGAACGGGACAAGACAGGGATAGATTTTCTCCACCGGCACGCCCACTCCTGGCAGGCCGTATGGAGCGGGCTCGTAATCGGAAGTGGCCGCGCGTGGCCCCGTCACGAACGGCAATGCAAAATGCAATTCTCCTTGGCGAACCACCCATACGCCAAACTTCCGTCCGGAATCATTACGGAAATAAACGAAGCGTGCGACATTGCCAAGGCTAAGGCGGGAGGAAAAGCTCGTGATCCGTTCCTGTGCAAGCACATTCATAAACTCTTTGTGGGCCCCGGTGATCTTCGCGAAAAACGTGGTCGTTTGCTGCCATTCGCGTTCCTTAGTGAGGTAGCTGTAATCTCCCCGGCCAAACGCAAAAACCGGGAGAAGATGCGTTTCGTCCTTGAAATCATGGCGCAGCCAGCGCCATGCGGCGTAATAGGCCGAAGCCAGTTGAGTGAGGGGCGCGGGACGGAACTCCGGATGTTCGCCAACGAATGCGGCTATTTCCATCGTATCCATAAAACTGATCGCACCGAGGCTTCGTCCCCAGGAATAACCATATCCATCCGGAGATAGGAGGTCCCACCAAAGCCGCATCTGCTCTTTGAGCGAAGGCGCGATAGCCTTCGTGATGTCCGCGCGGCCGGCCGTGACCGCTGCGTCATAGATAGCTCTCGCGTATTCGTTCGAATACCGATCGTACCTTCCCGTTGGAAGAGCATCGTCCGCAAAGAGGGCTCCGCTAGTGAATTGCTGAGCTGCGCGGTCAAGCAAGTCATCGAGGTAGGCACGGTCCGTAATTAAGCCCATCTGGAAATCGATGGCTGCAATACGCGCGGCAACTCCAAAATAGTTTTCTGGAAGATGGTCTAACCTGTGCGTTTTTGGGTCATAAAAGCGGCCGGGATCAAGAAGAGATTTCCACGCCACCTTCTCAGCGGGCGACAGGCTTAGCCATAACGCATTGTGATTCAGATCCGTTCCAAAGTGCTGAAGCGCGAGCGTAGCATAAAGTTGCGCCCAAGCTTTGCCACCTTGACGCAACTCAATCAGACCCATCTTCGCAATCATGGGAACGACATCGCGGCCTGCGAGCGTTTGCGTCCCGGCAAAGTCTGAATATGCCGCGAGCGTACGCGTGAACGTTCCCCAGGAAAACTCTCCCGTCGTGAGGGCTCCGACGACACGGTCCGGAGGTGGATCAAGGCTATTGATGTCCGTAACGTGAGCGGCAATTTCCCGCGAGAGGAACTGGCGGACATCCTGGTCGAGGTCCGCAGTGTTGATCATCATCGATGCGGAATCCGCGGTTGCTTGAGCCGCACACAAACCCGGAACGCCAAGAAGCCCCACCGCGCCGAGTCCAATGATTCGCACAATCGCCGCTTTCTTAGCGCGCACGGATGCCTCCGCTTCAAATCCGTCCAACAAGGACTTCCGAACTCATTCCACGGGTCGCCAGTGGCAAAGAAGCGTGCCGATTCCTGGGTCTTCCGATCAAATAATGTAATCCTCGCGGCAAGGAGTAAAAACATCTATAACGAGCGAGTCTTCCAAAGCACAGGCGCCGTGTTCGACTCCGCCGCGGACCGCGAAACTGTCACCGGCTCGAACGTCGAACGTTTTTCCCTGGCACGTGACTTTCAAATGTCCGTGAACGACGTAGACAATCTGGTCGTGCGGGTGGCTGTGGACACTGCCTGCCCAGCCTCGGGACATTTGGTGCTCGGCGAGAAAGAGTTTGTCGTTGTAGGCCATCACCTTGCGTGTCAGACCCGGTTCAGGTTTTGACTCCTTTGCCGCTTCCTGTTTCACGACGATCAGATCGGGAAACTTCTTCCCTTGGGAGCCCATTGGAATCCTCCGATTTACTCAACTCACCGAGCTAACCATCCGCCATCAACGACCAAGACATGGCCATGGACGTAATCGCTCGCCGGGGAACAAAGAAATACTGCCGCACCCGCAAGGTCCTCCGGATCACCCCAGCGGCCTGCGGGAATCCGCTCGATAATCTGGCGGTTGCGAACGGGGTCGCTGCGGAGCGCGGCGGTGTTGTCCGTAGCCATGTAACCAGGAGCAATCGCGTTCACGTTGATCCGTTTCGCCGCCCATTCGTTCGAGAATGCTTTCGTGAGCTGGGCGACGCCGCCTTTGGCTGCAGCGTAGGCGGGCACGAGGATACCGCCCTGAAACGAAAGCAAAGATGCGATGTTTACGATTTTTCCGGGTTTCCCCTGCTTGAGCATCTGCTGACCAGCAAGCTGCGAGAGATGAAAGACAGCCGTAAGATTAACGGCAATCACTTCGTTCCAATATTCAGCCGAGAATTCCGCCGCGGGTGCGCGCCGAATTGTGCCGGCGTTATTCACGAGGATGTCGATCGAGCCGAATTCAGCGACCGTTTTCTCGATTAGTCGCGAACAGATTTCGGCACTTGCGACGTCGCCCGCGAAATAAAATGTTTTTCGTCCCAGCGCCCGAATTTCATCACAGGCGCTTCCTGGATTCGGATCACGCCCGTGACAAGCAACATTTGCTCCCGCTTGCGCCAGTGCGATCGCAATCGACGAGCCGAGTCCCTTACGCGAGCCCGTGACCAGGGCGTTCTTGCCATGCAGCTGGAAGGCTTCGAGACTCGTCACACTGTCGCTATGTTTGTCGATTGTTTGGGCTGCTTCCAAAGCTATCTCTATTTCTTCCGTCCAGTTTCTAACCCCGAGCCGCCGCGATCGAAGCCTGGCTGAATGTTTACGACACCAAACTGGCGGTCCTCGACTTCACGATGGGCGGCCATCGCCCACAAGAACGCTATGCGATGTCCGGGCACAGAAACATTGGGATGATAGCCGCTTGGCATCAACACAGCGTCCCCATCGCGCACCGCCGTTATCAATTCGGGATATTCCGTATCGTTGTACACAAGTTGAATGCCATAGGCCGGCTCCGGCATGTCAAAGTAGACGTAGATCTCTTCTAGCATTTTCGCGTGTTCATGCGGCGGCCAGCTGGTCCAATTTCCGGGATCGGAGTAGGTGAAACCCGCCACAAGCCGGCCTGCTTCCACGTTTTTCGCGATAAGCATGTTCAGTTCGCGCGACGAACCAGGGCCCCCGGTCACAAACTTTAGGCCGGGATCTTTTTGGACGTCCGCGTACCGCACCACCTTCAACGGGTATCTCCCTGTTACGTCCGAAGAAAATTCCGCGAGGTCCACGGAATTACTCGTTGAAACTTCAATCGACGAATCGCGTGGAACATACATCGCGTCGAACTTTCCAATTTCAAATTCCTTTCCGGCCGCCTTAACGTTGGCGTTCCCGGAGAGGCAAAGCAGTCCAGTTTCGCGGTCTCCATTGGAAAACGATACGAGCGGTTTGGACGAGTTCAGAATGATGCGGCCGTAGGACAGGTGACGCATCGCGCTGTTCTCGGGAGTCACCGCAACGTGACGTCCTGTTTGGCCATTCGTTTTGCGAAAAATCATTTTTTCAAAAGAAGCTTGCACTTGCTGGCTCATAAAGGAACTCCTCCGTGAACGATCTTGCCGCTGAGTTTTGCTTCAGGTTCCGCTGACGTCCGGCGATCCAGCGGTTTCCGCGCGCGAGTGCAATGCGACACTCGGGACTCAGAACGAGAGCTTGACGCCAAGCTGAAGCTGGCGCATGGCGCTCGCCGAGGTGATTACTCCGAATGTGGAGGTGCCGACAGTGGCACCCGGGTTATTTAGACTCACCATGTTGAAAACATTGTAGGCGTCGGCGCGCAATTGCAGATTCAAGCGCTCCTTAAAGACAAAATCGCGAGAGATCGCGAGATCCACGTCTTTAAACGTGGGGCCACGCAGCATATTGCGCCCGGAGTTTCCATCAATTGATATCCCGTTAGACGGACATGTGGGACTCAGGCTGGGAATTTGGCAGAACGCGGCGACATTGAACCACTGCGCCGCGGTGCGATTGCTTAAGACCGGGTTCTGCCCAGGAACAAACTCGGCTCGCTCAGCGGAAGTGTTGCCGGTCAGGTTGGCATCTTTGCCATTGAGAACCGTAAAAGGAAAGCCGCTATGGATATTGACGATTGGGGAGATCGTCCATCCATTCACGATTCCGCGCGCCAAAAGGCGGTCTCCATGGTAGTAATTCAATCTCCACACCAGGGCCGTCACGAACTGATGGCGAAGATCGAAATCTGCCGGGCCGCGTTCCAGGCGCAGATTGGTCATGTCCTGTGCGCCACCTTGGGTGGTGGTGTTGTCGAGTTGCACGCTGTCAAACGTGTGGCTGAAAGTGTAAAACCCATACAGCATCAGGCCATGCGTAACTCTTAGCTGGGCCGTTGTCTGTAGGCCGTTATAGGAGGCAGTTTGATTGGATTGCACAAGGAGAACAGTGCCAAACGGGCTTCCGGGCGCTGTGCAAGTAGCGACGCCCGTATTGTCGATTGGGCGGCGTGCCACGATGTTGCCTGTAGCGCTGGTCGCGCAGGTGGGTGCGAGAGAACCGGTCGCGGGGGCATTGATGTCCTGTGCAAACGGCAAGTTGTGGCTCATAGTGCCGACGTAAGCCGCGGACACGCTGAAATTCGATGCGATTTGCCGTTGGACGGAGAAATTGAACTGATAGCTATACGGCCATTGGAAATTCTTCGCGAAGCCGAAGAACGGCCCTCCGGGAGTGAGGAACTGCGGCGGAACGAACGGAAACGGATCCGTTCCGCTTACGCCGCTGCCACTGCCGGCGGCACAAGTCACCGTCGGACCGAGCGGCGTGCCCGAAGCATTTTTCGCTACTAACTTATTGTACGGGCAGGAAAGCGTGGCGCCCTGCGGCACGGCGGTCAAGCCGGAACCTGTCACCTGCGTTGTTACGTTGGTGAAACCGAAGCGGACGGCAGAGGGCTCGAAATTGGTGACCGTATTCCATTCGTTGCCTGAGACGCTGCCGTAAAAAACTCCAGCACCGGCTCGGATCGAAGTCTTACCGTTGCCAAACGGATCCCAGGCGAATCCGACTCTAGGTGAAACATGATGCCATCGGACCGGCACGATGCCGCGTGTGATGCCGGGATCGCCCTTGAAAAGGGCGCCCTGTGGCGCCGCCGGAACCGCCGTCGATTGCTGTCCCACCTGGAAACTGGTCCCTCGATTCAAGGGATCGGTGGGCGGGGTCTGAATGTCCCAGCGCACACCAAGATTAAGAGTGAGGCGCGGGAAGATTCGGAAATTATCTTGTGCGAAGAGCCCGGTACTCCAGCTGTTGGTGTAGCCGGTCACCGGCGAATCCTGCGAAATGGAAGTTGGCAGGCCCATCACGAAATTGGCAAGGGCAGGAACCCCAAGGCCTTTGCCGGTTTTGGCGTCCTTTATGGTGGTGCCGCTGAAGCTAAACACGCCGTAGTTGTTCAACAGGGTTTGCTGAATGTCCTTGTCCAGAGTTTCGTCGGCCCCGAAGGAAAGCGAATGGCGCCCGTGCGTATAGCTGACCACGTCGCGCACGGTGTAAAAATTCGAGCCGGCTACAGGACCCGCGATGGCGCTCGCCGCGGTGAAGAAGCCAGTCACGCTGATTTGCGGAAGCGAATGCGGCCCTTGGATCGTGAACTCCGACCCCAAATCGCCCAGGGACGATTGCGGCAGATTCACGCGACCGGCTATATTCCGCGTATAGCCCAACCATACCTGGTTGGCCAAACTCGAGCTGGCCATCCAAGTGTCGCTGAGGTTCACATTCTGCTGGCGCCAGGAGAATAGCTGCACGTCCCACGGAACGCTCCCATTGGGCTGCCCGCCGGAATTCAGAGGAGGGACGGTGTTGTTGCCACTGGTGTAGAAGTAACTTCCGCTCATCCGCTGTTTTCTGGTCAGATCGTGGTCCGCCTTGATCAGGAATTCGTCCGTGTTGTACGGGCTGGGCGCCGCCGCCTGGAAGCCGTTGACGACTCCCGTCGGGATGTTAGGAAAAACAGTCGAGGTGAGCAGCTTCTGGGCAAGGGGATCCAGCAGCGAAGGGCAAATCACCTGGGGCGAACCGCACGTGTACTGGCTCGGCAAGGACGCGCCCTTTAGAAGGTCGGCCACGTTTCCCGCAACGTCCGCCGCCGATGGCAACGTGGCGCCGGTAAACACTAAACTGCTGAGCTGACGCAAACCCTGGTAGGAGCCGAAGAAGAAGGTTTTGTCCTTTCGGATCGGACCGCCGAAGGTCCCGCCAAATTGCTGCCGCCGCAGGGGAGGAGTGCCCAGAGTTGAGTTCCAGGGAGCGGCGTTCAGCGCATCGGTCCGCCAGTAGTCGAACAAGCTGCCGTGATAGGCGTTCGTGCCGGATTTTGTAAGCACGGTTATGACGCCGCTGGACATTTTTCCGTACTCCGCGTTGTAGTTGTTCGTTTCGACGCGGTATTCTTGAATGGCGTCCGGATTGGGAAGAATGTTGCCCGTGTTCCGCAATCCCGTCATGTTGATTCCGCCGTCCAAGTAATAACTCACCGATCCGGCCCCGCCGTCCACGCCGCCATTGATGAAGGTTCGCTGCTCCGGGTATCCCAAGGTGATGACTGGATTCGGCTGACCAGGATTAAAGCTGCTGTTCTGAACGCCTGGTGTGAGCTGCAGCAGCTCATACGCGTTCCGATTCACGAGCGGCAGGTTGACAACCTCTTCATTCTCTATGGTGCGGCCGATTTCGGGACTCGTGGTGTCCACAAGCGGCACGCTTTCAGCGACTGTGACGGTCTGGCTGACGTCCCCCAGCTGCAGCAGCGCGTCCACACGGGCTGCAACACTCACTTCCAGCACGATTCCGGCGCGCACGAATCTCTTGAAGGCCTGGGCGGCGATCTCCACCCTGTAGTTGCCGACGGGCAGGAATTCGATACGGTACTCCCCATCGGCGTTGGTTTGCGCCGCTCGCGAAAGGTTTGTGTCTGTGTTCAATACCGCCACTTGCGCACCGGGGATCGTGCCGCCATTTGCATCGGTCACTCGGCCATAGATCGCGGTCGTAGTTAGTTGCGCAACCAAAACATCAGGAAACAACACGCCTACCAAGCAGAAAACGACAACCACTCCGAATTTCCCACGCATTCGCTCCTCCTGCTGCCGCACAGCGCACCGCTGCGCGTCTCGGTTCCTTCTTCTGAAAGCAGGCGCGCCGTTTTCGCCTCGCCGGAAGCGGCGTACCACATTATGAGACTATATCCCAACAACGCATTGGCCCTGAAAAAGCCCGGCTTTCGCCGGGCGCCCTTAGCACATCAAACTAGCTCGCCGCCCTACGTACAACCTCGAGCGGCGCAGCTTTATATCCCAACCGCACAGACAGCTCATTCGCGGCCCGCATCACTCCCTCACCGATCGTCGGAATTCGTTCCTTGGTCATTCGAAACGCCGGCCCCGAAACACTCATGGCCGCGAACAATTTTCCCGAATGGCCACGCACCGCCGCACTGACGCATCGAAGCCCCTCCTCCTTCTCTTCATCGTCGATCGCGTAACCGCGGGACCGGACTGCCTTCAACTCCGCTTTCAATTTCGCCGCCGACGTAATTGTGTTCTTGGTGACCGGTTCCAGACCCCAGCGCCGGACGATTCCGTTCACTTCGCCCTCTGGCAGCTCCGCCAGCATTGCTTTGCCAACCGCCGTGCAATACGCCGGGGCCCGGCTGCCCACGGTGCAGGCCGTGCGCACGCTACTTTGCGATTCAACCTTTTCCACGTAGAAGACCTGACCGTCATCAAGAATACAAAAGAAAACCGTCTCCCCGAATTCGTGCTGCAGATGATCGAGATAGGGCCGAGCGCGGCCGCGAAGGTCCAGGGAAGCCAGGGCCTTGGATCCAAATTCGAAAAGCCTGAGCCCCAAACGATACCGGCCGGTGTCGGGATTCTTATCTACTAGCCGGTGCTGCTCGAGCACCATAGCGAGCCGATGTACGGTGCTCTTGTGAAGTTTCATCTCCGTGCAGAGATCCACCAAGCTGCACTCACCCTGACGATTCGCCAGGATCTCCAAGGCCGCCAAGGCGCGGTCGAGTACCTGTACCCGATAAGGAGACCGGCGTGCGGCAGGTCGCGGCATGCGTGCCATATTATGAGATGGCGTCTCATTGTCAAGCAAAAAAATTGATTTTCTTAATCGAGGAGAAGAGCAGGGATCCTTCTCTCTGGAAAATCCGCGAAGCTCAGTGGGCCGCTCTGCTGTTGTGTCTGGAAATGGCGCGCTTCACGTATTGCCCGTCTCTTCAACCACCCTTCTCGTCGCTTGGAAGTCGCGGTTTTGGGCGAACAGTATGAGAGGTTGGAACAAACTTCCGAGAAGGGAGCGATTCTCGCACCGTTAGGAGGAGTGTGGAAAGGAGCTTGACATATTCTTATATGGGAATGTATTGTATTCCTCATGGCACGTGCCGCGACCACTTCGGATGCTTTCAACGCTGTCGCTGAACCGCGCCGGCGCGATATACTCAACTATTTGGCGCTGCGAGAGCGTCCGGTTGGGGAAATCGTCGCGAGTTTGGGCTTTTCCCAGCCTTCCGTCTCAAAACATCTCCGAGTGCTGCGAGACGTTGGTCTGGTTGACCTACGTCGTGACGGCCAGCACAAGCTCTATCGAACCAATGCGGAGGCAATCCGGCCGTTGCACGAGTGGACGAGCACCTTCGAACGCTATTGGCGGCGTCAGTTGAGGCGCGTTAAGGAGCGTGCCGAGAGAAAGGTGGGCAGAGCCCAGCCTGAGTTAAATGCGAGGAGAAATCATGATCTCGACAGCAACAAAGATTGAGGATCTGGCACTGAACATTGCCGAGGAAATCCATGTGCGCGCGCCGGTGGAACTGACGTTCGCCGCGCTGCTGGAACAGCTCGGACCGTTCAATGAAGTGGCCAAAGACAGACCCTTGCCGATGAAGCTCGAGCCGTGGCCCGGAGGAAGATGGTACCGCGACCTCGCAGACAATAACGGCCACTTCTGGGGACACGTGCAAGCGATTAAGCGGCCGACGCTGCTCGAAATCGCCGGCCCTCTCTTGATGTCCTACCCGGTCTTCAACAATCTGCAGTACCGCCTGAGCGGGGTGGAAGGCGGAACGCTAATTAAGTTCCATCACACGGCCTTCGGACTGATTCGGGAGGATGACAGGCACGTGTCGTCGGGCTGGAGTTACACGCACGCACGCTTGAAGGAACGAGCCGAGGCGCTGCGCGGAGGAAGAGCCGCTGTCTAGTGAATTTGATCGCAGTACCCAAACGGCGTGGAGGTAGTTGGAGCAATGAAGTCTTAACTCGCAAACAGGAGGAGAATCGCTATGTCAGTTGCACAATCTATTTTCGCAGAGTTTGAAGCGCAAGCCCCCATCACTCGCAGATATCTTGAACGTTTGCCGGAGGATAGATTGACTTGGAAACCGCACGAGAGATCCATGTCGGCTGGGCAACTCGCTTTGCATATCGCCCGCGTGCCAGGAGGCGCTGTCCGGTTCGTGCAGCAGAACCCGGCGCAAGCGCCCGATTTCAGAAACGTGCCGCAGCCATCGAGCCTTCGAGAAATCCTCAATACATTCGAGGAGAGTATCAC
>WNFL01344262.1_pt1 | contig 10292 bp, 12 predicted proteins | sample 5400361 | NCBI WGS metagenome assembly WNFL01 (sample SAMN13153351, study PRJNA577476) | soil metagenome | isolation source: 40 cm soil on Douglas fir-dominated hillslope | place: USA:California | collected 2013-09-17
GATACAACTCCAAGCACTTGGTGGGTCCTTCATCCCGAGACCCGTCTGCTATCTCTCCCCTACCTTATCAGCCGGACAGGTTACTGATTGTGACTTTTGAAATGCTATTCCCGCTTGGCACGATCACGTGTGCTTACCTCACTTTCCAAATGCGTTCTTGCGGTATGTGACGGAACGATAGGAGCAATTCGATTCGATCGCCAAACCTGCCCGGCGCCGGAACGACCGTCACAACACCGCGACACAAACCAATACCCCACGTGGTCTTTATCAACCCAATCTTGAAAATGCTGAGGTCGTCACCGACAGGGGTGTACTACCGAGAGCGACAAAACCAACGCCTTGCGAAGCAGCACGACCGCCGACCATCTCAGTAGCAACTTCGAATCTTCATATCTCTGAAAATGCATCAGGGACCTCTGCTGGTGTATCGTCGACCGCTGCGACGTTCTCAATCATCCCACAACAGTTTCCAGCTTGGCCCGAACCCAAACCCATGAGCGCGGCAGATCTCTCTGACTGGGAAATGGATTCACCGCGTGATTCTCCTTCAATGCCCCATCTCCCCCATCTTCAGGCGACCAATGCCGACCACGAACCTTCCACTTGCGTTGGAAGTTCCCTGACTTCGCCCATCTCGGATCTTGGATTCCACCACTTGGGAATGGGAGATGAGCTCGACGAAAAAAACATCGCGGCGTCAGTGTTGTCTTATCACGAAAAAAACGATGATCGTATCTGGCGTTGGTGAGCTGCACTTAGCCTTCTGGTCTGGCTCGTTCTGATTTGCCATGTCCCTTAGGCTCAGTAGCCGATCAATCAGCCCCGTGTACCTTGATACTGCAACTGACGAGGATCCTGATGCCTTTTCTGGCGAGCCATGGCCGCCTCGAGGGAGGAACGTCTGATACCGGGAGACGTCATACATGTTTTGCCCGGACTTTTGGATCACACCACCCCGCCTCTTATAGACGGCCTTGCGGACAGCTATGCTCAATATATTGTGTCGCTTATTCTAATGCTGGCGCTCACGGCATTGTACAGTCAAGAAAAAGACTTCATTCGAGGTGCGAGATAGGGGCATGAGTGAGGTGAGATCGCTTGCAGAAGTCGTAAATGTCGTAAGGACATGCACATTGAGCGCGATGGGCAAGAGTCAGACGGGAGCAATGTTACGTTACGAGAACGACGTTTAAAGCGATAACGAGCGAGATGAACGCGAATATTGTTAGGACGCCTAGAGCAGACGCCCGTCAACTCGCGTATCGTAGCATGGAGAGTGACTCACAAGGTTGCAGCCACCTCTGTGTCATTCATGGTCCTGAATGTATGCTCTGGCAAGAGCATCCAGATCGGGATCGGGCTCCCAGCCCGATACCGCTTGCATTGGATCTATTACGGTAATTGGCAAAGAGTAATCATCGTGTTGCATTTCCATTATGGGGTAACCAGCCTGCACTACCGCGTCATATTCTTCCAATTGCGGATCTATGGTCGGCTCCTGGTGAAGTACAGGTTCTGTTGGCGGAGGTAGAATGCTGATAGTAGCCCGACTCCGCGCGCGCGTTCTTTTTGATTTGCTAGCGCCTATCGCGGGAGGTGCTGCCCTCCACCCTGGCGCTTTCGATTTGGTTGGTATCGTCGGCAACTTTACTGCGCTCTTCCCTTTTCGGGGCCGTTTTGCAGGAGGTGGGGTGGGGCTAGAACTGCCCTCGGATTGCAGAACGGGCTCTGCCTCCTCCTTCACCTCCTCCTCCTCCTCCTCACCATCCTCACCGTCGCCATCTTCAGCCTTCTTCTTGCCTTTCCCTTTGACTTTTGCAGCCGTGTCTGGGGATCGACGCCGTCGTTCCTGTTCCCGCATATTGACTCGTACATGCCAGCGATTGAGATGCTAAGGGACGAGTGTGAGTGCGTTTACGAGCGAAATAGCTGTCATCTCACAAGTGTCAAGGCAGTGGAAGGAGGTAGACCGGGAAATCTGTACACGGAATCTCAAGTCGAGCTTGTCTGCGTGGGTGATACACCTACTCTTTGGAGGAATAAATTGCAAACGGGGTTGATATGCATTCCGCGAGGAACGGAAATATTCCAAAGGGCACATTCGAAACTTCCCAGCTCGCGTTAACGACTCTGTAACGTAGTGCATAGCTGAGTTTCAAGGATGTCAGTAGGGTTCTGAAATATATTGGCGGCATTCTCACTATCCCTCTTGTCGAATTGACAAATCCTGCCAGAATTAAGGTGAAGTGTTGACCACGAGAATCGAACGGTGCGACGAGATCAACACGTACAGATAGGCAAAAGTACAGAGCCGCATCTGGTCCCGAAGCCGCAGTAATTTTCATGCAATTGACAACAGATGTACCACACATGAGCGTATTCGGGGCTTCTCTTTCCAGCCGCGCAGGTTCACGTGGAAGATGGGCAGTATGACGGACATCTGAGTCGAATAAAGGAGTGGCAGCGTAGGCATTCTGCGTTGCCATAGTTTCTTGCCATTCTGCATCCAAGTTGGCGCAGCGAGGGTCTGTGTCGGGAATTGCATTGAGAGGAAAGATGGGCTCTATAGTGGGATGTGCCGTAGCGTCCCAGGATCTCCCGATAGGACGTGTGTCACCGTTGCGCCTATTGACTCGGTTTGCGAGTTCCTCGCGCGTCGGAGGGTGGACGAAGAAGAGTGCTGCTGTCAGGACGAATAGACCGGCATCAATGTGCCTGCGGACAAGGAGTAGTAGGTGAATACGATCTGNNNNGGAGCCGTACTCTGCGGGAATCTCGACTTCGCTTTGGGTGCTGGTTCCTGCATTGACAACCTCGTACAATCGCAGGCGGAGGACAGGTGGAGGTTCCAGAGGCCGTCTGTCTCGCACAGCATACCTGAGAGGGGAGGGAGCAGGGACGCATCGGTATCGCGATTGGAGGGACGAGGAAAGAAGGCGGAGCGTACTTTCTACCTAGAAGGGCGTCCTGCTCGACGTTTACGGTGGACCTAGAGGGAGGAGAGTTGGGGCAAGGTGGTCAACAAAGGTGTGGCGACGGTGTGGAGGACGAGGAGGGAGAGAGGGGCGAGCCGAACTCCTGGGCGAGCGAGATGCGAGATGAGATGCGCACCGAATGAGACGGCCTGCCAGCGGCCCAGAACGGAAGCTGATGGACTGTCCAATCGTTGACGCGGTATCGACGCCCTCGACGCCCTCCGCGTCTTTCATTGCCGCCTTTTTTGCTAAACGGCGTCAGAGCCAAATCGAGACGAGACGCAAATTACGACGCCGACCACCACGCGTGCCTTCCTGGAACCTTGCTCACCGCCTTTGCCGTCCTCTAGGCTGTCCCGGGTCAATTCCCGGGTCAATTCCGTGCTATCCTCTGGGCACTTCTGGGGTGGTTATTGGGGCGAGCTCACGCCTCCGGGTATTTCATTATAAATTCATTAAATTCATTAAATTCAGCAGATAACCAACGTTATTGTTATCCCTTCATTTCTGTTTCTCGTCGTTACACACACCCAAGCGCGCAAATCGTTCCAGCCACCGAAAATTCTGGCATCACCTCACCTGTCCACAAAGGAACCTCAACTTGCATCTCGCCCATGGCTACCGCCCGTCGACAGTCGTCCGCATCCTCCCTAGGCCGCTATGCTCGGCAGGCAGACGCAGAGCTAGAACTTGAGAACCGATCCCTTGATTTCTGTAATGCCTTCTGGGGCCTTAATGATCCCGGTGTCGAGGTCCTCTTCGCCAGAATGCGTTATGCGGCCAAGACAATCGAAGATCTGCGCGCATTTTGGCGAGAGAGGTTAGAATAGGTACTCTTCATCCGTCATAGCCGCTGATTGCCACATAGGGCGACGATTGAGGACGAATACGCAAAGCGTCTGGTTAAGCTTTCCAAGTCAGCCCTCGGCAAGGACGAAATCGGGTCAGTGTCCTAAATCTACTCCTCCACGCTCAACTCCTGACCTTATGCAGTGAACTCCGGGCCTCGCTTGAGACCCTCCGTGTGGAAACAGAGCGCCAAGCTGGCCAACATCTACAACTCTCAATAGCTATCCGTAAAGACCTGGAAACACCCACCGCCGAGTTCGCCGCGAAACAAGCTCATCATAAGAAGACTGTAAGTCCGCGCATACCCGGTTTCCAAGCCCATGCGCCTCGTGTTAAGCGCTATTCAGTTCCAGGCGAATGTAGAAAAAACTTTCAAATCTAAGCAAGCTCAAGAGACTTATGTTGCAAAAGCCAAGGAACGCTATGAACAAGACTGCCATCGTGTCAACTCGTACACCGCTCAGCAAACGCTTGTTCAGGGTAAAGAACTCGAACGTATCATGTTCAAGCTTGACCGTGCCCAATCGACAGTACACGCAAACGAAAGGGACTACGCAAACTACACAAAGGTCCTCGCCGACACTGTTCAGAAGTGGGACGTGGAGTGGAAGAATTTCTGCGATCAGTGCCAAGACCTGGAGGAAGAGAGGATAGAATTCATGAAGGACAATGTTTGGGCGTATGCCAACGCTGTCTCGACTGTTTGCGTTGCAGAAGATGATGTAAGCACTTCGCTCTGATCCTGAGTGGAGTATCTAATGGGAAACGTTGCAGTCATGTGAAAAGATTCGACTGGTTCTTGAACAGCTAGAAGTAGAAAAGGATCTTCAGCTCTTCGTGTCGCAGTATGGGACAGGGTCGAACATACCGGATCCTCCTCCATTCATCAATCACACAATTGCGGACGTCAACACGCCCAAACCGGCCACTCGACCTGCCAACTTTGTTCGATCATCAACTCGACAATCACTCATGACCCAAGTAATGGGTCAGTCGCAATCACAAGAGGAGGACCCGAGTGATTCTGGCAACGCTGGTGTGGGCTCAGGTGCGCTACGGAACGTGAGTCGGACGAGTACACAGAGTCGAAGGGGGAATATGAATGGCGCGTCCTCCATATCAGCAGCGGCCCAACTCAGGCGAAGCACCAATACAACCCTAGCGCTGGCTCTTCTTCGCAATCTGTACCACCGTCAAGTGCCCCGAATGGACAATATCGCTCCGATTCCGCCGGTGGGCAGTCAACATACGGGCCTTCGAGTTCAGATCATAGCAAGGGTGTACAATCTATTGGAGGACCTGGTGATCCGCTCGCGGCTCAGCTAGAGGCGTTACGAACAGGAGGCGGCGGCTCTGGTTCTGTTCGGCGGAGTGCGACGGCCAAAATACCGCCCGAGACTCACAAACCACCTTTGTTGGCCCAAGGGAGTGTGAATCGACCGGCCTCCCCTGGCACTCTTTCCCCACCTCCCGGTTCCGCCCCGCCAATGAACTATGCACCTTCGGCAGAAGCCATTGTTGGCGCGCATCCATCTACATCACGGCCTTCTTCCCCCGTTCCTCCTCACCCAGCGATGATGAAGCGCAACTCCATGGCACGTTCCACTAGCCCACTCCCTGTAGAGGAAGTGGTTTCCCAATACCATCAAGCCCTCCCGGGTGAACGCAGGCTCAGCCGCGGCAATAGCACTAACTCACAGCAACAGCAAAGAGGTAGGCAAGAAGAACGGGCTCTCTGTGCAACAAGTCCAGGTCCAAGTGGGAGCGGCGGTTTCGCTGGGGTTGGCGCGCAAGGTCGCAGCCCCAGCCCAGCTTTCCGTCGTGGTACCTCACATTCAAGAGCTCCTAGTCCAGGATTGCAAGGACCTCCCATCGTTGCCGCTCCCCGAGCAGCCAGTCCGTTGGGTATCGCGCTGGACGCAACGGGCAATGTGGCGCACGATTCTATGGCAGATGCATACAACGCACGACAACAGAGTGGATATGCTGGAGGTCCACCACCCCCACATCAGCAGCCTCCCGTTGCATCGCCTCTTAACCAACAACCATATGGACCCCCCCAGCAGACGGGTCGGCCGGGCTACTACGGTGCTGCTCCGCCAGCACCAGCACCTCCACCGCCCACGCAGCCACCGCCCCCGCCTGTTGGCGCGTTCAGTCAGCCAGGGTATCCACCCGCACAGCCTCCAATGCAGCATCCGTATCAGGCAGCCCCTTCTGGTGCGCCCGTGTACCAACAACCCGCCAACGGATATGGGGCTCCACCTCCTCATAATGGTTACGTGCCACAGACCCAGAGTGTTCAGAGCCTGAACCAGAGAGGAGGATACCCACAGCAATATCAGACTCCTCCCAGCGCCCCTTCTGCCGTTCCAACACCACCGGCGGCTGCCTCCATCCAGAGAGCTCCCCACCAGCCTCTGCCGCAGATGCAAGCCCCTATGCAGAACCCTGTCCAACGGCAATCGCCTTCCCCTCAGCCGACCTCCCAGCCACCTACTCGTGCTTGGATTGACAACCAGCCTGTCCTATTCTATGGTACATCCACTCCATTGAACCCCCGTCGGTCATGTTGACTCACCTTTGTCCAGTGAAAGCACTGTACGACTATACGGCAACAATAGATGAAGAATTCGACTTCCAAGTTGGTGATGTTATTGCGGTGACTGCAACGCCGGAAGACGGGTGGTGGAGTGGAGTCTTGCTTGACGATAGCCGACGCATCCCTGGTCGCCACGTATTCCCCAGTAATTTCGTGTGTCTGTTCTAAGCGCAAGTTATGGATCGAGTGGACTGTCTATGTTTCCCGTTCTCAAGTATGTGACCAATTATACACTCCCATGTTGCAAACCTCCTTGTGCCGATTCTCTAATTTCACACCTCTTACGGCATTGAGATCGTCTATGATTCACTGAGGCTTCCATACCGCTCTGAAGGTGCTGATAGGGGGAAAAGGAAAACTGAACCTAGATCCGACAAAAAGGACGGAGCTATTTCTAAGTGCACAAGTATCAACAACACTGATGATGATATCCCCCACCACAACTCTTGCATGGTCGAGAGTCGATTTGGACACAAACCATTACTCGTACGACCAAGGCACAAATATCTCTAGACTCCGACGATGCACCTCGAAGGGAAAACGACGTACGTTGGTGTCCAAAGTCAATTATGAGGGAGGTGAGCTTGACCACCTCGTGTAGGAGGTAATCCACGATATCACGGCATTGAACAGTCCCGTTCTCGTTGCAGAAGCCCATTCGACTACAGGAGCATGCTATGGAACATGTAGCACGTGCAGGATTAGAGCAGAAAAGGAACTAGAACCCACACCGAAAGCTACAAACTGCAAAGCTCAAGAGTAGTCTCACCTCAAAAACGGCCCAGTCATTTCGCGACCGGCTGCGACTCCTCCAGTTCTGTTCAAGCTGTCTCCGATTTGAACGCTGACGTATGGTGGGGTGAGGTTAGGGCGGCTTTCACAGAAAAGAGACGAACGAACTCAACAGGGAGATGGACGACCTGCAGCCGGCTTCTCGTGGTTTCTCCTGGATGTGTAAGGTCGCTTGTGATCCCATCGCAACTACTTGATATCAAGCCACAGCCCCACCAATTCCGAATTCAGGAGCACGCGACCTGTTTCCACGTTGTGACACCCAGGACCGAGAGTGGAGGTGATCAGTCCCGATCTCAACGATCCCTCGTTTTCAGCTCACAGGACAAACCATGCAGTTGTTACATAGGTTAAGCGAGTCGTGCATTAGCGAAGACGTGTACCCAAATGTACTGTTTGTACCAATGCAGTGCTTTGACACCATCGCAGCGCGTGAAATTTCTGGTCAACTATTGATCGAAGGTTCCCCCACGCTCACCGATCCGGGGGAATACGGCGACTGGGCAGTACTGAACCACTATAACACCATCGGGGTCTCCTACTACGCATTCCACCAGCTGACCCTGGTTGATGCCCGCTCTGCGATGATTCTGCTGGAGCCGCAGTCGTCAACACCGCAAGGTCGTCCTCAAAACGCGTCTTCAATAATGGCAGTGGACTAAGGTTCTCTTCTTTTGTGCAGTACTCGGAAGGAGCAGGCCACGAGATCGCTTTGCCACTGCACAGCAAATCGCCGGTTGCAGCGGCTACCTTGTGGGTCAGGAAATCTTCTGACAGCTCCACATCGCCGTGTAAGGTACAAACGATGACGAGACTGCATGGACAGGGTCGCACAGAGAGGAGCATATGCCGGGATTCCCCATGTCACTGATGAGAATAGCGGCTGGGAAAGTAACGAGCTGCTCGCCGAACACGTCGGTGAGGGTATATAAAGTAGGTTCGTTCGACGTGACAAGGTAGATTTTCCTAGGCCGAGAGTCGGTTGGGGGCTGAAGGCGACTCACATGGCCGACTCTTACCCACCCCTAATGAAGAGCTTGTTGCTCAATTGTCGTTAGTGCCCCACCTGACACTGAGGGAGCGAGGGTGGGTCTGACAGACGAAATACAGCCACACTCACACTCTCGACGTGGGGGACAGTGCGACAACCAGTCTAAATGTTATTTCGTCGACACCATGAGGGTTGAAGACGCAGTGCCGTCGCCATTTGCACAGAATCGTGACCCATTTAGACTTCCATTTACCATTTGCTGACGGCAAGGGGCCACGATAATTCCTTCCGTATACGAACAGGTCCATACCGGGATTTCATGTTTAGATTGGGTTTTTCAACGTCTGGCATGGTTGCGCAGTCGATATACACGTCCCACTCTGGGTACACTTTAATCTATACCCGCCGTCCTACCTCCGACGGGACTGCTATTGAGCCGAGGAACACCCTGGAGAGCGATGTCGAAGAGCGATGTCAAAGGTGGCGTGTGTGAAAAAGTCGCGCTTACTGCCCGACCCCGAAGGATCTCGACGCGCAAAGGTACGGTCGAGTCATATCTGTGCCTTATTTCTGAGGAGGACGCTCCCTGCGTGGTCATACGTGGCTCGATGCTATGCGGAGAACCCGCAAAATTTGCTGCAAAATGTGAACAGTTAAATATAGAGATACGCAAAGGCACGAGAAGAGATGAGACTCATGCTCATGTCAACCAAGCCTTCATTGGGGCATAGATTGGGACATCATAAGGGGCCCGACTCCGGAAGGGAAGACGGAACACCAACAATTGACGTGTCAGAACACGCTCTTGTCACAAACGACTCATAGACCATGGCTTGCGAACGCGGTTGGCTTCGGGCATGGTGAGTTGCCCGCGCTTCCTTGTTGCATGCCCCCTACGGATGTGACATTTGAATGATGTTAGACCTTATCCTCCATACCACATGCGGGCAAATACGATCAAGTGTTGATCAGGCACTCCTTCTGCGACTTCGCAGTAGGACAGTCGCAGAGGCCCCACACAGTTCACCACTGCGCGTACCACGGACCATTTGAAAACATGACAATGACAAGCAAGGCTACGCGGCAAGGTGGTGGCGATTGCGCGGCCAGTGGTGATTCTGCCCGAGCGAGGCGACAGGCACAACGGTGAAACGAAGGTGAAACGGCGGGCAGGGTTCGAAGGTGGTTCGGGATCCAACCGCCTGAAAAAGGGTAATATTTAACAAAGGTCAAATGGAAATGTGTCCAGGCAAGGTCCAGCGTTTGGCAGCATTGGAGGGAATTGGCCCCTGATTCTGGATTCTGCGGCGGTGTTGCGAGGAGACTGACCATCGATGTCGGTTCGACAGCGACCATCAGCCAGCGTTGGAATTCACTCATCGCCCCGTGCAAAACCCAGACAAAGACTACCCAAGGGAGCGCAAGCTCCGGTCCTTACCCGCGGGCACAGGTTATGACTCGCCTATTGACACCCCGGTTGCGAAAGGAATCCCTTGGACTGACTGGGGCCCGTTGCATATAACAGGCTCTGGGTAGAGCCTTCATAGGCGGTCTCAACAAAACCTGCCACTCACACCCCCTCACAATTTCCATCCTACCACCATTTCGACGATGGCCAAGTCTAACCTCTCTGCTCGCGGTAAGCGCCGCGCAGATGTCCCGCCACCTCCGCGCTCCAAAGTACATGACCAGCGTCTATCCTACTTTCCAAGCGTCTACTGATGCGCGTCTGTTTGCAGTCAGGATGCGTCACCTGCCGAATCCGCCGAAAGAGATGCGACGAACAGCTCGATGGGAGCGGCGCGTGCACTACCTGCGCTCGTCTTCAAATCGAGTGCCTCGGATTCACTGCCAAACGTCCCGACTGGTGTCGAGTGAGTTTCCCCCTCTGTGCCCGTCCCTAAGCTTTGTCCGACTCCGCTTCCGCTTCCAGGACAAGACCCAGCTTGACGCGTACAAGCTCGATCTGAAGAAAAAGTTATCGACGCGAGCAGGGATTCGAGCCAACGCCGCTCGTTCGTCCATGCTAGCCCGGGCATCAGCTGCGCTCACAGCAGAGGCGGTATCTTCCTCCCTTCCT
>WNFL01044026.1_pt1 | contig 10291 bp, 9 predicted proteins | sample 5400361 | NCBI WGS metagenome assembly WNFL01 (sample SAMN13153351, study PRJNA577476) | soil metagenome | isolation source: 40 cm soil on Douglas fir-dominated hillslope | place: USA:California | collected 2013-09-17
AGTTGGCCGGAAAAATGTGGGGATGGGAATGATGGGCTTACCTTTGGAAAAACTGCCGGAGCCGGCTTGGTCCGACATCTGGAGCATTGTACGCGACCGACTTCGCGTCGAATTCGGTCAGGGCATATTCGATACGTGGATTGCGCCGCTTTCATTCGTGAGCGCCGATGAGGGACATGTTCGTCTATCCGCGCCGCGCCGCCTAATCCGGGATTATGTCGCGCTTCACTACGCGGCGCGCGTGGAACGCGCATTTGCGGCGGCGAGTACGGGTTTCGTCAGTCTCGACATCTTCGTCGCTGCTACGGAACCGCGCGCCGACTTGAGCAAGATCGTGATAGGGGCGCCCGTGCCTCGGCCAGGCATGGCAACGAGCGGCGGCGTTACCGCCAAGGGACAAGGCGCGTCGCTGCAGGGGCTGTGGGACCGCCAGCCGGACCCCGCGCAAAGTTTTGCTGGCTTCGTTACCGGTCCTTCGAACGAGTTCGCCTTCAAGGCGGCGCAGCGCTTCGCCGAAATCGGCGATTCCGAAATGGGACTTCTGTTCATCCATGGCGGCTTCGGCTTCGGCAAAACGCATCTCTTGAATGCCATCGCGCTGGAAGCACGCGCCGCGAAGGCCGCGCGCGTCCTTTTCTTGCGCGCTGAAGATTTCATGCGCCGGTTTCTTGCCGCATTGCGCAACCAGGAAACGCTTGCCTTCAAGGAAGAGCTGCGCGGCGCCGACATTCTCTTGATCGACGATTTGCAGCACATCTGCGGCCGTGCCGCGACCATCAGCGAATTTCTTCATACGGTGAACGCTTTTACCGATTTGAAGCGCAAAGTCGTCATTGCCGCCGACCGTCCACCGTCAACGCTCGAGGGCCTTACCGACGACGTACGTTCGAGGCTGCAAGGCGCCGTCGTGATTGCGCTCGAGAAACCCGACGTCGTCACGCGATTGGCGATTCTGAGGACCAAAGCCGCCGAGATGGAGAGGAAGCGGCCGCGCAGCGTGCTTCCGGAATCCGTTCTGGAAAGGCTGGCAGAGGAATTGGACGCATCGCCGCGTGAATTGCTCGGTGTACTGATGAAGCTGGCGACCTATGCCGATCTTACCGGAAAACCCGTTACGGCCGACATCGCCCAGGAAGCGATCGGCAGCCGTGCGGCCACCGGCGATAAGCGCGTGACGATCGAAGAGATCCAGAAGAAGACGGCGGAGTTCTACAAGCTCGATTTGCGGGAATTGCATTCGGCGCGTCGGGCCCGCCGGGTGGCGCGTCCGCGCCAAGTGGCGATGTTTCTCGCGCGCGAGTTGACCAGCCGCTCGCTTCCCGATATCGGCCGGCGCTTCGGCGGGCGCGACCACACCACCGTGCTGCATGCCTGCCGCCGCATCGAAGCATTATGCAAGAGCGATCCAGTCTTTCAGCACGAGGTCGAATTCCTGCGGAAAGTGCTGGGCCGTCCCCTGCGGCTTTAGCGAACGCGACTCGAGAGGCCTCGTTTCCGCCGAGGCTTTTCGAGCCGTTCGGATGCGTGCCTTTTAAAAGGGCGTTCGCCTTGCGCTCCCGCGTCATTATTGCAGGGCGTTCGAGTCGCTTGTTGGCTGGATTCTGGCTATTCTGCCGCGACGGGAATCGAACCTCCGCGAGGGTCCCGGGAAAGCGTTTTTCGAGCGGCAATCAAAGCGATTATTAAGGCAATTTCTGGAACCGGCAAACCATGAAAATCAACGTTGAACGCGGTGCGTTTTTGAAGGCGCTGGGGCATGTCCAGAGCGTCGTCGAGCGCCGGAATACCATTCCCATCCTCTCAAATGTGCTGATCGAAGCCGCCAAAGGCCGGCTCAAGCTGACCGCCACCGATCTCGACATCGAGATCATCGAATCGCTTCCTTCCGACGTGTTGAGGAACGGTGCTGCCACTGCGCCCGCCCACATGCTCTACGACATCGTGCGCAAAATGCCCGAGGGCGCCCAGGTCCAGGCGGAGGTGCTCGCTGGCGATTCCGGCAGGTTGGCGGTCTCGGCGGGATCCGTGCGTTTCGAACTTGCCTGCCTGCCGCGCGAGGATTTTCCGCAGATGTCGGCCGGCGCCCTTCCCCACCGCTTCAATCTGGCAGCAGCCGAACTGATTGCATTGATCGAGAAGACCCGCTTCGCGATTTCGACCGAAGAGACCCGATTCTATCTCAACGGCATTTACCTGCATGCCATGAAGGAGGGGAAGGAGAACCGCCTTCGCGCGGTGGCGACGGACGGCCACCGGCTTGCCCGGCACGAGCTCGACCTTCCCGAAGGGGCCAAGGACATTCCCGGCGTCATCATTCCGCGCAAGACCGTGGCGGAGCTGCGCCGACTCTTGGAAGACGCCGAAGGCGTGATCGAGATCGGCCTGTCCGATACCAAGGTGCAATTTAGCTTCAATGGAGTGGAACTGACGTCCAAGCTGATCGACGGCTCGTTCCCCGATTATCAACGCGTGATTCCGGCGGGCAACGACAAGGTGCTCACCCTCGACGCCAAGGATTTCTCCCAAGCGGTTGATCGCGTTTCGACCATCTCGGCCGACAAGACGCGCGCGGTGAAGCTCAATCTCGAAACCGACCGCGTGACGCTTTCCGTGGTCAATCCGGAGTCCGGCACGGCGACCGAAGATCTGGGCGCGAATTACAATGCGAGCCCTATTGAGATCGGCTTCAACGCACGCTATCTCCTTGATATTACCGGCCAGATCGTGGGCAAGGATGTGCGCTTCCTACTTGCCGATGCCGGCTCGCCCACGCTCATCGAAGACACCGAGGACACGCGCACGCTTTATGTCCTCATGCCGATGCGGGTTTAGTTGACTTGACACAAACGGCAAGGCTTATGGATGACGCGCAGGCGCGTCGGGATGCTTCGCTTCCGGCGTTGGCCGTGACGGAGATCGCGCTCGTCAATTTCCGCTCCTATGCGTCGGCCACGCTCAAGCTCGAGCCTCGCCCCGTTGTACTCGCCGGCGCCAACGGCACGGGCAAAACCAATTGCCTCGAAGCCATCTCGCTCCTTTCGCCCGGCCGCGGATTGCGCGCTGCGAAGTTGACCGCGCTGCAGCGCAAGGCGCCGCTCGAGACCAACGCGCAACGGGGCGATGCCTTTTCGGAAAGTCTCTGGGCGGTCGCTGCCAAGATTGCCCGCGCGGACGGGGTCTGGGACATCGGCACGGGCCTCGTCGCGCCCACATCAACCGGCGTTCCGCGCCGGGCATTGCATTTGAACGGCGCACCTGCTCAAGCCGCGGACTTGGCCGAGCTGCTTCCCATTCTTTGGCTGACGCCGGCGATGGATCGGTTGTTTCTCGATGGCGCCGGCGAGCGCAGGCGCTTCCTCGACCGATTGGTGTTTGCGCTGGATTCCGGCCATGCCCGGCGCGCCGCGCGCTACGAGCGAGCGATGTATGAGCGCCTGAGACTGCTGCGCGACAAAATTCGCAATCCGTCATGGCTTGCCGGTCTCGAGGAGACCATGGCGCAGGAAGGCAGCACGGTTTCAGGGGCGCGCCTCTTTGCCATAGAAAAACTGAATGCCGAGCTGATGTCGCGCGGCGCCGAAGGCGCGTTTCCCTGCGCCCATCTCGCGCTGACCGACACGTTGGGTGAAGGAGCCACCGATGTGAAGGTGCTGCAGGAAGCATTCGCGGCTTCGCGCGAACGCGATGCGGAGGCGGCGCGCACGAGCGTCGGTCCGCACCTCGCCGACCTGGAAGTTCGTCACACGGTGAAGCGCGCGGATGCGCGCGACTGCTCGACTGGCGAGCAGAAATCGCTGCTGATTTCGATCGTGCTTGCCGATGCCTGGCTGCAGAAGAAGCGGCGCGACGGCATCGCTCCGTTGCTGCTCCTGGATGAAATCGCAGCGCATCTCGATGCGACGCGACGTGAAGCCTTGTTCGAGGAAATCCTCGCACTTGAAACACAAGCCTGGCTTTCCGGCACCGACCGGACGCTTTTCGCGCCGCTTCTGCCACAGGCTCAATGTTTCACCGTCGCGGGCGGCGTGTTCGCGAGGCAGGATTAGTTCATGGCGCAAGACCCGAACCCGCAAGTCGACAACGGCGAGACCTACGACGCGCAGTCGATCAAGGTCTTGAAAGGCCTCGATGCCGTCCGCAAGCGGCCGGGCATGTATATCGGCGACACCGATGACGGCTCGGGCCTGCATCACATGGTCTATGAGGTCGTCGACAATGCGATCGACGAGGCGCTAGCCGGTTTCTGCGACCGCATCGACGTCGAGTTGAATGCCGACGGTTCGGTCACGGTGCGCGACAATGGCCGCGGCGTGCCGGTCGACATCCACCAGGAAGAAGGCGTGTCGGCAGCCGAAGTCATCATGACTCAGCTCCATGCCGGCGGAAAGTTCGAACAGAATGCCTACAAGGTTTCAGGCGGCCTGCACGGAGTCGGCGTTTCGGTGGTCAACGCGCTGTCCGAATGGCTCGAGTTGCGCATCTGGCGCGAAGGCAAGGAACATCTGCTCCGCTTTCATGACGGCAATCCCGACGCGCCTCTTGCCGTCGTCGGCGAAGCGAACGGAAGGCGAGGTACCGAAGTCACGTTCAATGCCAGCCCGAAGACGTTCACCAAGCTGGAGTACGATTTTGCGACGCTCGAGCATCGCTTGCGTGAGCTCGCGTTCCTCAATTCCGGCGTCACGATCATCCTGCGCGACAAGCGCGGTGTCGAGAAGAAGGAGCTCGTCCTCAAGTATGACGGCGGCCTGGAAGCCTTCGTGCGCTATCTCGACCGCGCCAAGACCTCGCTCATTCCCAATCCGATCATGATCGCAGCCGACCGCGACGGCATGAAAGTCGAGGCGGCGCTGACGTGGAACGACAGCTATCACGAGAACATGCTGTGCTTCACGAACAACATCGGACAGCGCGACGGAGGCACGCATCTGGCGGGTTTCCGCGCCGCACTGACGCGCGTGGTGACGAAGTACGCCGACGAATCGGGCTTGGGCAAAAAGGACCGCGTGCCGTTGACGGGCGACGATTGCCGCGAGGGCCTGACCTGCGTGCTCTCGGTCAAGGTGGCGGATCCAAAATTTTCGTCGCAAACGAAGGAAAAGCTGGTGTCCTCGGAAGTGCGCCCGGCGGTCGAAGGCGCGGTGCTGGAGAGTTTGGGCCGCTGGTTCGAGGAACATCCGCCGGAGGCGCGCACGGTCGTCGGCAAGGTCATCGAAGCCGCTGCCGCGCGCGAGGCGGCGCGGAAGGCGCGCGAACTCACGCGCCGCAAGGGCGCGCTCGACGGCAGCTCGCTGCCGGGCAAGCTCGCCGATTGCCAGGAACGCGATCCCGCCAAATGCGAGATCTTCATCGTCGAGGGCGACAGCGCCGGCGGTTCTGCCAAACAGGGACGCAACCGCGCCAATCAGGCAGTGCTGCCGCTGCGCGGCAAGATTCTCAACGTCGAACGGGCACGTTTCGACAAGATGCTGTCGTCCGTCGAAATCGCGACCCTGATCACCGCGCTCGGAACCGGGATCGGAACCGAGGAGTTCAATCCCGACAAGCTGCGCTACCACAAAATCATCATCATGACCGACGCCGATGTCGACGGCGCTCATATTCGTACACTGCTGCTGACGTTTTTCTACCGGCAGATGAAGGAGCTGATCGAGCGCGGACATCTCTTCATCGCCCAGCCGCCGCTGTACAAGGCCGCGCGCGGCAAGTCCGAGCGCTATCTCAAGGACGAACGCGAACTCGAAACCCATTTGATCGACGAAGGCAGCAAGGACACGGTGCTGACGCTGCACACGGGCGAGCACGTCGCGGGTTCGGATCTTCTGCATCTGATCGATCGGGCGTTGGCGGTGCGAGCCGCTCTCGACGGCTTCCCGCGGCATTATCCGCGCTTCGTGCTGGAGCAGACGGCGATCGCGGGCGCGCTCAATCCGGAAATCCTGAGCGACAAGGAAAAAGCGCGCGAAGCCGCATCCTACATTGCACGCCGTCTCGATCAATTGTCGGATGAAACCGAGCGCGGCTGGAAAGGCGAACCGATGCCCGACGGCGGGCTCAAATTCCGCCGCGAAGTCAGAGGCGTCACCGAGACCATCGCCATCGACGGCGCGCTGATCGCGAGCGCGGATGCGCGCAAGCTCGATCGCATGGCAGCCGAGCTGCAGGCGGCCTATCTTCGAGCCGGACGGCTTACGCGCAAAGACGAGACGCGCGAGGTACGCGCGCCCACCCAGCTTCTGGAGGCGATCCTCGATTGGGGCCGCCACGGCCTGACCCTGCAGCGCTACAAGGGCTTGGGCGAAATGAACCCGAACCAATTGTGGGAAACGACGCTGGACGAAAACGCGCGCACGCTGCTTCAGGTCAAGGTCGAGCATGCCGACGAAGCGGACGATCTCTTCGCCAAGCTGATGGGCGAACTGGTCGAACCGAGACGCGAATTCATCCAGGACAACGCGCTCAACGTCGCCAATCTCGACGTGTGAGCGCTATTCCGCTGCAATATGCAGCTCGACGCCCGCGTCCTTTTGCAGCGCACGAATGACTGCGAATAGATTCGTCGCCTGCGGATTTCCCTTCGAGCCGAACATTCGCATCAAACTCTTGGACGGAATTTTCACTTTCGCGCTTAGGCGCTCGAACCCAATGGTCGCATTTATGTAGTCGCGCAAGACGAACTTGCCGGTTTCGACATCGCCCGCGAGCAGGATTTCAACGGCCTCCCGCAATAGCGCATCGCGAAATTCGACATCCCGCTTTATGCGGGCAAACAATGTTTCCTTATATGATCGGGTCAACGCCATGACGCCACTCCTGACGATTTTTGTCGCTTGTAATCGGCCCAACGTTCCTTGGCTTCAGCAATATCGCGCTGTTGGCGTTTTGATTCCGCCGCCAAGTAGAATCACAATCGTCATGCCATCCCGACCGAAGTAAATCCTATAACCCGGACCGAACTCGATGCGATATTCGTTCGCGCCCTCGCCCACCGACTTGGCGTTGGACAGATTCCCGGTTTCGATCCGGCCTAATGCAATTCCAACCCGCGCAGCGGCATAACCATCGAGATTGTCAAACCAGCGGCCGAACGGGCTGCGGTTGATCTGATCCAAATATTCCCGAAGTTCAATCATCACAATGGTAACACAAATGTTACCAGTGAATCAAGGGCCCTGAGAAGCACTCTATTTCAACCGCATCAGTTCCGCGCTGGCGCCCATGCGTTCGAAGGAGGCGAATGGGCATTTTTCGGCCGCGCGCTGCAGCTTGGGTTTGGCGGCTGCAACGTCATTGTGCGCGAGATCGACCTCGGCGAGGTAGAAATCGACGTCGCAGACGCGTTCGGCGAGTTTTTGCGCATCGCCCTCTTGAGCCGCAGCGGCAACTTCGTCGCGTGTTGCCTTGCCCAACATGAATTTTACCACCGGCCCCGGCCAGCGCGACAAACCCGGGCTGCCGTCAGGACCTCGATTGACGTCGAGCGTCATTGCGTTGTTGGTCAGAGAGCGCACGCCGGTGTCCGGCACGCCGCCCTTCAGGCGCGCGAGATAGAGCCACAGAACATTGTACGGCCAGATCAGCAGGTCGGCGCTTTTGGCGAGATCGACGGCACCGTCCTTGGGCTGCCCCAACACGAGCTTAATGTAGCCGCGATAGGCAAAAGCGTCGGCGTTGTAGTCGGTGTCGAGCGCGACCGCGTAATTCAAATCCAGCAGAGCGCCCTCGTAGTCGCTGGTCGTCGCCTTGGCGATGCCGCGATAGGCAAAAGCCTGCGCCCTGCTCTTCAAGTTCAGTTCGTCGCTGTTGATGGCGCTGGTGAAGAGCCTGATGGCCTCGTCATATTGACCATTGCGTGCCGCCATGACGGCTTGGTTGGCATCATCGGTACCCGTCGAGAGGGCCGCGCTGGTCGAGGCCAAGAAAGCAGCCACTGCCAGGAACGACATTTTGCCGGTTAAGGTCATGACGCCTCCGTACGGCCCTATGTATTGTACCAGACGCAGGCCCGCGCGGACACCAACCAGCAGCCAGCCGTCAGATATACGCCGCCCGGCCCCATTTCCCTTGCCAATCGTTCGATGACCGCCGCACGCACCTTCTTTCGCGTCTCCGCATCTACATCGGCGAGCGTTCGGGCGAGCGGTCCCGCATCGATGCTTGAGGATGCCGCGGCCTCCGGCGTGTCGCCCAGCTGTAGCTTTGCGTCGAACTTCTTGATTTCAGGGGCGTGAAAACCGCTGCGCAAAAGAATGCTCTTCACCCGGTCGGGATTGGCGAAAGCATAGCGGCCCGGAGCATCGGGCGGCAGCGGCTCCATTGGAGGCAGCAGCGGCTTGGCGGCGCTTTCGGGCACGGCCGACCACGGATTCTCGGTCGATGCACGCCAGCAGACGAAGACGAGGCGGCCTCCTTTCTTCATCGCGCCGTGAACATTGGCCAACGCCGCGACGGGATCGGCGAAGAACATGACGCCGAATTGCGAGAAAGCGAGGTCGAAATGCTGATGCCGTCGGCTTCGATGAAGCGGGCATGCGTTTCCAGTTCACGCGCGCGCTTTCGGGCGACCGCCAGCATCGGCGCCGAAATGTCGATGCCCATGACCTTGCCCTCTTCGCCCACAAGCTCCGCGAGCTTGAGCGTCGTGGTTCCGGTGCCGCAGCCGATGTCGAGCACGCTTTCGCCGGGTTGAGGTGCTGCGAGCTCGAGTGTCGCCTGCGTCATGGCGGCGTGATCGCGGTCGCGCTTTTCGTGCGCCCGCGCCCAGAGCTGTCCGATCGGACCGTTCCAATAGGCGATCTGGGCTTGGTTTGAAGCGCTCATTTTTTTGTTTTGCGCTTGCGCGAAGCGAGCGTCCGCAGGCGCAACGCGTTCAGCTTGATGAAGCCGGCTGCGTCCTTCTGATCATAGGCGCCGCGATCATCCTCGAAGGTGACGAGGTCCTGGGCATAGAGCGAATAGGGCGAGGAGCGACCGGCAATCATGACATTGCCCTTGTACAGCTTCAGCCGCACCGCTCCCGTGACATATTCCTGACTTTTGTCGATGAGGGCCTGGAGCATCTCGCGTTCGGGTGAAAACCAGAAGCCGTTGTAAATAAGCTCGGCGTAACGCGGCATCAGCTCGTCCTTCAGATGCGCTGCGCCGCGATCGAGCGTGATCGACTCCATCGCCCGGTGCGCCGCGTGAAGGATGGTGCCGCCCGGCGTTTCGTAAACGCCCCGCGACTTCATGCCCACGAAGCGATTCTCCACGAGATCGACGCGGCCGATGCCGTTGGCTTTTCCAAGTTCGTTCAATCGCGTCAGCAGCGCGGCGGGTGAGAGCTGTCTGCCATCGATAGAAACCGCGTCGCCCTTTTCGAAGCCGACTTCGACGATGGTCGCCTTGTCGGGCGCTTCTTCGGGCGAAAGCGTGCGCTGGTAGACGATAGCATCGGCTTCGACGCCCGGATCTTCGAGCACCTTGCCCTCCGAAGAGGAGTGCAAAAGATTGGCGTCGACCGAAAACGGCGCTTCGCCCCTTTTGTCCTTGGCGATGGGAATCTGATGCGCCTCGGCGAAGGCGAGCAGCTTGGTGCGGCTGGAGAGATCCCACTCCCGCCATGGCGCGATGATCTTGATGTCGGGTTTCAGCGCGTAATAGGACAGCTCGAAGCGCACCTGATCGTTGCCCTTCCCCGTGGCGCCATGGGCCACTGCATCGGCGCCGACTTTCTCGGCAATCTCGATCTGTTTCTTGGCAATCAAGGGCCGCGCGATGGAGGTGCCGAGAAGATAAACGCCCTCGTAAAGCGCGTTGGCCCGAAACATGGGGAAGACGTAATCGCGCACGAACTCTTCGCGCAGATCCTCGACGAAAATGTTCTCGGGCTTGATGCCGAGAAGCTTCGCTTTGGCGCGCGCGGGCTCCAGCTCCTCGCCCTGGCCGAGATCGGCGGTGAACGTCACGATCTCGCAGGCATATTCCGTCTGCAGCCACTTCAAAATTACCGAGGTGTCCAGCCCGCCCGAATAGGCGAGCACGATTTTTTTCACGTCCCTCTTGGCCACCTTCCCCTCCGCACCCGTCTATCGCGCGGGCGGTCTATAGGATTGAACGCGGGCGCGCAATTGCGCCGGGCCAACCATGTCAGCGCGCGTGGAACCAGCCCGTGATGGAGTAGCGCAAACTGCCATAGAGCGCGACCTGACTTACCGAGTGCTGCATCGGCACGCGGAATACGTTCAGAGCATTGAAGCAGGGCACGTAGCCTTCCTCGACATGTCCCGCGGCATCGAGGAATTGCAGCACG
>WNFL01260164.1_pt1 | contig 10291 bp, 10 predicted proteins | sample 5400361 | NCBI WGS metagenome assembly WNFL01 (sample SAMN13153351, study PRJNA577476) | soil metagenome | isolation source: 40 cm soil on Douglas fir-dominated hillslope | place: USA:California | collected 2013-09-17
GGTGAGGACACCAAGCTCGAGGTCAAGACTCAGGCCGAAGCAGACGAGCTCGTGCGCAAGCTCGAGGGCGCGGCATACCGCGTGCTTGGCGTGGAGAAGAAGCGCCGCACCAAGAGCTCGTACCTCCCGTACATCACCTCGACCCTCCAGCAGGACGCGTCGAGCCGATTGCGTTTCCGCCCGCGAAACACCATGCGGGTCGCGCAGCAGCTGTACGAGGGCATCGAGCTCGGCGCTGAAGGCGCGACCGGTCTCATCACGTATATGCGCACCGACTCGACGCGCATATCGGACGAGGCCGAGACGAAGGTCAAGGCGTGGATCGGAGACAAGCACGGCTCGAAGTACCTCGGCAGTCCGCGCGCGGCCAAGGCGTCGCCTGGGGCACAGGACGCCCACGAGGCGATCCGCCCGACAGAGGTCACCCGCACACCCGAATCGATCCGTCAGCACCTGTCCGCGGAGCAGTTCAAGCTCTACGACCTGATCTGGCGCCGCTTCGTGGCGAGCCGGATGGCGCCCGCCGTCTATGACCAGACGCAGGTCGAGATCGAAGGGGCCGAGTTCATCTTCCGAGCCACGGGCTCAGTCCTCGCGTTCGACGGCTTCTATGCGGTGTGGCCACGCGATGAAGAGAAGGACAGCCCCGACCTCCCCGAGCTTGCGCAGGGCGAGGCGCTCGACTTCCACGGCCTCAAGCCGGAGCAGCACTTCAGCCAGCCGCCGCCGCGCTACTCCGAGGCGACGCTGATCAAGGAGCTGGAGCAGCGCGGCATCGGGCGCCCGTCGACCTACGCCCCGATCGTCGAGACCATCACCAAGGACCACGGTTACGTCGAGATAAAGGAGCGCCGGCTGCATCCGACCGCGATCGGCGAAGCCGTGAACGCGATCATGGTCGATCGCTTCAAGGTCATCTCTGACGACGACTACACGGCCACGCTCGAGAAGCGCCTCGACCAGGTGGAGAGCGGTAACGAGGATTGGGTGCCGGTCGTCAGCGGTTTCTACGGCCCGCTTCAGAAGATGCTCACGGATGCGCAGGAGGCGATGCCCGCGGACACCGACGAGGTGTGCCCGCTGTGCCACGAGGGTCACCTCGTCCACAAGGCCAGCCGCTTCGGGCCGTTCATGGGCTGCTCGCGCTACCCCAAGTGCAAGTTCCGGCGCGCGCTCACCGTCAACGGCGAGGCGGCGCAGCCGAAGCTGCTCGACGAGCCGTGCCCCGTGTGCGGAAAGCCGCTGCAACGTGCTCCGGCTATCCCGAATGCAAGTACATAAAGAAGGATGCGGCGCAGTCGGCCTCGAAGCCGACCGGCGAGAAGTGCCCACAGTGCGGGGAGGGGGACCTCGTCGAGCGGACCGGCCGTTACGGACCGTTTGTCGCCTGCTCGCGCTATCCCGAATGCAAGTACCGCGCCAACGTCGGCAAGGACGGCAAGGCCAAAGAAGGCCCGAAGCTACTCGACGAGCCGTGCCCCGTGTGCGGAAAGCCGCTGGTCGAACGCCGGGGAAGGTATGGCGTCTTCAAGTCCTGCTCCGACTATCCGACCTGCCCAGGTCCCAAGGGCGCCAAGAAGGTCGAGGTCTAGCCCAGCCGGGTTCTGGGTATACTCCCGAAGCCAGTCTTAACCGACTGAGTTAGCACGCCCGGGGCATGACCCCTGTCCTCGCCGACGCGAGGCTGGCACCGAGCGGAAGAGGAACAGGGAGGAAATCAAACGTGGCTCAGGTAACCCTGAAACAACTGCTCGAGGCGGGTGTCCACTTCGGGCATCAGACCAGCCGGTGGAACCCGAAGATGCGCACGTACATCTTCACGGCCCGCAACGGCATTCACATCATCGACCTGCAGAAGACGGTGCGCCTGCTCGACGACGCGTGGGACTTCGTGCGTGGCGTGGCGGCCAGCGGCCGGCCAGTGCTGTTCGTGGGCACCAAGAAGCAGGCCCAGGAGACGATCCAGACGGAGGCCGCGCGCTGCGGCATGTACTTCGTCAACCGGCGCTGGATGGGCGGCATGCTCACCAACTTCTCGACGGTCAAGAAGCGCATCGAGCGCCTGCAGGAGCTGCGCAAGATGCAGCAGGAAGGCCAGTTCGAGTCGATGGCGAAGAAGGAGGCCAAGAAGCTCCAGGACGAGCTCGACCGGCTGATGTTCCACTTCGACGGCATCGCCGACATGAAGCGCCTGCCCGGCGCTCTGTTTGTGGTCGACCCGCGCAAGGAGCACATCGCGGTCACCGAGGCGAACCGGCTCAAGATCCCGGTGGTCGCCATCACTGATTCCAACTGCGACCCGGACCTCATCACCTACGTGATTCCCGGAAACGACGACGCTATCCGCGCCGTCAAGCTGCTCACCGGCAAGATCGCCGACGCATGCCAGGACGGGCGCCAGGAGGCGCAGGCCCGCGGCGAGATCCTGCCCGAGGTCGAGGAGCGCGAATTCCTCGAGACGCCTCGCTACGAGGAGATCGAGGAGTACCTCGAGGACGAGGAGGACTACCTCCCGACCGTGTCCGAGGAGGAATTCGCCGGCCGAGGGGTCAACGACGAGGAGGCCCGCTGATGGCCGACGTTCCCATGGAGCTGATCAAGCAGCTCCGCGAGCTCTCAGGCGCCGGCATGATGGACTGCAAGCGCGCCCTCGAGGAGGCCGAAGGCGACGTCGACAAGGCCTTCACCATCCTGCGCGAGAAGGGCATTGCAAAGGCAGTCAAGCGTGCCGGCAGGGCGACTGGGCAGGGCGTCATCGAGGCATACCTGCACAGCACCGGCGACGGCTATCCGCCGCAGGTTGGCGTCCTGGTCGAGGTCGACTGCGAGACCGACTTCGTGGCCAAGGGCCAGGACTTTCGCAAGCTGGCCAAGGAGCTCGCGCTGCAGATCGCGGGGTATGAGCCGCGCTGGGTCGCACGCAACGACGTACCCGATGCCGTCCTGGTGGAGGAGAGGAACCTCTACCTGGCGAAGGCCGAGCAGGACGGCAAGCCGCCGCAGGTGATCGAGAAGATCGTCGAGGGTCAGGTCGAGCAGTTCCTCAAGCAGAACTGCCTGCTCGAACAGCCTTACTTCCGCGAGCCCAAGCACACCGTGCAGGACCTCATCGCCGAGAACATCTCGAAGCTGCAGGAGAACATCACGGTCAGGCGCTTCTCGCGGTTCAACGTCCGCGAGGCATAGGCTTTCAGCAGAGTGGACGATCGGACGCCGAAGTACAACCGCGTGCTCCTGAAGCTGAGCGGAGAGGCGCTCGGCGGGTCGCGTGACTATGGCATCGACCTCAGCGTCATCTCGACGATCGCCGAGCAGATCAAGCGCGTCCACGAGATGGGTGTGCAGGTCGCGATCGTCGTCGGGGGCGGCAACATCTTCCGCGGGCTGGCCGCCAGCGAGCTTGGGTTCGACCGCGCCACCGGCGACTACATGGGCATGCTGGCGACGGTAATCAACGCGCTGGCCCTGCAGGATGCGCTCGAGCGCATCGGCATCCCCGCGCGGACGATGACCGCGATCCAGATGCCGCAGGTCGCCGAGCCATACATTCGCCGCCGCGCCGTGCGTCACCTCGAGAAGGGCCGCGTGGTCATCCTCGCGGCGGGCACCGGCAACCCCTACTTCACCACCGACACCACGGCCGCACTGCGGGCGGTCGAGATCGAAGCCGACGTCATCCTGAAGGCGACCAAGGTCGATGGGGTCTACACGGCCGACCCGAAGCGCGACCCCACCGCGGTCATGTTCGACCACCTCGACTACATGGAGGTGCTGAACCGCGGCATCGAGGTCATGGACAACACCGCGCTGACGCTCTGCATGGACAATGACGTGCCGATAGTCGTGTTCAACCTGCTGAAGTCGGGCAACATCGAGCGCGTCGTCCTCGGTGAGGAGATCGGGACCCTCGTTGGGGCAACGACTTGATCGATCCGATCATGCGTGACGCCGAGACGAAGTCCGGACCGGTCGCGCCAACCCGGCGTTGATCGACAAGGTCATCGTCCCGTACTACGGCACGCCGACGCCGCTCAACCAGCTGGCGCAGATCAGCGCGCCCGAGCCGCGGCTGCTGGTGGTGCAGGCCTACGACAAGAGCCAGATCGGAACGATCGAGAAGGCGCTGCGCGCGGGCGACATGGGCCTGAACCCGGCGAACGACGGCCAGGTCATCCGAGTTCCAATACCGCCGCTGACCGAGGAGCGCCGCAACCAGTACGTGAAGCTCGTCCGCCAGAAGGCCGAGGAGGCGCGGGTGGCGATCCGCAACGTGAGGCGTGACGAGATCCACCGCATCGACCAGATGACGAAGAAGGGCGAGGTGGCCGAGGACGAGTCGAAACGCGCGCAGACGCGCCTGCAGAAGCTGGTCGACGGCCAGATCGAACGCGTCGACGCTCTCGCGACCCGCAAAGAGCACGAGGTGCTCGAGATCTAGGGCCAGGCGCACCCCCCCCCGGCGCGCGCAACGCCAATTTGAGGGTAATGGGGAGGACCCGACCGGTACGCTTTGCTCACCCTTGGACTCCCAGGTCCCCCGCCACATCGGGATCATCATGGACGGCAACGGCCGTTGGGCCCGCCGCCGCAACCACCCCGCCAGCTTCGGGCACCGCGCCGGAGTGCGCGCCATCAAGCGGGTCCTCGAAGGCTGTGAGGAGCTCGGCGTGCACGCCCTGTCGGTCTACGCATTCTCGACTGAGAACTGGACGCGCCCGCGTGTCGAGGTGCGCGCCCTGATGCGCCTGTTTCACGAGACGATGCTCAAGGAGATCGACGAGATGCACCGCCGGGGCGTGCGGATCGTGGTCAGCGGGCGGCGCGACGAGCTCTCGGCCCGCATGCGCGATCGGATCGACGAGGCCATCGCGCGCACGGCCCAGAATCGAAACGGCGTCCTCAACGTTTGTCTCAATTACGGTGGGCGGGCCGAGATCGTGGACGCGGTGCGCCGCCTCGTGCGCGACGGCGTGGCTCCGGATGAGATCGACGACCCGGACCTCATCATCAGGACGGCCGGAGAGCGCCGCATGAGCAACTTCCTGCTCTGGCAGTCGGCCTACTCCGAGATGCTCGTCACGGACACGCTGTGGCCTGACTTCGGCGTGGAAGACCTGAAAGCCGCGATCGCCGACTACGCGTCGCGCGTGCGCCGGTTCGGAGGCCGTCCGGAGCCGGAAGGCACGCTGCAGGCGAGGGGTGCCTGAGATGACCACCACGCAGAGGCCGGCCGGCCTGTCGTTCCGGCCGAGCCCGCTGATGGTCCGCATCCTCAGCGCGTTCGTGTTCATCGCGGTCGTGCTGGTGGCGCTCTACGCGGCCCCCTACGGAGTCTTCGTGCTCGCGCTCGTGCTCGCCGGCCTCGCCCTGTGGGAGTTCCGCGGCCTGTCCGACGGCATGGGGTCGAGGGCGCCCACCTGGCTGCTCTATCCGCTCGGTGGTTTCTTCGTCTTCAGCGGGACACTGCTCAAGCAGGTCGACATCGACCTGGTCCTGTCGATCGCGCTGGTCGGGGGCCTGGGCGCCTTCCTGGTCGTGCCCGGGCGCCGGCAGGGCCTCGGTCGGTGGGCGATGGGCATGGCGGGCGCCCTCTACATCGGCATGCCGTTCAACTACTACCTGCTCCTCTACACGTCGAAGCCGCACGGCCTCGTGTGGACGGCGTTCACGATCTTTGCGGTCATCGCCAGCGACGCGGCGGCGTTGCTGGTCGGCAGCCGGATCGGTCGCCATCCGTTCTTCCGCAACATCAGCCCGCGCAAGACTGTCGAGGGTGCGGTCGCCGGAATCGTCGCGGCGACCGTCGTGATGTTGGTCGGCGTGTCGGGCGTGCTCGGCATCTCACCGGTGCATGGCCTCGCGCTCGGGCTGCTCGTCGGCGTGAGCGCGCAGACCGGCGACCTTGTCGAATCGCAGATGAAGCGACTCGCCGAGGTCAAGGACTCATCACACCTCATCCCCGGTCACGGCGGCGTGCTCGACCGCATCGACTCGATCCTCTTCCCGCCGATCGTCGTCTATTTCTATGTGACGCTTTTCAGCCTGCTCGCCCGATGACGGCGCCGCTCAACGTCGCGATCCTGGGCGCCACGGGGTCGATCGGTCAGCAGGCGCTCGACGTCATCGACCGCAACCCCGAGCGGCTGACGTTGTTCGGCCTCACGGAGGGTCGCCGCACGGCCCGCCGGACGGCGGAGTACCTGATCCAGGGACAGGCGGGCGAACGCGACTTTGACGCTCAGGTGATCGAGATGGTCACCGACTCGCGCTGCGACCTCGTGCTGGTCGCCATCCCGGGCGCCCGCGCCCTCGCGCCCACGCTGGCCGCGCTCGCTGCGGGCAAAGAGATCGCCCTGGCGACCAAAGAGGTGCTGGTGATGGCCGGCGACCTGGTCATGAAGGCGGCCGGCCCGCGCGGGCTGCGACCCGTCGACTCCGAGCACAGCGCGATCTGGCAGTGCTTGTGGGGCGAGAAGCCCGAGAGCGTCCGGCGGCTGATCATCACCGCCTCGGGCGGCCCGTTCTGGGCGCACCCGGACCTCGACCTGGATCGCGTCACGGTCGAGCAGGCCCTGAACCACCCACGCTGGTCGATGGGCCCGAAGGTGACCATCGACTCGGCCACCCTCATGAACAAGGGACTCGAGGTGATCGAGGCCCACCACCTGTTCTCGGTCCCGCTCGAACAGATCTCCGTATCCATCCACCCACAGAGCGTCGTTCACTCAGTCGTGGAGTTCATCGACGGATCGATGAAGGCTCAGATCGGGCGGCCGGACATGCGGCTGCCGATCGCGGTCGCGCTCGGCTACCCGGATCGGCTGCCTGACGCGGTCCCCTCGGCCCCCCTCGAGGAGCTGACCGGCCTGGAGTTCCACGCCCTGGACGAGACCCGCTTCCCCGCGGTCAGGCTGGCCCGGGAGGCGGCGGCCGCCGGCGGCGGCAGGCCCGCGGTGCTGAACGCGTCCAACGAGGAGGCGGTCAACGCCTTCCTCGCCGGCAGGCTTCCCTTCAGCCAGATCATCTCGAGCGTCGAGCGGGCGCTGAACGCGTTCCGGGGTGGGGGAGAGACCCTCGAAGAGATCGTCGACGCCGACGGTTGGGCGCGGACTTTCGTGGCTGGTGAAAGGGCTGAGCCCGAACATATCTCCGGTAGGCTGAAGGCGTGAACGGGGTGCTCGGCATCGCGCTGGACGTGGCTGGAGTGGCCGGAATGTTCCTGCTCCTGATCGCGCCGCACGAGGCCGGCCACTTCCTGGTCGCCAAGCTGTTCAAGGTCCGGGTGATCGAGTTCTCGATCGGCGCCGGCACCAAGCTCTGGTCAGCCACCCGCGACGGGACGCTCTACGCGATCCGGCTGTTTCCGATCCTCGGCTACGTCCGCATGGGCGGCATGGAGGCGGGCGACTTCGAGGAGGCGAACGGCTTCCACAGCAAGCACCCGGCGAAGCGGATCGCGATCCTGGCGGCCGGTCCTGTGGCGAATTTCCTGGTCGCGATGCTCCTCATCGGCGGCGCTTCCATGACACAGCTGAACAGTGACCCGGGCAAGGTCCTGCAGGTCATCCAGACCTGGTCGGTCAACGGCCATGCCACCACGACGCCTGCCGCGCTGGCGGGCCTGCGGACAGGCGACCACATCCGCACCGTCAACGGTGTCGCCGTGACTTCGCCGGAGGTCATCGAGCAGCAGGAGCTGGCGGCGCACGGACAGCCGGTCACGGTCACAGGCACCCACGCCGACGGCACGGCGTTCTCGGTGGTCGTCAGCCCCGTGTGCCAGAACGGCGCCTGCCAGATGGGCGTTGGAATCGCCCGGATCACCACCCCGTTCACCGCCATTCTGGACGGCGCCACGTTCCCGTGGCAGGCGTTCCAGGTGATCGTCCAGGGCCTCGGCTCGCTGGTCAGCGGCAAGATCCAGGGCGGCCTGTTCGGCAGCAGCGGCCTCACCGGCCCAATCGGCATCGCGGCCCTCACGGCGGGCGCCGTGAACCAGGGCCCGCCGGCCTACGTGACGCTCGTCGCGCTGCTCTCCGTCGCCCTCGGGGTGACCAACCTGCTGCCGCTGCTCGCGCTCGATGGCGGCCGCATCGTGGTCGTGGTCGTCGAATGGCTGAGGCGCCGGCCCTTTGACCGCAACATGGAGCTGAACTTCCAGCGCTGGGGACTCGCGGCGCTGCTTGCGCTGGCGGCCATCATCAGCTTCCTCGACATCCAGCGCCTCGCGACCGGCCAGTTCCTCGGAGTCGGATGACCCAGCTCGTAACCCGCCGGAAGTCCATCCCGGTCAACGTCGGTGGCGTCGTCATCGGCGGCGCAGCACCGATCGCGGTGCAGACGATGACTAAGACCGACACGCGTGACGTGAAGGCCACGCTGCGCCAGATCCATGAGCTGAAGGACGCTGGTTGCGAGATCGTGCGGCCGGCGGTGCCGGACCATGAGGCGGCCGAAGCGCTCAAGGAGATCGTCAAGGGCTCACCGCTGCCGGTGATCGCGGACATCCATTACGACCACACGCTCGCCCTCCTGGCGATCGAGGCCGGCGTCCACTGCCTGCGCCTCAACCCGGGCAACATTTCCGGATCGGCGTCAACGCCGGCTCGCTGCCCGAGGAGGTCCACAAGAGCCTGCGCGAGCAGCACCAGATCGACCGCGACGACCGCGAGCGCACCGCCGACCGGATGGTCGAGGTGGCGCTTGGGCACTGCCAGATCCTCGAGGACCTGGACTACGGGCCGGGCTTCATCAAGGTCTCGCTGAAGGCGACCGACGTGTGGACCAACATCATGGCCAACCGCAAGTTCGCCGCCGCGCGACCGTACCCGATCCACCTCGGCGTGACCGAGTCAGGACCCGTGCAGGCCGGCAGCATCCGCAGCGCAATCGGTCTGGGCATCCTGCTGGGCGAGGGCATCGGCGACACGATCCGCGTATCTCTCGCAACTGCCGATCCGCGTGAGGAGATCCGCGTGGCGCGCGAGATCCTGAAGACGCTGGCGTTCCGCAACGAGAGCGCGACCCTGATCGCCTGCCCGACGTGCGGCCGCCTCGAATACGACATGGTGCCGACCGTGAAGGCTGTCGAGGCGCACATCGCCGAGCTCAACGTTCCGATCACTGTCGCCGTCATGGGGTGCGTCGTGAACGGCCCCGCCGAGGCCCGTCACGCGGACATCGGCGTGACCGGCGGCCGCGGAAAAGGGGTGATCTTCAAGCAGGGTAAGCTCTACAAGACCGTGCCCCAGGAAGAGCTCCTGCCCGTGCTGCTGGCCGAGATCGACGCGATCGCGGCCGAGCGCGCTCCCGCACCGGCCCCTCTCCCGAGCTAGCCCGCGCCGGGTCGCGGGCGTCTTCGAGTGACGAATCAACACTTCGATACTTGGGAGCTATTGCAATGAAGGAGATCGTGGAAGAGCAGCAGGATTTCGTGAAGGACATCACGAAGATGTCCGAGGACTTCGATCGCTGGTACACGGACGTCATCCGCAAGGCCGAGATGGCCGACTGGTCGGGAGTGCGCGGGATGATGGTCGTGCGCCCCTACGGCTGGGCGATGTGGGAGGCCATCCAGCGCGCCTTCGACGACATGATCAAAGAGAGCGGGCACGAAAACTGGGCGTTCCCGCTGCTCATCCCCCGCAGCCTTCTTGTCAAAGAGGCGGAGCACATCGAGGGCTTCGGCCCCGAGGTCGCGTGGGTCACCAAGGCCGGCGCGTCGATGGAGGAGCTGGAGGAGCCGCTGGCGGTGCGGCCCACGTCCGAGACGATCATCGGCAACACCATCCGGCGCTACATCCAGAGCCACCGCGACCTCCCGAAGCTCACGAACCAGTGGAACAGCGTGGTGCGCTGGGAGATGCGCTCGCGCCTGTTCCTGCGCAGCCGCGAGTTCTGGTGGCAGGAGGGCCATACCTTCCATGCGTCCGCCGACGAGGCGATCGCCGAGGCCGACCTGATTCTCACTTACTACAAATCCGTGGCGGAGGACTGGCTCGCGGTGCCCGTGCTGGTCGGACGCAAATCGCCGGCCGAGACGTTTCCCGGCGCGGTGCACACCCTGACCCTCGAGGGGCTGATGCGGGACGGTATGGCCCTGCAGATGGGCACGTCGCACTACTTCGGCCAGAACTTCGCGCGGGCCTATGACATCTCGTTCTCCAACCGGGAGAACGAGCGCGAGCTGTGTTACTCGACGTCTTGGGGCATCAGCACCCGCATGGTCGGCGCGATTGTGATGGCGCACGGCGACGACTCGGGGCTGATTGTGCCCCCCAAGGTCGCGCCC
>WNFL01017059.1_pt1 | contig 10290 bp, 10 predicted proteins | sample 5400361 | NCBI WGS metagenome assembly WNFL01 (sample SAMN13153351, study PRJNA577476) | soil metagenome | isolation source: 40 cm soil on Douglas fir-dominated hillslope | place: USA:California | collected 2013-09-17
CCGGGGCGCAGCGTCAGCGGCGCGTCGATGCAGGCGCGGATGTCAAGGCCAGCGGATCCGGAGGTGGCGTACGCGGGAAGCTGGTCGCGGATTCTTTCGTCGAGGATCTTGATGTCGAGTTTTTTCATTCTTGTCGCGATTTGAAAAATGGATCCCCGATCATAGCTGCCTTGCGGCAGCGTCGAGGATGACATTCCGTAAGACTAGGAGACGTGCTTCAGCGGCGTCACGTTGGCGCCCGCGGGCCCTTCGCGAAGGCGCAGCGCGTGCGCGAGGATGCCGTGCGCGATCTTCGCTTTCGACGCGCGCGCGAGCGCATGCGCCCCGGCGTCGTCGTAGATCGTGACCTCGTTCTCTTCCTTGCCGATGGTGTGCTGCACGAGATTCGCGACGATCATCGGGATCTTCTTCTTCGCGCGCTTGGCCTGCGCGTAATCGGCGAGGTTCTCGCTTTCGGCCGCGAAACCCACGCAGAACGGCGCATTCGGGAGCGCAGCCACGTGGGCGAGGATGTCCTCGGTGGGTTTGAGCTTCAGCTCCATCGGTTCCGAAGACTTCTTGAGCTTGCGGCTCGCGGTCGCGACCGGGGTGTAGTCGGCGACGGCTGCGACGCTGAAGAAATAATCCGTGCCCGCGACGTGCGCCTTCACCGCGTTGAACATCTCGGCAGCGCTCGTCGCGTAGACGAAATGCACGTTCGCCGGCGGCGTGAGGGCCGTGGGGCCGCTCACCAGCGTCACTTCCGCGCCCAAGGTGGCCGCCGCTTCGGCGATCGCATACCCCATCTTTCCCGAGCTCATGTTGGTGATGCCGCGCACCGTGTCGATGGCCTCGAAGGTCGGGCCGGCGGTCACCAGCACCTTGCGCCCCGACAATCGCTTCGGCGCGAGGAACGCGAGGATGGATTGCAGGAGCTCTTCGGGCTCGAGCATGCGTCCCGGGCCGACTTCGCCGCACGCCTGGTCACCCGAGGCAGGCCCGAGGATCGCGACACCGTCGGCGCGAAGCATCGCGACGTTGCGCTGCGTCGCCGCGTTCTCCCACATCTCGACGTTCATCGCGGGCGCGACCAGCAACGGGCAATTGCGCGCGACACACGTGGTCGAGAGCAAATCGTCGGCGAAGCCGTGCGCCACCTTGGCGATGAAGTCGGCGCTCGCGGGCGCGACGACGATCGCTTCGACGCCGCGCGAAAGCTCGATGTGCGCCATGTGGTTCTCGAAGCTCGCGTCCCAAAGGTCGGTCACCACCGGCTTGCCGGTGAGAGCCTGGAAAGTCGCGGGCGTGATGAAGCGCATCGCCGCTTCGGTCATCGCAACCTGCACTTCGACGTTATTCCTCTGCAGGAGCCGCGCGAGCTCGGCCACCTTGTAGGCGGCAATGCCGCCGGTGATGCCGAGCAACAAACGGTGATTCAAGCCCTTGTCCATCAAGCCATTTTACTCGCGTCGAGAAACCGCATGTCCCCGGCGAGGTCGAACGCTGCCCCCATTGAATGGGGACCCCCAGGGCCGCTTGCCGAGCGGCCGCGAGAACGACTGCTGGCGCAGGGACCGGCGGCGCTTTCGGACGCGGAGCTGGTCGCGATCTTCCTGGGAACGGGCGTTCGGGGGAAAAGTGCGCTGGACGTGGCCCGCGAGCTGCTTGCCCGCTTCGGTCGCGTTTCGCGCGTGCTTTCCGCCGCGCACGACGAGCTGTGCGCGGTGCCCGGGGTCGGCGCGGCCAAATATGCGCAGATCGCCGCGGTGATGGAGCTGGCGCGCCGCGCGTTGAGCGAGGAGATGCGCGCGCGCGACAGCCTGACCTCGCCTTCAGCCGTGCGCGGCTACCTGCGGCTGCGCATGCAGGACCTCGGACACGAGACGTTCTATTGCGTTTTCCTCGATGCGCAGAATCGCGTCATCGCCGCGGACGAGCTGTTTCGCGGCACGCTCACGCAAACCAGCGTCTATCCGCGCGAGGTCGTGAAGCACGCCCTCAGGCATAACGCGGCCGCCGTGATCCTCGCCCACAACCACCCTTCGGGAGTGGCGGAGCCCAGCGTCCAGGACCAGGCACTGACCCGCACGCTCGCCGAGGCGCTCGCACTCGTGGACGTGAAGGTGCTGGATCATTTCATCGTCGCGCCCGGAGCGTGCCTTTCGTTCGCCGAGCGCGGGCTGATCTAGCGGCGCAGCAGCCTCACCTCGATCGCGCCGAGCGTCTCCCCGATCTCGCCGTCGCCGGCGATCTCGGTATTGAAGTGGAAATCGTCGAGGAGATAGTCCGCGGGATCGTCGGAGAGCGAGGGCTCGAGCGTTCGCGCCGCCGCGATGATGCGGCGGAATTCGTCGAGATTGAAGCGGAATTCGAAGTGGCCGCCGGTTCCCTGCGCGAGCGCCGACACAAAGGGCGACGGCGTCGCCATCGTCTCCGCGCCCAGGCTCCGGCCGTAAGGAGACTGGCGGAACGCGGTGGCGACGATGGCCCTGCCGCTCGCATCGTCCCGAAGCACGTTGTCGACCGAGGGCACGGTGCCGAAGGCCATCACGATGAAATAGAAATGCACGTTCGACTTGCGGTCCCACAGGTCGAACGTGGGATGGCCGTACGCGTGGCTGCCGGGCGAAGCCGTGAGCCGTTTGACGCGCAGGTCGAAGGAGAACGCGATCTCCACATTGCCCGCTTCCGGCCCGGTCCATGGCGTCAAACGGGTGTCGGGCGCGCCGGCGGCCGGCGGAAAGCGTTCGAATTGGAACAAGGGGTTCATGTTCGAGAGGAACGCGGGTCCACGCGACCGCGTGTCGAGGTGAATCCCGAAGGTCTGGCTGTCCGCGAGCTGCACGAACGCATCCGCCGACGCGTCCGCGGGCGCCGGGCCCTTGGCGGCGTAGACGGTCGCCGGGGCGAGGCCGGTGCGGTCCGCGAAGAGCGCGGCCTCGAAGGATCCCGCGGCGAACGGACCGAGGGTGAACCGAGGGGCCGGAACATTGTTCACGAAGATGCAGGTGCGAATCGCTTCGATATCGGCGTCGCACGCCGCGCCGGAGCGTATGCGGCCGCCGTCGACGCTGAGGGAGAACACGCGCAGCACCTCGCCGTGGGGCGGCTCGGACTGTCCCCCCGACCCGCAGCCCGCCGCGAGCGCGAGGAGAAAGGCCGCGGTACAAATCGTTGAGGGCGGGAGGGATCTCATGTTAAAATCTAATGCTTTGATTTCATCCGACTTTAAGAGGTTCCCATGGCACGCGTTTGCCAAGTGACGGGCAAGAAGCCCATCGTCGGACACCATGTGTCCCACGCGAACAACAAGACGAAGCGCCGCTACCTGCCCAACCTGCAGTACCGCCGGATCTGGGTCGAGAGTGAGAACCGCTTCGTCAAGATGCGCCTCACCACCGCGGGCCTGCGCCTCATCGACAAGAAGGGCATCGATGTCGTGCTCGTCGAGATGCGTGCGCGCGGCGAGAAAGTTTGAGGACCTGAACCATGCGTGAAAAGATCAAGCTCGAGTCGTCCGCCGGCACCGGCCATTTCTATACCACGACCAAGAACAAGCGCACGATGCCCGACAAGCTGGAGATCAAGAAATACGATCCCAAGGCGCGGAAGCATGTCGTTTACAAAGAAACGAAGATGAAGTAGCTGCCCGCGAGCAGCAGAAAATGAAAAGCCCCGCCTAGGCGGGGCTTTTTCATTGCCGGACGAGTGACTACTTCTTCACGTCCTTCTTCATGTCGTCTTTCTTCGCGGCCGCCTTCGCGGTGTCCTGCTTGGCGATGATCTGGTCCTTGATGTCGTCGTACACGCCCTGCGGGATGATCTTCTTGGCGACGAGGTCGTCCTTGCCCTTGTAGGGGCGGCCCTTGACGATCGCTTTCGCGCGCACGTCACCGATGCCCTTGAGCGTCGCGAGCTCCTTCTCGGATGCCGAATTGATGTCCATCGGCTCGGCCTTCGGCGCTTCGGCTTTCTTGGCCTCGGCCTTTGGCGCCGCTTCCATCTTCTTGGCGTCGGTCTTGGGAGCCTCGGCCTTTTGCGCGAGGGCGCTCGCGCTCGACAGCGCCAGACCCAGCGAAGCCACTGCGGCGATCAGTACGGCAAGCGTCTTTCTCATCGGCATCTCCTTGTTCGCTCTTGAAGAGGGTGTTAGCGTGTCGCGAGGCTGACTTTTATGCGTAGCAGCGCAGGCGGCGCGAAAAGTCGACCAGCGGCGCGACGCCGCTCGTCTCGGCGCGCTCGCACCAGTCCTTCAACTGGTGGACGAGCTGTTCGGTGCTGAGCGTCGAGCGCTCCCAGAGGCGGGTGAGCTCCTGGCGCATCGACCACGTCGTCTTCAGCATGGCACTCGATTCCAGGGCGCGGTCGAGCGTGGCGCGATGCTCGGCGGGCACGCTGGAGGCGTCATTGTGAAGCCACTTCTTGAGGGTGCGCGCGGCCTTGCTGTCGAAGCCGCGGCTGCGCAACGTCACGATCTCCTGCGCGCTCGCCGCCTTCATCGACTTGGCGTAGCGCTGCAGGACGTCGTAGCGATGCGCGATGACGGCCTGGAGGGTCGCCGCGTCGACTTCGAACTTCGACGGGTCGAGCTTCACCTTCGGCGCGGTCTTGCGGACCTTCGCGAGGCCGAGCGCTTCCATGATGGTGATGTACATCCAGCCGATGTCGAACTCGTACCAGCGGATCGAGAACTTGGCCGAGGTCGGATAGGCGTGGTGGTTGTTGTGCAGCTCCTCGCCACCGATCCACGCGGCCCACGGGACGATGTTGGTGCTGTCGTCCTCGGTCTGGAAATTGCGGTATCCCCAGTAATGGCCGATGCCGTTGATGACGCCGGCCGCCCAGAAGGGAATCCAGCCGACCTGGATGCCATAGATCAGGGCCCCGGGGATGAGGCCGAATGCCCAGATGTCGAGCGCGGCGAGGATGAGGATGCCGTACTTGTTGAGCGGCGTGTAGACGTTGCGCTCCATCCAGTCGTCGGGCGTCCCGTGACCGTAGCGCGTCATCGTTTCCGGCTTGTGCGATTCCTCGACGTAGAGCACCACGCCGGTGAAGAGCACGCGGTTGATGCCGAGGATGCGCGGGCTGTGCGGGTCGTCCTCGGTCTCGCACTTGGCGTGGTGCTTGCGATGGATCGCCGCCCATTCCTTGGTGATCATCCCGGTGGTGAGCCAGAGCCAGAGGCGGAAGAAATGGCTCACGATCGGGTGCAGCTCGAGCGCGCGGTGCGCCTGGCAGCGGTGCAGGTAGATAGTGACGCCCGCGATGGTGATCTGGACCAGGACGAGCAGGGCAAGCAGATCGCCCCACCAGGGAAGATTCAGGAATCCACTAAACATGTGGGATTAGCGCCTTTTGGCAAAAAGCCGGTGTGGATCACCGGCTTGTTTCTTGTCGGAAGGGAACAGCTCAGCGGATTGTAGCCGATGCCCGGTTCGAGCGATATCCATAACGCGATCATCGTCCTAAGTCTTTGAAGTAACGTATGAATCTGGCATTTCGGATGTAGCAATCAGGCGAATGTCGCGGCGCGGATAAGGGATCTCGATTCGCTCGGCGGCGAAGGTGCGCAGGACATCCTTGAGCAGCTCGCTACGAAGGTCCGTCTCGCCGAGTGCCGGGTCGGGGATCCACACCTGAAGCTCCATCTGGATGCCGTGGTCGCCCAGGCCCACGACGCGCGCCACCGGCGGTGGATCCTTCAGCACGCGCGGGTGGCGCTGGCCGACCGCGGCCAGGACTTCACACGCGTGCCCGGCGTCCGTCTCGTAGGACACCGTCATGGCGACAACGGCACTCACTTTCGGGTCGCTATAGGTATGGTGGATCACATCCTTGGTGATCAGGGTCTCGTTTGGGATGATGGTTTCCGTTCCATCCCCGCCCTTGAGCACCGTGTAGCGCGATTCGATCGCCTGCACCACGCCGCGCCGGCCCTCGACCGTGATCACGTCGCCGATGCGGAGCGATCTATCGATCAGAACGATGAAGCCGCTCACGTAGTTGCTCGCGATCTTCTGCAGGCCGAAGCCGAGTCCGACGCCGACCGCGCCGCTGAAGATCGACAGCGTCGTGATGTCGATGCCCGCCATCGGCAGCGCGATGAGCACGGCGACGACGACCGCCAGCGTCTTCACCAGCTTGACGATCATCACGCGGGTCGACATCTCGACGGTCTGTGCGGCGAGCACGCGGCTCTCGGTGATGCGCGCCGCCCACAGCGTGAGCGTGAGCGTAATCGCCATTGCCGCGATCGCCTGCAGAACGAGAAGCAGGGTCACGCGCCCCTTCTCCTTGCCGAGCGTGAAGCCGATGTCGTCGAGGGCCTCCAGCACCTCGGGAAGCAGCCCCGTGATGTGCAGGGCAACGCCGATCCACGCGACCCACGCGATGATGCGCACCGCGAGGCGCAGCGTCGCGCCCTGCGGGGGCAGGACATGGCCAAGGATGTAGACCGCGAGGCGGATGACGAGGAAGGCGAGCAGCAACGAAACCGCGATGTCGAGCAGCGCGACTGGTTGCTCGAGGCGTTCGAGCGCGAGCTTCGACACCCAAACGACGACGAGCGCGATCAACGGGAAGGCGACCCGCTCGAATTCGCCCGCGCCGAACTTCCAGCGCGGGTTCGGTGTGACGCGGCTGCACACCTTTCGCGCCGCGAGCCACGCGAGCCCCACCGCCACGGCCGCGACGGCGAGCTGCGCGGCCCATTGCGGGCCCGTCGCCTGCCCGGCGAGGCCTTCGACGAGATGCTTGAGGGGGGAGGCGTCGAGGCTCATGGGGACTTTGCGCGCTCCATCACGGCGGCGAAGAAGCCGTCGGTCTCGTGGACATGTGGAAACAGGTGAAGGCAGGTTTCGGAGCCCGGGATCTTGAGCCCGAGGCGCGTGAGCACCTCGCGCACGGGAACCAGCCGGAAATCCGCATGCTTCGCGAGGGGAACCAGCCGGAAATCCGCATGCTTCGCGAGGAAGGCATCGACGATATCCTCGTTCTCCTCGCGCAGCAGGCTGCAGGTGCCGTAGACGAGGCGGCCGCCGGGTTTCACCAGCGAGGCGGCGGCTTCAAGGATGGCGTGTTGCTTCACGTTGAGCTCGCCAAGGCCTTCGGCGCTCTGGCGCCATTTGAGGTCGGGATTGCGCCGCAGCGTGCCGAGGCCCGTGCACGGCGCATCGACGAGCACGCGATCGATCTTGCCGCGCAGGCGCTTCACCTTCGGATCGTTCTCGTTGGCGATGCGTTGCGGGAAGACGTTCGAGAGGCCCGAACGCTTCAGGCGCGGCGCGAGGTTGGCGAGGCGCCGGTCGGAGACATCGAAGGCATAGAGGCGTCCCTGCGAATGCATCGCCGCGCCCATCTGCAGCGTCTTGCCGCCGGCGCCGGCGCAGAAGTCCACCACCATCTCGCCGCGCCGCGGCTCGACCAGCATGCCGAGGATCTGGCTGCCTTCGTCCTGCACCTCGACGGCGCCGTCGAGGAACATCGGATGCCGGTTGAGCGCGGGCTTTTCCTTCAGGCGCACTCCGATCGGCGAATAGCGCGTCGCGGCCGCGCCGAGCTCGTCGAAGGCGAAGCGATCGAGCACGCCCTCGCGCGGCGCTTTCATCGTGTTGACGCGCAGGTCGAGCGGCGCCGCTTGCTGCAACCCGCGCGCGAGCGCGAGGAGCGCCTCATCGTCCAAGGTCTTCCGCAATCGCTCGATGACCCAATCGGGCAGGTCGGCGCGCACCTCGAAGGGCTGTTCGTCGAGGTCCTGCGCCTTGAGCGCCGCGAGCCAGGTCTTCTCGCCGCCTTTCAGCACCGCCTCGATCTGGCTGAGTCCCACGCCCTGGAGCTTCACGATCGTCGCGAGCGCGATCTCGCGCGGCGAGGCGCGCGGCGTCACCTTCTCGAGCAGGCGCCGGCGGCGCAGCGCCGCGTACACCGTGTCGGCGATGAGCGCCCGGTCGCGGCCTCCCAGGTTCTTGTGCTCGCGGAAGAACTCGCGCAGCTGCTGGTCGGCCGGCGCACGCGCAGGAAGCACGACCGTGAGCGCACTCACGATCGCGTCGAGCTGCTGGCGCGTGAGGTTCACCGCGCCGCCTAGCGCACGCTGATGCGCGTCGCGGTCTGCTCGACCATGACGCGATTGCGCGCGACCGGGTAGCGCATCTTCACCGGGACATAGTGCTGGTCGATCCCGAGCCATACGTCGACGTACTCGTTCTCGGCCTCGTTCGCGTGGCGAAGGTGCAGGGCGCGGACCTTGCCGAGCGGAATCTCGATCTCCTCCTCGCCCAGCACCTTGAGCGTGAACTGGTACATGCGCCGCTGCGTGAAGACGCGCAGCTCGAAAGACTCGCCCTTGGGCGGCTTGTGCGCGAGCTGGAAGATCATCGAGAGCCAGTCGACGGTGTTGTCCTTGAGCTCGGCCGTGCGCTTGTCGTCGCCGCGCTCGAAGGTCACCTTGCGCTGGTCCCAGTCGAACTCGAGGCCTTCTTCCGCCGCACCCGGCCGGCGTTCCACGAAGCGCTCGGGCCTCAGGCCTTCCGCTGTCACCTTGCCGCGGCTCTCCTGGCGAATGCGACCTTCGAGGAAGAGCGTGAAGAAACCCACCGCCTCGGCTTCACCGGTGATCACGTAGCGATCCCCGTCGCGCTCCCATTCGTAGACGGCGCGGCCGTCGGCCCACGACGAGGTGAGCGCATAGGTGATCTTGACGTTGCCCGGAATGGCGTCGGCCGGAAAGCGCTCGGGCGGCGGCGGCTCGGGTTCGCGAAGCGGCGCGACAGGTGGCGCGAGCGCGATGACTTCGGGTTTCTGTTCGGGCTCGGGCCCGGGCTCAAGCGAATTCGCGAGCGACGGCTCGCCCGCCGGTTGCTCCGCCGTATCGGGAACCGACGCCACGATTTCCTCGGGCCTCGGCGGCGGCGCGACCTTCTTCGGTCGCGGCCTGCGAGCCGCGGGCTTCGGCGCAGGCGGCCCCGCGGGATCTTCCACCCGCATGCCTTCGGAATCGAGGCTCGCGGTGTAGATCGCGGCGGCTGCCTCGTCGAGGGTTCCGGCGCGGCCGGGCGTGCCGACGATCAGCGCGGCGTGCAGCGATGCCGACAGCAGGACCGCGAGGATGAGCAGGCGATAGCGCGGCAGCAGCTCCCGGACGTTCGGCATCGGGCGCTCAGCGCACCTTCAACTCGACGATGAGCTGCTCGAGGGTCAGGCCCTTGAGATCGTCGAACACGACGCGCACCGGGAGGTTGAAGCGATCCTTCGCGAGCCACACGGCCGCCTTGTTTTCCTTCGGACTCGAGGTCACGCGCTCGTAATGCAGCGTGTCGAAGTCGCCCGCCGGCGTGGTGAGGCGCACCTCCTCGACGAAGCGATAGGTGTAGCGCTCGACCTTGCGGCCGTTGGACATGTTCATCTCGACGGTCTTCACCCCCGCCGTGAGCGACATGAACTGGTACATGACGGAGATGCGATCCTGCGTCGCCTTCGGCAGCTCGACCTCGTGCGTCTCGCCGCGAAAGCGCGACACCATCATGCCGCGGTCCCAATCGAAGGTGGCGTGCACGTCGCGGCTCGAATTGCCCGCGCGCTTCTGCTCGAACTCGAGGGGCTGCAAGCCGCCGGCGTTGACGCGCCCGTGGCTTTGCAGCGTGACGTTGTCGTCGAGGATCATCTTCAGCAGGCCCTCGGAACGCGTGACGCTGCGAATCGAATAGGTGTCGCCGTTGCGTTGGAAGGTCTCGTTCACGCGGCCGATCATGACACCGGCGCTCGTGAGCTTGTATTCGGCCGCGACCTCGACCGGCAACGCATGGCTCGCCAGCGGCAATGCGGCGAGGAGCAGCGCGGCAAGAGAGCGTTTCATCGCGAATCCCGGGGTGAAATCATCGAGTCGGAAGAAACGCCCGAGCCGCGCACGCGGACGACATCGTCCGGCGCGAATTCGACGCGATCCTCGACGAACCAGCGCACCGCCTGCGGATAGATGCGGTGCTCGACCGCGAGCACGCGATCGGCGAGCGCGGCTTCCGTGTCCGCGGGAAGCACCGGGACGGCCCCCTGGACCACGATCGGCCCGCCGTCGAGCGACGGCGTCACCACGTGCACCGTGGCGCCGTGGAGCTTCACGCCCGCCGCGAGCGCGCGCGCATGCGTCTGCAGGCCGGGAAATGCGGGCAGCAGGGAGGGATGGATGTTGAGGATGCGGCGCGGAAAGCGCCGGATGAATCCCTCGGAGAAGATGCGCATGAATCCCGCGAGGAGGATCAAGTCGGGCGCCAGCTCGTCGATTGCGTCGCCCAGCGCCTGGTCGAACGCCTC
>WNFL01263261.1_pt1 | contig 10290 bp, 9 predicted proteins | sample 5400361 | NCBI WGS metagenome assembly WNFL01 (sample SAMN13153351, study PRJNA577476) | soil metagenome | isolation source: 40 cm soil on Douglas fir-dominated hillslope | place: USA:California | collected 2013-09-17
TCACTTTCAGATCCCCCAGCAGGCCTGACCGGGCTCAGATGTGAGTGCTTGCCTAGCGGGCAGTCATGAAATTGAAATTCTCTCCGGTGGACGGACTTGCTAAAAGCACGGATTTATATCAATGCGCGCATTTCATGCTCGCGCTTTCTTCTTCCTTGTTGGGCTCCCGTGACAGAGAGAACCCCTTCTTGAGACTACATGACGGTCGTCCGCGATCACTGAGGCGACAGCAATCGGGCAGGCCCGGCGGCGCAGTAAAGTGCGACGGCTCGCAGTGTTTCAGGGTGCGATGGCAATGACCCGCAGAGGACTGCCGGAGCCGCCGACGATTTTCAGTGGGGCGGCAACGACGATGGCACCGGTCGGCGGAAGCTGATCAAGGTTACAGAGGCCGGCCAACCCAAACTTGCCGCTGCCGTGCATGAGGTAGTGGTTCGGGAAGGGCGGGTCAAAAGTGGCGGCCTGACCGGCGTCGGTCCCGACCGTCTCCACCCCGAGGCCTAGCACATCTCGATCCTGAGCGAGGAAGGCAGAGCTTTCCTTTGCCAATCCGGGAGTGTGGGGTCCATTCTCCTTTAGGTTGATGTAGTCCTTGGGGTCCTTTCGCTTCGACCAGCCCGTACGCAAAAGAACCCATGCCCCCGCCGGGATACGGCCGTACTGTTCTTCCCACTGCCGGATGCGCTCTGGGGTCAGCAGATAGTCTGGGTTTTTTGCCACCTCCGCGCTGATGTCGATCACGCAGGCGGGACCGACAAATTTATTCGGCGGGATGCGGTCCACGGTGTTGTCCGGAAGGTCTTTCCCAGAGACCCAGTGCACTGGAGCATCAAAATGAGTGCCAGTGTGCTCGCCCGTCTCAAACGCATTCCAGTACCAGGCGGGGCCGCGCTCATCGTAGTGCGACAACTCCCAGATCTTGAACGCGGGAGTGTTGTTGAACTGCGGCGGCAACGGCAGCAAAGGCGTTTGCGGACTCAAGGGCTGGGTCAGGTCCACGACTCGCAGCCGCCCAGCCGCCAGTTCTTGGAGCAGTTCAGCCAGGACACTAGGCATTGGCGCACCTCATAAGCTTTGCATTCGGTACTCTCGTCCTCCGCTTGATCGGGATCCGAACGCCGCTGCCCGATCTTTAGACCCTTTTGAGAGACTGAATGTGACGGCGGAATTGAAATCGATTCTCCAGCAACGACAGGTCGGTGACATAGGCGGCCGGCCCCTTGGCTTCGACCTTGGCGATGATGGTTGTTAGTTCATTGCCATGCATTGCCTCGGTCACGGCGGCCTTAAAGCTCTCCACACTCAGTACTGTGGCCGCTCGGGGAACACCGGCGGCCCGTGCGATTCCTTCCAGGTCCGTGCCACTGCTCGTCGCCGTTGGGAAACCTCCGACCGAGAGCAAGCTCTCGTTGTCGAAGACGACATGGACTAATTTCTTGGGCCGGTAGCGCGCCATTGTGCTAAGGCTGCCCAGATTCATCAAAAGCGAGCCGTCGCCATCGAAGACAATCACTCTTTGTTCCGGCAGGCACAAAGCCAAGCCCAACCCTGTCGAAGAAGCCAGTCCCATGGCGTGTTGCAGGTAGAAGAAATTGGGCCGGTGACCCAACGACTGCAGTTCGGCAGCGACTGCCCCCATAATCGTGACGACCAGACAGTTTTCCAGCTCCGAATAAATCGACCGGAGACAATCAATGCGCAGCATCATCCCTCCCACATCAGGTCGCGCGTCAACAGAAGGGCGACCGGCTGCAAGCTGCTTTCGGAAAGGGTTTGCGCCTGCTGGATGCGCTTCTTGACCGTATCCACCGAATCAAGGAAGGAGTACGGAATGCCCAGAGCGCGCAAGACCGGTTCGGTGACGTTGCCTCCTTGTGTTTGCCACGGGTCGCGCTCCCCGAAGGAGCCGCGATAGCTGATCAGCATCAGGAGAGGAATCTTGTATAGGTGTGCGAAAGAGACAATCCCATTGATGGATGCCAGAAAGCCGTGGTTCTGCATCAGCATGGCCGACTTAACCCCGGCAAAGTGTGCTCCAGCCGAGACGCCGACTCCTTCCTCCTCCTTCGCCAGTCGCACGAGAGTTACCTCTGGGTCCTCGTCTGCCAACTGGATGAGATGTACCAACCAGGTTTCCGGCAGAGCTGAGAGCAGCCGGATGTCACATTCCCTCAAAGCGTCGTAGATCAGCTTGGAGCTGGTCAAAGATACCGGCATATGTTGGCTTTCATTTGACTAAGCGAACATATTCTATCCTGCGAAGGTGGAAAAAGCGCCCTTGACGCGCGTTTACAGCGGGGTATAGGTTTGGCGTTGCCTATTCCGCCAAGACTTTGGCGGTGATTTTCAGGTGTACCCAGGAGCAAAGGCTTGCAGGCCAAATCCCCGAGCGTTCTCAACCCCGCAGTCTCGTCCGGATCGAATGCAAGTTTCCCCATTGAAGCCGTTCGCGCGGCCTTCCCTGCGCTGACCCGGTCTCCCGGCTTCATCTTTCTCGACAACGCAGCCGGTGCGCAGGTTCCACAAGTCGTACTGGACGCGGTGAATCATCACCTCATCGAGTGCAACGTGCAGCGCGGGGGACGCTACGTGAAAAGCCGTGAAGTAGACGCGACGATTTTCCGTGCGCGGCAGAGTGTCGCTGATCTTGTGAACGCACGTGATGCCAGCGAAATCGCGTTTGGCATGAACGCGACTTCTTTCATTCGTTTGGTGAGTTTGGCGATCGGGCAAACGCTCGGCCGCCGAAAAGAGATTGTCGTAACCGACATGGACCACGAAGCCAACGTCGCCACCTGGCTGGCGTTGGAACGGAATGGAGCAAAGATCTTTTGGTGGAAGATGAGGGACGATGGGAATCTTCACGCTGAAGACCTCGTTCCCCTCGTGTCTTCGACGACGCGCCTCGTGGCGTGCACACTTACCTCGAATGCCATCGGCTCGATCGTGGATGTCGCGGCGGCAGCAAAAGTGGCGCACGCCGCCGGAGCAGAAATCTTTCTCGATGCCGTGCATTACGGCCCTCACGGACTGATCGATGTGCAAGCCTTTGATTGCGATTACCTGGTGTGTTCGGGTTACAAAATCTTCGCTCCGCACATGGGATTTCTTTGGGGACGCCGTGAACTGCTTCAAAGTCTCCCGACCTTCCGTGAAGATTTTATCCCCGACGAGCCGCCCGGAAAGATCGAAGCGGGCACTTTTATTTACGAAAATGTGGCCGGGATGGATGCTGCCGTAAGCTACCTGGAAACCCTGGGCAGGAGCACCGCGCGAACAGAAGAGAAATCGGAATCGAGGCGGGCCGCTCTGCAACGCGCATTCGAGACCATCCGGACCTACGAAGAATCGCTTTCGCTCGAAATGCTTCGGGCGCTGAGCGATTGTGGCGCGGTGGTCTACGGCATGGCCGAGAAGAATCGAATTCATGAACGAGTGCCAACGCTGTGCTTCAATCTGCCGAATGTGTCTGCGGCAAAAGTCACCGAAGAGCTCGCGAAACAGGATATCGGCGTGCGCGATGGCCACATGTATTCGCCTCGGCTGATGAAGCGATTGGGGCTTGCCCAGGAGAGCGGCGCGGTCCGGGCGTCGCTCGTACACTACAATACGGTCGAAGAAGTGCGCAGCTTCGGAAGTGCGCTGTCTGAGATTGCGAGTGAATGAGTCGACGAAGCTCCGCGAAAACCTCATGCTGACCGACAAGCAAATCCAGGAGATTCGTTCCCGCTTCAACATCTTCCAACGCAAAATCTATCTCAACACTTGCTCCCAGGGGGCCCTGTCGGACGCGGTGCAGACTGGTCTGGAAAATTACATCGCGAGTTGGCACAAACAAGGTTCGCCTTGGGAGACGTGGATGGATCGCTACGAGGAAGCGCGAATCGCCTTTGCGCAATTCATCAACGCCAGCCCGGATGAGGTTGCCATCGTGACCAGCGCCTCCGCGGGTATCAATGGCGTCGCCAGCGCGCTGAATTTCCGGGGTCGCAAGAAGGTTGTGATGGGTGAGTTCGAGTTTCCTACCATGGGCCATATCTGGCTGGCGCAGCGTGTTCGAGGCGCGGACGTGCACTTTGTGAGCGCGGAAGGCGACAGTATTCCAGCGGCTAGTTACGACAAGATGGTGGACCGCAATACGCTCATCGTGCCGCTTACGCACGTCTGTTTCAAGAATGGATTTCGTTCCGAGGTAAAAGCCATCACGCAAATTGCGCACGGCTCCGGCGCTCTCGTGATGCTCGATAACTACCAGGACTGCGGAACTCGGCCGGTTGACGTGAAGGCCATGGACCTGGACTTTTTTGTGACGGGAACTCTCAAGTATCTGCTCGGCCCTCCCGGCCTTGCTTTCATGTACGTGCGAAAAGAACTCATTTCATCCCTGGTTCCCACAGTGACCGGATGGTTTGCGCAAACCAATCCATTTGCCTTCGATCCCCAACATATCGATCTTTCTCCCACCGCGCGAAGGTTCGAGTCCGGTTCGCCGTCCGTTCCCAATGTGTATGCAGCGGTTCCCGGATTCGAAATGCTACGAGAAATTGGCATGGAGAATGTGGCTGCGCACATCAAGCGTCTCGCACAATCGCTGTTAAGCTGTGCCCGCGATCTGGGTATTCGCTCCAAAACGCCCGCGGACAGCGCAGGGCCGCTGGTAGTACTGCAGTGCAAAGATTCAACCTTACTTGTGCAAAAGCTCGCTGAACGCGACATCGTCGCATCGAATCGTCACGACGGCCTGCGGATCTCGTTCCATGTCTACAACACCATGGACGATGTCAGGGAAGTCGTGGAAGTGCTCAAGAAGAATATCGATCTGATGGTCCTCGACCCTGCCGGTGTCGGCAGTTATGACTGATCAACAACGTTCAGCGGTTGGGGCCACGCTTGCCGGAGAGAAGCCTTCGACGGCAGCCGAAGGTCTTCACCGCCGCCTGGGCCAACGGCAGCTCACCATGATGGCTATTGGCGGCGCCATCGGTGTCGGGTTGTTTCTAGGAAGCAGTGTTACCATTCGCCTCGCTGGACCCGCCGTCATTCTCTCCTATCTTCTGGGAGCAGGCATTGCTCTGATCATGTCCTATGCGCTGGCTGAGATGGCAGTGGTCCATCCTGTCGCCGGCGCCTTCGGAGTGTATGCCGAGAAGTATCTCAATCCCTGGGCGGGTTTTTCGGTTCGAGCCACTTACGGAGTCGCGCAGATCATTGCGATTGGTGCCGAAGTCACTGCCGCCGGCATCTACATTTCTTTCTGGCTTCCAAATGTTCCGCAATGGATCTGGGTGGTGTTGGTTTCGGCCGCCCTGGTGGCGCTCAATTCCATGCAGGTCAACCGCCTGGGAGAGTTTGAATATTGGTTTGCAATGATCAAGGTGGCCGCGATCGTCGCCTTCATCCTTGTGGGCCTATCTTTGATTGTTGGCGTTGGTTCCCGGGGCGCGATTGGCTTGTCCAACTTGACTCAGCATGGCGGATTTTTCCCCGCGGGATGGAAGGGAGTATGGCTTTCGCTCACCATCACTGTGACGAGTTACATGGGAGTGGAGATTATCGCCGTCACCGCGGGAGAGGCACAGCATCCGGAGGTTACCATTCCCCATGCCATGCGGAGCATCGTTTGGCGGCTCATTTTGTTCTATGTGCTGGCGATTGCGATTATGGTGACGGTGGTTCCCTGGAACCAGGCTGGTAGTTCGTCCGCGCTTTCCGGCAGTCCTTTTGTGACTGCATTCGCTGCGGCGCATATACCCTTCGCGGCTGCGATCATGAATTTCGTCGTGCTCACGGCCGCACTCTCGAGCGTGAATACGAACCTTTATCTTTCCACTCGAATGCTTTTCTCTCTCGGCCGGGGAGGCTACGCCCCCGAGTGGATGGGCAAGGTAAGCCGCAACGGCGTGCCGCATCGCGCTCTGTTGGCTTCAACCGCGGGGATTATCGCGGCCATCCTGCTGGCCGTCTTTGCCCCTAAGAATGCCTTCCTCATGCTTTACGGAACCGCGGTGGCGGGAATGCTTTTCGTGTGGCTGGTGATTCTCAACACGCATCTTCGCTTTCGCAAAGCGATCACGAGCGACCGGCTATTGAGTCTGCCCATGCGTCTGCGGGCGCACCCATTTTTCACCGTGGTTGGTATTCTGTTACTTATTGCGATCTCGATTACAACCTTCTTCGTAGACGGATTGCGATGGTCGGTTCCTGCATTTTCTATTTTCTTAGGTATGATCTCGCTGTTGTACCTGCGGAGGCGACGCAATAGTTTCTAGCGAAGCGAATCATTGTTGGTATACAAACACCCTCTGCCAGGAGAACCCGAGATGGTCGAAGCTAGCGAAGAGGTTTACTCTTCGCTCCGCCGGCGATTCAAAGGTGAATTGCTGCGCCCTGGCGAAAGCGGCTACGAAGACGCACGTGCCATCTGGAATGGCATGGTAGCTCGCACCCCCACCCTTATCGCGCGTTGCGCAGATGTAAACGACGTGCAAAACGCGGTCCGAGCCGCTTCCGAGGCCGGAATTATTACAGCCATCCGTTGTGGGGGGCACAGCCTCGCGGGTTTTAGCACCTGCGATGGCGGCTTGGTGATTGACCTGTCGAGAATGCGCCAGGTCGCTGTCGATCCCGAGGCCCGTCGGGCGCGGATCGCAGGGGGCTGCCTGTTGGGCTCGGTCGATACCGCAACCCAAAAAGCAGGGCTGGTCTTTCCCTCCGGCGTGGTCTCACATACCGGCGCTTCCGGACTGATCCTGGGCGGAGGGACTGGCTGGCTCACCCGGCGATTCGGATTGTCTTGCGATAACGTCGAGGGATTTACTCTCGTGACTGCGGATAGTTCGGTCGTTCGTTCCAACTCCAAGGAGAACCCGGATTTATTTTGGGCCTTGCGTGGAGGCGGCGGTAACTTCGGAGTGGTGACGGAATTCGAAGTGAGACTCCATCCACTTACCTCTGTTGTGCTCGCTGAAGGACTGTCCCCCGAAGCCGATATTCGCCCGCTCCTTGAATGCTGGAGAGACTTCATGGCCGGAGCGCCCCTCGACTTGAAGTGGAACATTGATCTGGGCCTTGCCCCGCAAACAAAGAAGGTGCCGATTGAGCTTCGCGGGCGCCCAGTGGCCAGCAGTTCTTTGGTTTGGACTGGCGAACCAGAAGCTGGCCGGCCGTACTTGAAGCGCGCGCTTTCCATGTGCCATCCGGATTCTGTCAGCAGCAGGGTTGTGTCGTTCATAAATCTGCAAACCATGGCCGATTCTGATTTCCCTCATGGCCGGCGCTACTACACCAAATCGGGTTATTTCGCTTATCTCGACGACAGCGTTATTGACCGCATGGTGGAGGCAGTTGCCACGATTCCATCACCGGAAACCCAGATTGAACTTGCCTATCTTGGTGGCGCGGCGGCACGGATCGCAGCGAACGAGACCGCATTCGGCGATCGCAGCGCTCCCTTCATCATGAATTTGCTGGCGAACTGGTCGGAAGCGTCCTCTGATGCCGGCAATGTTTCCTGGATTCGCGGACTCTTCAACAAGCTTCAGCCAGCGATGAAACCGGGTGTTTACATAAATTTTATGAGCGGCGACGAGCAGGATCGCGTCCCCGAGGCTTATCAGGAACGATGGGACCGTATCGTCGCAGTTAAGACGCGTTACGATCCAAATAACTTCTTCCGGCTGAATCAGAATATTCCGCCAAAGCGCTCCTACTAACCCGGCGCTCGATGGTTTGGAGCTAATCCACGTGCCAGGCTTGAGTCGAAGTATAATCCTTCGTATTTCCTGATTTGAGCTAGAAGAATTCTTGCAGGTGATCTTCGGACTCGGTCCCGCCGACCGACCGTTCGCTCGGCATCCAATTGTTTCCGAACGGTCACCATAACCTGACTTAATAAGGAAGGGCGAATGACAAAGAAAGCAGCAAATGCCGAGCAGGCAGTCCAAATCGCGGCGGGTAAATCCATTGAAGCCTCTTTACAGAACACGTTCGCAGTGGGAGGGATTCTCCTTGACAATCAAAGTGGGACGGTGATCTGTGCCCTCCACAACAATGTTTTGGAGGCTTTCGAAGACAGCAAGCTCTTCTTGCTTCACGATCCTACGGCTCACGGCGAGCGCCAAATCGTCGACTGGTATTTCAAGAATCGTAAACGGTTAAATCTGCCCGATCCCAAGCAGCTTACAGTAATCACAACTCTCGACCCCTGCGCGATGTGCGCTGGCGCCCTGCTCACGGCTGGCTTTAATGTGGGAGTCTCAGCCATTGACACCTATGCCGGCATCAACTACAACAAAGCTTTCGATTTTCCATCTGTGCCTTCGACATGGAGGAGCATTGCTCAGTCGTCGTTTGCATACTACGGTGTAGAGGCTCCCATTCGTCGTGCCTTTCGGGGTGGCAAGGGAGCCGCATTTGCCCAGCAGAGTATAAGTGCGCCTACTTACTGCCTCACCGACACGATTTTTGAGAGCAGCGTCAACGATGTCCGAGCGTTCGACAATAACAGCGGGAAGGATCCGAGCAAGCTCAGTAACCCAAAGGAGCTGCCGCGAAATTCGACGGTAAGAAAGGCTTTGCTGGATACGTGTTCAGAAGCGTTCAGCGTGACTTGCCCCAAGCCCAGGCTTCCGGGAAGAGAACTTGCGCAGGTACTGCTGCATGCGGCGAAGAAGGCCCATAGCCGCGGCGGCGCGTTCAATTCTGTCGCTTTTCTGGATCCATTTGGAAATTTGCTCGTATGCTTAGGAGGTTTAGAGGAGCGTTCGCCGATCCGGACGGCATTTCTAGAGGTGACGCGCGCCTATGCTCACATCCGATGGGTCTTGATGAATCATCGAGACAAGTCAGTGCGAGAGCAGGCGGGCGATGTGTTGACACATCCTAAATATGGAACCTTTGTATCGTTGTACTCCCCTGATCCGAATACGCCACAAGGCCTGATGATCATGGGCGCGTATGGCTCAACCATGGAAGGACCGATTCCAGATACCTTCCCTTCGAACCTGCAGTACGTTCTTCTGCCAGAAGGTATTTCCCACGCGGAAGTGTCCGAGATGGCAATGAGACTACCTCCGTTCTATACGACTGGTGTCCAGGTTGCTCCTGCCCAGGTATTGGACGATGGACTCATCGAGGAAGTTCGATCGTCGCTGCAAAAGTAAGCCGGTTCGGCATGAAGCTTCGAGGACATCACTTCACGTTACGCAGCGGATTCTCGCGACTTGCGTGGAGCGTTGACATTGGTACAGTCGAGAGATAGGCTGCTCAAGAAAGCAACCGTAATCGTGCTCGAATCAACGATTTCCCATTACAAGATTCTAAAGAAGATTGGGCAAGGCGGCATGGGAGAAGTTTACCTTGCCGAGGACACCCGGCTACAGCGCAAGGTGGCCGTCAAAATCTTGCCCGCCGCAGCTACATCGTCTCCAGAAAGTCTTGCTCGCTTCGAGCGTGAAGCCAAGACCGCCGCTGCCCTGAACCACCCGAATGTCGTAACCATTTTCGACGTTGGCTCCGAGACCCGTCCGGATGGTTCGCCGATCTATTACATCGTAGAAGAGTACCTTGAGGGCCAGACTCTGCAAGAATTGCTCTGGCGCGGGAGATTGCCGCGGCAAAAGGCTCTCTCCATGGCTATTGAGATTGGAGAAGGCCTGGCAGCCATTAATGCCGCGGGCATCGTCCATCGCGACCTGAAACCGGGAAACATTTTCATAACATCCTCGGGTCACTTAAAAATTCTCGATTTCGGTCTCGCGAAGTTGATCCAACCCCCACGGACCGAACCGGTTGGAGAAAATTCTCCCACATTAACTTTCTCCCTTACAGGGATGGTTGCCGGCCAAGTGATCGGAACGCCGGGATATATGGCACCCGAACAGTTTGGCGATTCGGAGGTTGATCAACGGGCGGACATTTTTGCCTTTGGCGTGGTTCTGTACGAAATATTGTCCGGCCACCATCCGTTCCAGGGCAAGAAGAGTCAGAGCATTCATCCCCAAGGGAAGAGCACTCCCAAGAGCACTCCGAAGAACACTCCCAAGAGCATTCACAGCACGATACACCGCATCCTGAATGAGCCGCCCCTCCCATTAGGTCAGCTTGAGCCCGGTTTGCCGCTTCGATTGCAATGGACCGTGGAGAAGTGTTTGGAGAAGGATCCGGCGGCGCGCTACCAACATAGCTCCGACCTTCTGGTGGACTTGCGTGCTGCGGCTGAAAGTTCCGTCGAATCGGGCCTAGCACCGAAGACAGGCGTGGAAGGCAAGATCGGCGGGAAGCGACTTGCCA
>WNFL01394804.1_pt1 | contig 10288 bp, 8 predicted proteins | sample 5400361 | NCBI WGS metagenome assembly WNFL01 (sample SAMN13153351, study PRJNA577476) | soil metagenome | isolation source: 40 cm soil on Douglas fir-dominated hillslope | place: USA:California | collected 2013-09-17
CCGATTCGAAGCGGTGCTGCGAGGGTTCCTCGGCGCGTTCGCTCGAAAAGAACACCCTTTGGTGCTGTTTCTCGACGATCTCCAATGGTTAGACCCGGCCACCCTCAGGCTGCTCGAACAGCTTGTCACTGATCCCAACAGCCAGCATCTGCTCTTAATCGGTGCGTATCGAGATAATGAGGTAACCTCCCACCATCCTCTGATGCTGACGCTGGGTGCGATTCGCAAAACCCAGGCGATCGTGCGTGAGATTGTGCTGGGACCGCTGTCGCTTGCGGACGTGAACCAGCTCCTTGGCGATGCCCTGCGATGCGAACGGGCCCAAGCCAGGACCCTGGCAAAGCTCGTGCACGAGAAGACCGGAGGCAACCCTTTCTTTACCATTCAGTTTCTCACTGCCCTTGCCGAAGAGCATCTCTTGGAGTTCGAGGCGCGTGAGGCAGCCTGGCGATGGGACCTGAATCGCATTCGCGCCAAGGGCTTCACCAACAATGTAGTGGATCTCATGATCACCAAACTGCGGCGATTGCCAGCCGCTACCCAGGAAGCGCTAAAGCAGCTTTCCTGTTTGGGAAATAGTGTGAAGATCAGCACCCTGCTGGCGGTTCATGGTGGATCAGAAGAGGAAATTCACTCGGAATTTTGGGAAGCCGTCCGAGCTGGGCTGGTTCTTCGCCTGGGTGCCACTTACACCTTCGTTCACGACCGTGTCCAGGAGGCGGCCTATGCGCTCATCCCTGAAAGCGAGCGGGCGGCGGTACACCTCAGGATCGGCAGATTGTTCGTGTCACGGACCGCGCCGGAGGAGATGGAGGAGAAGATCTTCGAGATCGTCAACCAACTCAATCGCAGTACTGTGTTGATCGGTTCGCTGGAAGAGCGAGAGTGGGTCGCCGAACTCAATCTCGTTGCTGGTAAGCGGGCCAAGACTTCGACTGCCTATGCCTCGGCGCTGACGTACTTTGTCGCCGGCCACAGACTGCTGGCAGAGGAGAGTTGGGAGCAGCGGTATGCACTCATTTTCGCGCTCGAGTTCCAGCGGGCCGAGTGCGAGTTTTTGACCGGCGATTTCCCGGCGGCGGAAGAACGGCTGTCGATCCTGTCGCGCCGCGCCGAGGATCTGGCTGACAGTGCCGCCATCGCCCGCCTCCAAACGGAACTCTACGCCGCCTTGGATCAGAACGACCGCGCTGTCGCGGCGGGCCTCGAATACCTCCGGTGCGCAGGCATCGACTGGTCGCCGCACCCAACGAACGATGAGGTGGGGCAGGAGTATGAGCGGATTTGGCAACAGCTCGGGAGCCGGCCAATCGAGGCGCTCGTCGACTTACCTCCGATGACCGACCGAGCCTGCAGGGCCGCTCTCNNNNCTATTTTACCGACCAGAATCTGCGGTGCCGCGTGATCGCTCGGATCGTGAACCTCAGCCTGGAGCATGGCAACACCGACGGATCATGCGTCGCCTATGTCCAACTCGGTTGGCTTGTCGGACCGCGGTTCGGCGACTACCAGGCCGCGTTCCGCTTCGGCAAGCTTGGCCTCGATCTGATGGAGAAGCGCGGGCTGGAGCGCTTCAGGACCCGTGTCTCCCAGTGCTTCGGTTATTTTATCAATCCCTGGTCAAGGCACTTGCGCAATAGTCTCGAATTGTTGCGACGCTCGTTCACTACCGCGCAGGAGGCCGGCGACCTGAAATATGCGGTCTATGCTTGTGACCGTTTGGTTACGATTCTTCTCGCCGCCGGAGATCCGCTTGGCGACGTGCAGCGCGAGGCAGAGACCGGACTCGAGTTCGCACGAAAGGCCAAGTTTGGTTACATCGTCGACATCATCATTGGACAGCTCAGGTTCATCCGGGCTCTCCTAGGCCTGACAGCGAGCTTGTCTTCGTTCAACGATCCAGAGTTTGATGAGAGCCGGTTCGAGCAGAACTTGCAGGCCAATCCGCACTCGGTATTCGCCAGATGCTGGTATTGGATCCGCAAGCTACAAACGTACTTCTACGCGGGCGATTATGCGTTAGCTCTTGAGGCGGCTTCGAAGACTGAACCGCTACTGCAGACTGGGCCGGGACATTTTGAGTGGGCTGAATACATTTTCTATAGCGCACTTGCCCGGGCAGCACAGTACGACTCTGCATCGTCCGAGGAGAAGGTCGAATATCGCGAGGCACTCGCCGCCCATCACAAGCAGATCGTTGTCTGGGCGGAGAATTGCCCTGAGAATTTCGGGAACCGCGCTGCATTGCTCGCCGCCGAGCTCGCTCGCATCGAAGGCCGCGACCTTGATGCCATGCGGTTGTACGAGGAAGCGATCCGGGCGGCGCGCGAGAATGGGTTTGTCCAGAACGAGGGGCTCGCCAATGAGCTGGCAGCCCAGTTCTATCTAAAGCGTGGCATCGAAAAAGTGGCGCATTCGTACCTCCGTGAAGCACGCTATTGTTATCTACGCTGGGGCGCCCTGGGCAAGGTACAACAGCTCGACGAGCGCTACCCTGCGATCGAAGAGCAGGCCTCTCTGCGGCCTACTACCACCATCGGCACGTCGGTTGAGCAGCTGGACTTGGGAACGGTAATGAAGGCGTCGCATGCGCTTGCTGGGGAGATTGTGCTGGAGAATCTGGTCGAAATGATCCTGCCGCATGGCGAAGAACTTCGAATCGCTGCGGAAGCCAGGACCGGCCGCGACGGGGTCGAGGTTCAACTGCAACAATCTGCGGCGACGCCCGCTGAACTGCCCGAGTCGCTCCTTCGTTACGTTGTCCGGACTCAACAAAGCGTCATCTTGGACGACGCATCAAGCCAGAGCCTTTTTTCCGACGATCCCTACGTGCTGGAGAAGCGTCCCCGCTCGGTTCTCTGTTTGGCACTGGTTAAACAGACCAAACTGATGGGCGCCATTTATCTGGAGAACAACTTGGCGCCGCGGGTGTTCACGCCGAAACGGCTGGCTATGCTGGAACTGCTGGTATCGCAAGCCGCAATCTCTTTAGATCACGCTCGATTGTACGCTGAGTTGACGCAAGAAAACAGCGATCGACGGAAAGCGGAAGAAGCTCTGCGGACCAGCGAAGAGAGGCTGCAAGACATCGTCGACAACACCACCGCCGCGATCTTCGTCAAGGATCTCGATCTTCATTATCTGTTAGTGAATAGCGAATTTGAACGCAGACATCAGGTTCAGCGTGACCAGATTCGCGGCAAAACCGACTTTGATATTCATCCTCCAGAGGTTGCCGAAGCGGTGCGGGCAAACGACCGTCGGGTGATCGAAGCCGGCGAGCCGATCCAGTTCGAGGAAACTGTCCCTTCGGAGGACGGCAAACGTGACTATGTCGTTTCGAAATTTCTACTCCACGACAACACGGAGAAACCGTGCGCGGTTTGTGGCGTCGCAACAGACATCACGGAGTCGAAGCGCGCGCAGGCAATGCAAGCTGCCCTCGCACGCGAGCGAGAGACGTTCGCGCTGCAGCGTGCGGCCGAGTTGGGGCGAGCGAACGAAGCACTTCGCGGGTGCCTCGACGCGCTTGCGTCGGTCCCGGAACTCGATGCGTTTCTCGGCCAGGTGATGGCTGCGATCACGCGGCAGTTGGGTGCGGTCTCTTCTACGTTGCGGGTGCGTGACTTCGAGCAAAACACATTGCCGCTGGAGTTCGTCTTCCAAAGCGGCCGAGTCATGACTCCGGATGAAGCAAAATATCCCGAACACTGGCGGTCTGTGTCGCTGGAGCAATTCGATCCCGATTTCCTATTACACTCTGCTAGCACGCGAACTAAAGACGAACAGCGTATCGCCACTTTTTTGGATCAGCCCGCTGCCATCATTCGTGTTCTTGATCCGCATTCGCCAATGCCTGAAGATCAGCGCTTCTATCTGCGTGAGCTCGGTGTAAAGACGGTGTTGATCATTCCGTTGGCTTCACGTGGCCAGGCCAACGGCCGGCTGACCTTTCGTTTTTCTGAAGAGCGCGATTTCCAAGCGGAAGAGCTCGAGATTGCGAGAGCCTTGGCAACCCAAGCCAGCCTGGCTATTCAGCTCACCCAATTAGCAAAGACGTCTAGACAATCCGCCGTCCTGGAGGAACGAAATCGACTGGCTAGTGAGATTCACGATTCACTGGCTCAGAATTTTGCCGGCATTTCCATGCAACTCTTTGCTGCGGCCGAGGCAATGAAAAGAAAGAGCAAGGATGCCATTAGCCACGTAGACCGGGCGACCGACCTGGCCCGGTTTGGCTTGTCTGAAGCGCGCTGTTCCGCGCTCAGCCTCCGTTCGGATATTATTAAGGAGTTGGGCCTCATCGAAGCCCTGAAAAGACTAGTCAAGCGCTCAAATATCCCCGGGCTGCTACGTTGTAGTTTTCGTTCCAGCGGCGTTCGCGAAAAAAGCTTGGCGCCAACAGTCCAACAAGATCTCTTGCGAATCGCCCAGGAGGCGATCAGCAACGCACTCCGTCATGCTCGGCCAACGGTCATCAACGCCAGCCTACGATGGAATCCGCCAAATCTAGTGCTCAAAATCAAAGACAATGGTTCTGGCATCGCTGGCGGCCGATCAAGCGGAGGAGGATTTGGATTCGCCAATATGCGGTCACGGGCAAAGAACATTGGCGCCGAACTGGAGATCCGCAGCACAGCCGGTCGCGGCACCGCTGTCGTTGTCCGTTTACCGATCATTTCATGAGCCTGCATTGCTCACAAATCTCTAAGGCTTTGCAAGGAAGGCTGTGGCGCTCTTGGGCTGGCTTTAAAGAGAACGAGACTGCGGAAATCGAACCGGGTCGACCATCCACATTAACCAGTTGACTTGTTCATTCGAATGAATTCGGCTACTTCGCGCATTGGATGTCTGAGGGAACGAAGCCATGTTTCGAACCGAGCTTGATAGATCGCAGCGCCTGCTGAAAATTACCGTAGCCGGTCACAGTACGCCTGAGGAAGCGAGGTCCTGCCTGGAGAGCCTGCAATCGCTTCTCACCGACATTCAACCTGGATTCAGGCTGTTTGCAGATCTGGGTGGTCTACTGTCCATGCCCACTACCGCGGCGCCATATATCGGCCAGATTATGGAATCATGCGCAGAAAGGGGGGTCGAATTGGTGGTCAGGCTGCTCCCTGCGGAACCCAGCAAGGACATCGGCTTCGCAATCATGAGTCGCTTCCATTACGCTCCTGATATTCGCATCGTTACGTGTGCCACTAGGGAGGAGGCTGCGAGGCTTCTTCTGGAATGAACACAACGTGTCCGCGTGCTACTTCGAAAAGTGGAGATAAAAAGTGCCCAACTAATCGCGGTTCAGGTGGCCAAAGTCAGCGACCCTTGCCGTACGTTTCGTCGTAGCCACCACGAGAACAAATGCCAGTAAGCTAGTTAGACAGATCCCGGCTTCAGCGCACAGCATCGCGCCCGATCCCCAATGGGTCTGGACCCATCCGTCGACGAATGTCATGTACCCAATTGGAAGATTCGAGAGCGAGGCGAAGACCGTGTATTTAGTGGCAGCCGCACCCAGTCCTATTGCTTCGAGAGTTACTGCGGTGAAGCCAGCGTACGCCAGGCCGTTAATCAAGCCGTAGGCCAAAGTAAACGCGACAAACATAGATTCGGTTCGTGGTGCGATCGCCATCGCAATTGCTGCCAACGCCTGCAGCAGGCCGTAAAGTCCGTACGCCATCTTGCGGTCCATTCGATCGCACAAGTATCCGCCGGTGATGCACCCTGCGGCTGATGCAAGTCCGCCGAGGATTCCAACGACCAGCGCCACCGTGTCCGCCGACGCGTACCAGTCGTTAGCGATCGCCGAAAACAGTCCCGCGGCCGCGCCCGTGCCGATAGGCAGGAAGAAGATCAGAAGGGCGAGGAAACCGATGCGGGAACACGCGACTTGCCACAAGTCTCTCAACACGTTGGCAAGTTCGTGGATAAACCGGCCCTCGCAGCGCACCCTTGGTGGCTCCTGGGCTAATCTCAGGCGTAGGTTACCAGCATCACTGCAGTAAGCAGAAGAACGGATGAGGCCTGCGGAGGGATCACGCTAATGGCTAAAGTGCCAACACCACATACCAAAGCGGATAGCACGTACCATTTTCTCTGGTTTAACGTAGTATCGACGATTGGCGCCCAGAGGAATTTCCAGGTCTGCGGAATGAAGCCCAAGGCTAGCAGCCCAGCGATCTGCTCGGTAGTTACGCCAGCTTGGGCGAGAAAGTACGCGACCGCGACGCCGATATATCCGGTTATTATTCCCCACGGAAGGATGAGGATCATGAACGCAGCCGGATGCGAATTAGTCGGGCGGATACGGGTCGTCTCGGCAGCCATCATGAGAACTAGCCGTTGACTTAACAGCTCCTTAAATGGTCATCATAGTGGAGCCTGAGCTTCTCAGTATATACGCCAAAGTACGTATGTAACCGCAAGATTCTCATGGTCAATACGGCTATCAGGACACGCGATATCCTATCATAATCTTTAGTTATGGATCCTTGATACTGGGACAGGAAAAGGCTTCCATGCCGCACTCATCGGGAAGACCGATACCCAGCCCACCGAGGAAGAGGATGTGGTGGCCGCGAACCGAGATTGGTACCAGATCAGATGATCGAACAGCTAGTCGCGGATCATCTAAGAATGGCGGGCCAAGAGCATAGACGTCGCAGAGTCAAAACGTGGACAGACCGTGGCCCTCTTAGTTCCGCAATTCTAATCAGTGGCACGCGATGTTGACATGCGCCACATTTGGCTTAGCTTAGGAGGCTATGTCCGCGTCAGAATTCAATCGCAGAAATATCGGTCTATCCAAATTATGAAAGCGCCAGTGGTCTTAGTTACAGGTGCGTCCCGCGGAATTGGAAAAGCGATCACCCAAAAGTTCGTTCAAGCCGGCTATCAAGTCTTTGGCACTACACGGCAGGCTTCACCCGTAAGGACAGAGGACAGGGTACTGCGCCTCGATGTTCAGGATGACGAATCGGTTGAAAAATGCGTTAACGCTGTTTTGGCGAAGACTGGAAGAATCGATTTCTTGATAAACAACGCCGGGATCAGCATTTATGGCGCAATCGAAGAAGTGAGCCTTGCCCAGATCAAAGCGGTATTCGAAACTAATTTATTCGGCGTCGTGAGGATGACGCAAGCCGTCCTTCCCTCGATGCGCCGGCAAGCGAGTGGTCGGGTTATTAACATAGGCTCAGTTGCTGGTTTTCTCCCGATGCCGTACCAAGCTGCCTATGCCGCGAGCAAGCATGCGCTGGCCGGCTGGACGGAAACATTAGACCTGGAAGTACGGCGATTTGGGATCCGGGCGATCCTGATTCAGCCAGGATTTATCCGCACCGATATCGATCGAAACTCGACTACTGGCGCACTGCTAAAGGACATATACGGCGAGGAGCGGAGCCGTGTCATCGAAAAGCTTCGAGTCAGCGTAGAGAATGGTGACTACCCGGTGACGGTGGCAGATGCCGTTCTGCAAGCGGCCACAAAAAGAGAGCCGACGATTAAAGTCCTCGTCGGACGAGGCGCCCGCCAGGTCCGAGTCTTGCGTACGCTGTTACCTCGAACCGTTTTTGAGCTTGGCTTGCGCCGCCAGTTTGAACTTGGCGATCCGCCAAAGCGTGTCCATCGCCACCCAGAAAAATGAACGATTCTCTCCGTCAATCATTCCTTGTCAATCGATCAGCGAGGCAGCCCGGATCGAGCACGAACCGTTTTTTGGACTAAGTCAAAACGAGCAGAGTGTAAGGCTGTCGCCATTCCTCTATAGTACTATCCATTAAGCCCAGATCCCGAAGTTGAAACGATCCGCAGATTACTCAGATTCCACAGATTCAATGAGTTGCCGGCGAGGAGCAGGCCTGAAATTCGGTACCGGAAGGTTTAAACCGTTCCATGACCCCGACTCTCTTCTAATCTGAGTAATCTGCGGATCTTATTTTCGGATTTTGGATTAAGTAAGACCAATATGGAGGTCGCAGGCGTGAAGGATAGTATCTGCCGACTCCAGAGTAACGTTGAACGGAAAATGACAAAATTCTTGCTTCTTGCGAGCATTGTCCCTCTATCGAACAAGTCGCCGTGCGCGAGTCTCCAGTCACCCCTCACCAATCACCTTGGTCGCCGCTTGCCGCGCAGGCGCTACCTTATGCTGTGAATGCGATAGCGATCTGCCGCCCGCTTGTGGGAGAGGTTGGGACCGAGAGCGAGGCGGGCAGCATCGAACTTCTGCCAGTCAGCGAGGTTCGGTAACGACGGGATGGTAATTAGCTCACCCTGATCAAGGCCAGCGAGCGATGCGTCAACCATTTCGTCGGCGGTCATGACGGTCTGCTCAGGAAGATTATGTACGGCCAGGCCCGCGCGATCCCAGAACTCGGTGCTGGTGGCGCCAGGGAGGACGGCCTGAACTTGTATTCCTTTGTTTCCTACCTCGTGATGGAGGGATTGAGTGAGGTTGACGACATATGCCTTGGTGCCGCTGTAGGTCCCGTTGAGCAGTTCCGGCGCGAGAGCAACGATGGAAGCAATGTTGATGATAAGCCCGTGGGCGCGCTCGAGGAAACCAGGAAGGACGGCAGCCGTAAGGCGGGTAAGAGCGGTCACATTGAGCTGAATCATGTTTTCGAGCTCTTCGATTTTGGAATCGGTAAGCTGAGAGGTCGCACCGAAGCCGGCGTTGTTGACTAGAGCGGTGACAGTATGGTCAGAACGGAGACGTTCCTCCAGGTGAAGCAGGTCTGATCTGAGGGTCAGATCGGCCGGAAGTATCTCCACCGTGCGACCGGTCTTCGCGCTAAGATTGGCTGCGCGGCCAGAGAGACGTTTCTGGTCGCGAGCGACCAGGAGCAGATCATAGCCGCGCTGGGCAAGGCGGTCGGCATAGACTGCGCCGATGCCGGAGGAAGCACCGGTAATGACGGCGGTGCCGTTAGTATTCTGAGCACTCATAATAGTGTCGGTAGGATTGGAAAATTGAACCGGAACGATCGGTTCGTGGGGTAAGATTAGACCGGTCTATTAGTAGATGCAAGCGTTCTTTTATCAATTTGCCGGTGGCAGCGTGACCCTACTTTTTGAGCAGAACTTTGAAGGCGAAGTGGATGAAGGTATCGAGTGGCTCATCACTCTTTTCCGCCTTAGACCGGACGAGAGCACCCTCATAGCTATTGAGGAGAAAGGAGGCCAGTTCGTCGGCTTTCGTGGTTCGAGGCAGCTCACCCCGATCGACCGCTGAACGCAACAAAGCGGCGATGGCTTGTTGCCAGTGCGCGAAGGCGCCGCTGAGCAGAGATTGAATATCGGGGCTGTGCTCGGCCACTTCAACGCTCATCTGGCCGAACAGACAGCCCCTGATCGGACCTTTCTGGCCATACTCCGAGACCAGCTCGTCGAAGTACTTACGCAGGCGTTTTAAGGGCGGCAGTCTATCGTCACCGAGAATAGTTTCACACCTCTGAGCTTCTCTGGCTGCGTAATGCCGGATAACTTCCTGGGCGAAGGCCTCTTTGCTACGAAAGTAGTGATAGAAGGAACCCTTGGGAACTCCGGCCAGGTCAAGGATTTCTGTTACGCCAGTGGCGGCGTAGCCGATTTTATGGATGCGCTTAAGACCGATCTCGATCAGGCGTTCGCGGGTAGTCTGCGCTGCCATATCTCCAATAGACTGGTCCACTATACCTATCCGCAATAGACTGGTCCATTATATCTTGGCCGACTACCGTCATCGTTGTCCGGTAGAAAAACCTTCATCCTCCACCGATCATCCCCTATTCGACCCTTTTTACCGCACACGAGAACCGTCTGGGCTCGCCGCCTAATTCTCGGATGATTGATCGGACCTCGCCGACGAGACGAAGTGAACCCGTAACCAAGACCCATCCGCGTCCCGCCACCAACGCGAACGCCTGCATTAACGCAGCGCGCGGCTCGGGGATATCCTCAGTAGTAAGCCCAAGTTCTTCAGCGAAGTGGCCGAGCTCATGAGAAGTCCACGGCCGGACATCGGAGGCAGCTTTGGTGCAGAGCACTGCGTCCACCCGATTCTGTTTGAGAAGATCAAGCATTGCGAATGCCTGCTTATCGCGCCCTGCTCCGAATACAACGGCAAAGAAACCTTCCAATTCCCGAATTCTGCGGAGGTCCTGTAACACGGCCGCAAGACTGAATGGGACATGAGCTCCGTCTAGGATCACTGGTATTGATTTGCGATTCCGAGGACCGGTTATATCACCTGACACAGGTAGCTCGAAACCTTCCAGACGGCCAGGGAGATTAGCTCTCAACTGCG
>WNFL01449681.1_pt1 | contig 10287 bp, 10 predicted proteins | sample 5400361 | NCBI WGS metagenome assembly WNFL01 (sample SAMN13153351, study PRJNA577476) | soil metagenome | isolation source: 40 cm soil on Douglas fir-dominated hillslope | place: USA:California | collected 2013-09-17
AGGGATGCTGAGAGAAACAGGGCCGTCACCGTTCGAGTTGAGAAAGGGGAAGGGGAAGGGCGACGCGTTCGCTGAGACATCTGGCGCTGAGATATCAGGGACAGGATTGGTAGCACAGATCAGTGTCGATGATTGGGAAAACGCGTCCATGCGATCACCGCTCAGGGTTTGCGACATAGTCGTTGGCGTCGGGAGGAATGGAGGGAGGTTTTATGCCTTCAGGTGACTGAAGAAGTAATTCCAGACCATTCTTACCGGTTGCGAAAGTCCTGCGCGCGTTCCCATGAAAGAATCGTTCAGGGCACTCTTTTCACGCCACTCGGGACACTCGAGACAATAAGCTGTTGCTTTCTTGCTTCGTTTCCTTCTGCGTAGCGCTGCGCAGTTGTGTGTTTTACACGCGGAACTCAGTGGGATGAAGGGCTCGATCACACATTCAAATAAACAAAGATGATCAAGCGCTGCGACCAGATTCACATCGGGGTCCGGGAGAAGGGCCGCTTGCTTTGTGTTCACTGGCTTCTTTTTTGATGAACCAAAAAAGGCCGATCCCGGCGAATCTGACCGAGCACACCTTAGGCACTCAATATGGGTCTCTCAGGCCCTGAGAAACATAGTTGATTTCCCCCCCCCCTCTCCCCCTGAAGGGTACATGACGGGCGTCAGCATCATGCTGACGCTCGTCACCTTCTCCATCCTTCAGCCCCATCGTGGGCCCTCTGCGCGGGCTTTGCTTTTGTTGGTAGCGAGGTTTCTTGTATGCACTATAGGATAGTCCGAATTTTTTGGAATTTCTTTGTATAATTTACGCCGTCTAGAGAGCCCGAAAGAAAACGGGAGCTGAGGGCCGTCACCATCAAGGTGACGGGTGTCAGGACCGTTGGCGCAAAAGTTAATATGTTATGCGCTTTCAGTGAATTATAGTGAAGCTGGCACCGTGATATACATTCACGAGGAAATTTGTGCATTTTTTCAGGCCGAAATGGGGCCCCTATTGTCCGACACTCCGTCTTCCTAATCACAACGCGCCGTCACACGCCGTTACGAGGCGCCTCTTCTGACATGCTGGCGGAGTGTCAACCAATAGGGCCCCTAATGCGGCCCACATAAATTAGCCTACTGTAATTTAGCCATGTAGTCTGTACTGTCGGATCCACTACGTCGGAATAGGGGGTATCGTGAGACCATCAGCCTCGCCATTACGGGGTCTCTCCCAGTTGCTGCAGATGGCGTAAATTACAACATATAAAATAATATATACACCATGGGACCATTCTACGATGCATAGGAGAAGTATCGCTGGCAGAGCGATCACACAGGCCGGGGCAGCGGGCAACCACACCGTTAGCTACAGCACGGATCGATCGTACCGTCACCACCGTGACGACGCATAGTGATGTATATAAGATTTAATCTAATTACACGCAGGGTTTCAGGACGCGCTGTCGTTGGCTGTCCGGTTAAAATATTTAAATTTTAAAAAAAGGCGTTGCCCTATCCGCCGTTCCGTAGCCGCGGGTCAAGCACAATGAAGCGAGGTGAAAGATAAGTATTAGCAATAATAAATGAATGGGTACCATTCTGGAGTCTGTGCCCACGGCCTCAATTGGTTATTTAGAGTTTTGCATAGTCTTGCTCGGGCAATGGAGCAACGACCAACTGGAAGGGACGTTTGGGTATGTGTGGGATGAAACTAGGGTTGGGAAGAGAATCCTCTACAAACCTGCTTCACCTTGGATGCTCTGGCAAACAACGCGTCTTGCCCTGACGCCTCCACAACTGTCAATAGATGGAGATAGGGCTCTCTAATAGATGCAAAGCAGGCGAGCAAGGATGCAGCCTTTTTTTGAGCAACCGACTTCTGGAATATAGGACTCTTGGGCAAAGCGTCAAGCTGGATTTTATTCAACTGGCCGTGCCTTATAACTCTGTCCTCCCGTTTCCAACGAATAGGACTCTCGACATTCTTATGAGTGATATTTGTTGCCCAGATTGTTGCCGACAGTCCTCGACAAACACCCGCGACGAGGGTATCACGGGTATTGACGGGGGTATGCGCTGATTGACTCAGATAGTCGTTCTGATCGTTTTCCAAATGTAATGTGAGTTTCAATGCCTGAGAACAGCGCCCCTTTACCATGCGAAGTACACAAAGAAGTCGGGCGCAAAGACGCCACATAATCGGACCGGAACACGTTTGGGGATCCCCTTACCCAGACACGCATGCATTGCCCCCTTGCTCTGCGATTCCTGACAAGCCCGGACGTAAGTTCCAGCTTCTTCCACACACGACCCTGTGACAGGACCGATAAATTGCGCGCCTACAGTCATCGTCCTTCTGGGTGGTCTTTCAGTATAGGATTGGAGACGTGTTGACTCGGGCCGTGGACTAAGCAAGTCGTGGGAGTCGATTCTTTTTTCTTGGACAAGGCCGTACAAACCGGACAAGAGAAAGTGGAGAATGGCGTGGAATTCGCCTGGCTGGTGAGGAAGGCACTTCAATTAAATTTCGTCGAGATGGGGCGAACATCGTGGCACAACTTACGGGTAATTCCGTAGTCCACACACTCTATCCTTTCAGGTCGTCCCTTGATCGTCACATTTGAAGGCCGCCGACTTGGCTTGTAGGAGTTGCCATTGACAACCGGTTATCAGGGTGCTCATATATACAAGCCATCGCCGTAGGTAAGTGACGAGTTGCGGCAAGAACGCGCAGGGGGTCCAACGCTTGTCCAATCCTGCTGTTACATGGTCTAAATGAGGCTGAAATAAAGGGAAGTTGAGAAGGCGCCTTCAAGGCATGAGAAATTTTGAAACAGCGTCCGGAAGGAAGAGTCTGGACGTGACCTTCCTTCCATGTCGCAGTGTGCGCTAGACTCTGGCCACCCTGCTATGAGCGAATACCTAAACTTCAGATAATTGCAAGTGCCATGTATCCGACTACATGTTCCGAGAACGAGTGGTCCAATTATTCACAATAAATAAGAACCCTTATTGATCATGTATGCGCGCTGATCACATTTTTGCGTTCACATATTTATATAAACTAATTTGTCATTTTTTTCTCTGAATTTAGGCACCGTAATGTAGTGGGCAGGTGTCGAGGATTGCCGGGGAGAAGGATGGTTGGCGGGACATGACGGCGACGACGGATGACAACACGGGCGCCGCGTGTCTGCTCGAGTGGGCCGCAGGGGAGAGAACGACGGAGGGTCCAGAGCTCACCGCGAGCTGCACTGATAGAGGCTGGATATTCAGGAACGTGTTGGTTGGCAGAACTGAAGGCAGGACATCTCACCCATCATCAACCGCGCGTCCTGTCAACCTGTCAACCTGTCAAAAATCTCAACGTCAAGTGGGCTCTTCGCTATCCTTCTCCCAGCCTAACGCCTCCTTACCTCATCCATCGTGCGGACACATTGTACATTGAGCTTATTTTGTACTCATTACCCCCGACCCTCAGTTGACAAGTTGACATTCATGTGTGAACCACTCACTTTGGTTGCCGTGCGGGTATTCACCAAAGGATAACGCAAATAGCCTTCTTTTACGAGTAATAAACCCTCTTGTCCCTTCACTGATGAGTACCCCTCACAGGGTCACAAGGGCCACAGGGTGGTGTTTGTTTGTACATTACCACTGGCATGTTTGAAATGAACGTACAATCCCTTCAAACAACCTACAAGCAAACCAGAGGCACTGTGTGCGGAACATCTGGAGACGTAAGCGAACTACTACAAGTGACGTCTAAGTTCACTATAAATACAAAAAGTCAAAGACTGGTTGATCTCGCGATCTGGCTCCCAAGAGTGTGATACGATCGCCACTGCACGGTCATCTCGAAACACCCATAGTGAACCAAAAGCGGATGGAGCGCGAAGTCTGGACTGGACGATTGTCCGAGTGGTTGTTAGTTCATCCCCATAATCTTGAAGAACGATAGAGGCATACCGTCAACGCGAGGGCAGCGGGTCGCAGTGCTTATTCCAAACGTGATTGAGAACGTCCTTCTCATTCTTCCATGTCCGACTCCCAATCCTCTTGCAGAGGCGACAATACCACCGACCGTGTACTAGTTCCGAGAACTCCTGGTACCCATGGTGACCCCGACCGACCTTGAGGCTGTCTCTCATGATGACCCCGCCCGGCGGAAACACAACTGCTAGCCGTTGGATGGCGTCCGCGTCCCCACCCGCTGCGGTGCATGCGGCCTGGATTTGGTGAACAGTGAGCGTCGATACTTCATTTCGGTAATGCTTCTTGCTTCGAGTGGTAAAAGAGGTCGAAACAGTGCTCGCGATGGCCCGTGATGGTGCCTGATGGGAATCCATGATATGCGGTGAAGAAGACGACGGGATGGGCTCGGTACCGAGAGAGATGTACCAAAAGTCGAATATATCGATCCAGTCGGACGGATTTGTGTCCCGGGGATAGATGAATAGACAGTGGTATGTAGGCCACCACTGGTTGAGCCATAATTGGAATGTCTTGGCAAGGACTGAAGCATTGAGGACCGGGTGGCCGCTACCTTGGTTGCTCGCCCACGCACAGCGTGTGCGGAGCCACCGAAGAAACCAAAGGCCGTACATGGTGAAATTTGGCGAAGTGGTCGAATTTCTCCCGAGGATAATTTCGAATTGCGCGGGGGTAGACCTCGCCACTAAAGGGGAGCAATCAGCCACGAGCGAGAGTAGAATAGCACTCGCGAGAGAGACGGATTAACGGTGACAGACGCACCATGGTAGTCAGGGGAGTTGAAGAAGACAGCGCTATCACCGTTCGAGTTGAGAGAAGGGGCGGAGTACGACGTGTTCGCCGCGACATCTGGAGTTGAGATATTGGGTACAGGATGGTTAGCACAAATCACCGTCGATAGTTCGGAAGGCGCGTCCATACGATCACCGCTCAGGGTTTGCGACATGATCGATGATGTCGGGAGGGAATGGAGGAAGATTTTACGCCTCTATCCGACTTGAAAAGCGATTCCAGAATATAATATTCCTACCGGCTGCGAAAGTCCTGCGCGCGCTCCCATAAAGAGGGGTTCGGGGAACCCTTTCACCCTAATGCACGAATGTGGGAACGACCAATGAACAGGTCCCTGTCTTGCATCATAGTATTTCTTTTACTTAAATATAGCGCCGTGCGCGCGATCGCCGAGGGGTGTTCAAATAGAACGCGGTACCGACAGGCACCCCAAATGAACCAACGAGGATAGCCACCGTTTAAGAGTGGCGACCAGCATAGCCGAGTCTTCGTGCCTGGAGGAAGTTAACCGTTGAAACCTGAGGCAAGCCCACATCGCTTAGAAATCGTGCAGAAACTCCGCAGAGTTGAACATGGGAGCCGTTGTGACATGTGATAACCGTAAGAAGTCAGCACCCGCTATATTATATGTTGTTGAATTGTCGTCGGTCAACTTTAATAAATCCGCTCGTCCTGCTTGAGCCACAAACCGCCGGTGGGGCCGATGGAACCCGATCCGTGAATATAATGAAGGTTTAAACCACTGGACTCCAACACGTGGGCCAGACTAAATGTGGAAGATTTCCTTTGTGAATGCCCGCGTCGTCACAATCGACGTTGCGCAACCGCCTTGGGCTGCGCACGTTCATTCCACCCGTTCCACCTGTACACAGCACACCAAGGGACCACAAATGTATGTGGTCGCGGTTATGCATGACACGTTGAGCCATCCTGTTGGTAGAAAGTACTTGAGCCAATTTACGGCGTTGGCCAAAGAAAAAGACAAAGAAAGTTTCTTTGTTGGAATTGGTGGGGAAAAGGTGGTACGTAGCCAATCAATCTCCCGGTTTTATGCCATCAATGTCAGTTGTAAAAATCATGGGTCATTCTACGTATATCTAACAGTGGAGACGGTCTTTTCGCAGGCTATTCCCGGTTTATTTCCCCCCGGAATAGTTACCTCCAGCCGTCGTGTGGCCCGTCCCAGCCTTGGCGGGCATATGTCAGATAATCCTGATGCTGCCACCACCCGGCCCATCTGATTCTGGCGCTTAAAAAGCGGAATGAAATACTTACAGGTCAGTTGAATCACCGCACATACCAGAATGTGGTCTGTGCGCGTATCGGCACCTCCGTAACAATATACCAAACACTCCTGACGCTTCACTGCTAACCTATTGCACTCAAAATTCAGAGTAGAATATTTGCAGGTCGGCTTAATCGTGCGCATGCATAACGATGTTCATGCGCTCACGGCCCAGGGTTCGCGCCCAAATCAGTGACTCCGGGACGAAATAACAGGAAGTTTAATGACCTCCAGGTGACTGTATTAGCGATACCGTAGCATAGTTGGTCAGGTGCAAAGGTCTTGCGCGTATTATCATGAAAGAATAAGCCACTGTATTAATAGCCAGATATACGGTCATGAATGTACAAAAGCGATTCTTTTAGGTAATCGAATGTCACGACTCGCACGTCGTCCACATCCTATTCCCGGCAAATTACCACATTGACACCCGTTGTCATATGCCAAGCAACCATGGTTGCACTACATGACAGCTCGCCCCAGAACCAGGCACACCAATTCCACGGCTATCATCGCCTTGGCGCTTCCTCATCGTTAATAACGACGAGCACGCTCACCGGCTGCGCGCAGTTGCGGGAACGCGTATAAAATTTGCAACAACTGTGTATAATTATAAAGCATAAGATAGACGTGTTCCTTCGACCTTATTTCTATGTCCATGGATAAAGTCCGAGGTACGTTCACTGAAGCTAAGCGCGCTCGTGATCGATTCCACGACATATTATCGATATCGTCGCGATCGCGCGAAAGCGTTGGGCGATACGCCAATGTAGTGTCTCCCTTGGCACACCAAGCCGAACGAGAAGCTGCTGGCGACGTATGAAAGGTGCCGGATTACCAGTGCCGCGTTCGTAGGTATGTATTAGGCTCGGACGAGCGCCAGGATTTGCAACCTTCTCCAGTGAGCTTATGGCGTCTCCGATCAGGAATGTATCCTGCATCGTTGTCACGCCTTGTAGAAGGTTAGAACGCGTTACTGGACCTTGAAACGCGAGTGTCCACAGTCAAAAGAATACGTACACTTGAAGCTAATGACGCCACATGACGGTTGGGCCTTAAATTGACAGGCCCGGTTGACAGGCCCGGTTACAGTCGACGGATCATATGCATCTGAAGCTGGGTGACAAAGCGGGCACTCGTTCTTTTGTCGTAAAAAAGGGCCACGAGTAAAAATTCGAAATCAAATCAAATACAAAGTATGGGAACGGTTCTCCTTCTCCACAAATATGTATCTAATTGGATTTCATGGCAATGGTTTTCTCGTTTGTCCGAAACGGAAACGCGAACGCGTTATATCCATTGGGACGATTGTATGACGGGTAGGCAGTGGTATGTATGAGATATAGACAGTATGAGCGCATGTTGAAATGATTAAATTCTGTTGTGATTGCGAAATAACAGATTTCTACTAAGTAGAGATGGCGATTGGTGGTCCTGGGTCAGCGCGACGTGTACACAGCGTGTAAACAAGCGTATCTTGATTCCTCGAGGGGCAAACGTATCATGTGACGCATTTAAAGGTTGCAATCCTACATTAATCGGGACCATTGGAAGGACGAGCGTTTGATTAGATAGATTAATAAATATAATAAACTCGTCTACCCGTATTACAAGATTAATGACGTGGGTCGCGTGGAGATGCACAGTGTTAGCCCAAACTTGTTATAAACGCGAGACGTGCATAATGACCCATTGGTTAAGAATATACCTTCCTTTATGTCGTGGGTGACCCATGGGACGACAGGTGAGGCGGGCTCGAGCGCAAAAGACGTCAAGTTCGTGGATACCAGTTTGGCGCGCGCAGTTTGCTCAAGACGCGTCAGCGAGAAAATCCTAAGTGCATGTGGGACATAATATATGGGCTCACAGGTGGCAATCAATGCAGTAACTGAGCAGGCGACGAGGGGGGGTTCATCTGTTCGTTCTTGGAGAGGGTCAGATTGGAGAATAGAATGTACAAATAGAAATTATCCTGTTGTTGTTCACACGTGACCGGTTAACCCGCCAACTGGGCAACCGGACCTGTCAAAGCCCAGGATGGAAGATGAGGGAACAAAATATCTGGAACTTGCCCAATATTGAAGAAAATTCATGCAGCTGCTGCAGAGAAGTCCGAGGAGGAGCGCCTTCTATGCACGGGGTCTCAGCAGGCGGACAGGGAGAAAGAGACTAAAAACAAAAAAATTGGTTACTGGAAACCCCCTCCTGGTGCTCATTCAAAATGGGCTTTTGCGTTCACTTACATATGCCAACTCCATTCAGTAAATACACTCCTCTTTGACTTGATCCCCAGACGGCGCGATTTCGAAGACTATTCGGAACCATCACGCAGAAAGTCGTGGGCGTCAGGATGCGAGATATGATCTTGCTCTAACGAGCGGAAGTGACTCTATGCCGGTGGTGCCCTAAAGGCGGCTCAAATATACAGACAAAACCTCTACAATTCGCATGTCCCACCTCAGCGCCATCAAGTGAAGTCTGATAATATCTTTACAAGCGCTTTCCATTTATCAACTTGGGTGACCAAGAAGGTTGAACACGACTTGCTCTACCTCACCTCCTTCGACCTCGCGGGAGAAGCTCCTGTAACCACTGAAGCACGAGCGCACAATAGCAAAGAAGAGATAACGATATCATGAAGTGATATGGCGAGCGGTAGCGGAAAACCGGAAGCCTTTCGGAACCACTTCGTGCTATTATTGGCGGAAAATAATCAACAATGGGAAATGCATGGCACGGGTCACAACACACCTCATACAGCTTCTGGATGTCAGGACCATCCATAATGACAAAATCGCCCTGTAGCACACATAAGCCATCATCCCAATAAAGGTTGATGAGACCGGTCACAAACATGATAGAGCTCTAGCTGGAGTACAACTGCCCCGTTTCCGCTTGCCTTCTTACATGCATGGCTCTTGAGTGGCCTGAACCTCATACCTGCTGGCGAGCCGAGACTGAGGCTTGCAATCGTTCCCTGAACGCCAGTCTCGCTATCAGAATGAAAACCCATCTTCTGTTCCTCCTAAATAAATATCAATTAGAGCTATCCAAATCCTGGAATGGGATCCCACCTTGTAAGCGCAGCTGAGCACTTCATTGAATGGTATATCCTTGGAAAGAAATACCTTACAAATAAATCTCAATCTAATACTGTGAGAACTTGATACCATCGTTTCAATTCGCTGACTGAACTTACACGTCGCGAGCGGTTGTAACGACTTGCGGAGAATCCTTAAATGAAGTAGTTGAACCCTCCATATTGACCGAGAACTGAGAATATCCCTTTCAGTGAGTGAATGACAGTCGAGTTTTTTGGGCGGAATCGCACCTTATAATGAGCCCCAGCGCTGTAAACGCTCGTTAAGCACCCGTGGAATCTGTGAGCATTCAATAAACACTTACTTGTGAGCATAGTGTCGTGGTAGCATGACGCCAACTGTGAATCAAGATGAATATGTGACAGTCGTCCTTTGGGTGGGTGAAGCCCGTACCGTGGAAAGCCCTTTGGAAAGGAAACCGTCTAAACATACCACCAGCGTTCGCAGAACCCTGATACTGCTCGAACATTGAATCGGGATCGTACTTGAACGACGTCGAGACAGGCTCTGCTGACTTCTTTGCTGAATCGTCGGGGTCGGCGTAGATGTGGTACACTTTGCCACTAATGAAGAATTAAATACGTGACACACAAAATTTAAATTAGCGGAGGAAAACGAGAAGTGCGCGAATGGGACGTACGCAGATCCAAGTGGGTAAACGTCCGCGCGCATCCACTGCCCAAAAATATGACAAGCGAGGGGGCTTTGTCGAGTACCGCTAGACCAGGAGTCCTGCCGGCACAATGAGGAGGTGAAATCTTTGGCCGGATAGATCTGAGCGAGGCGGGCATCCGGATTGAGAGGTTTCTTTTGGGAGGTCATAAGGACTGAGACCGAATCTAAAGAACAAGCAAGCCCACATACTTTGCATTGGGAGCACTCCCAGAATTCCCACTTGGTCCTAAGGAGACGCTTCGGTTAGAAACAGACAATTTGTGTCACGTTACCTGATTTACCTGCAGGTCAGTTTTCCGCATTCAGGGCAGCACAGCCCTTTCCAAAACGCGGAACTATATGCCTCCAGGTCCTTCAAATGCGAAGTAGAGGGTGTAACTGAGAGATATTCGGGTACCAACCCGAGGCCACAATTGGTGGGGGAGGCTTTGGCGCCAAAGAAACTCGCCGCGTAGCTAA
>WNFL01353961.1_pt1 | contig 10286 bp, 10 predicted proteins | sample 5400361 | NCBI WGS metagenome assembly WNFL01 (sample SAMN13153351, study PRJNA577476) | soil metagenome | isolation source: 40 cm soil on Douglas fir-dominated hillslope | place: USA:California | collected 2013-09-17
TCCCCGGCAGCGGATCGGATGGCTTCTTGGGCGGCGCCGGCATGATCTGCGCGCACTTCGATTCGACCGCGAAGGGCACGCCGGGCTGGCGTCCCGCGCTCGACCCCGCGCCGGGCGCTGACGACAACGCGACCGGGACCGCCGCGCTGCTCGAGTACGCGCGGATCCTGGCGGCCGACCGCGCGTCACTGCGCATGCCGATCGTCCTCGCGTTCTTCGACGGCGAGGAGTATTTCTTCAAGGGCAGCCTCGCCTATCTGCAGTCGCTCCCGCCACCGATTCCCTACCGTTGGGTGATCAACATCGACATGGTCGGATTCAATCCGCTCGCGGACCGGCTCGACCTCGTCTACTACACGGCCAAGTCCGCGTCGCTGCGCGACCGAGTGAAGGACGCGAACCAGCGGTACGCGATCGGCATCACGCCGCTCATCGAGCAGCTCGCGACCACCGACGCGTTCATCCTCGACGCCGCACCCTTCGGTCTCATCGCTGGCATCCCATCGGTCGCGCTGGTGCAGCGCTACGGTGAGATCGACTCGACCTTTCCCGGCAACTTCACGTTCCACACGGTGAGCGACACGCCCGACAAGATCACGAACAAGCGCCTCTGGCTCAAGGCCGCGAAGCTGACGCTCGCGACCGCACTCGATCTCGCGCGGGGCGGGGCGCAGCTCTGACCCGACGGATCAGCGTCCGCGCTCAGCTCCTCATCTTCGGGGGACTCGTCGCGATCTTCGTGATCGCATTTCTCTATCTGCGGCCGGCGCAAGGCGCGCTGAGTGACGCGGAGTATGTCGCGATCGCGAGGGCCACTCCGCAGGGTCAGCTCTACTTCAAGAAATATGACGCGCCATGCCAGGTGATACGCGTGTTCACCGTCCAGGTGAACTGCGATTACGTGCCCGCGGGCGCGACCGCGACGGAGAAGTTCCGTGCGAACATCGATCCGCGCACGAACGCGGTCATCGACGTCGAGGTCGACTTCACGCCCTGAGGCTCTCGGCCGAGAAGATCCGTCCAAGGAAGCGGCTGGGGACGCTCGCGAGCTCGCGCGTGTTTCTGAAGCCATTCGCGTCGGCGAGGGCGCGCCACGTCTCGAACGACATCGGGTGGGGGACCCAGGTGTTCCCCCGATCGGTGTCGTACTCCACCAGCAGCAGGCGGCCGACCGGCTTCAGCATGCCGTGCACGAGCGCGAGCACCGGCGCCTTGTCGCGGACGAAGTGGAGCGAGTTCGCCATCACGGCACCGTCAAGGGACACGAGATCGGTCGGCTTCGTGAAGTCGGCGACGAGCGTCCGGACCGTCGCGGCGCCCGGTCGCAGCGCGCGCTCCAGATCGCGCAGCGCGCCGCGGTCACGGTCGACGGCGATCACCTCACCCTGGGGTCCGACGAGCTCGGCGAGCGCGAGCGTGAAGGCGCCGGTCCCCGCGCCGAGGTCGGCCCACCTCCCGCCGCGCGTGACCCCGTCCCGCAGCAGGCGAACGTGGTCCGCGTGATCCACTAGGGCTTGCGCCCGAGGTCCGCCTCGGCCCAGCCGTCGGTCGAGAGCACCAGCGTCACGGGGCCGTCGGCCTCGAGCACGATGCGCATGTCGGCCCCGAATCTTCCCTGCGCGACGGTGGCTTCGGCACCGCGGAGGACGCCACAGAAGGCATCGAACAGCCGCCGGCCGAGCTCGGGGGAAGCGGCAGTGGTGAAGTCCGGCCGCCGTCCGTGACGCACGTCGCCGTAAAGGGTGAACTGGGGGACGACGAGGACGCTTCCGGCGCTGTCCTTGAGCGTGCGGTCGAGGCGCCCACGCCCGTCATCGAAGATCCGCAGCGCAACGATCTTCGCCGCCACGCGCTCGCCGTCCTCGGGCCGATCGTCCGCCGCGACGCCCAGCAGCACCGCAAGACCGGGTCCAATGGTCGCGATCGTCTCGTCGGCGACGTGCACGGAGGCGGAGCGAACACGCTGAACGACCGCGCGCACCGCCGTCTGTCCTGTCTAGTCCAGCATCCAGGGGTTGTCGAGCGGTAGTCGCGTGATGTACGTGACCTTGCCAAAGCGGTATCCGTGCTGGAACAGGAAAGGCTTGCCGTCGATGTCGATGCGCTGGCGGCGGTCCGTGGATGTAACGGGCACGTTGTCAGTATGCCGAGGACGCTACTGCGGCGTGCGCGCAGCGCACGCGACCCAACCTATTCGGTGGACTCCCAGGGCGATGGAGGCGGCGACTGATCACCCGGAAGACCCGGGTCGTACGGCACGACGTCAACGCCAGACTCGCCAGGGAGGCCAGGGTCGTATGGAACGACGTCAATGCCGGATCCGCCTTCGTCAGCGGCCGCCACGTTCGCTGTGAGCGCGAGCGTCATGAGCGCCAGCACTAGCGCGCGCATCACTCGCTTACGAAGTGGTGTCACCTGCGTCTCCCCTCGCTCCCTCCCCCGTTCGGCGGATTGTGCCCGCTGAGAGGGGTTGGCTATCGTCTGGCGAGTCTACGAACGCTGAACATACAGGCGCAATGCGAAACAGGACGCTTGTCTGTCAGTTCGGTGACATTGGAGCGATGTGACGACCACCGACATGCTGGCGAAACCGAACGGAACGAACGGACTTGGTGCCCGCGTACGCGAAGCGCGACGCGAAAGGGGCATGAGCCAGGCTCAGTTGGCCGGTGAGGAGCTCACCAAGGGGTTCATCAGCCAGGTCGAGTCCGGTCTGGTTCGCCCATCCGTTCGTTCGCTCCAGATCCTCGCGGCACGGCTCGGTAAGAGCCTCGACTACTTCCTCGGCGACGAGCCGCTCGCCACCTCGAAACGCCTTGTTTTCCATCGTTTGGCCGCCGAGGCCGCTGCGGAGCGCCGCGACTGGGGAGTCGTGCGTGACGAAGTGACGCAGGCCCTCGTGGACAAGCCCGAGAAGCGCGAGCGGGCGACGCTGCTGCGCTTCCTGGCACAGGCTGAGATGAACACCGGTAATCGCGAAGTCGCCTTCGACCGCATCGGCGAGGCGCTGTCGCTCATCGACGCGACGGCAGATGCCGCCGAGGTCGCGCACCTCCTGCACCTCCGTGGCATCGCGTACGGACAGATCGGTCAGTACGTCGCGGCGGCCGAGGCGCTCGAGTCGGCACGCGACGCCATGGAGCGACACGAGGTCAGCGATCCACGTCTTCGCGCGCGCATCCTCGTCGCGCTCGGCACCGCGTATCGCCGTCTCAACCGGACCGCGAAGGCGATGCAGACGTACGGCTCGGCGCTCGATCTTGCGAGCGGCATCGACGAGCTGCGCCTCGCGGCGCAGGGCTACATGGGCGTCGCGGTCTCGCTGTACGACGCCGGCGAGCTCGATGGCGCGATCGCGAACTACCGCCGCGCGCTCGATCTCTTCACGCGCGTTGAAGACACAACGTTCCAGCTCCAGGTGCTGCACTCGCTCTCTTCGATCCATTTCGAGATGGGTAAGACGGATGAGGCACGCGAGCTTGCCGAGCGTGGCGCCGCCACGGCTCGCATGGTGCACGACGAGGGAATGGTCGTCGTCGCGGAGCTCGTGCTCGCGCGCATCGCACTCGTGAACGGCGACGCGGAGCAGGCGCTGAACATCGCGCGTCACGCCGAGAAGGTCCTCACCGATCAGCCCGTGCAGCGCGCCGACGCGCTACGCGTCATCGGCGCCGCGAACGACGTACTGAAGGCGTTCACCGCGAGCGACCGCGCGTACCGCAAGGCCGTCGAGCTCCTCGTGGAGGTGGGCGACCATCCGAACCTCTCGACGTTCGCCGCCGAGTACGCGATGAAGCTGCGAGCTCGCGGCGAGACCGATCAGGCCTTCCGTTATCTCGAGCTCGCGCGCACGCCCGTCTCCATCAACCGCACCTAGCCGCGCCTCGCGCGATGTCCCCGCGCTCTCGCTAAGATTTCGTCGTGCCCCGCGATGCCGTCACGCATGACAACGAAGGCGTCGCCGCGGTCCTCGATGAGATCGGCGATCTTCTCGAGCTGAAGGGCGAGAACGTCTTCCGCGCCGTCACCTACCGGGCGGTGGCACGCGCGATCCGTGACCTCCGCGAGCCGATCGCCACGCTCGTGGAGCAGGATCGCCTGGCCGAGATCCCCAAGGTCGGTCCGTCCGTGCGCGACGCGATCGTCCAGCTCGTGAACACCGGGACGTCCCAACGTCACCAGGAGCTCAAGGCGGCGGTGCCGGCCGGCCTCATCACGCTGCTGAGCGTGCCGGGCGTCGGGCCGGCGACCGCGCGGATCATCTACGACAACCTCAAGATCACGACCGTCGATGAGCTCGAGGAGGCGGCGAAGGCCCATCGCCTTCGCGAGCTGCCGAAGATCCAGGCGAAGACCGAGGAGAACATCCTCAAGTCGATCACCTCGCTGAAGCAGCGCAGCGGCCGCACGCTCTTGCACCACGCTCGCGAGGCCGCGATCTCGATGGTCGACTGGCTGCGCCAGGAGACGGGGATCGAGGCGATCTCGATCGCGGGGAGTCTGCGGCGCTACCGCGAGACGATCGGCGACATCGATCTCCTCGTCGCATCGACCGCATCAGCGCCGGTGATGGCTGCGCTCGTGCGAGCACCCGATGTCGAGCGCGTGCTGGCGCAGGGCGAGACGAAGACGTCGGTCATCGTCACGCGCGGCCTCCAGATCGACCTGCGCGTCGTGCCGCCGGACTCGTGGGGCGCCGCGATGGTCTATTTCACGGGGTCGAAGGAGCACAACGTCCGGCTCCGCGGATACGCGCTCAAGAAGAAGCTCCTGCTCAACGAATACGGCCTGTACCGCGTGGGTGCTGAGGCGCGCGGCCAAGAGATCGCGTCACGCACGGAGGAGGACATCTACGCCGCGCTCGGTATGGACTGGATCGCGCCCGAGCTGCGCGAGGATCACGGCGAGATCGATGCCGCGATCGCGCACGCCCTTCCAGCGCTCGTCACCGTCGCCGACATGCGGGGCGATCTTCACACCCACACGAACTGGACCGACGGCCGCGACACGCTCGCGGACATGGCACGCCGTGCGCGCGACAAGGGCTACTCGTACTACGCCGTCACCGACCACTCGCCCGGTCTGGGGCTGGTGAATGGGCTCGGTCCCGACCGCATCACCGCTCGGATAGAGGAGGCGCGTCGGCTCAGCGAGGAGCTCGCGCCGTTCCGGATCCTGGTGGGCACCGAAGTCGATATCCGAGCGAACGGGACACTCGACTATCCCGACGAGATGCTGGCGCGCTTCGACATCGTGAGCGCGTCGGTGCATTCCGCGTTCGGCCAAACGAAAGAGGTCATGACCGAGCGGGTGCTCACCGCGATGCGGCATCCGCTCGTGACGCAGATCTCACATCCCACCGGGCGGCTGCTCGAGCGGCGCGATCCACACGCGCTCGATCTGCAGGCGCTCATCGAAGCAGCCGTCGAGACCGGGACCTGGATCGAGATCAACGGCGGACCCGAGCGGCTCGACCTGCCGGACATCTGGGTACGGAAGGCGCTGGACAAGGGAGTGACCCTGGTCGCCAATTCCGACGCGCACCGGACCGAGGAGATCGACTGGATGGAATACGCGGTCGCGACCGCGCGTCGTGGCTGGGCGACGCGCCCGGCGATCGCGAACACCGCTGCGCTCGATGACATGCTCGCGAGGCGCAAGCGCCGCGGATGACGCGAGCGCGTTTCGTCGTGCGCGGTCGGGTGCAGGGCGTGAACTTCCGCGCCGCCGCCGCGCGCGAGGCGACAGCTCGCGGACTCACCGGTTGTGTCTGGAACACTGACGATGACGCGGTCGAGCTCGTGGCCGAAGGCGACGCCGACGCACTGGCCGCGCTGCAGCGGTGGCTCGCGCAGGGACCGCGGTTGGCCCGGGTCGAACGCGTCGATCGGACCGATCTCGGCGGTGAGCGGCGCTATCAGGACTTCAGCATCGCGTACGCAGCGCCGGAGTGAGCTAGCGGCGCCGCCTCTTCTTGCGCTTTTCCGGCTGCGGGAAGTAACGCTGTCGGCGGCGCTCCCGTTCCCACTCCGCCTCCTGTGGCGGTAGCACGTAGAGATACATGAACCCGAGCGCCGCGATGTTCGCGGCGAGCGTGACGCCGATGACCCAGAACGGCAGCTTCGCGATGATCCAGACCATCAGGACGATGAGGAACACGACGTTCGTCCAGAACGCCCACGATTTGAGCGTGTTCTCAGCAGGCGGCACGGGTCCGCGGCGCCGCCAGTTGTACCAAACGACGTTCGCAACGAGCGATATCGCCACGGCGTAAACGGCGGGCCAATAGAACCGCGACTCGGTGTTGAACGGCTGGAAAAAACGGTCAACGAAGTGACCGAGGTCGAACGGCACGGTCCGGCTATGCTAGCGACCGCCAGCGGGATTGACAGGGAGACACCGTGCGAGCACTCCTCTCAGCTTCTGATACGACCGGTCTCGTCGCGTTCGCGCGCGGTCTGCGCGAGCTCGGGTGGGATCTCATCGCGACCGACGGCACTCGCGCCGCGCTCGCGATGGAAGGCGTTGACTCGAAGGCCGTCGAAGAGCAGACGGGTTCGCCCGTGCTGCTCGGCGGTCGCGTCAAGACACTGCATCCGCGCATCCACGCCGCCCTCCTGGCGCGACGAGACGACGAGTCGCATCGGGCGGAGCTCGCGCGAGAGGGCATCCAGCCGATCGACCTCGTTGCGGTGAACCTCTACCCGTACGCGAGAGCCGCCGCTGCCGGCAAGCGCGGGCTCGACCTGCAGGAGCAGATCGACATCGGCGGCGCGACGCTGCTGCGCGCAGCGGCGAAGAACTACCAGGATGTCGTCGTCATCGCGCGCCCGGACCGCTACAGCGCCGTGCTCGATGAGCTGAAGGGCCGCGGCAGCGTCTCGCTCGAGACGCGCCGGCTGCTCGCCGCTGAGGCGTTCTCCCACACCGCTGCCTACGACGCGACGATCGCGTCACGCTTCGTCGGCGAAGCCGGCATCCAGTTCCCCGACGAGATGACGCTGTCCCTTCGCAAGGTCCGTGATCTCCGCTACGGCGAGAACCCACATCAGCAAGCTGCCTTCTACGCGATCCGCGGCGAGGAGAGCGGCGCGATGGTCTCGATGGAGCAGATCCACGGGCGCGCGGCGAGCTTCAACAACGTCCTCGACATCAACGCGGCGTGGCGCATCGTCTCCGACTTCGCGCAGCCGACCGTCGCCATCGTGAAGCATCAGAACCCTTCGGGCATCGCGTCGGAGAGCGACATCACCAAGGCCTATCGCCGCGCTTTCATGGCCGACTCGGTCTCGGCGTTCGGCGGCATCGTCGGCGCGAACCGCCAGGTGACGCGTGAGCTCGCGGAGGCGATGCAGGACACGTTCTACGAGGCGATCATCGCGCCGGGATACGACGACGATGCGCTACCGCTCCTCCGCCAGCGCAGGAACCTCGAGATCCTCGGGGTACCGAACGCGCTCGTTGATGGTCGTCGCGTCCGCCGCTCGGACGACCATGCGTTCGATCTGAAGAAGGTCGCCGGCGGCATCCTGGTGCAGACCCCCGACGAGTCCGTCACCGAGGAAGGCAATTTCAAGGTCGTCACCGAGCGCACGCCGACGCTCGAGGAGCTCACCGACTTGCTCTTCGCGTGGCGCTGCGTGCGGCACGTCACCTCGAACGCCATCGTTCTCGTAAAGGGCCTCGCGAGCGTCGGCGTCGGTCCCGGCCAGCTCTCGCGCGTGGTCGCGGTCGAAGTCGCCGTCCGCAAAGCGGGTGAGAACGCGCGTCTCGCGGTCATGGCATCCGATGCGTACTTCCCGTTCCCTGACGGCATCGAGGTCGCCGCGCGAGCCGGCGTCACAGCGATCATCCAGCCCGGTGGCTCGCTGCGCGACGCGATGATGATCGAGACCGCCAACCGGCACCGGATGGCGATGCTGTTCACGGGCAGGCGACACTTCAAGCACTAGCCAGCCCGCGACACCAGTTTTTTCTCGGTCGTAACCTCTCGACATGACCGATCCGAATGGCGAGTCGACCCGGGAGTTCGCGTCCTCCTTCAAGCGCTTCATCGACGCGATGAACGCGGAGGCCGCGAAGGAGACGAGCCCGCTGCTCGAGCGGCTCCGCGCGCACCTTGGCGGTGAGCCGGGTCGCATCCCCATCGTCAGTGAGGACTTCGACAACTACGAGCACCCCAATATCCAGGTCGCGCTCGACAAGGTCCTGTATACGAACGGCCGCACCGCGGACCTAGTGGGTTTCTCAGCGCCGAACAAGCGCTGGCAGCAGTTCGCGTTCTCCGATCTTCTTGCGGCGAACAATCCGTACGGACGGATCTCTGAAGGACCGGTCGACTACGTCAACTTCCGTCTCGAGGGAGATCGGACGCTCGCCTGTGTCCAGTACGGCCTGTACTTCGTCACGTCCGGCAACGATCGGCTGACGGTCTTCGTCGTCGGTCCGCCCACACTCGAGATGGGACCGCGGACCCGGCTGCGCGTCGAGGTCGCGTGCTCGCGCCGCGAGGCGGCGCTCGACCTGCTGCGCGACCTCACCGCCGCGACGAAGGAGCTGAACGTCTATCGCGGCAAGGCGATCTCGCTCGCGCCCGGGCAGTACGGGGTGCAGTCCCTGGTGAAGTTCCACAAGCTCCCGCAGATCGCGCGCAACGAGATCGTCCTTCCCGATGGCGTGCTCGAGCGGATCGAGCAGCACGCCGTGCGCTTCTCCGACCACGCCGCCGCGCTCGTCGCTGCCAGGCGGTCGCTCAAGCGCGGCATCCTCCTGTACGGACCGCCCGGGACCGGCAAGACGCTCACGGTCATGTACCTCGCCACGCAGATGACCGGACGCACGCTGATCATCGTCACCGGTCTCGGCATGGGTGGCCTCGGCACGATCGGCCAGTTCGCGCGTGTGCTCGCGCCCGCGACCGTGGTCGTGGAAGATGTGGATCTCATCGCGCAGGAGCGCGGCATGCCGGGACAGCAGACCAGCCCACTGCTGTTCGAGCTGCTCAATCAGCTCGATGGTCTCGCGGACGACTCGGACGTCCTCTTCATCCTGACCACGAACAGACCCGACATCCTCGAGCCGGCCCTCGCAGCGCGCCCCGGCCGCGTCGACCTTGTCGTCGAGCTTCCGATCCCCGATGCACGCGGCCGTGCCCGCCTGCTCGAGCTGTACGCGCGCGGGCTGACGCTCGACGGCGTCGACTTCGCCCGCTACGTCGAGAAGACCGACGGCGCGAGCCCCGCGTACATCAAGGAGCTGCTACGCAAGTCGGCCCTGCTCGCGGCGATCGCGGACTCAAAGGTCGTCCGCACCGAGCACCTTGATGCGGCGATGGGCGAGCTGGCGGCGGGCGGCGAGCTCGCGAAACGCATCGTCGGCTTCGCGTCGGGTGGCGTTCCGCTCGCGACGCCCGGGCCGATGCGGCCCGCCGGCTTCCCGACGATCGAGGTGCGCCGGGCGCCTTAGGGTTTCTTCTTTGCGGCGATCGCCGCGAGCTCGGCACGAGCCGCCGCAACGAGGTCGGCGCCTGTGTTGGCATGCCCATTGACGCCCCAACCGCCTTCGGGCGACTCGGTGAGGAGGACCCACGTGCGCTCGGCCAGCTTCGGATCGCCTGAGGCCGCCGCGATGATCTCCGTCAGTTCCTTCACGACACCGAGCTGCTTCGTGCGATCGAGCGTGCCCACCGGCGTCAGGACCTCCACGCGCACGTAGTTGCTGTCACCCGCAACGTTGGACACCGAATCGGCCGGCAGCTCGTGAATGAACGCGGCGGTGTTGTTCACGAACAATGAGATGGCCGGAACCTGCTCCCACCGCATCACCGCCGAGGCCAGGTCCTTTGCCAGTGCGTGCTTGTTGCGAAACGTTCCCGCTGCGGCGTAGACGTCGATCATCGGCATGGCTGTCTCCTTTTGATAAGTACGATGGCCGTCACATCGACATCGTACAGCGGCAGTATGACGACCATCATAGTAAAGTCAAGGGGGAAGCATGACGAGTGATAGTCGTGAGCGGATGGTGCGCAGCGCCGCATCACTGATCCGGTCGCGTGGCCTGAGTGCGACCTCGTTCTCCGAGGTGCTCTCCGAGAGCGGCGCGCCGCGCGGTTCGATCTACCACCACTTTCCGCAGGGAAAGGAGCAACTGGCCGAGGACGCGATCCGGTGGACGTCCGCGCGGGTCCTCGCGCACCTCCGCGCGGGCGCAGCGGCCACGCCATCGGATGTGCTGAAGCGATTCATCGCGATGTGGCGCCAGGTCGTGGTGTCCTCAGGCGGAGCTGC
>WNFL01012218.1_pt1 | contig 10284 bp, 11 predicted proteins | sample 5400361 | NCBI WGS metagenome assembly WNFL01 (sample SAMN13153351, study PRJNA577476) | soil metagenome | isolation source: 40 cm soil on Douglas fir-dominated hillslope | place: USA:California | collected 2013-09-17
CGTTCGTTCTTGCGAATGTTTCCTCAGACAGCAGTAGTGACATCAGCCGATGCGGATCACCTTGATATTTACGGAGACCATCTTCAAATGCTGACGGCCTACAAAGAGTTCATCAACCAGATTAATAAGGGAGGTCACTTGGTGATTCACGAGTCGGTGGCTTCACTTGCGGATGAAACCAAACACATCACAAAAGAAACCTATGGTACTACCCGGGGGCAATTTTTTGCCAGCAATGTAAAAACACAACACGGATTTTTTGAATTCGATCTCCAAGGCCCAGGCCTGAAGCTCGAAAAAATTCAGCTTGGCGTCCCCGGGTTTCATAATATGGAAAATGCAATTGCTGCAACGATTGTCGCCATGCAATTGGGCATTGATGACAAAACCATTCGTGAAGCACTGGCTTCTTTCACCGGGGTGAAACGCAGGTTTGAGTTTGTCATCCGTACCGAGAAATTGATTTACATTGATGACTACGCACACCATCCTGCAGAGATTGAAGCATTTTTAAAGTCATTGAAGTCGATGTATGCTGGAAAAAAAATTACGGTGGTGTTTCAACCGCATTTGTTCACGCGTACGCGTGATTTCGCGGAAGGCTTTTCAAAAAGCCTGAGCATTGCAGAGGAAGTGTTGCTGTTGGATATCTATCCTGCTCGCGAGGAACCAATACCGGGCGTGACGAGCGACATGCTATTTAAAGACATTACAAGTCCTGTAAAGATACAGTGCACGAAGAAAGATTTAGTGCAAAAGCTGAGTGACATGAATATAGAAGTGTTGGCCACTGTTGGCGCTGGTGACATTGATACTATGGTGAGACCCATCAAGGAGTTATTAAAAAAGAAAATGTGAGTTTGGAATGAAATGGAAGTTGAACATACGGACAGAGGTTAAAGTAGTGGCAGCGCTAATTGGTGTTTCATTTTTGATTGCTTTCGGTGAACGCAAACAAGGGGGAAGTGTGTGCAAAGATATTATCATTGAATTGGATAACCTTAACGAAAACCATTTTCTCGATGAAGCTGACGTCATGAAATTGGTGGACAATTCAGGGCAAGCCATCAAGGGAATAGGAATTGATAGAATTAATTTGAAGGAGATAGAAGCAAAGTTGCGCTTCGACAAGCACATTTTAGACGCGCAATTATTTGGAGACCTCAAAGGCAACTTGATCGTGAATGTTGAATTACGCAGACCCATTGCGCGCATTGTGCAGCACGATGCACCGGATGCTTACATCGCGGAAGATGGTGTGATTATGCCCGTTTCTGAAAAATATACTTCACGCGTAATGTTGCTCAGCGGTCCGTTTGTAAAGAAGCTGTTGGAAAGCCAAGACTTAAGAAAGAAGGAAGAAGGGAAACAGATTTTAGAAATGATTGAGTTCATCAACGAGGACAAATTCTGGAAAGCACAGATCGCACAGATGGATATCAACGAAGAAGGGAAAATTTCAATCTATCCCCAGGTGACTGGACAGAGAATTGAATTTGGAACGGCTGAAAATATCGAAACGAAATTTAAGAAGCTGATGATTTTTTATAAAGAGATTTTACCGCAGCGCGGCTGGACAAAATACGAACGTGTGAATTTGGAATACGAAGGGCAAGTTATTGCTGAATAATTTGATGATTGGATAATTTGAAAATTTGAAAATGGAGTACATGGTACAATTTACGAATTGCGATTTAACGGACAACTAATAACGATTGACGAAACAAACAACCACTAACAACCAATAAAAAAATGGAAACGGGAAAAATAGTAGTCGGCCTTGACATCGGAACTACAAAAATATGTGCGATCGTTGGCCGCAAAAATGAATTCGGCAAGCTCGAAGTACTTGGCATGGGCAAAGCCGAAAGCGAAGGCGTGATCAAGGGGATCGTCACGAACATCGAGAAGACCGTGTTTGCAATTGGCAAAGCAATCAAAGAAGCCAGCGACATGAGCGGCATCGACATAGGTGTGGTGAATGTTGGCATTGCTGGTCAGCATATTCGAAGCTCGGTGCATCATGGAAGTATTACTCGCTCATCGAATGATGATGAAGTGAGCATTGAAGACGTAAACCGTCTCACGGAAGACATGTATCGCATTGTGATTCCTCCTGGCAGTGAAATCATTCACGTGATGCCACAAGATTATACAGTGGACTATGAAGAGGGAATCAAAGATCCTGTTGGCATGAGTGGTGTGAAATTGGAAGCTGACTTCCACATCATCACCGCACAGACCAGTGCGATCAACAACATTAATAAATGTGTGAGACGTGCAGGAATGGAAATTGAGGATTTGATTTTGGAGCCATTGAGTTCAAGTCTTGCGGTGTTGAGTGAGGAAGAAAAAGAAGCGGGTGTTTGCCTGATCGACATCGGTGGAGGCACAACCGACATCGCGGTTTTCCATGACAGCATCATTCGTCATACAGCCGTGATTCCGTTTGGCGGAAATATTTTAACCACCGACATCCAACATGGTTTGATGGTGATGGCGAAACAGGCAGAGCAATTGAAGACTCGCTTTGGAAAAGCAATTGCAGAAGAAGCAAGTCCGAATGAAATTGTTTCGATACCGGGCATTCGCAACAGAACAGCAAAAGAAATTTCAGTGAAGAGTTTGAGTAATATCATTCAAGCTCGTATGGAAGAGATTATAGAAATGGCGCACACGGAGATCATCAATTCAGGATATGAAAATAGATTAGCTGGAGGCATCGTCATTACCGGTGGTGGCTCGCAGCTCGCGTGTCTCAAACAGTTGGTGGAATACATGACGGGCATGGATACGCGCATCGGTTATCCGAATGAGCACCTTGGCAAAAGCAAGATCGAAGCAGTAAAGAGCCCCATGTATGCTACGGCTGTTGGCTTAGTGTTAGCAGGCTTCCGCTCGTTGGATGAGCGTGAAGATCGCTACAAAGAAAAGATGGCCGAGGTGAAACCAAATGTGAAGGCGAAGAAAACAAACCCGACTTCGGATTTCTTCTCGAATATTTTGAATAAGACGAAAGGCTTGCTCATTGATGACCTTGACGGAAAAAATGAATATTGAAATTGAAAATTCAAGGTTTAAAATTCAAAATTGGAAACACGAAATTTTGAATCTTGAATTTGAAACTTTGAATTATAAACGAACAAACCACTAAATACTACAGTCATGTTTGAAACAGGATCATACAAATTTGATCTGCCAAAGCACCACAAGTCGATCATCAAGGTGATTGGCGTGGGGGGCGGTGGCAGCAATGCGGTGAACCACATGTATAAGCAAGGCATCAAGGATGTCGAGTTTGTTGTGGCCAACACCGACTTGCAGGCGCTGAACAGCAGTCCGGTGCCGAACAAGTTGCAACTGGGCGCCACCCTTACAGAAGGGCTCGGCTGCGGAGCGAACCCCGAAGTGGGTCGAGCGGCAGCGCTCGAAAGCAAAGAACAGATTCGTGAAATGCTCAACGGCACGAAAATGATTTTTGTTACCGCGGGGATGGGCGGAGGTACGGGCACAGGCGCAGCGCCAGTGATCGCAAAGATTGCCAAAGACATGGACATCCTCACGGTGGGGATTGTTACGGTTCCGTTTTCTTTCGAAGGCAAGAAAAAAATGTCACAAGCAGAGTTGGGCATCGAAGCATTTCGCGCTAGCTGCGACACGGTGTTGGTGATATTGAATGATAAGCTTCGCGAGATCTATGGCAACCTCGCCATCGGCCAGGCATTTGGTGAAGCAGATAATGTTTTAACAACAGCTGCCAAGGGCATTGCAGAAATTATAACCTTGGCGGGATACGTGAATGTTGACTTCCAGGATGTGCGTACGGTGATGTTGGAAGCAGGCGCTGCTGTGATGGGCTCATCGGAAACGCGTGGCGACAATCGTGCGATTAAAGCGGCTCAACAAGCTCTCGCCTCTCCGCTGCTTGACAATCGCGATATCATGGGCGCGAAGAAAATTTTACTATCGATCATCTCCGGTGAAGAGGCTGAGTTGCAGATGGACGAACTCACTACGATCACCGAATATATTCAAGGACAAGCAGGTGATGAATCTGAAATGATTTTTGGTCATGGTGTGGATGCTGGTTTAGGTGACCGGATTCGAGTGACAGTAATTGCGACTGGTTTTATCAGCGAAGGAAAAATGACAAAGAAAGTTGACAAAAAATCACAAATTCCCTTGTTTGGACAAGCTGATAACTCGGTGAACCAACGTGGTGTTGAAATTGAATTGAAGTTGAAAGACGATGGCGATCGCCCGATTCTTCAGGAACCGGAGAAGCCGACTATTCAAAAGCCGATTGACAAACCGATTGTGCAACGGCCCGGTGATAAACCGATACTGAACAAACCGGAAGACAAGCCGCTGGAACAGGAGGAAGCAAGTGAAGAGCGTTCTTATGTCTTCGATTTAAAATCTACTATTTCGAATTCTCTCAATGAAGAGGAAGGTAACAACCTCTTTGCTGAAGACGATGAATTTAAAGTGGGTAATCAAATTGCATCCGATCAAATCATAAATGACGAAGGCCTTATGGAAATACGCAAAACAAAAGAGCGCCTGGAGCAGCAAGCGAAAGAGCGCAGGGAAAAACTGAAAGCCAACAAGAAGCAGGAGATGACGAAGGAAGAGTTCAACGAAAAGTGGACACTGCCGGCTTACTTGCGCAGAGGGGTGAAGGTGGACACCGATGTGCCCCATTCTTCCGAGCCATACCTCTCGCGTTTTAATTTGAATGACGATAACAACTTATTAGGAAACAATAAATTCCTGCATGACAATGTGGATTAAAGTCGATAATAAATGGACCATAGTCCATAGCTGAAATGCTATTGACTATAAACTATTGACTATCGACCAAGAAATGGCATATCCGACACGACTGGTCTTACTCCATTCGTAGTGGTTGTTGGAAGTAATAATTTTTTGCCGGTGTCGGTGTGGCTTCTTACTCGGTCAGAGAGTTGTAAAAGCAGTTCTTATTTTTTTTGCTGCGCTGACCGTAAGTTTTTTAAACTGGAAAGCCGGGAGCTATGTCCCGGCTTTTCTATTTTTTTTGGTTTTTGAGATTGAATTCTGGAAATTGAAGTTTGAGATTTAGTGGCTAACTATAATGTCGAATGCAAGAGTACCTTTTTATATCCCACCCTGGGATTCCCTTTCTCGAATTGATCAGGATAAATAGGTGCTCCTCACATTTTGATTTGCTTAAAGGGTTGTTTTGAGTGGCACGATTTTTCCATAACCAGTCGTACACAAACCCCAAATTTCCGTGTTGATTTTGAAAAGTAAGAACCTGACCATCCAAATTGTTAAAAATCTTAAACTAGCTGTGTTTACCTGGCGCGGTTTCACACCCTCTGAGGTTTACAAAGAAGGAACGATCCAATCCCTGCAGATCCTTCGGGATCATCCTGATATCAACCGCATCATTTTGAATACCAAAGAACACTCCATCGTGATGCATGAAGACATTGAAGCTTCTGTGAAATCAACAGTTGCTTATCTCGGCATTGCAAAAGGCAATTATAAAATGGCAGTGGTGCCTCCTGTGGACTTGCTCGCTAAAAGTTCAATAAACTTTTATGTTGATTCATTGAACAAGGCGTTGAAGGAACGATTTGTGGTAAAGTTGCACGAGAACACGAAAGAAGCTTTCTCCTGGCTTACCAAACCAAAGTACGTTCGTTTGTTCGCGAACTGATTTTTTTGTTACGGAAAAACGGAAGATTTTTTTCCGTGACTCCGCGGCAAAGTTTTACTTATTGAACAAACTCTTGTCGATTCCAGGAATAACTTTTAGTGCATTCTTATAATACACTTTTTGTAATACAGAATCCGGAAGAGCCAGTCCATACATTTTCCAGTGTGCATGCCGCTTGCGGTAGTAATCAAAATATTCATCATCAGTTTCCAACACGCGGAAGTACGTGTAGTATTCTTCTTTCTTATACGTGTCCTTACCCATCATTACGCGGTCCTGGTATTTGATCATCCAATTGCGCGCAAAGCGCGGTTGTCGACCAAGCTCTGCGAGAACTGCACCTAACTCCGTATAAACGTTCGGCATTTCATCCAATAATTTTCCAAGCCTCTCTAAATCATTTCCATACCAACCAAGATGAGCGTCAATGAATTTTGTTTCCGGATGTTTGCGAAACATTCGATGTTGCTCCGACATGATTTCTTCGAAGAACGGATATTTTTCGGGAGAGCGATAACGGCCTGGTTCTTGTTTTAATTCTAACCATCGCTCGTTGTATTTATCTTTTGGATTCCAAAAAGAGTTTGGCTCACCCGAATGAATCAGCACCGGTATCCCCAGCTCACCACACTTGGCCCAGATAGGATCCAATCGTGGGTCGTCAATCGCAATTCTCTTTCCGTTATTGTCATTTTCAGTCAGCCCTAAAGTTTTATACACTTTCAAACCTTTCACACCTTGCTTCACAGCTTCTTCCATCATTTTCAATGTTTCATCCGGCCAACCTGGATCATCAAGGTTTTCAAAATCAATGTTGAGGAATAATGCAAACCGGTTGGGAAAATGATCGTTCACATTGTCCAGCGACCACTCTAAATATTTTCCGCGAAAACCGCTGAGGTTCACCATCACCTGCATATTCAGCGAATCCATTTCAGCAACAAGTTTGCCCAGGTTTTGGATTGGCATGGTAAACTGGTGATTGTGTACATCGATAAATGGGAACTTCGAATGCTTGAGTTGATGCTGAGGAACCTTTAACGTAGAGACCGGTTCGTACTCTTCCACATCCATCACATTCAACCGGTATTGAATCCTGCCGATGAGCCAAAAGGTCAATCCAAGAAATAACAGAACACCGATGGGCAGCAATACCCATTTCTTTAAGAAAGCCATGAATGAAATTTTTTTATTGAAGCGTAATCGGAACGGTGAATTGTGTTTTGTCCCACACAAAATCCATTTTCACTCCGGTAGAATCACTGGCGAAGTTGATCGTGAATTGTTCGGTCTCAGGAGCAACTGTAACAGGTGCGTCTACTTTGATCACATCTAGTTTATAATCCGGCTCATTGATGCCGAAGTAAACACCCAGTTCGCTGTTGAGTCCAACCTGAAATGATGTTGGTCCAGGAACAGCATACATACGGTAGGTTCCTGCATTGACAGGCTTGCCTGCAAAGTTCACGTTCTTACTGAAGGTAATTTGGGTAGCAGCATTCGCACCCAGTCTCCAGTACTTGCCATAAGGCTGAAGTGCTCCATCTTTTTCTTCACCGAAAATAAGTCTTCCTTTTTTATAAGGTTGACAATAGACAACTTTGATATCGGGGCCACGGTCACTAAACTCTGTCGTTTTCTGAGGACTTCTTTTTGCAACTACGAGTGCGGCATAAAGAAAGAAGCCAACTAATAAAACTAGTAATACGCTAAGACCGATAAATATTTTCTTTTTCATAGATGATTTGTTTTTTGCGACTGTGAATATACTAACTAATTTTCTACTTAATCTTTTTGCAAGGAGATCGGAACCCTAACCAATGTTTTACCCCAAACAAAATCCATATTCACCCCAACGGAATCACTCGCAAAATTTATGATGAACTTTTCTACTTCAGAGGGAGGAGCCTGAACAGGAATTTCGACCGAAAGGACATCCAGCGAATGATTGGCATCGTTGACAGCAGAAAAATAAGCTCCTAACTCGCTGTTCAAAAAAACCTGAAAGTTGTTGGCACCTGGGACAGCGTACATACGGTAACTTCCTGCATTCACTGGTTTGCCCGCAAAGTTAATGTTCTTGCTGAAAGTGATTTCAGTTGCTGCATTCGCGCCAAGTCGCCAATACTTGCCATAAGGTTGAAGTGCTCCATCTTTTTCTTCACCAAAGATCAAGCGACCTCTTTTGGAGGGCTGGCTATAGGTTACTTTAATATCGAGCCCTTTGTCGCTAAACTCTGTTGTCTTTCCAGGGCTCTTTGGGAACATGGCAGTATAAACCAGGAGGAGTACGAAAGCCAGGAGAACAACTCCAAGACCAATAAATATTTTCTTTTTCATAGGATTTTTTTGTGACGTGAATATACGGAGTTGTCAGTGGATTCAAATGAACTCAGAGATGATAAACCCACTCCTTGTATTGGCCGTCATCCGGGTTGAAGTCATCTCTTTTTTGAAAGTGATAATCGAGCGTTTCGATTTCAATAATATGATCAAGCTGCAAATTTCGGTAACCTTCTTTTCCTCCTGCTTTGGTGAAGCCGATGGTTTGCCAACAGACTAATACGATCTGATTTTTTGAAGTAGTACAAATTCCATAGGGGCAAACCGTTCGAGTCAGCGGTTCGCCCTGAAGAAGCAATCTGCATAACCTTTTCTTTTCAGATGCTTCCCAAAGTTGTTGAGTGATGTCTTCGAGTGTCATTGATGTTTTATAATGCGTCTGAAACGCTAAAAGTGTCAGACGCCTTTGGTTAATTAATAACTTTCGCAAATGCCCTTACAGGGAAAGTGCCAATGCCAACGAACTTAGGAGGCACTGCGTTGAAAATAAATTTCTTTGCCTTAAGCAAATTCAAATTGGTCATGTGCTCTACAATCAAGATTTCATTTTTGAGCAACGCAGTATGGACGGGTCGCGAATTGGTGCGCGTGTCATCGATGTTGTGACTATCGATGCCGACCAATTTTACTTTTTGCGAGACCAAGTACTCCGCTCCTTCAGCTGTTATGAATGGATGATTTTCGAAGTAGGCATCGGAGCGCCAATGTTTACTCCAACCCGTATGTACGAGTACTGCTTTGTCTGTTAAGTTTTTTCCTTGGAAGAAATTTTTTCCAACAGATTGAGTATTTTCAGCATTAATCAAAACGCCTTCGAGTTCTGCTAATTTTTCTAGGTTGATTTGAGAAAGATCTTTGCCATTAACATAGCGGTGAAACGGACAATCGAGATACGTGCCGGTGTTGGCCACCATTTCAATTTTACCGATTTGAAATTCTGTGCCAGGCGCATACTTCGTTTTTGATTCTTCGCGACTCAAGTAATCGCAAATGAGTGGCGCTGGCAATCCTTTGTAGGTAATCATTCCATGCTCAATGGAGTGACTTAAATCAATTAACTCCATATTAATTCAAAATTGAAAATTTAAAATTCAAGATTATTCTCGTTTACAATTTATATGATACATTAAATTTTGAATCTTGGATTTTGAATCTTGAATTTTGAATTGTGAATTACTTCTTGCTGGCGTTGAAAAGTTTTTCCTTCTCGTCTTTGCTAAGGCTCTCGTAGCCGCGATCGGAAATTTTGTCGAGAATGATATCGATCTCTTCCTGCGATGCTTTAGAGGCGCCTGGTGCTTTCGATTTTGTTTTTGAATCTGTTTTGCGATACGAGACTTTCACTTTGCTGCGTGGCTTGAACAAATTTTTCATGTAGTCCAATACTGAAGTAATCCATCCACCCCAGTTCACACCGGCTTGCAGTTGTTTGACATAAACGAAACCCATCAGCGCGCCACCAAGATGAGCGATGTTGCCACCTGCATTTGCCCCCGTTGTTCCCAAAAAGGAAATCAAGATATAAATCCCGGCTATGTATTTGATGCGCACCGGCCCGAAGAAGATTAAAAGGAAAGTGTAATCCGGAAGGAGTGTAGCGGCACCAACCATAATGGCGTAAATAGCGCCTGACGCACCAACCATTCCGGGAAAATCGGATTGTGCTTTGAAAAAAGGAACTGTATTGAAAATCAAAAGATAAAATGATGCCGCAGCAAGAGCGCCTAAAATGTAAAGCGCAATGAGCTTATCACTTCCAAGATATTCCACAAACAATTTACCAAACCAATATAATGCCAGCATGTTGAAGAGAATATGAAAAATATCCTGGAGACTGTGCGCGAATGAATAGGTGATAATAGTCCAGGGACGTGTGAGAAAATTTAAAAATATCGGTGGTATCGTGAATTGATTGTGAACGGCCATGAACACATTTTCAAATCCGCCAATTCTGGAGAAGACATACAAAACACCCAACGCAACAAACACTACCACGTTGATGATGATCAACTGGGTATGACCGCTGTTGGGCTTATTGAACGCATTTTTAAATTCTTCGAACACTTATCTGGATTTTTGGATTAACACGATTGAAGGAATTATCATTCCGAATCTATTGATAAAAATAATTGATCACGGGCAAATTGGCTAATCAAAATTAATACCGACCACGGTTTTGGCTTTTCCAATAGCTAATGATTATAAATGCCACGAAAGCTCCACCAAAGTGCGCG
>WNFL01331173.1_pt1 | contig 10284 bp, 16 predicted proteins | sample 5400361 | NCBI WGS metagenome assembly WNFL01 (sample SAMN13153351, study PRJNA577476) | soil metagenome | isolation source: 40 cm soil on Douglas fir-dominated hillslope | place: USA:California | collected 2013-09-17
GAGGCCGCGCGTGCGGAAGTCGTTCACCAATCCGATCGCGCCGGCTTTTGCTTCATCGCTCGCCATCACACCTTCTCCTGAAACTCGCCCGATGACGTCACGGGCGAATGCCCAGCGAATTGTTGGAATTGCCCCATCGTCTGAGCGTCCCCCGGTTGGTGTCGCACCGGGGAAAAAGGTTCGATCACTCAGGCGTAACTGATTTGCCGTATGTGAGGATGACGACTTATTGTTCCGACATCTCGAGGCTCACGGTGACACATGGTGGCAAAGGCAGTTAGGACGCACGGTCAGCGCACATGCACGGTCGAGGCTACCGCGAGCGAGGTCGATGCCGGGGCCGAGTTGACGTTGAGGGCCTTTGTCTCTTGCCCTCACGGATGCGACCTGAGGGGACAGAGCGTTTCGATCCGAAATCAAGACGGCGCCGAGTTGGTGAGCGGCGAACTCATGGAGCTGGACGGCGGGGCTCACGTTACGAGCGCATTGGTGTTGCGGGCGCCGCTCGAAGCGGGCGAGCATATCTACCGGGCCGTCCTCGCCGCTCACGAGAAGGACGGGGTTGCGCACGAAGAGACCTCGACCGCGTTCTCCTTCGCAACAACGGCTCACGCCACGCGCGTGAACGTCTGGGGTCTGCCGTCCGCAATCGCGGCGGGCGAGCGTTTCGGGCTCAAGGGCGGCATCAAATGCTCAGCCGGTTGCAAGCTGACCGGCTCGATCACGACGGTGCACAGGTTGGAAGCGCAAGCCTGCTTGACGATATCTGGCCGGGCACTACCGCGCTTTATTTTTCCGAGGTCGAAGCGCAAGCCCCGCTCAAGACCGGAGACTATGAGTGGGAAGTTCACACTCCCGCATCGGAGCGAGGCGTGCCCCATGCGGCCGGCTCATTCACGTTTACCGTCAAGGTCGTCAACTCGCCGGATTGTGAAGTGACGGTGGCGGCAGTCGACAGCGCAACGCAGACGCCCATAATCGGCGCGCACGTCCTTTTGCATCCCTACCGGACCAGCACCGACGCGACCGGGATAGCGAAGGTCAAAGTCACCAGCGGCCGATACAAGCTCTTCGTTTCCGGCTTCAACTACATCCCATACGCGGGCCACATCGATGTGGCGGGCAATGTGACGATGAGGGTCGAGCTTGCGGTAGAGCCCGAAGGACAAGAAGACTACCGCTAGGGCTTCTTCAGTCGAAATAGCTGACCAGGATTGCGGCGAATGCGATCACCACGGCGGCGATTCCGAAAAACAGCATGTAGCGGACGTTATGCCCGGTTACGAGATTGACATTTCTACCGCTTTCTAAGGATTTCTTTCCCTAACCATCCGGCTCTAGAAGCACTGCGCCACCGTTATTTTTAGCTTCCCATTGCTTCCGGCCATTTCCGCGCATATACATGGCTCATGCTTTCATGGTGCTTACAGTGCGGGAGTACACGCCATGCGGAAGAAGCTCACGCCCGCCTTCGTTGCCAGGGTCACGCCGGCCGACACCAACCAGGTTTATTGGGACACCGAGCAACGCGGCTTTGGCCTGCTCGTCCTGCCGAGCGGCCAGAAGCGCTACGTCATCCAATATAGGGCGTTCGGCCGCAGCCGGCGCATGACGTTCAAGCCAGGCCTCACCCTCACAGACGCCCGCAAGGAAGCGAAAGCGAAGCTTGGTGACGTCGCAAAGGGCGTCGACCCGCTCGCCGAGAAGCGCCGACAAGAGGGCGCAGCCACCAACACGTTGCGGGCCGTCACCGAGGAATACATGAAGCGTGAAGGCGCCAAGCTGCGCTCCGTCGACTCGCGCAAGGCCACGTTCGAGCGACTGATCTTTCCGGTGCTCGGTGCCAGACAGATCGACGACATCCGGCGCAGCGACATCGTGCGGCTGCTCGATAAGGTCGAGGACGAACGCGGGTCGTGCATGGCCCATCTCGTGCTGGCATACATTTCCAAGGTCATGAATTGGCATGCGAGCCGAGATGACGAATTCCGCTCGCCCATCGTACGCGGCATGGGCCGTATCAAGCCCGCAGATCATGCCCGCGAGCGCGTCCTAACCGATGAAGAATTGCGCGCCATCTGGCAGGCCGCCGAGAGCGCTACAGGACCATTCGGGAGCTTCGTGCGGTTCGCTCTGCTCACTGCCACCCGGCGCAATGAGGCGGCTCATATGAGGCGGGACGAGCTATCAAACGGTGATTGGATTATCCCGGCCGAGCGGATGAAGGGCAAGAAGGGGCACAAGCGTGATCACCTCGTACCGCTATCGGCGGCTGCCAAGGCGATCATCGACGACCTGCCAGTCTTGGGCCCGTTTGTGTTCACCGCCAACGGCCGACGGCCTATCAGGGGCTTCGCGACGTTCAAGGCCGACTTCGATCGGCGTTGCGGCGTCACCGGCTGGCGTATTCACGATCTGCGGCGCACTGCGCGCTCGCTCATGTCCCGGGCCGGCGTGGGTGCTGACATTGCCGAGCGCTGCCTGGCGCACGTCATCGGCGGCGTCCGCGGCGTTTACGATCGCCATGCTTACCGCGATGAGAAGGCCCACGCCTTCGCGGTGCTCGCCGCTCTGGTCGAGCGCATCGTCAAGCCGCCTGCCGACAACGTCGTGCTGCTGCGCTCCGGAGAGGGGACGGCATGACCGACCAGCCGTTCCATCTCAAAGTGACCAAAGACAACATCGTCGCAGCGATGGAGCGCGACGACTATGCGTGGCCGGTCGACCACGTCTTCATCCCCGCCCTGGCGCAGTTCATGCGCGAGAAGCACACCGCCGCCCTGGTGAAGGGCAGCACCCTCCCGAGATCACGGCGGCCGGCTGGTACACGTCGCCACCGCAATAATCGAACAAGGAGATCACATCGATTCCGGCCTTGAGCCGGATAATAGCGGCCGCACCGCCGGGTTGCACCCCAACGGCGCGGCCTACCACAGCGAAAGGTAGGCCCTTTCACCATGGGTACCAACGAGACTACCAACACCACACGTGCGCCTCAACAAATGCGGCCGGCAGAGCTATCCGCTCTTGCCGACCGCCTCCGGAACCGCGCTGATTCCGTCCTCCTCCGCGACCAGCCCGAAATGCAGCGAGATCTGCACGCCGCTGCCGTCGTGATCGAGCAACTCGCCAACCTTACCGCCGAGGTCCTCGCCTCCGCGGCCGTCATCGACGGGCTCACCCGCCTCCTCGAGCTTGCAGGAGGCGCCTGATGCCCGTCCACATCAGAAGCGGCATCGGCGACCTGCGCCTGACCCTCTCCAATGGCGATGACGTCCTCGACAGCCAGGTGGCGGCGACACCCCAAGAGGCGAACCGCGTTGCCATCATGATGTTGGCGAGCCGGGACGAACTGAACGCCGGCGACACGCTGTCGTGCCGGCATGAGGCCAAATCCGCAACGCTGGTTCCGGGACCGGGGGGCGGCAGATGAAGCACGACGACACTGCTGCAAATCGCGTCCACTTTTCGAGCGCCGGCGCGGTCCGCCGGCCTCGCCCCGCCGACCCGGCCAGACCGACCGGCATCCAACTCAACTACGCCAATCTCCTCGACAACCTCGCCGAGGTCGGCGCCCCGCACCTCATAGGTCTCCGGGCAAGCGGGGCTGACATCGGGGAGCGGGCCGAGCATCTGCGAAAGGTCCTCGACGCCGTCACGTCCTACGTCAAGGCCGTCGTGGGCGACACCCGCTACCACGCCGCCTGCACCATTCACGACGAAACCGGTTTCCTCGCGAATGCCGCAAGCGACATCGTGGGCGCCCTGCGCCAGGCCGCCAACCGGCAGGCGGAGGATGATACCGATCCGGCCGGCTGGATGCGGCGCTACTACGCTGAGACAGCACGGTGAGGGGGGCGCCACATGAGCACCGTCACCCCCGCCGAGGTCGTTACCACGCTGCCGGCCGTCCCGTCGAGGGGCGGCTTGGTCGGCGCCATCGCCGCCGTCATGAACGAGGTCCACGTCGTCGCCAAGCGCGGCGAAAACGAGTTCCACCGCTACCGCTACGCCACGATGGGCGACATCCTCAAGGAGATCACGCCCCTGCTTGGCAGGCATGGCATCGTGATCTTCCAGTCCGAAACCGGCCGCGCCATGTTCGACAACGACAACGTGATCGCCGTCGAGTACGCCTTCACAGTCGCCCATGCGTCAGGCGAGACCTGGCCACATGTCATCAAGCAGACCGGCGTGTCGACCTGCCGCAACTCCAAGGGCGGCTGGGACGACAAGAGCCTCAACAAGTGCCACACCGCAGCCCGGAAGGATTTTCTGCTGGCGCTGTTCCAGATCCCGACGGGGGAGGAAGACGACGCCGACCAGGACAAGAACGATCGCCTGCCGGCGCCCGCCGTGGTGCCCGCCGGCGTCCACAGGGTGCGGAGCGTTGCACCAGAGTACGTCGTGCCGCCGCCCTCGCGCGCTCTCAAGCAAGGCGGCATTGCCGAGCGGGCCATCACGAAGCGCTACGAACAGGCTGTACGATCGGTAGGGCCGTCGCAGCCATTCCCGGCGTCGGAAGCGGGCAAAGCGTTCTCGCCTCGCTTCCGCGCGCAGGCGGCTGGTTACGACGAGCTCAATCCGCCGCCTCATGACACCGCACCGGAAGGGCGTGAGGCCGCCAGGGCGCTCAATCGCCACCTTCACCCGCTCAACGATGAACTTCCGGGCGACCTCGCGCCGCCCAAGCAACTCGACCTGTCAGAGCGTGACGGCGTGCCGGCATTCCTCGACCGCCGGGAGGCCGATCCCCGCGCCAAGGCGTACGCCGAGCCGTCGTTCGTCGACTTGGTGGGGAGGTGACCATGGAGATCACCCTCATCACTGTCGCTGTGATTGTCGCGTTTGTCTTCGGCGTGCTGGCTGGCTCCATCGCGGGCTTCCGGTTCGCTGACTATCTCAACGATCGACAAAAGCAACGGGCGTACTTCAGTGAGCGCGAGGCTGCGTACCGGGAGCGCGACCAAGATCGCGGAGGCGGCCGATGAAGAAGGTCGTCCTCGACCTCCCTCCCGAGCAGGGGCAAGCCCTGGCGCAGTTCGTCAAACGCACAGGGTTCGACGACTGCCAGCGGCTCGGCAGCCGGCACGACGGCGGTGTTGAAGCCGAGGAGATGTGGGCGGCGATCCAGAAGCTGCAATCTGCCCTCAAGGACAGCGGCTTCAATCCGCGATGACGACAACAAGGGCCGACTCCTCCCCGGGGCCGGCCTTTTCCCCAAGAGGCACGAGATGTGATGGGGACATACACCGACTCGCGTGCCAGACACGCACACCGCTCACAAGGTGTTCGTCCCGGAGGGGGTGAACATGCAAGCTGATACTGATACCCCAACCGACAACGTTACGCGCTTCCCCAGCGCCACGTCGGAACCGCAAGCCAGCCCCAGGGATCCGACGAGCGCGCTCCGGTCGAAGCGGTATCGTCGAGCCCGCAAGCAAGGTGCAGGGCGTGACGGCCGCGCATCCAACAGCAAGGGCAAACCCGCCCCCGGTGGACAAGCTCCCCAGGACGAAAAGCAGAATGAAATCAAACCCAGCGTCACGGTGCATGTCGCCCCACCGCTGGCACCAAGCGCCGATGCATGGGCATCCGGATGGCGTCACGGTGCGGCCATCGATGTCGCCGCGTACACCGCTGCGATAGCCCTCGCCGGCGCCGCGGCCTGGTTCTCGGTCCGGGGGATGGTGGTGCTGTTTCCGGGCTCACCGAACTCCGTGATCGCCATGGAAGCCGCCAAGCTGATCACCGCGGGTTGGCTGGCGAGGCGGTGGCGCGCAACGGCACTGATCTGGCGGGCCGCCCTCGTGGCCTTCGTCTTTGGGCTCGCCGTCATCAACGCCGCGGGCGTGTACGCCCAGCTTGTCGCTGCCCATGTGGGCGACCGCGGTGCAGCGACGTCGGCCATCGAGACGCAGGACGCGGCGTTGGCTGCCAAGATCGACGTCCAGGCCCACAAGGTCGCCGATCTCGACCGGCGCCTTGGCCAGATCGACTCCACGATCGAGGAAGCCGCCAAGCGCGGCCGCACCAATGCCGCTCTGTCCGCCATGGATGGGCAAAGGAAGGCGCGTGGCGCGCTCGTGGATGAGCGAAACCGGGAGGCCGGTACTCTGGCAGCCCTCAAGGCGGAACGCGCCGGCTTGGGCGCCAAGGGCAAGCAGATCGAGACGGAGGCAGCGCCGATCAGGTATGTCGCCGAGCTCCTCGGCGTCGAGACCGACCCCGAGAAGGCAATCCGGTGGCTGATCGCCTTGATGGTGCTCTGTTGCGACCCGCTCGCCATCGCGTTAACCGCCGCGGCGTCGGCCCGACGGTAACCCTAATCCGGCGTTGTGCTGGTTACTGCGCGGCGCCGGCTTTATCCCTCCGCCGGATGGGCGATCCGCGAAGTGGGTTCCCACATGAAGATACTTGAGACCAGGCTTGCTGACGACGGGACGATTTTGCACGGCATAGCCATCAGCACGCGCGGCCGGCGTACAGGTGGTTCAATTGGGTGGACGGCCATCTCAGCGTGGATCGTGAGGAGGAGCCGCTGTGGCCTGGCGGCACGCATTGGCGCCGCGTGGAGAGCCGTTTGGGTAAGGCCGCAGTCACAACTGCCATTCGTTTGGCTGTAGCTAATTAGGATGCAGGGCGCCAAGCAGTCCGCGGCCGCCTGAAGAAAAATATCATCCAGAAAACACCGATGAAACGGGCCTGTTCATGAACCGGCACATGCTTTGAAGCCTACGTTGGGCGGCAAGCAATTGCCGGCTTTCAGGCGAGGCATCACGACCACGGCCGGGCACGTCCTGGCCTTTTTCGTTTGTCCGCCAGTGCGCGAGGCGGCGATCTTTACCTTTTTTGCATCTTATACCGCCGCTATGGGAACGATCCCGTCAGCGAGGTCATTGGTCACGAAAACAAGAAGGAATATTTTGTGGCCCAAAATCCGAGTGCGACGATGCCCGGGCGGGACCCTCTGCACGATCCGCAGGAGCCTCCCGCGCATGATCCACCTAACAAGCCACTGCACGATCCTCCGGCCGCCCCCACCTATGAGCCACTGCAGCCGCGCACGGACCCCAGTCCAAATCCGGCAAGTGATCCGCCGCGTGAATTGCCGAAGGGCGTAGCGTGGTGCTGATGATTATCGGCGTCGGCCGCCAAAGGTCTTCCGGTAGTCCTGCGCCGATGCTGGGTTGACCACTATGGCTCCGAAAGCCAGTCCTACCGCCAACTGCCTCACGAAGCGAGGCCGGAACTTACTGTAGCCTCTTTGCTTTTACGGCCGGTCCCTTTTTGCTTTGGCGTCGTTGAAGGACGCCGCGGGCGCCGGCGACATGCCGGGCGAGTGCAGTCGAAACTATCACAGGCGCCCTCAAAACGACGATTTGCGCACTAGAGGAACAACCCTTTATGGGCGCGCGTTAGAAACACCTAGTACGCCAAATGGAGCACGAAAATGCTGAGCAAACTCGTTGTGGCGGCCACCGTTGCGGCAACTCTGACCGGTGCCGCCTATGCGCAGCAGAGCGAGACGACCGGCGCCGTGTCGCCGGCCCAGTCGCAGACATTACCGACTTTGCCGCCAGACGCTTCGACGGTGACGAACTGGTACAAACAACGAGTCTATGATTCTTCTGAGCGTAGGATCGGCGAAATCAGAGACGTCTTAGTGAGTAAGGACGGAAAGATCTCTGCCTTCATAGTGTCGGTCGGCGGCTTCCTGGGGATACGCGAGAAGCATGTGGCAGTGCCGTTTGATAACGTCCATGAGACTCAAAAAAGGGGTCGGCGGCTTACTATGAACACCACAAAGGACGCTCTCAAGACTGCGGCCGGATATAAATACGATCGAGGAAAGGCTACATGGGTGCCGGCATAAAACAGGTTCCCGTCAAATCGGTTGACACTAAAGGCGGACGCGTCACATCCGCCTGATCTAGCGGAACGCATATTCCGCAACGAGGGCCGGTCACCACCGGCCCTTTTTCATTCGTCGGGCAAGCTTCCATCGCCACCACTTCATTCGGATATAGAGCCACAACCGCGTTGCCATATGCACCTCCTATCGGCTCGGAGATGGTACGGAACAGATTGCACGGTCATCCACGTGTTGTGGACAAATCAACCGTGGATTTTGCTATTGGAGCTTCACTGCTACGGCTGCGGCGATCCAGCAGACCGCGCACATAACGGCAGCGACGATGAGTGGTGTCATTTCAAAGTGCGTTAGCAACAAACCACTCAGCCGAGCTTTGGTTCCGGATCGTTCTCCGTACGCTCGCACAAACGCTCACGCGAAGGTGCTGGCGGCTTCTTGCTGGGTGTGCCGTTGGGCGGCTTGGGCATGGGGGGCCAGGATCACATCTGGGGCCTGAGCAGCCCGACGACCAAGCTCGCGTCAAAGCCATGGGCGTCCAACGACGCTTGCGTGGCGCCATCGCGGCCTGCGGTCGCTAGCATCGCGAGAGCGCGGTGCTGCTTGGCAGTGAGGTGCGGCGATATCATCGTCCGGAACTCCTACGGGCGCTGCGGCCCATCATTTCCCCGCCTGACCTCCTCATAACGCTTGGCGAAGGCAGCCTTCGCTTCATTGAGGGTGTCGGCTTTGCCAGTACTCGGGGGGGGGGCGCTGGAATGGTTTGCAGGCACCACACCCGTTTAATCTCGCTGCGGCCGACCTTGATCTCATCCACGATCGTGTAGGCTCGTCTTGGAACACGAACTCAAAGATGAAATCCGCCAGAATCGGCGAGCCGCCGACCCCACTTCACTTCAACCAGCTACAGCGATCATCTGCCGCCTTCAAGGCTACCCCGCTCGTGCCTATGTTGACCGACGTCGCACCAACGGTGAGTGCGCCATGGCAACCAAAACCAAGGCCGATATCGACATTGACATTACGTCCGACATGCTCGCAGCCGGGCTTCAGGTGCTCATCGACTCCGGCGTACTCGACCAGGGCGCCGGCAGAGAGCTACCCACAGGTGCCGACGAAACGCTCGTTGCCGACATCTACAAAGCTATGATGCGGGCCCGTTCGCGCGATGCGGCCGTACACGTGACGGTGCCCGGCGTAATCGAGCCCGGCGCCGAGCTTGTCGTCAAGAACGAGAGCGACCAACCCATACGCGTCGTCGCCGACCCACACGAAAGGTTAACCCTCAAGACACGCGATCGGCCTTAATGGACCCGATCGTCCGGCACCACGATCTTCCCATTGACCCGTAGTGGCACGTAGACGGCCCACCGGCCCTGTGCGTCGGTCACCGTGATCGCTGGGGCATGTTGTCGGGATAGTCGCCGCCGTGCTCGCCGGTCTCAAATCGCAGCCCGGTGCCGTCGCCGCGACTGTCCTGCGGCCCGACGGGCAGTGCCGAGCCCGGCAAGCTCTATGATTTAATGACCATCGTTCTAAAATCATAGTTGACACTGCATGGTTCGGCAAACGGCGAAGTATGGGCGGCAAGCTCTATACGGGTGTTGATTTACCTCGCTGTCGCTGATCTACCTAAATTGGGGTCGTATTTCAAAAAGGAGGAGGTTATGCGCATCGGGGCATTTGTAATGGCTGGCCTGCTTGCACTTGCAGTCAGCACTCCTGCGTCCGCTGCAACGAAGAAGAAGCCGCTCGCGCCGACAGTCAACAACTTCGAGGCTTGTGAACAAAAGGCCCTCGGTTTGGGATTGCCACACGGACAAGCGGGGCACCAAGAGTATGTACGCGAGTGCATGGGGCAGCGGCCTCGAAACAGCCGCTCCACAGAATAGGTCGCCGGGCTACGCTCGCGCGTGCCACCAAAAAAGCCCCCGCTTCGGCGGGGGCGAGTGTGACGTTCCTGCAACATTTCACGATGGTTTATGAAGGTCGCACGGGGACCGTCACGTTGAGTAACGACTAGCGGGCGGCATCACTTCCCCTTCTTGACGCCCTCGTAGGGGGCCAGACGCGCGGTGACGAACAGCCCGCGGACGCCGTTCTGGCGCATGTTGCCGAGCGTCATCGGCTGGATTGGTTCGTCGCGCTCGGTCATCGCCGCTGCACCGCGATCACCCTTTGAGTGCCTTTCGGCCATCGTCCGTGATCCGATAGCGCTCGACCTCGATCACCGGGCCGATGGTCTCGGTCGCCACCGTTGCGAGCCCGGCGAGCACAAGCTCCGACAGCATCTCATGCCAGAATCCATAGGCGAGCAACGTCGCGTCGCTGACACCATATCGCCCGGCGTCGGCGAGGATTTCGAGCGCGCGTCGCTGTTCTGCGCTGAGGTCTTGTTCCGTCATGGCCGT
>WNFL01038218.1_pt1 | contig 10283 bp, 9 predicted proteins | sample 5400361 | NCBI WGS metagenome assembly WNFL01 (sample SAMN13153351, study PRJNA577476) | soil metagenome | isolation source: 40 cm soil on Douglas fir-dominated hillslope | place: USA:California | collected 2013-09-17
CGAGGTTTCCGCCGCGGGCGTCGCCTCGCTCTACCGCGATTTCTGCGGCACGATGATGATCGACGATGCCGATGAGGCTTCGACGTCCGCCATCAAGGCGCTCGACATGCGGCCGGTCGTGCGGCCGACCGTGATGCGCAGCCTCGAAGACAAGGAGCGTCTCGCCCGCGAAGTTCTTGCACTCTTTGCGCAGCGCGCGCCATGAGGGCGATTCTGATTCCAGTCAAGGAATTTCAGCTTTCGAAAGAGAGGTTGGCGCCGCATTACTCACAGGGCGATCGCGCCGCGCTCGCCGCCGCGATGTGCGAGGATTTCTTCCGTGTGGTGGCTACCGTGCGCGGGATCGACCTGATCTATGTCGTCAGCAAGGAGTACAAAGCGCTTAGGCTGGCGCGACAGCTCAATTGGGAAACCATCATCGAGAGCGAGCAAATCTCGGAAAGCCATTCGGTCGACGCGGCATCGCGGTACTGTGAGGCACGCGGCGTCGGCGCTCTGCTGCGTCTTCCGATCGATATTCCGCTCGCGACGGCAGCCGACATCGAATCGATCATCGCCAAATTGGAGGAGGCGCCCTCCGCCGTGATCGTGCCCTCGCACGACAGCACCGGCACGAACGCGCTTTTACGCTCGCCGCCGACGCTGTTTTCATCGCATTTCGGCCCGAACAGTTTCGCGCTCCATCTCGAAGAGGCCGAGCGCGCCGGCGCCAAGGTGAAGATCGTCCGCAACGAGCGACTCGCGTTGGACATCGACGATGCTAAGGATGTGCGCGAGGTCGCGGCCCGGTTAGCGGACAACACCGCGACCTCGCATTGGGTCAGAAGATTCGGGCACCAAACATATTAGCGGTCGGGTGCCTTGCCCTCGTCGGTTTTTTTGTCATCGGCCTGATTGCGACGGCCCAGTCCGCGTCCGCCTGCGGGAGCGGCAGCTCCGCCGCGCCGATTGCCCGGGGGTTGAGCATCTTGGCCGACTGGATTGTTCACCGGCTGCGGCGCTACTGCGTTCGGGGCGCCGCGTTCAAGCTGCGCGTTCGGCGGGCCCGATTCATTTGCCGCGCGGGCGCGGAAGCCGCGCGCGACACCTTGGGGTCCTTGGCCGCCATCCTGTTGGCGAGGCGTTTCCGAACTCTGCGGTTCCCGGAAAGGCTGGGCGAGTCCCGAACCGGGATTGCCCGCGGGCTGGATCGCCGGCGCGGCCGGGTTGTTCACCGGTTGCGGTAACACCGCGTTCGGCGCGCCGCGCTCGTTTTGTGCGTTCGGCTGACCCGGTTCATTTGGCGGCCGGCCACGGAAGCCACGTGCGACACCCTGCGGACCATCCTGACGCGGCGGCTCCGAGTTTTGCGGTTCACGGAACGGTTGCGCGGGTTCCAGTCGCGGATTGACAGTCTGTCCGACCGGGTTATTCCTCATGTCGCCATTCTGTGGAGACCGAGGATCCGGCATGAAGCGGCCGGCGAACGGATTCTGCTCGCCCCTGTCGTTACCCCGCGGGCTGCGCTCGTCGCGAGGTGGGGGGCCGTTCTCGCGGCCGTTGAAAACGCGCTCGCCGCGGGCGGCCGGATTGATGTTGACCGGAATTGGCCGCTGCTCACGTTCGCGCCGTTCAATCTGACGGCCCGACGCAACAGGAGCCGCGGCCACATCATGGCCCAGCAGGTTGCGCGCCGGCAGGGGCTGGAAGCGCCGATGTGTGTTACGCTCGAGGCGGTCGACGTCGATGCTGCGATTCACGACGTAATTGTTGATCGTGACATAGTTGGTCGTATCCCGGCTCTGCGAGATGTAGCGGCCATAGTCGCGCCGCGGCAGGACGTGGGTGCGGAAATCGCGGTCGCCGAAGCGATCCTCGCCGACGAAAATCCAGAGCGAAAGGAAGGACTCGCTTCCGAAGCTCGGCCCGTACCAATCGCGATAGCCGTACTGATTGTTGAAATCGCCGGCATAGGCGCCGTTCCCGTAATAATTGTCGGGCGGCATCGGAAACCAGCCGACGGCACCGCCGCCTGAGCGCCACACGACCCATGACGGTCCCCAGACGTAGCCGGGAACCCACAGCCAGCCGTCGCGCGGATCGAAAACCCAACGTCCATAATGATCCGTCACGTCGCCCCAGAGGTCGTTCGAATTCCACAGCCACCCATATTCGACCGTGTTCCCCCAATAGCCGTTGTAATAGGGCCTGAAGTCCCGACCGGCGCGCGGCTGCCAGACGTCGCCCCAACGCGGGTCGTACCGCCAGGTCCCATAAGGGGAAAGCCGAGCGTGAAAGCTGTCGAAGCCGACGCCGGGGGCATATTGGTCATTGTACTGACCAACTGGGGTCGGATCGTAGGTGGGGCCATTGTCGTATTGGCGATCGTCGCGATCGGCAACGTACGGAGTGTTGTAGGCGCCGTTATCGTACGGGCGATTGTCATATGGGCTGGCGGCGTAGTTATGCGTCACGCATCCAGCCAGCAATGCCGTGGCAAAAATCGCGAGAGACTTCGTCTTCCAGTTCGTCATTTGCTTTCCCCTTCAGGCGGTGCAGGGAAATTTGTCCCGGCGCCTTTTTGACCGTTTCCAAGCGCGAATTTGCGTCAAAGCATCTGAACAGGGATTGAATGAATAACGACCAAAGGAAGGCGAATGGACCGTTCTCGTTTCGATCCTTCGCACTCTTGGCGGAGATTTTCGTTTGCCGTCACGACGTTGCACAAACGGTTAACACAGGCGGTAAAGGGACGTTCGGTTTTTAATCGCAGTGCGCCGAAACGGGTGGCCGGTTTCGCGCTCGAGCTCAGACTGCGATTCGATAGTCGGCTCCAGATCGCAAATAAGATGAGGGCGGGGTCCCCTTTGGGAACCCGCCCTTAAATTCAGTGATCTCGGTCTTTCCTATTTCGCCAGCGGATCGGGACGCAGCTGGAAGTGCACGACCTTGCTGGTCTGGCCCTTGCCGCCTTCGATATGCGTCGGCGCGCGCTCCGAATAGGTCGAGAAGAGGCCCTTGCCCTTCCAGCCCGCGCTTGCATCGTCAATGCGGCCGTCCATGCCCTTGGCGTAATAGCTCATCGGGTAGGGAATGCGCATGACGATCCACTTTCCGTTCACCAGCGCCTCGAGCGCGTCGGATTGGCTCGCGGTCGCGATCGGCGTGTTCTTGCCGAAGCCGAGCGTGTCCTGCTGGTCGACCCACATCGCGTAGGGCGCCTCGGCGGTGGCGCCGACGGTGTCCTTGGACAGGTTTTCGAACGTGGGCCCAGGCAGCTGATAGAGCTTCCAGCCTTCGGGGCAGACATTCTGCGCGTCCGCCGCGCGCGGCCCGTTGAGCGGACCCTTGCACAGCTTGCGATCGAAGCTCGCCGCGTGGCCGCTCGCGAGCGCCAACCAGACGACGCCGTCGCTCGCGATGCCCATGCCGCGCGGGCTGAACCCGGACATCGAGGTCTTAGAGTTCTTATAAGGAACCTCGTAATATTCGCTGAGCTGGGTCTTCGGATCGTAGCGGATGACGCCGCCCGGGAAGCCCAGGATCGAACCATAGATGCTGCCGTCCGGAGCAGTGTTGATCCCGTACGGGGCGCCCATGATCTGCTTGTCCTTGGCGGGATCGACCGGCTGATTGATGGGAGTCCAACCGAGATCGCGCTTGCCGTTGCCGTTGGTGTCGATGACGAAGGGCGACCAGCCCTGGCTCGCCGCGTCGTCATGGGTCGCGTCCCATTTCTTCACATCGAGCCAGCCGATGACGTCATAAGAACCGCCGGCGCTGAACCACAGCGTGCCGTTGTCGTCGAAATTCAAATGATGCGTGTTGAAGCAGAGATCGATCATGGTGATCTTCTGCGTCTTGGGATCGTACACCTCGGTCTGACGGTTGGACGTGTCTTTCGGATAGACCTTGGCGGAGGGATGATCCGAACCCGCCTTGCAGAAAGCCGGCTGCGTCGCATTGGGACGCGTTCTCGCCGTCAGCCAGAGCCGGCCCTTTTCGTCGAACATCGGATTGTGGACGTTGGTGTGCGTGTCCCAGATGGCCTCGTCGCCCCAATAGGGTGAAGGCATCAGATTCGGGTCGGTCTTGGTCGTCGGTCCGTCTTGAGCACGCCCGACTTGTTGTTGACCGGATCGACCCAAGGAAGCAGCTCGGTGCTGGCTTCGGTCGAGCCGTAGATCAAGCCCTTCGCGTTGACGCGCGGATTGCGCTTGTCGGTGGAAATCCCGTCATGGACGTAGGCTTTGGGCGTGTTCCAGTTCCATTCCGTGACGACGAAGTTGCGTTCGATGCCGGTGGGCCGAGTCGGTTCGGTCTTCGGCAGTTCGCCCTTGGCGACGCGGTCGGTCCAATCGCCGAGCAGCGACAATTGGAGCGACGCATCGAATAAGCCGATCGCATCGACCATGCCGCGGCCAGCTTGGCCGGATTGGATGCGGCGCTCCCAGGCTTCGGCGCTCGTGTTGAAGTGTCCGAGCTGCGAGGGAATCGTGCGCGTGGCGAGATCGCCCAATTGGTGGCAATGGATGCAGCCGTCCGTCTTCGCCCAGCGCAGCCACTGTCCTTGATCCTTCAAGGTGATGGGCATGCCGTTGCCGTTCGGGCCCGTACCCGGGAACTTGTTGGCGGCCGGGATGTTCAGCATCGAGTACCAATAGATGCCGGGATAATATTGCGCGGCGGCGGCGCGGTTGGACGCAATCACGGCGGTCAGCGCGAGGTTTTTGCCGGGCTGCGATTTCACCTTGGGTGAATCGACGAGGCCATAGCCGCGAACCCAGATGTCGTAATTCGCTTTGGGCAGATCGGGGATGAGATAGCGGCCGGAGTCGTCGGTGGTGACGATCTTGACGTATTTGGTGGGCAGATCCTGCGTCTCCGCGATCCCCCATACGCCGGCCTCGGGGCCCTTGGCGCTGGTGACCACGCCGCCGATATCGTCGGCATCGATTCGAACCTGCTGGGCCGCGGCCGGCTGCGCAACGGCGCTCGTCACGGCGGCAACGCTCAACAGAGAGGCAAAACTGACGCTCAGCATTCCGATGCAGGCCATCCTCGTCATTGTGATTTTCCCTTTTCACATTGGGGTGAGCGGGCACACGTATAGCGCGTATGGGCGCGGGCGCTAAGCCCCAACAGGCGTGAAATCTGGGGTTTCGGTGCAAAACAGGGGTTAAGGATACGGGGCTACCGGAACAAGTCCTTGTCCGCAGGGCGGATGAGATCGGCGCCGCTGCCTGAGCGAGTGTCGGTCCGCGCGCCGCGGACGATGGCGACGGGGATGCGTTCGGCTTTGCCCATGACCAGCTCGGCGGCGGACGCGATCTCGTCGGCAATGGCAATGATGGTCGCCTGCAGGAGCTTGCCGTTCGCGTCGGTCTGGCCGCGGTAATCGATCAACGGCGCCAAGCCCGCCACGCCCAGCGCGACATTCACGAGGCCCTCGCGCCAGGCGCGGCCGAAGGTGTCGGAGATGATCACCCCTACCTGAATGGCAAAGGCTGCACTGAGTTGCGCTTGCAGCATTCGTGCGGATGCGTCGGGATTTTCGGGGAGCAAAATCGCGGTGCCGTCCTCCGCGTTGGAAACATCGACGCCGGCATTGGCGCAAACGAAGCCGTGCTGCGTCTCGGCGATGATGACGCCGCGTTCCATCCGAACGATGCGCTTGCCTTCGCGCAGAACGAGCTCGATGACTCGTGCGTCCTTGTTCCAGGTTTTCGCCCAGGCCCAAGCGCGCTCGGACGGCGCGATGGAATCGAGGCGTACGATCCGGCCCTCCGCCTTCGAGACGATTTTCTGGGCGACGACGAACACGTCCCCTTCGGCAATGCCGAGGTCCTGCGAGCGCGCCGCGGCGACGATCAGGCGGGACAGATCGTCGCCTGCTTTCACCTCCGGCAAGCCCGGCAACGGAAAGATTTGAACCTGCGTCACGGCTAATCCTTAAGTCCGTCTTGTCGCGCAGTTTCAATCTTGCCGCAAACTTGGCAGCGTGACACAAGCGAATTGGCCGCGACGGAGGACGATCATGAGTGCGGAAAAAATCGCCATCATCGGAGGCTCGGGAGAGCTCGGCTATGGTCTGGCGCTTCGATTTGCGCAGGCGGGCGAGAACGTGCTGATCGGTTCGCGCGATGAGAAAAAGGCGCAAGAGGCGGCGGCGCGCGTGAAGGCGGCCGTGCCGAAGGCGACCGTTGCCGGCTCGGACAATGCAGCCGCGGCGGCGCAGGCTAGTATCGTTATTCTCGCGGTGCCGTTTTCGGCTCAGGCGGCGATCTTGAAAAGCATCAGATCGGCGCTGAAGAACGCGATCCTGGTCGACGCAACCGTGCCGCTTGCGGCCAGCGTCGGCGGCAGACCGACGCGGCTGCTCGGTGTCTGGGAAGGGTCTGCCGCACAAGCGGCCCGTAATCTGGTGCCCGGTATTTCCGTGGTCTCCGCGTTCCACAACGTATCGGCCGACGCGCTGCGTGATCTATCGGCGACGCTCGACTGCGACGTGCTGATTTGCGGTGACGATGCGGCGGCGAAGGAAAAGCTATCGGCTCTGATAAAGCTCCTTCCCGGCTTGCGGCCGCTGGATGCCGGGCCGCTGGAGATGTCGCGGATCGTCGAGAGCATCACGGCGCTGCTGATCTCGCTCAACCGCCGGTACAAGCTAAAGCATTCCGGCATCCGCATTACAGGAATGGGCTGACGGTTCGCCGTGGACGACGTCTGGCGCATCTACGACAGAGTCGCGGCGAACAACGCAAGCGAGCGCCGCGGCTTCGCGGGCGAGCGGGCGTATCTCAACGCGATCGTGGATAGGCTTCCGCGGGAAGCGCGCATCCTCGATCTCGGCTGCGGCACCGGAGTGCCGATTGCGCGGTTCTTCATCGAGCGTGGCTGCGCTGTCACCGGCGTCGATGCCGCGCCGGCGATGCTGGCGTTCTGCCGCGGCGGTTTTCCGGCGGCGGAATGGATCGAGCATGACATGCGCACAGTCGCGCTCAACCGGCGGTTCGACGCGATCATTGCCTGGGACAGCTTCTTTCATCTGCCGCCGGACGATCAGCGGGCAATGTTCCCCGTGTTCGGAAAGCATGTGGCGCCGCAGGGCCTGCTTCTCTTCACCAGCGGGCCGGCAGAAGGGGCAGCCATCGGCAATCTCTATGGCCAGGAGCTGCATCACGCGAGCCTTGGGCCTGAGGAATATCGCCGGTTGCTGGCCGAACAGGGTTTTTCCGTTCTCTTGCACCGCAGCGAAGACCCGAACTGCGGCGGGCATACGGTCTGGCTTGCACAGCACACCGATTGATCAGGAGGGAATTCTCATTGGCCGCCGATTCGATTAGAGTCGCGTGGGATGGAGAGCCGATGAGACTTGCGACATCTGCTGCTGTACTTCTCGCGCTTGCCGTGGCCGGACAAGCCGCGGCACAGCAGACGCCGAACGATCTCGAAACGGTCAAAGGGTTGCTCAAGGAAATCCGCATCAACCCCTACCCACCGCCGCGCGAACGTTCCGCGCAGCTTCTCGTCGCCTGGATCAGGAGAATGGACGTTTCCACAATCGATCAGGCGACGATCGACGATATCGCGAACCTGCTCGACGATAAGAGCGACACGGTGCGCAGCCGGATGGCGATTGCGCTCGGCAATATCGGGCTGCCTGCGAAGCGAACGGTCCCGTCGCTGGAGAAAGCCTTCGTCAAGGCCAAGGCCTACATGGCCGAAATCAAGACCAACCCGCCGGTCAGATTCGGGATTCCGAATTACACCGGCGCCACATCCGCCGACAGCATCTGTTTCGCGCTGATGAAGCTCGAGGCACCAATGCCCGCCGGCTGCACGGACGGCCACTATGATCAGCAGCAGCCGGCACCGGCCTCTAATTAGAAATTGATTCCGTTCTAAATCACGCTGGCGCGGCGGAGAGATTCGATTTCTGCGCCCGAGTAGCCGAGTTCGCGCAGGATGGAGTCATTGTCGCCGCCGAGCGCCGGCACGGGATCGAGGCGCTGCGGCGAATCCGAAAGATGCAGCGGCGAAGCGAGCACCGGCACGGGGCCGACCGGTGAATCGATTTCTTGAATCATATTCCGAGCGGCGAGCTGCGGGTGGGCCAGCACTTCGGCGATGCTGTTGACCGAGCCGTAAGGCAGGCGCGCGGCTTCAAGGCGCTTCAGCCAGACGGCGGATGGATGTTCCTTGAACAACGCCACGATGATGTTGTCGAGCGCGTCGCGGTGCTTGCGCCGCGTCTCGGTGTCCTTGAAGCGCGGGTCGGTCAAGAGATCGGGACGGTTCACGACATCGCGGCAAAAAATCTCCCAATCGGCCGCACTGGCGCAAGCGACGCTGACATATTTGCCGTCGCCCGCGAGATAAGGCCCGTAGGGCGTGATGTATTGATGCCGGAGGCCGAGGCGTTCGGGCTCCTCGCCCTTGTGCCAATAATGATGCGGGAAATAGCCGAGCCAGGCGACGGCGGACTCGAACATCGAAACGTCGATCACTTGCCCTCGCCCGGTCTTCTCGCGCTGGTAGAGCGCGAGAAGTATTCCCACCGCGGCATACATCGATGAGATGAGATCGGTCACCGACACGCCGACGCGCGCGGGGGCATCGGGATAACCGGTCGTGGCGATGAGGCCGGCCTCGCCCTGGATCAGCGCGTCATACGCCTTGGCGTCGCGATAGGGCCCGTCCTGGCCGTAGCCGGAGAGCGAGCAATAGATCAGCCGCGGATTGGCCGCGGTGAGATCGTCGGCGCCTAGGCCCATGCGCGCGGCAACGCCGGGCGCGAAATTTTCCAGAAACACGTCGGCGCGGGAAGCGAGGCGCTTCAAGATGTCCAAGCCCGCCTGCTGCTTCAGATCGATGGCGAGGCTTCGCTTGCCGGCGATAACCCAGGCGGTGCCGGAGGACAATCCCTTCACGGCAGTGTCCCAGGTGCGGATGACGTCGCCGGTGCCGAGCCTCTCGACCTTGATCACCTCGGCGCCCATGTCGGCGAGGATCTTGGTCGCGTGCGGGCCCGAGAGCGAGGTCTCCAGCGCCAGCACGCGCACGCCGTCGAGCGCGCGCCTCGGTTGGTCTTTCGCATCCGCCATCAAGTTTGAGCCTTCGGGAACAGATCCTTCTGCGGTGCGTGCGCTTTCTTCCACACCATGACGCTGCGCACGTAATCGATGACGATCTTGCCCTCCTGCTGAAGCCCGCGCGTGCGCACCTTGACGATGCCCCATTGCGGCTTCGACTTGGATTCGCGCTTCTCCAGCACTTCGGATTCCGAATAGAGCGTATCGCCGGCGAAGAGCGGGTTGGGCAGCTTGATCTCGTCCCAGCCGAGCGCGAAGCCGTTCTCGGAGACATCGGCGACGCCCATGCCGGCGACGATGGCGAGCGTAAGCGCACTGTTGACCAGGCATTTGCCAAATTCGGTCTTCTTGCCGTACTCGTTGTTGAAGTGGATCTGGTTGGTGTTGTTGGTGAGGAGCGTGAACCAGATGTTGTCGGCTTCCGTCACCGTGCGCCCGATGCGGCAGCGATAGATGTCGCCGATCTCGAAATCCTCGAAATAGCGTCCTTCCCAACCTGGCTTGACGGTCATGTATTTCTCCACCCCTCGCGCTAACCCTCTCCCGCAAGGGGAGAGGGTTAGGTGACGTTCAGCGATTTGGCGAGCGCCACTGTCTGCCGCGCCCGGTCCACAATGGGATAATCCAGCAATTGTCCGCGAAAGGCGATGGCGCCCGGCGATGTAGGGTCCGACGATGGCGGCCGCCCTGCCCCAGCCCGAGGCCAAGCCGACTCCGTTGCTGCGAATGACGGTTGGATAAAATCCGCCGACGATGCCGTTCAGCGACTGGTGCGTGGCCGAGGAGAAGGCGAGCGCGGCGATGGCGACCGCGATCACGACGGACGCGCTCAAGCCCGGCGTGCCGAGATAGATCAGGCAGACGAAAGAGATCGCCGCGGAGAACACAGCGGCCTTCGGTCCGAACGCATCGACCATGCGCGCGAGAATAAGGATGGCCGCCATCGCTCCGAGATAGGCGTAAGAGAAGGTGAGCGACGCCTGCGTCGGCATCAGGCCTGCATCCTCGAGAATGACGGAGAACCACGCGGCGAGCGTCATATAGGTGAGGAACTCGCAGAAATAGGCGATCCAGAGCAGCGGAGTGGCGGTACGGCGGGACCCCGTAAAGAGAAGATTCAGGCTGAAGCGCTGCTCGTCCACGGGACGGTGCAGAACAAAGTGCGTGTCTCTGTCGAAGGTGATTTCCGGCACGGCGAAGCGTACGAGG
>WNFL01122790.1_pt1 | contig 10283 bp, 6 predicted proteins | sample 5400361 | NCBI WGS metagenome assembly WNFL01 (sample SAMN13153351, study PRJNA577476) | soil metagenome | isolation source: 40 cm soil on Douglas fir-dominated hillslope | place: USA:California | collected 2013-09-17
GCACCCACACCGTCTCCAGGTTCTGGTCGGGGTTCGCGTGGAGGGGCTGCATGGAGGCGATCACCCCCAGCTCCTTGAAGCGAGGGTAGTCCGCGGGCGGGATCGTCTCGATGTGCTCGATGCGTCCCCGCCGGTCGGTGCGGCCGTTCGCACGGAGCGCGGCCTCGTGGGCGTCGAGCGCCATTCTTACCCCCCGGTCCCCGATCGCGTGCAGCCAGACCTGGAGTCCCGCCTTGTCGGCGGCCACCACCGCGGCGGTGAGGGCCGCGGGGGGCCAGTTCGGCAGCCCGGTCCCGCCGTCGGGGTAGGGCTCGAGCATGGCCGCGGTCTTCGCTTCCACGACACCGTCCACGAAGGCCTTGATCGCGTCGAAGCGCAGCCAGGCGTCGTCGTGGAGCGCTCGCATTCGGCCCGCGGCGGCAATCGGCCCCTCCACCTCGCCCTGGCTCATGCGCACGGACGCGCGCACGCGGACGCTGAGGCGGCCCTCGGCGCGAGCACGCTCCAGGAGGGGCACGTCGGTCTCGAGGTCGCGGAGACCGAAGCCGGCGTCCTGGACCGAGGTGATCCCCTGCGCGTTGAGCAGGCCCAGCGCGCGCAGCAGCAGCGCGTAGCGCGCCTCGCGCGCGGCGACCGGGATCTTCGCCTCCACGAGCGTCTTCGCCCCCTCCTTGAGGGCTCCCGTCGGCTCGCCCGTCTTCGGGTCGCGCACGATCAGGCCGTCCTCGGGGTCCTTCGTCTCCCGCGTGATTCCGGCCACGGCGAGAGCCTTCGAGTTGGCCCAGCCGGTGTGGCCGTCGTAGCAGTCCATGTAGGCGGGCCGGTCCGCCACGACCGCGTCGAGCTGCTCCTTCGTGGGAAGGCCGCCCGGGAAGGAGCCGTAGAGCCAGCCCCGGCCCACGACCCACGGGGTCTTCGCCCTCGAGGCGGCGAAGTCACGGATGCGGGCCTGGACCGCCGCGAGGGAGTCGTCGTCGATCAGGTCCACACGATCGAGGGAGAGGGCGCCCTCCATCAGGTGGATGTGGGCGTCGTTGAAGCCCGGGAGGACGAGCCGGCCCTGGAGGTCCACCACCTCGGTCCCTGGCCCCTTCATCGCTGCCGCCCCCGCGGCCGAGCCCACGTAGACGACAAGGTCGCCCCGCACGGCCACCGCTTCCGCCCAGGGAGCCTCGGCCTTCCCCGTCCACACACGCGCACCCAGGAGCAACAGATTGGCCGGCGTGTCCGCCGAGATCGCAGTCTCTGTGACTCCACCGAGGAGCGCGGCGAACACGATGGTCCACCCTGATCTCATGCGGTCCCCTTCCGTGCATCGGGTTGAACGCCGCCTTGACAACATCCTTCGGGAGCGCCTAGATTGCCGTCATATCCGTCTGCCCCAGGCGTCCACTCCCCCGGAGGACTCATGAAACGACAGCGTACCGGATCGGTCCATACCCTGGCGTTCGCGGTCCTGCTGCTCGCGGCGCCCCCCGCTTTCGCCCAGCGCACGACTGGCCAGATCATCGGAACCGCCAGCGATCCGTCCGGGGCCGCCCTGCCCGGAGTGACGGTGGTCCTCAAGGGCCCGCGCATCATGGGGGAGCAGACCTCGACCACGAACGAGCGCGGTCTCTACCGCTTCGTGGCCTTGCCCCCGGGAACCTACACCCTCACCTTCTCCATGTCGGGCTTCGCGACCCTCCACCGGGAGGGCATCCGCACTCTGTTGGGCCAGACGACCGAGGAGAACGTGAGCCTGAAGCTCTCGCAGATGGCGGAGGAGGTCACGGTGACCGGCGAGGCCGAGGTGCTGAACACCTCCTCGAACCAGGTGAGCACGAACTACAACCAGGAGTGGGTCAAGAACGCGCCCATCCCCCGCTACACCTTCTTCGACCTCATCAACGCCGCCCCCGGGGTGGCCCAGACCTCTTCGGACAACGGTCAGCGCCAGACCTCGTTCGGGTCGTCGACCAACGAGAACTCGTACCAGATGGACGGCACCGACTTCACCGCCCCCATCAGCGGCGCCGCCTGGCCCTACCCCAACACCGATGCCATCGAGGAGATCGAGGTGCTGTCCCTGGGGGCCCCCGCGGAGTACGGCAACGTCCAGGGAGCCGTCTTCAACGTGGTCACCAAGCAGGGCAGCAACAGCTTCCACGGTGACCTCAACTACTACAACCAGAGCGACGCCCTCACCTCTCGCAACACCACCAAGGAGGAGGAGTGCGCGGGGGACGAGACCTGCCTGGCCGCCGGTGGCTATCCCTACAACCGCGACCAGTTCCACGACATGACCGCGCAGCTCTCGGGCCCCTTCGTGAAGGACAAGCTGTGGTTCTTCGCGTCATACCAGTTCCAGAAGGATCAGTTCTCCCCGGCCGGGGTCCCCTCGGATTTCCCGTCGCACGGGAAGCAGAACCGCGTCTTCGGCAAGCTCAACTGGCAGATCTCCAAGAACCACAAGCTGATGTTCGCGTACCACAACGACTACTACAACCTGCCGAGCCAGGGCGACGCGAACACCGCCCCCTCTGCGGTGCTCCTGAACTATGGCGACAACCCCTCGCCCAACGTGACCTACACGGCCGTGCTCTCGGACAAGACCTACGTCGAGGCGCGCTACGCCGGCTTCTACGGCCACGACCTCGGGAAGCCGAACGACGGCAGCACCAAGAACAACCAGTACGACGGGAAGAGCAACCGCACTGGCTTCAACGCGAAGGTGTCGCACTTCGCCGACAACTTCCTGGGGGGAAGCCACGACTTCAAGTTCGGCGTGCAGTACACGAAGGGCGGCGGCGACTACACCGAGGGGTACAACGACTACATCTACACCTCGGGGGGCGTGCCCGCCTACGGCTACACCCAGCGTCCCTTCAAGCAGAACGGCCAGATGAAGGCCATCGGCGCCTTCTTCGACGACACCTATCGCGTGGGCAGCCGTCTCACCCTGAACCTGGGCGTGCGCTACGACCACAGCACGGCCAGCCTGCCCGATGGGCCGGTGCTCGACGCCCAGGGGAGCCCCACGGGCCAGGTCGTGAAGGGAATCGACAAGCTGTTCACGTGGAACGTCTGGTCGCCGCGGCTGGGCTTCACCCTGAAGCTCAACAAAGACGGTCGGTCCGTGCTCAAGGGCCACTACGGCCGCTACTACCGGGGCATCGTGACCGGGGAGTTCGCCGCCGCCGCCCCCACGGTAGCCCCGAAATACCATTTTGGCTGGGAACCCGCAGAACCCCGTTCTCTACTCCGACAACTCCAACCTCAGGGTGGACCCGAACTACAAGAATCCCTACACCGACCAGCTCATCGGCAGCCTGGAGCAGGAGCTCCACAAGGACTTCGCGCTGAAGCTGAGCTACATCCACAAACGAGGGAGACGTTATGGCGGGTGGCACGACGAGGGCGGCATCTACGAGCAGGTCCCTTACGTCGACGACCAGGGAAAGGACGCCACCGGCCGCGCGATCAACGTCTTCCAGCTCCAGAACGACCCGAGCGAGCGGCTCTTCCTCCTCACCAACCCGAGCCAGATGTTCACCCGCTACAACGGCGGAAGCCTGGAGCTCGTGAAGCGGATGTCCTACCACTGGCAGGCGGTGGTGTCGCTGGTGGTCTCGAAATCCGAGGGTCGTCTCGGCTCGAGCACTCAGGGGCTGAAGAGCAGCCAGACCTCGAGCGCCCTGACTTTCGGCCAGGACCCGAACGACTTCATCAACACGGAGGGCCGGCTGATCGGGGACCGGCCGGTGATGTTCAAGACCCAGCTCGTCTACGAGGCCCCCTGGGGCATCCTACTGGGAGCGAACTTCGTCCACCAGACCGGCCGTCCCTGGGCGCGGCGAGTCCGGGTGAGCGACCTGACGAACCTCACCACCACCATCCTCGCCGAACCGATCTCGGGAGACCGCCGCCTGCCGGACTGGAACATCCTCGATGTCAACGTACAGAAGTCCTTCAAGCTGGGTGGGTCGACCTCGCTGGGCCTGTTTGCCTACCTTCTGAACCTGACGAACTCCGGCATCAACGAGGACGTGCTCGACCGAGTGGGCACCTCCGACACTTTCGGTCTGCCCACCAGCTTCATGCCGCCGCGACGCGTGATGCTCGGCGCCCACCTCCGCTTCTGAGGAGACGACCGAAGGTCTGACTCAAGGGCGGGCGCCGAGCTCGGCGAGTCTCTGCCGCGCCGCGGGGAACCGCGGCTCGAGGCGAACCGCGGTCTCGAAGTACGGCCGAGCCTGGGCTCCCTGGCCCTGACGAAGCAGGGCCAGGCCCAGGTTGTAGGCGTACTGGGCGTCGGCTCCGTCGCGCTTCACCGCCTCGCGGAAGGAGGCCTCGGCGTCCGCCATCCGCCCCGCCCCCCCGAGCAGCATGCCGAGCGCGTTCCAGTAGGCGGCGGGCCCGGCATCGAGGACGACCGCCTCTCGTGCGAGTTGGATGGCCCGCTCGAGCTCCCCCCCGTCCCGGAGCAGCTCGCCCAGCTCGACCCGGATGCGGGCGTCCCGGGGAGCGAGGGCGAGGGCGTGCTCGTAAGCACGCCTCGCCTCGGCGGGCCGGCCCAGGCGCCGGAGGAGGCGGCCCTCGGCTTCGCGTAATCGCGCGTCGCGAGGGCTCCGGATAGCACCCTCCTCGAGAGCGGCGAGCGCCGCCTTCGGGTCGCCCGCCGCCTCGCGGCAGTCGGCGAGGGCTCTGTAGGCGGGGCCATAGGCGGGCAGGCGCCGGATGGCTTCCGAGAAGTGGCGGCCTGCCTCGGGGAAGCGCTTGAGGTCGAAGAGCGCGCGGCCCAGGTAGTAGTGCACCTCGAAGCCCTCGATTCCCTGCGTCAGCACCAGCTGCAGCCGGGCCGCGCTGCCCGCGGGGTCGCCCTCGCGGAGGTGGACCAGGGCCTCGCGCACGAGCCGGCTCGTGGCCTTGAACTCCTCGAGCTTGTCCTTGGGATCGGCCCCCCCCGCGCCGGGCGCCGGTCCCCCTGCGCCGACATAGCCGAGGGCGCCCAGCTTCTCGAGGAGCTCGGGCGGGACGCTGGCGGCGCCCGGCGAGGGGCTCGGCGCCGATCGCTCTCCCTCCAGACGACGGGCGAGCCCGGCGCGCAGCGCCTCCGCCCGAGCCGGCTCCGCGGCCACGAGGTTGCGCGCTTCGCCGGGATCGTCCTTGAGGTCGTAGAGCTCGGGGCGCGGGGCCTGGATGTATTTGAAGCGCCCCTCCCGCAGGGCGCGCAGATCGCTCCAGCCGTAATGGAGCAGCGGCGTGAGCGACTCCGCGTACGTGGTCTCAGCCGGAGGGGCCGGCCCGCCCCGCAGCCCCGAGGCCAGGCTCCGGCCCGAGAGGCGCGCTCCGATGGGCGGCGCGAGGCCGACCAGCTCCAGCAGCGTCGGGAAGAGATCCACGCTGCGGAACGTCGTCGTCACGCGGGCGGCACGGGGGATGCCGGGGCCGCGGACCAGGAGCGGGACACGCAACGTGCTCTCGTAAACGAAGTACCCGTGGGTCTCCTCCCCGTGCTCCCCGAGGCCCTCGCCGTGGTCCGACGTCACGACGAGCAGCGTGTCCTTGCGGAGGCCGAGACGCTCGAGGGCGGCGTCGAGCCGACCCACCAGCTCGTCGGACCAGGCCACCTCGCCGTCGTAGGGCCGCCCCGCGTAGCGCGAAGCGTAGGGCTCGGGCGGCTCGTAGGGATCGTGGGGATCGTAGAGGTGCAGCCAGACAAAGCGCCGGCCCGCGCGTGGGGATTCGAGCCAGGCGATGGCTTCCGCCGTCGGTCCGTCGCCGCGCCGCTGGATCTGGTCCAGGAACCGCGCGTCGTCGGCCTCGACCTGGAATCGGTCCGAGTACGTCTCGAACCCGCGGGCCAGCCCGGACTGTCGCGAGACCACGATCGACGAGACGAAGGCGGCGGTCGCGAAGCCCGACTTCTGGAGCACCTCTGCGAGCAGGGGCACGTCCTCGGCCAGGGCCGGGGAGACGTTGTCCCGCACCCCGTGCTCGGCCGGATAGCGTCCGGTGAAGATCGTCACGTGGGAGGGCCGCGTCAGCGGGACGTGGACGGTGGCGTCCTCCGCCCGCGCACCCTCCCGCGCGATCGCGTCCAGATGGGGCGTGGCCACGGTCGTGCTGCCGTAGCACCCGAGGCGGTCCGCGCGCAGCGTGTCGATGGTCACGAGCACGAGATGCCGCGCGCTGGGCGGCGGTTTCGTCCCGGGGAGGAACCCGCAGGCCGAGAGGGTCACAAGCGCCAGCCCGATCCCGACCGGGGGCCCGAGGGACCGAAGCCGCCTCACCCGCCTCCCTCCAGCCGCCGGGCTGCGCTGACCTCGCGCGTCGCTTTCGCGGTCCGCCCCTGGCGGGTGTAGACGTCGGCCAGCACGTAGTGACCGAGGGGCGCCACCTTCCGCTCGGGGGAGTGGGTGAGACCGCTCCGCGCGGCCGCTTCGGCGCCGCCCAGGTCGCCCGTGTCGAGGAGCGCCTTGGCGAGGTACAGCTCGCCGGTCCCGAAGTCCGGCTGGACGAGCAAGGCCTCCCGGAAGCGCGCGATCGCCTCCGGCCCCCGCCCCTGCCGCTGCAGGAGCCGGCCGAGGTTGAACGCGGCGCGGAAGGCCTTGGCGTCCCGGCGCAGCTCCCTCTCGTACGCGTCGATGGCGGCGGCGAGCTCGTTCCGGCCCTCGTGGACGAGGGCGAGGTTGTAGTGGACGCCGGCGAGGTCCGGGCGCAGGGCGAGCGCCGCCCGGAGCCGCTTCTCCGCGTCGTCCCATCGCTTCATCTCGAGGTAGCACTCGCCGAGCTTGAGCAGGAACGACGGACGGTCCACCTTCCGGGCAAGGCCCTCCTCGAGCACCTTCTCGGCCTCCGCGAACCGTCCGCGGCGCATGTCGAGGTCGGCGAGCTGCCAGAGGGGCTTGGTGGCCCGGGGGTCGAGCTGCTGCGCGCGCCCGAAGCCGGCCAGGGCCTCGTCCAGGCGGCCCATCTTCTTGTAGGCCAGGGCCAGGCTGAACACGGCCCCCTGGTGCTCGGGGTCCAGGAGGAGGGCCTGACGGTAGGCGCGCACCGCCTCCTCGAGCCGGCCTGCCTTGCTCTGGAAGTTGCCGACGAGCACGTGCGCCTCGACGATCTCGGGGTCCGCGCGGAGCGCCTCCCGGACCTGGGCGATCGCCTCGTCGACGCGTCCCTCCACCGAGGACTGCCCGGCCCGCTTCAGCAGGTTGTAGAGGCCGATCTTGTCCTTGGGGTCCCCCCGCGGCCGCTCCTCCAGGTTCCGCCGGCTTCCTCCCCCGCCCAGGTAGCCGAGGGCCTGCAGCCGCTCCTCCGCCTCGGGATCGATCGACTGCGGCCCCTTCGCCGCGCTCGCGCTCGTCAAGCCGGCCAGCGTGTCGCGCAGCGCCTTAGCGAGCGCGTCCGATCGCGCCGGGTCCGCGGCCGCGCCGTCGGCGAGCTCGCCCCCGTCTCGGGCGAGGTCGTACAGCTCTCGCCGCGGGGCGTCGATGAGCTTGTAGCGCCCGTCCCGAAGCGCCTTGAGCTCGCTCCAGCCGTAGTGGTAGCGCGGGTACCAGCTCTCGGAGACGGCGAGGAGCCCCAGGCTCTCGCCGCGCGCCAGGGGGAGCAGGCTCTTGCCCTGTACGGCCTTCGGGACCGGCACCCCGAGCAGGTCCAGAGCGGTCGGCATGACGTCGACGATCCGGACCTGCTCCGCCACGGCACGCGCGGGGACGCGGGGACCGGCCATGATCATGGGGATGTGGACGGTGGCGTCGTAGACGAAGAAGCCGTGGGTCTGCTCGCGGTGCTCGCCCAGGTCACCCACCACCACGAGCACGGTGCTCTCGAGCCGGCCGTCTTCGCGGAGGGCCGCGAGCAGCCGTCCCACGAGCGCGTCGCTCCAGGCGATCTCGCCGTCGTAGGCTCCTTCGAGAGTGGCCGGGAACTGCGAGCGGTAGGGCTCGGGCGGGTCGTACGGCGTGTGGGGGTCGTAGAGGTGCACCCAGGCGAAGAAGGGGCGCTCCCGCTCGGCGGCCAGCCACTCCAGGGCCTTCGCCACCACCTCGTCGCCGCGGCGCTGCACGGCGTCCATCCCCACGCCTTCGTAGCGGGACAGGTCGAAATCGTCGAAGTACCGCTCGAAGCCCTGGGCAATCCCCCAGCGGGAGTCGAGCACGAAGGCCCCCACGAACCCGCCGGTCCTATACCCCTTCTCCCGGAGCACCTCGGCGAGGGTCGTCTCCTGGTCGCCGAGGTAGAAGCCGCCGTTGTCCCGCACGCCGTGATGAGCGGGGAACGTCCCCGTCAGCAGCGAGGAGTGGGCGGGGAGCGTGAGAGGCATCACGGTCGTCGCCTGGGCGAAGCGGAGCCCGCTCGCGGCAAGCGCATCCAGGGTCGGAGTGCGAGCGGCGGCGTAGCCGTAGCAGCCGAGGTGGTCGGCACGCAGGGTGTCGATCGAGACGAGCAGGAGGTTCGGGGAGACCCGCCCGAACCAGCGCCGGGCCCGGCCGGCCAGGGTGAGCCCGGCCAGGAGAGCCAGGCCAAGGCCGAGGGCCAGGCCGGCGAACGATCGGCGCATGGCCGGATTGTCGCACGGCCGCCGGTTCAGACCCTGTCGCCGCCGGTCCGGACTCTTGACAGCGCCCGCGCCGCGCACTAGCGTGCCCGTCATGCCGGCCCTCGCGCCCAAGCCCCGTGAAGCCTGTCGCTGGGACCTCGTCAGCCTGGGCGAGGTCATGCTGCGCCTGGATCCCGGCGAGGGCCGCATCCACACCACCCGCGGCTTCCAGGTCTTTGAAGGCGGCGGCGAATACAACGTCGCGCGCGGGCTGAAGCGTTGCTTCGGGCTCGAGACGGCCGTGGTCACCGCCCTCGTGGACAACCCGGTGGGGCGCCTCGTCCAAGACCTCCTCTTCCAGGGCGGCGTCGACCAATCCCACGTCCGCTGGGTGAAGGACGACGGCGTGGGCCGCACCGCGCGCAACGGCCTCAACTTCACGGAGCGGGGCTTCGGGGTGCGGGCCGCCCTGGGGTGCTCCGACCGCGGGCACACGGCGGTGTCGCAGCTCGAGCCAGGGGACGTGGACTGGGAGGCGATCTTCGGAAAGCAGGGGGCCCGCTGGTTCCACACGGGTGGCATCTTCGCCGCCCTCTCGGAGACGACTCCGGCCCTGGCCAAGGAGGCGATGGCAGCCGCCAAGCGCCACGGCACGATCGTCTCCTACGACCTCAACTACCGGCCTTCGCTCTGGAAGTCGATCGGCGGACAGAAGCGGGCGCAGGAGGTCAACCGCGAGCTCGCTCCCCTGGTGGACGTCATGCTCGGCAACGAGGAGGACTTCACCGCCGCCCTGGGCTTCGCGGTCGAGGGAGTGGGCGAGGACCTCTCGGCCCTGGACCCGTCCGCCTTCCTCAAGATGATCGAACGGGCCGTCCAGACCTTCCCCAACTTCACGGCGGTGGCCACCACGCTGCGCAACGCGAAGACGGCCAGCATCAACGACTGGGGCGCGGTCTGCTTCTACGACGGCCGGCTCCACCAGGCCCCGACCCGGGAGAGCCTCGAGATCTGGGACCGGGTGGGCGGCGGGGACTCCTTCGCCTCCGGGCTCATCTATGGGTTCCTGTGCGGGAAGGGACCGCAATGGGCCGTCGAGTGCGGAGCCGCCCACGGCGCCCTTGCGATGACCACCCCCGGCGACACCACCATGGTCACCCTGGCCGAGGTCGAACGGGTCATGAAGGGAGGCGGCGCCCGCGTGGCGCGCTGAGGAGCCCATGAACAAGCACGAGGTCCTGGCGACGATCCGCGAAGTCGGCCTCGTTCCCGTGATCCGGGCGGAGTCGCCCGAGGCGGCGGGTCGAGCGATCGACGCCATACGCGCCGGCGGCGTGCCCATCCTCGAGATCACGATGACGGTGCCCGGCGCGGTCGGCCTCATCGAGGACATGGCTCGAAAGTACGGAAAGGACGCGGTGGTGGGGGCGGGGACCGTCCTCGATCCCGAAACGGCGCGCGCCTGCATCCTGGCGGGAGCCCAGTTCGTGGTCAGCCCGTGCCTGAACCTCGAAACCATCGCCTGCTGCAGGCGGTACGGCGTGGCCGTGCTGCCCGGCGCCCTCACCCCCACCGAGGTGGTGGCGGCCTGGCAGGCGGGGGCGGACATGGTCAAGGTCTTCCCGGCGGGGGCCCTCGGCGGGGCCAGCTACATCAAGGCCCTGAAGGCCCCTCTTCCCCAGATCGACCTCGTGCCGACGGGAGGGGTCTCCCTCAAGACCGCCGCCGACTTCATCAAGGCGGGAGCCACCGCCCTGGG
>WNFL01315851.1_pt3 | contig 10283 bp, 9 predicted proteins | sample 5400361 | NCBI WGS metagenome assembly WNFL01 (sample SAMN13153351, study PRJNA577476) | soil metagenome | isolation source: 40 cm soil on Douglas fir-dominated hillslope | place: USA:California | collected 2013-09-17
CTTTCCGTTAGCTCACCCGAAGCCTTTTGGGGCTCTGCTTTCGCTCCGCGCGAGAAGATGGCAGTTTGATCGGTTCTATGCGTTTGGGCGCGGGTTGGCGACTCACTCGCCGGGTACCCAGTCGCTACCGCTCCCGGTTCTGACAAGAACGCCGTTGCGGATTCGTCCGCAGATGCCGGACCTTCGAGCAGCGCATTTCCATCGTCGAGACAATACAAAAGCGTGTCGTCGTAATAATCCCGCCTGCATTCAGGGCATCGTTTCATAACATTCTATTCCGGGAGACTTATCCGTTTCAGCAACTTTATTTGGCAAGCGGCACCATGCGTGATTTGAGAATTTTTCGGTCTCGGGTCAGCAGTGGAATTCGCTCGATGACGCTGGTGGCCGCAATTATCTCGTCGGCCGGGTCTGACGCAAAATCTAATTCCGCGCTTTTTCGCGCTATTTGGATCGTAATCGGAATTATCGTGAGATGCCGCAGCGAACGGCGAAACGCAACACTATCCATATCCAATTCCAATCGCCCGAGTTGGACCAACTTTGACAATTCCCAAAGGACAATATCCGACACCGCAAGACTCTCGTTCGTAACCAGTGCTTGTTCTCGCGCAGTCAATTCGCCGGCAAGAGCGGCTACAAGAACGTGCGTATCAAGATTCAGCATTCCATTTGACTCCGGTCGAGAAAATATCGCCTGAAACCTTGATCCGGCCTTTCATAGAACCAATCAGGCCTGAATTATCTGCCGGCCCAAAAGGGATCACTCTGGCAACAGGCTTGCCCCGTTTTTCAACCACTATTCCGTCGGCCTCAAGCTCATCGAAGATCTGCAAACACTTGGCTTTGAATTCGCTGGCACTTATAGTTTTGGTTTTGTTTTTCATAACGACTCAAGTATATTATATGACCAGTCAAATGACCAGTTACTTAATAATCCGCCTGCATTCAGGGCAGCGTTTCATCGCATCATTTCTTCACGAGTTCGGGCCAGTTGAGGATCACCGTTGGGGCGGGTGAGGTCGGCTCGCCAACCAGCGTGCCGATCAGAAATTTGCCTTCGGGCGCCACATCAAAAAAGTCCGCATTACCATAGCCAAACATCATCCTCGTCTGAAAAAGTGCTTTACCCGGAGTGTATTCAAACGTGGGGCCATCGCTCTTCACCGATGTTGCCATCATGTGATCGTCCCTGCTGGTGAAAAACAGCTCCTTGCCGTCGCGGCTCCAGGCGAGGCGTCCTGCTCCGTCTGTCGATATTCGTTTGCGGTCGCTTCCTAACGTCCCGTCAGGATTGAGCGACTGAACGTACAGTTCGTATGCCCCGGTCTCGTCAGATATGTAAGCTAGCCACCTGCCATTCGGAGAGATCTCCGCATAGCTCTCATCGGCAGCCGAGACGAGGAGCGGGACCTCTGTTTTTTTGTCTGCAAGCGACAAAAGCCAGACGTCCAAACGCGTTTTGGGGCCGCGCTTCGTATACAAGAGAAATCGCCCGTCGGGTGAGTACTGACGGGGGAAGACAGTTCCCGAAAGCAACAACTCCGGCTCCCCAACACCGTTCGAGGCTTGTTGAAAAATTCCGCGAGCCTTCCCCGGCACGCTGGCGTTGTGGGCGATCGACTTTCCGTCCGGCGACCAGATCGGCAACTGGCCTTCACCAAGTTTGATCGGGTTATTTCCTGTGAGATCGCTGACGAGAATGCCGCCGCTGGCACTTCGGTAGGCCACCTGTTTACCGTCGGGGGATATCCGCGGAGTTTCCGGGGCTGCGACAAGCTCGGGATTTCCGATCGCGCCCGTCTGTTTGCCCTCGCGATCGAAGAGACGAAGCTGGTGGCTGCGGGTCCATTGCGGCTGCCAGACCAGCACACCGTTAGTCGAGACCGAGAACCGGGCCGGAGCACTGGCGGCGTTATCGGTTTGGGTAATTAGAGGGACCGGATCACCTAACAGCTCAAGGCCGTTTGTGTTTATCTTTTGGGCAACGAGGACCTGGTTCTTTATCATTATCAGCCAATCCGGTGGTGCAAAACGCACTGTCAGATTGTCTGGTACGATCCGTTTGACCTCCTGCGAGTCAAGCGAACCCATCCAGAGGCCTTTCAGTTCGTCATTGGTCGCATTGCGATTGAAAAGAAACCGCCTGCCGTCCGGCAGAAATGTTCCGCTCGAATGCTGACCATCGCCGTTCTCTTCCTGAAATGTTATTTGCCGCGGCTCGCCACCCTTTGCCCAGACGGTGAACATAGCGCTGCCATAATCAGGGCAGAAAATAATGTCGCCGTCCTTGTTCCACGCGCCCGCCACAAGGCGAGCCGCATCAGTCAGTACCTGGGCGTTGCCGCCCGAGATGTCTGAGCGTTTTAATTTTCCCCTTGAACCGTATGCGACCGACTTGCTGTCCGGTGACCAGAAAGGCTCGAGTGCATTGTCGCTGCCCGGAAGCGGTGTGACCTGTCCGGTCTTGAGGTCGCTGACGTAAAGCAGGTATTTGCCATCAGACGTGTTTGCAGTGAATGCGACCTTCTGACCGTCTGGCGAAATGACCGCCCAGTCAGGCTGGGTATCGTTGAACTGGAGACCCTTCGGCGGCTCGAACGAAAGCCTAACGGCCTGACCCGTCGATGAAGAGCGGCCGAGATAGGCATAGCCGAGCACGGCGGCGAGACCAGCGAAAATGGCTGCAAGTATCCATGGCAAGCGCTCACGCGAGAAAAAAGCAGACAATCGCGAAGTGATTCCGGCCCTATGAGCGGCTGTGTCCTCGGCCTTCAGTGTCCGTGTCGGACTTTCTCCTGAGATCGCATCGCCCGACAAGATCGCGGTAGCCGGTTCGTCGGTCACGCTGCCCTGCACAAGCGCCGTACCGTCGTCCAAACAATACAACAGACTGTCGTCCAAATAATCTTTCCTGCATTCAGGGCATCGTTTCATAAACTTCTTAAGGGCGGCGTTGCTTCAACATCCATTCGATCAGATCGGCGCGGGCATAGGCCGGATCCCAGGCGTTGTGATCGACGCCGGGAAACTCGGTGTATTGGATATTTGCCCCGATCGCTCGGAGTGCCGCCGCCATTTTTCGCGACTCTTCGACGGATACACTCTTGTCCGCGTCGCCATGAAATATCCAGATCGGGAGCGATACAACCTTTTTTGCAATGAATGCATACGGATCGCCCGCATCGGCCGGTGCAAGTACGGGATAGTCAGTGCCACTCGTCAAACCCTTGAACTTAAAAATAAACCCGCAAACTGGCACTAAAGCCGCGAAACGTTCCGGATAGCGGGATGCCAGCGACCAAGCCCCATTTCCGCCCGCCGAAAGACCGGTGAGTATGACGCGTTTCGGATCGCCATTGAATTCTTTGATCGCCTTGTCGAGCGCCGCCATTGCGGCCTGACCGCCTTCAAGTTGCCATCCCGGCGTTCCGTCCGCATGTGCCTGCGGGAAGATGACGATCGCCGGAAAGCGTTCCGGGTTAGACCTAATGGCACGAGCAAAACCTCCGTCCGTTTGCTTTAACCCCTCGTCACCATACGAACCGCCGCCGTGCAAAGCTATGATGACGGGCCACTTCTTTGACCTTGAAAATTCACGTGGCACGTAAACTTGGTAGCGATACTTAGTCTTATTTATGACCACCGTCCGGTCCAGAAATCCGGTCTCCACTTTTTGTGCGGTGAGTGGTAATGCGGCGAATGCGGCGAATGCGAATGCGGCAGCAACAATCGCGGCTAGGAGGAATCTCGGGTTTATAGTCTTTTGTTTCACAGTTCTTCTCTTCTCATTGCGGCGGATCGAATTTTTTCACAAGCGCCTGAAATCGCGGATCGCCGCGCATCGCGTCAAATGCCGGATCGTATTTGATCGAAAAGAGCCAGGAGTCGCCTCGTGCAGCTCCTCTTGTAAGATATGTGATCGCTTCTTCCTTTTCACCAAGTTCTGCCAGAAAACTCGCCCGCCGCGTTTCGCTGGAACCTAGATTGCCCCAATCTTGTCCGACAATTTCACGCAAATACGCTGTCCAGCCGCCGGCTGCAAAGGCCTCACGCAGCTTTTTCGCGTTTTCCGTCTGGTCAAGCAGCTCGGCGGCACGCGACCGCTCGGCAACCGAATTCTCCTTATCGCCTTTCATCCGGTATATAAACGAGATATGCGAATGGGTCCACGCAAATGCAGGATCCAACTCCATCGTCTTACGGATATATTCAATTGCCTCGTCGATCTTGCCCGCCGCGACCAGGCAGCCGGCTCGGTTGTTACGGATGTCAGCCTGTGTAGGTTCGATCTCGATCGCACGGTCGAATGAGGCCATCGCTTCGTCATATTTTCCGAGCATAAGAAGACGCCATCCGCTCCACTGATATGCTTTGGCGTTGTTCGGATCGAGTTCGATGGCACGTTTGAATTCGCGCTCCGATTCTGTCCAGTTGTAATCAATCATGTATTGGTAGCCGCGCGAGGCGTGAGCCTCGGACAATTGATCATCGAGAGCCAGCGCTTGCAGTGTGTATTCCTTCGCTTTTGGCCGGTCACGTTCACCAATAAACTCGGCAAGGGATGCGTAGCCAAGCGCAAAATTCGGGTCCCTTTCGATCGACTGTTTGAGGTAGTCCTCAGCACGGTCGAAGAGCTTTCCGACGCGTTTATTCAAATAGAAACGGCCCTGCAAATACAGGCGATACGCCTCAGGGTCGCTTGTATAGATCTTTGCCAGCTTTTGCTGGTCCGCTCCCGAAAGTTTAAGCCTTAGCTTGCTTGATACATCACGAGCGATCTCATTCTGAAGCGTCACGAGATCAGACGATTTTCTGTTATATTCGTCCGTCCAGATCACGTTTTCGGTCTCTGCGTCGATGAGTTCGAGATTGAGGATCAACTGATCACCCCGCTGCACGACGCGGCCATTTAACAACGCCTGTACGCCCAGCTCCTTCCCGACAGTTTTTGCGTCGGTTTCCTTGCCTTTATAGCGAAACACCGACGAACGAGCTTTCACATTCAGATTTGGCATCTGGGACAGGCTGCGGATGAGCGTCTCCGTCATTCCGTCGGAAAGATATTCGACATCGGCATTACCGCTCTCGTTAACAAACGGCATGACGGCGATCGATTCGATTTGTTTGGTTGGAGACAGGTATTTGTAACCGAAGAATCCGCCAACGAGAATCAAAACGATAATTCCTAAACCTGCCAACTGCCGCTGCCTACTGCCACCTTTCCCCCGCGGCTCTGCCGCTCGATGTGCGGAAAGGCTCTGCCTTTCCGAAAGCTCTCCAATACTTTGAGGCTCTGCCTCCGATCCGGTGCGAAGGATCGCGGTCTGCTCTGTCGTATTGATTTGCGCGCGGGTTGGCGATTCGCTCGAACGGAACCCAGTCGCTATCACTCCCGGTTCTGACAGGATAGCGGTCGCGGGTTCGTCCATCGACGCAGGACCGTAGAGCAATTCGGCTCCGTCATCCAGACAGAACATCATCGTGTTGTCGTATTCACGGCCACATTCAGGACATCGTTTCATAAATCTTTCGCGACGATCCCGGAATCCGTTATTCCGGGGTGAAATAGTAGACGTCGCCGTAGTCACTGCCGGCGGCGATTCCGGTACCCAATGTACTAATGAACATCGGCCAGTTCATCTCCGGTGTTTGAAAGCTCCAAAGCAAATTGCCGCTCGTGCCGTCAAAAAGATAAAAGTGACCGACGTTCCCATTGGGGGTGTAACCATCGGCAACAGTTACGTGCTCCCCGGAAGCATCGAGACTGGTGCTGTTCGGGTTAGACAACGTATTCTGACTCCAAAGCTGGGTCAGCGTTCCGTTTTGATTCTGCAAATAATAAACTATGCCTGCCTTTCCGTTATTCTGAACCACCGAGATCATATCGCCTTCGAAAGAAATTGCCGCCCAACCCACTCGACCCGCCGTCGGCAGTGAAAACTTGGTAACGTAATTGCCTTGTTGTATCGATTCCGGGCTGAACACATAAACATCCGGTGAGCCGCCAACCGCGATAAACCATGAGCCGTCTCCCGCGGCGGCTACGCAGTGGACGGTTCCGAGTAATCCAGCGGCGGATGTGTAAACTTTTCCAATGGATCCCGAATCGTTTTCGACAAGATATACCGTTCCGGCATAATCGCCAGCGACAAACCATGTACCGTCAACCGGCATCGAGACGCTTTGGACATTGTTATTGGCAACCGGATTCACCGGGTAGCTCGAAGCGTTTTGGGGAAAGGCACCTTTTACACTTTGCGCCAGATAAATTTGATCGGATCCGGCCGCGAGGACGGCTCGGCCCTTTGAAAGCGCAAGCTGGTTTGTCCGCGAGCCGGTAGAATAATTGGCCAGCAGTTTCCCGCTCTCTACGTCGTAAGCGTGAATAAAGCCGTCCACAGCCTCCATTCGACCACCGGAGGCGGCAATCGCGCCATCGGGCGAGATCGCAACGCAATACACTCCCTCGGCCCCCTCGGCTACATCCGACCAAAGCTGCTTGCCGGCACCGTCAAAACAAAAGGTGCCGAACTGCATCGGCAATTCGGCCGCCGAGTACGGATAGTAAAAAGTTCCGGCGATCACGCGATCGCCATTCCCTGAAATCGCGGTCGAATTAACAAAATTTGGCGGATTCATTCGGCGAACCCAACGCAGTTCCTTGATCGTAGCAGTGGCCTGTTCCATGTAACTTCTCCTTTTTTTGGTTTTTAACGAAAATTACGAACCATTACCACGTCGGTCCGTGTGGTACCCCTAACGATGGCGACCTGCTTACCGCCTGGCGACCACTCGCGGTACAGCATGCCGTTTTCTTTGAATTCGGCAAGAATCTTTGCAGGCCCGCCCGACACCGGCTGCCCCCACAGATTTGAGCTGTTTCCCCGTTTTTCTATATAGGTCAGCGTGCGGCCGTCAGGCGTCCAACGCGGGCCACCGCTCCAATAAAGATTCTGCGGTAAGTCGAATAGTGTCTGCTTGCCCCCGCCGTCGAGCGGCAAAATAAGCAGCTTGGCGCTAAATTGAGCGTCATTGTGAAAACACGCTGCCAATTTCCCGTCCGGTGAAACATCAGGCTCTGTGGAGTTCATATCGGTCAATCGAACTGAGGCTCCGCCCTCGATTGGAACCTTCCATAGAGTGAGTTTTCCGGAATTGTAAGTGGAATAAATGACCCACTGGCTATCGGGAGAGATGCGCGGAGTACCGTCGTAATTGCCGTTTGTAATCTGCCTCAGATGGCTGCCGTCCAGATCGGTGCTCCAAAGCTTGGCTCCGGTAAGCTCTGATACAAAAACGATATATCGACCGTCGGGAGAAACAGCGGGTGAAAATTTGACCGCGCCGTCATTCGTCAACTGCCGCCGCCCGCCGCCCTGTTGGTTCATTATCCAAACCTCGGTCGCGCCGCTGTCGCTCGATATGAAAACGATTCGTCCGTCGGGTGTCCACGCAATGCCACCCGCGCCGTCATCGCGACCGCCCGCGATTTGCTGTGCCTTTGCAATATCGGCATTAGGCGCAATCCAAATACCCGATGTCAGATCAGTCTGTGTAGCAACGAACGCCGAAGCGTCCGCGGTTACGCTCACGTCAAGATATGAATTCAGGTCCTGAGTCACACGTCTCGCGGTACCGTCGGGATAAGCGACATGCCAGATCTGCCGGGGAGCATTTGTTCCGTTCTCGCTCGCGCTGAAGAGTATGCCGCTGCCGTCACCGAGCCAGATCGCGCGTCCGATGCTGTCCCAGCGTTTGTTCGTCAGTGGCTTTAGAGTTTTTTCGGAGAGGTTGACGGCGACCAGGGTCATCTGCCGCTCGTTCCGGTCATCACCGGCTCCAATGGCGATAGACTTTCCGTCTGGCGACCAGGCCGGCCCGCGTGTCGAAAACCACTCGTGCTCCGAGAGGCTGGATACCCTTTGTTCATTCGTCCCGTCAGCATTTGCCACAATAAGGCTTGATTCCGTCGTGCCTACGTCGTATCGCTCGAATGCAACCCGGCTTCCATCCGGCGAAAATGAAATTGCTTCGTTAACCTTGTTATTGAATACTTTTACAGCGGTTCCGCCGAGCGTCGGTACCCGGTAAAGCGAAGAGGCTTTTTCATTCGCCGGCTGTACCAAAAAATAGACATAATTTCCGTCCGCAGAAAACGTTACATCAAAATAATCGGTCTGAGATGGTGCGACGATCTGAATGTTACTGTTGGTGACGATCTGTTTCGTCCAGAGACTCTGCTTCTCGCCCTCGCTTTCGACATAAGCGAGAAACTTTCCGTCGGGAGAGATGACTGCCCGCGTTACCTTACCGCTGCTGGTAAGGCGGGTCATCTTAACCGGTTCGGTCGGTTCTGGTTTCGCGTTTCGGCCCCAAAATTGGACTAAACCAAAGATAATTCCAATAACGATGAGCACGACGACTGTGCCGATTGCAATCCTTTTACCTGTCAAGGTAGTTTTGATCCCGGGCTGTGCTTCCGACGGGAATCTGGTTTGCGAACGTCCGAAATCTCGCAGAATCTCTGTCGCGGGTTCATCTCCTGAGGCCGGACCATCGAGCAGTCGCGCACCATCGTCGAGACAAAAATTCAATGTCTCATCAGTATAATCCCGCCGGCATTCGGGGCATCGTTTCATATTCGGGTTTTAGATGGGCCGCGGAATTATAGCACGACTACCGGAAATACATGTTCTGCAGTGTCGATTTTACGCTTGCTGATACGTGCTTTTATCAACTTTGCCGGATCGTTTGTAATAAGTGCATGAATTCCCAGTTTGCGGCAGCGTTTTATCCATTTTGGATCGTCGGTGGTCCAGATCGTCACCGGCATTCCGGCTTCGGCGGCGAGGGCCGTAAGCTTTGATGTTGCGAGTGAATAATGAAGGGAAAGATGATCGGCTCCCATTTCGCGGGCAATCGTAACAATATGCTTTTTACGCGTAACGAGGTTTTTGATACTTGGGGCAAACAGCACTGCCGTTTGAGCCTCGGGACAAAGAAGCCGAATCATGGGAATTGCCCCGAGCCTGAAACTTTTCACTATTATTTGCGGAAGCAGATTTGAATCGCGAATTTCCATGGATACTGCCGCACACAGCGCTTCAACATCCGGCGTCTCGCATTTTAGCTCGATATAGATCGGGCCTTCCGACCAGCCGATGACTCGCAATACTTCACGCAATGTAGAAACACGTTGCTCGACAAATGATTCGTCAGCCAATCTCGGATGAATCTGCAACCTTAGCGTCGATACCCGAAGTTCTACGCAAGACAGGGTCATGGATAACGACCGGCACGCCGTCCCTGGCCAATTGCACATCAAATTCGACGCCGTCTGCTCCGGCATCGATCGCCATCTGAAACGCCGCGAGCGTGTTTTCAGGAGCGTGAGTGCTAGCCCCGCGATGGCCTATGATTAATGGCGTGGGTTTCATAACGAAGAGTGGTCCACCTTGGTCCATGTGGTCCACCCTGGTCCACCCTGGTCCAGACCGGACCAACTATTTCTTCTCCAGCAAAAAGATCGTTTTCGACCACGCGATCGGTTCCGTGATAGGGAATTCGTGATTACCGACGACGTTGAAATACTTCGCCGCGGCGGCGCGAACGTCGGCCTTTTTGTGCGTCTTAAAATTGTAAAGCAGCTCAAGCACCGAGCCGACGACCGACGGTTTGACGGGCAGCAGCACGAGCGGTGCTCCTCGTTTCAAAACGCGTGCGGATTCGCTCAGTCCCGCATCAAGCGGCGTATATTCGAGTACGCCGCACATCAAAACAAGGTCGAAGGTGTCATCCGGAAACGGCAGTTTCAGTACGTTTCCCTGCACGGCGTCGGTGTTCCTAGCGTATTTTTTTCGCTTTGTAAATTCTTCACGCGAAACCTTGAGCGAATTGAAAGAAAGGTCGAGAGCAACGATACGCTGCGGAGCAAAACCCGCGTCCTGAAATGCTAGGGTCACGATGCCTGTACCGCTCCCGGCATCGAGAACGAATGATTGGGGGCCAATATCGAGATCGAGGGATTTGAGATATTTTGCGACGGAGGCGCGATAACCGTTGAGCTTCATCGCCAGATTTTGAACGTCGGCGATGCGGTCGTAGAGGCCCTGGGTCCTGGTTTTTTCCTCGCGGCCGTTCTTTGGCATTGATCTATTTTTCAGCCAGGAGTTTTACGATCATTTCACGCATCTGGACAAGACGAGTCGAACTTGTGCCGGATTCAATGTAACGTATCACGCCTTTTCTGTCGATCAAAACCGCCGTCGGAAGAGCCCTCG
>WNFL01398181.1_pt1 | contig 10283 bp, 11 predicted proteins | sample 5400361 | NCBI WGS metagenome assembly WNFL01 (sample SAMN13153351, study PRJNA577476) | soil metagenome | isolation source: 40 cm soil on Douglas fir-dominated hillslope | place: USA:California | collected 2013-09-17
CTGATGGACTGCGTCGATCACCACCCCGACGCCGCGCGGTTTGAGAATATCGTTGATGCATGCGGCAATTTGCGAGGTGAGCTTCTCCTGCACCTGAAAGCGGCGCGCATAACCGTCGACGACCCGCGCGAGCTTGCTGATGCCGACGACCCGGTCGGTAGGCAGGTATCCGACATGCGCGTGGCCGATGATGGGCGCCATGTGATGTTCGCAAAACGATTCGAAACTGATATCGCGCAGCACCACCATTTCATCGTATCCCTCGACTTCTTCGAAGGTGCGCCGTAGGTACGCCCCCGGGTCGATGGCATATCCCGAGAACCAATCGCCGTAGGCATTGACGACGCGCTTCGGGGTGTCGCGCAGGCCCTCGCGCATCGGATCATCGCCGGCCCAGCTCAGCAGAGTCCGCACGGCGGCTTCCGCGGCGGCGCGGGTCACCGCCGGGTTCTTTTTCTTGGCCATGTAATTTCCTTTCCGGGCGCTCGCAACAACCCGCGCAGAATAGCATCGTTATGGTTGCTTCGAATCGAAGACGACTTGGCCATGCAGCAGAGTCATGGTGCATTTCAAGCGGCGCAGCTCCGCTGCGGGGATCGTGTACATGTCGCGGTCCCAGACCGCGATGTCGGCATCCTTGCCGACCTCGAGCGAGCCTATGCGGTCGTCGAGGAACAGTTGCCTTGCACCCCATGCGGTGTACGAGCGCAGCGCTGCGTGAATGTCGACGGATTCAGCGGTGCCGAAGGGATGTGCTCCATACGTACCCTTCAACGTCTCACGCTCCACCGACGCCCAGAGTCCATAGCGCGCGGCGATCGGCGTGACCGAATAATCGGAGCCCCCGGCCCAGCGAATGCCGCTTTTCAAGAAGGTCTCGAGGGGCACCAGTCGCAGGGACCGTTCGGGACCGAAGTTGCCGGCGTAAGTGTCGCCGATCCACCACATGAATGGAGCTTGCGCTTCCGGGTACGCGGCGTCGTAGCGCTTTTCGAGTGCAGCCATGACCTCGACGGCATGGTCGCTCGGGATGTTGGCGTGGATGATGCTGTGCCGGAGGCCCATGGTGGGCGTCTCACTCAGAACCTGCGCGTAGGTGTCGACCACCCAGTCGATGGCGCGGTCGCCGATCGCGTGAGTGCCGACGTGCACACCGGCCTGGTGGAAGAGGCGGACCATCTGCCGGTAGACCTCGGGGTCGGTCGCTGGATAGCCGAAATTACCCTGATCGATTTCGGTGGAGTTCTTGTGCCATTCTCGGTTCAACCACGCCGTGCGCGCGCCGCCGCTGCCGTCCATGAAGATCTTCGCCCCGCAGGACAGCAGGCGGCCGTCGCCGAGCGATTGCGGCGGTTTGGGCAAGCCCTGGATCCTGGCGAGCGCCGCACGCGCCGAGGCCAGTGTCGTGCCCGCGTACCAGAGCACGCAGACATGTTCCGACAATTTATCTGCGCGCAGCAGCTCTCGATACGCGTCCCAGACGGGCTGTCCGATCTCCGGATCCTTGACCGCGGTGATGCCTTCGCTATGCAGGTCGTCGATGCTCTTCAGTATTCCGTCGCGTTGCTGCTGCGGCGTCGGCGGCGGAATAAGATCGAGGACCGCGTCCATGGCCGATTCCTTCAATATCCCGGTCGGCAGGCCGCCGGCATCGCGGTCGATCGTTCCGGCCGGCGGATCCTTGGAGGCGGCGGTAATATTCGCCAGGCGCAACGCCGCCGAATTGCCCACGCCGTAGTGTCCGGTCGTATGCATCAACCACACCGGATTTTGCGGCGAAACGCGGTCAAGATCGGCCGCGGTGAGGTCCCAACCGTCTCCCTGCAGCCATTCGCCGGGCTTGAGCCCGGCAATTCCCGCCTGTACGCGCCGCACTACTTCGGCGACCGCCGAGGCATCGCTGAGATGAACATGGTACAGCTGCTGCACGCCGGCGTCGGCGATATGCGCGTGGCTGTCGACGAGCCCCGGTGTCGCAGTCCGACCATGCAAATCGATGCGCTGCGTGGCGGCGCCGGCGAGCCGCAGCATGTCCCGATCGGTGCCTACGGCGATGATTTTCCCGTCGCGGATCGCCAAGCCTTCCGCAATCGAGTCGCGTGAATCCACCGTGAGAATCCGGCCGTGGAGCAGGATCAACTGGGGCGCGGCCGCCGCCCGGGCAACACCGCCCGCCGCCAGAACCAAACCGGCGAATACACAACTCGCCCGCCGCGAGCGCGCGCCTCGATTGACTTGAGCCGGCATAACCTAGATCCTGATTTTGTGTTTTTATTTGTGGGAGATTTAACTTTGAAGCATCGTGCCCGGTTGAAGTCGGTCATTGTCCTCGTCTGTGCCCTGTCCGCGCAAGCAGCGTGGTGCGCGGCGGCCCAACCGGATGCCGTCACCCGCGAGATGGCGCGCGACATTTTCAAACAATTGATCGAAATCAATACCACCGATTCCGTCGGAAGCACCACGGTGGCCGCGCAGGCCATGGCGAAGCGATTGCTCGACGCCGGGTTTCCCGCAGCCGATGTCATCGTCATCGGGCCCAATGACCGTAAGGGAAACCTGGTTGTCCGCTATCGGGGAAGGCCCGGTGCGGCGGCGCGCCCCGTTTTGATCATCGGGCACCTGGACGTGGTCGAGGCGCGGCGCGAGGATTGGACCACTGATCCGTTCAAATTCGTGGAACAGAACGGCTATTTCTACGGGCGCGGCACCCAAGACATGAAGGAAGCCGACGCCATTGCCGTCACCGATTTCATTCGCTTGAGGAAGGAGGGCTACGTACCGAATCGCGACATCATTCTCGCGCTCACCGCGGATGAAGAGGGCGGAAAGTCGAACGGCGTGAGTTGGCTGCTGCAAAATCATCGCGATCTGATCGACGCCGAGTTCGCGCTCAATCCGGACTCGGGCGGCGTCGCCACGGACCACGGCAAACCGCTGAGCGTGGAGTTCGAGGCCACCGAGAAGCTCTATGGCGATTATCAGGTGCTCGCCACCAATCCCGGCGGACACAGCTCCCTGCCGAAACCCGACAATGCGATCTATCACGTCGCGGATGCCCTTGGCGTACTGGAGAAATCGCCGTTTCCCTTCGAATTGAACAGCGTGACGCGCGAGTATTTCGGCCAGATGGCCAAGATCGAGACGGGCCAGACGGCGGCCGACATGCACGCCATCCTGGGCGAGCACCCCGACCCTGCGGCAATTCAGCGGCTGTCGCAGGACGCACGCTACAACTCCACGATGCGCACCACCTGCGTGGCGACCATGCTGAGCGGCGGCCACGCGCCCAATGCGCTGCCGCAGCGCGCGGAGGCCAACGTCAATTGCCGTATCTTTCCCGGCCATTCTCAAGAGGAAATTCGGCTGGCATTGATCCACCTGTTCGGCGACCCGAAGCTCACGGTCCGCTACCGGAGCGATGCGGGCGAATTGATGGATCAGGGCTCGGACCGCAAGGCGATGGTGCCGCCGCCGCTGCGCGCCGATGTCATGGACTCGCTGCGCAAGGTCGCGGCGAAGTTGTGGCCGGGCGCGCCCGTGATACCGACGATGGAAACGGGTTCATCGGACAGCATTTACACGATGAATGCGGGCATACCGAGTTATGGGATCAACGGGATCGCGATTGATCGGGACGATGTGCGCGCGCACGGCAAGGACGAACGGCTCAAAGTCGATTCCTACTACACCGGCGTGGAGTTCTACCATCTGTTCCTCAAGGCGTTGACGACGGATAATCGGTAAAAAGCCGGAGGCAATCCATGACCATCCTTCAGGTGATTGGTTCGCGCCAGCGTGATCTAGGCGGCTTCGTCGTACGCCGCGTGCTGCCCGCCGTGAGCCGGCAAATGGTGGGGCCGTTCATTTTTTTCGATCATCTGGGTCCGACGCAATTCGCACCCGGATATGGAATCGACGTGCGGCCGCACCCGCATATTGCGCTCGCGACAGTGACTTATCTCTTCTCCGGGTCCCTGCAGCACCGCGACAGCCTGGGCACGGTGCAGGAAATCCGCCCCGGTGATGTGAATTGGATGTCGGCCGGACACGGGATCGCGCATTCCGAGCGCACTCCGCAGGCGGCGCGCGCGTCAGGGGAGCGTGTTCACGGCATTCAAAGCTGGGTGGCGCTGCCCGACGGCCACGAGGATGGAGAGCCGACGTTCGAACACTATCCCGCCTCGACCCTGCCGACTCACGCGGCCGACGGCATCGAGCTCACCGTCATCGCCGGGGAGGCCTTTGGGCTGCGCTCTCCGGTCGCCACGCTGTGGCCGACGCTCTATGTTCACGCGCAATTCGCGCACGGCGCCACGCTCGAGGTGCCGGCCGACCATGGCGAGCGCGCGGTGTTCGTGGTGCAGGGTGAACTCGTCATCGGCGAGACCCCCTTGGCGGAAGGAGAGCTCGCGGTGCTCGAGCCGGAGACGATCGTCAAGCTGCGGGCGCTCGGCGATACGCGGGCAATGCTGCTCGGCGGCGCGCATTTCCCCACGCCGCGATTCATCTGGTGGAATTTCGTCGCCTCGTCCGGGGAGCGTATCGAGCGCGCCAAAGAGCGCTGGGAAAGGCGGCAGTTTCCGCCCGTGCCCGGGGAAACCGAATTCATTCCGTTGCCGAATTACTGAACCAGAGGAGGAGCGATCATGAGCGACAAGACCGCGAGCATTCATTGGGAAGGCCGGGGCAAGAAGGGCGTCGGTAAGATCAGCACTCAAACCGATGCGTTGAAGGCGTATCCCTACGGGTTCGGCAGCCGCTTCGAGGACGACCGCAGCGGCACGAATCCCGAGGAACTGTTGGCGGCCGCGCATGCCGCCTGTTTCACCATGGCATTTTCGTTTGCCTGCGATGCGGCGGGGTTTGCGACGGCCGCGATCGATACACAGGCCGCTGTGCGACTGATGATGAAAGGGGGAGGGTTCCAGATCGATCGCATCAGCTTGCGGCTGGAAGCGAATGTGCCGGGAATCGATGAGGCGACATTCCAGAAACTCGCTGCCGGCGCGAAACAGGATTGTCCGCTGTCGAAGGCCTTGGCGAGCGTTCCGGAAATCAGCCTCACCGCGGTATTGCGCAAATAGCGGGGAGCTATTACTAGTCGCCCGCGGGTCGGCGGAAGGCGAACATGAGCGCGGCGATCCATGCCGCGGTTGCGATGAGAAATGCGATCAGAACCGCGGCGAACGATTGGTTCGACAGATGCGGCGGTTGCTGGCGGTTCGCGCCCAATTCCAGCCAATGGACGCAGCACGCCAGGGCCGCCAGCAAGGACCCGAACCATACTCCGTGCGCGATCAGGAATGCGCGGGTCCGATCGAGCCGTCCGGGAGCCAACCAATAGTCGCGGTTGGGCAATTTCAAGTCGGTCGCACGCGAGTAGACCGTCCACAGGATGGCCACCACAACGGCCGGAAGCCCCACGGCAAGGCACAGCACGAATCGGATGTAAGCGCCGCGCGCCATGAAGGCATTGGGCTGTCCCGCGGCATCGAAATGCGAAGCCACGGTCAGCGGCAGCTGCGACGCGGTGCCGGTCACGAAGAGTATCGCAAACACCAAGAACAGCACGAACACCGACCAGGTCACCCGGTGCGGATGGCGGGCCGGGACCCCGGGCTTCACGGCGCGCGCCACAGCACCGGAAAGAGCGGATGATCCATCGGCGCTCCCGCCGGCAATTCCTCGCTCAAGCCGGGAAATTCCGGCGAAGTTCGCCAACGACGCGGAGCGTGCGTCACGTCATCGCCGACAAACCGCACGGAGAAGACGCGCCGGCGGTGTGTGCCCGTGACGCCTGAGGCCGCATGCAGCGTGAGCATGTGAAAGCACACAGCGTCGCCCGGCTGCAATTCCCAGCCAAGAATCGGAAAGGCGCTGCGTGCGGCCTCGATATTCGGCAGGTCGGCCAACGCACCTTCGGGAAACCATTTGGCTTGCTTCTCCATGAAGGAGCGCGGCATCAGCCACGGTCCCAGGTGGGAACCGGCGACGAATTCCAGCGTGGATTCGCGATTCACCGGGTCGACCGGAATCCAGAAGCTGACGTTCTGGCGGCCTTCGATATTGTAGTACGGCTGATCCTGGTGCCAGGGCGTCGGCTGCCGAGTGCCGGGCTCCTTCGTCAGCATATGGTCGTGGTAGAGCCGAGCCGCGGAACTGCGCATCAGCCGGCCGGCCGCTTCGGGCAGCGCCGAATCGAAGATGAATCGCCGATAGTCGGCATTGTCCTGCCAATTGCAGAAGTCTTCGACGAAATACCCCGGATCATCGGCGCCGCTCGCTACTTTGGCGCGGGGACTCAAGTGGGCGAGATTCTCGTCGATACCCGCGCGAAGCACCGCCATTTCCTGCGGCTGAAGCAACTGCCGGATGCACACCGCGCCGTCGCGCTGAAATCGTTCGATTGTGGCGGCGTCAATCATGGCGCGAATCAGAGCGCATCGATAATTTCTTCAAGCAGCGCGGATCCCCGATAGGCGAAGCCGGTGTAGATCTGTATGAGGTTTGCACCCGCACGCAGCGTCGCCCTGGCATGGTCTGCGCTCACGATACCGCCAACGCCGATCAGGGGGAAGTCAGGCCCCAATTCCGCGCGCAGTTGGGAGATCACCCGTATCGACAGGGGATGCAGCGGCGCACCGCTCAAGCCCCCCGCCTCGGCGGCGGCCGGCGCATTGGCCAGCGCACTCCGATCCGTCGTCGTGTTGGTGGCGATCGCTCCATCGATCTCGAGCGAGCGCAAATCCCGTGCCAATGCGGAGATCTGTTCCGGAGTCAAATCGGGAGCGACTTTGACCAGCAAGGGCACGCGTTTCCCATGGCGCTCCTGCAGAACGCGGCGTTCTTCGAGCAGAGCGCCGAGGATTCTTTCCAGGCCGTCCCGGGCCTGCAACTCGCGCAGCCGGGCCGTGTTGGGCGAGGAGAGGTTGACGGCGATGTAATCGGCGAGGGCGTAGACCTTGCGCAGACAGATCAGGTAGTCATCCTGAGCATTCTCGAGCGGTGTATCGAAGTTCTTGCCGATGCTGATGCCGCGAATCCCGGGATAGCGGCTGCGCGAAACTTGCGCGACTAGATGATCGACACCCTTGTTGTTGAACCCCATCCGGTTGATGAGCGCGCCGGCCTCGGGGATTCTGAACATGCGAGGCCTGGGATTGCCGGGTTGCGGCCGCGGCGTGACCGTTCCCAGTTCAACGTGACCGAAGCCCAGCGCAGCCAGCGCATCCAAGTAGTCTCCGTTCTTGTCGAAACCTGCCGCGAGGCCGAGCGGGTGCGCGAACTCAAGACCCAGGCAGCGTACCGCCAAGGCGGCCGGAGGCTCGAGCGGCGGCCAGAGAGGCCGCAGCCAACCGAGCCCGGCCAGCCCGAGATCGTGGGCCAGTTCCGGATCCAGATGCGTGAGAATCGGCAGCGAGGCGCGCGCGATGACCGATGCGAGGCGACGCCTCATCGTTGGGTCAGAGGCGAAAAGCCCGCCAATCCGGCGACGAAACCGGCAAGCGCCTTGCCCAGCCGCGCGTGTTGATCGGCATCGAGATGAATCCCATCGACCGCGCTGGCCGGGGTGACGCTGCCGGCATCGAAGAAATCGCAGCCGATTTCGCCGGCAATGTCGCGATAGGCGTCGGCCAGCCCGGCCGACTTGCCGGCGGCACCGGTGAATTTGGCTGCAAGCGGCCCGCGCGGGGTCAGGATCGGCGGCGGCGCAATCACCAGGACCGGAGGTATCGGCATTCCCGGCTCGACGGGAGCCTGACGAATGGCAGTCACGAGCGTCGCAATGCCCTGTGCCGCATGCCACGCTGTGTGCGGATGCATGGACTGAAAATCGTTGGTGCCCAGCATCAGCATGACCAGCGCCAAGGGGGAGTTGATTTCGATACGCTGTGCAAGACCTGTGAGCCCATTGCGCCCGGATTTGAACGGATCCTCCCAAACGGTCCGCCGGCCGTTCAAGCAGTCTTCGATGACTCGTACCGCAAGCCGCTGCTCGTTGAGCGCGGTCTCCATCACCCCCGGCCACCGCGCATCGAAGGACAGACGCCTGCGCGTCGTCGGGATGATTCCCCAGGAGGCCGAGTCGGAGTAGACGAGTATCTGCTGCAACGCAGGCACGCTATTTATGCGCGGGCCCGGGCGCCGGTGAATAATGCACGTGAGCGATTTTCCAAGCGCCCGCCGCTTTGAACCACACATCGGTCTCCTGGAACATCTCATCGGTGACTTTTTGGTTCGCTTCCAGCGTTTTCACGCGCAACACGTAGCTGGCAATGGCGGTATCGCCTTGCGGACTCAATTTGATATGCGTATCGGACAGCGTGGCGGACTGAAGCTTCGCGCCGCCTTTGATGTAGTCGGTCCACATTTTTCTGTAACTCGGCACATCCGTGCGGCCCTCCGGAAACCACAACACGGCGTCGTCGGCGTAGTAGCCGAAGTACTTGTCGAGATCATTGGCGGCATAGGCCGCATTGAACTCCTGCTCGAGCTGGCGAATGTCAGCTTTGGACCCGGCATTGGCCAGCGTGGACAATCCGAACAGGAGCAGGGCGCACGAATAGAGAGTGGAAAACTTCATAAGTAGCCCTTTTTTTAATTGGTTGTGATGCCGCCGGGCCATTATAAACGACTCGGACGCCGACCCCGCGTCCGTCGCGGCGCGGCATTCTCGAATTTGTAACATTGCGATCGGAGGGTAAGCCTCGCCGCCGGTACCGACACCCGTCCGCACCGGCGCCAACCAAGAACAGGGGGCTTCTATGAAACGCAAATTTTTGGGCGTCGCCGCCGGCGTCACGTGCTGCCCTTCTTGTTCAGTTCCAAGGTCGATAACAGCGTGACTCGCTACTAGCGGCGCAACAGAAATCAATTTCGAGGCGTGAGAGCGTCGAGGAGCATTTGTATGAATACCAAGGTGGTTGGGACGAGAATCGTTCTTGGAATGGTGGGGTCGGGGTTGATTGGCACGGCGCTGCTCGCCGCGCCCGAAGCGCCGGCCGCCGGCTCGCCGAGCGCAGGGCGAAATTTGGAGAGGCATTGCGCGGCGTGTCGTTCACGCCGGGTACGAATCTCGATCAGCGGTAATAGCGTCGCCTTCAAATGTACGACCAGGTCGCGAGCGCGCCCAAGTAAAAGCATACCTCGGTCAGTTGCTGGGTCAGGTCGAGTTCCGCGGCGGTGACGGAGGGGCGGCTGCGTCTGATATAGGCGATAAAACCGATGCGTGCGGCAATGGCCGCAGCCAATCCGATGAGAGCGGGTATGCCGATGAGCGCCGCCGGCGCAAAGCCTACGGCCAGTGCAATGCCGAGATCTGCGTACGAGACCGGCTTCGATGCAGACACCGCGAGCGCGCGGCTGGAGGCCTGTCCGGCGATCATGATCAAGCCCAGCGCAACATTTGCCGGCAAGGCATAAGGCAGGTTGGCGGCCGATAGCGCCATCAGCGCGTTGTACTTGATCAGCACCGCGAACACGATGCCCAGCAATTCCGAGGGCAGGGCCCGCGCGCCCGCATGCAGATCCGCGCCTGAACCCGGGGAGAGCAGTGTGGTCGCGAGCATCGCCAAAACGACGGCGATGCTGGTCGGCCAGATCTGCGCCCCGAGCCAATAGACGCCGCCCCCCGCGGCGCCGATCAGGACGCCGAACAGCGGCGTGAATCGCGGCGCCGTTGCCCAATGGCGCCGTTGCGTGCTCATGCGCGGCGCTGTCGGGCGCTCATGCGCGCTTACGCACGGCCGGGGCCGGCTGCGCCAATGTGGATCGCAAGTAGTGTCCGGTATACGACGCCTTGTTCGCCGCGATTTGCTCCGGCGTTCCGACGGCGATGATCCGCCCCCCGCCGTCGCCGCCCTCCGGTCCCAGATCCACCACCCAGTCCGCCGTCTTGATCACATCGAGATTGTGCTCGATCACGATGACGGTGTTGCCCTCATCCCGCAGACGCTGCAGCACGCAGTCCGGTGGTCGGCTCATCGAGTATGTACAGCGTGCGTCCCGTCGCGCGCTTCGAAAGCTCCTTGGCGAGCTTGACGCGCTGCGCTTCGCCGCCCGAAAGCGTGGTCGCGCTCTGTCCCAAGCGGACGTACGACAGCCCGACGTCGAGCAGGGTCCGCAGCTTCGGCTGTACGGTCGGTACGGCGGAGAAGAACGGCAGCGCGTCTTCGACCGTGAGGTCGAGAATCTCCTGTATGTTTTTGCCCTTGAAGCGGATCTCCAAGGTCTCGCGGTTATAGCGCTTTCCCTTGCAGACGTCGCAGGGCACATAAACGTCG
>WNFL01136653.1_pt6 | contig 10282 bp, 6 predicted proteins | sample 5400361 | NCBI WGS metagenome assembly WNFL01 (sample SAMN13153351, study PRJNA577476) | soil metagenome | isolation source: 40 cm soil on Douglas fir-dominated hillslope | place: USA:California | collected 2013-09-17
TCATGCCCCAGACTCGCGAGCACTTCCACATCTGCCGACTCCTGGGGATCCCGCGCGGGCTCGTGGCCCTCACCAAGTGCGACGCCGCCGATCCGGACAGCCAGGCCACCGCCGAGCTCGAGGTGCGCGAGCTCGTGGCCGGCTCGTTCCTGGAAGGGCGAGACGTGCTGCGGGTCTCCGCGCGCACCGGGCTCGGCCTCGAGGCGCTCCAGGACTCGCTGCGGAAGCTGGCCGCCGAGGCGCCCCCGCGCCCTTCCGAGGGCCTGCTGCGGCTGCCCATCGACCGGGCCTTCACCCTGCGCGGCTTCGGAACCGTCGTGACGGGAACCCTCGTATCGGGGACGCTGGCTCTGGGCGACGAGGTCGAGGTGCTTCCCGCCGGCCGCCTGGCGAGGGTCCGCGGGCTCCAGGTGCACGGTGCGTCCGTGGATCAGGCCCTGGCCGGCTCGCGCGCCGCCGCCAACCTGGCGGGTCTGGAGGTCTCCGATCTCTCGCGCGGAGACGTGTTGGCCCGGCCGGGGACGCTCCGGCCGACCTCCATGATCGACGTCGAGCTGACGCTGCTGGCCGGAGAGAGGCCCCTCGAGGACGGCGCCCGCCTTCGGGTCCACCTGGCGAGCGCCGAGGTCCTGGCCCGCGTGCGTCTGCTCGGAGCGGGGAGGGTGGAGCCCGGCGGCTCGGGTCTTGCCCAGCTCCGGCTCGAGCGGGCGGCGGTGGCCGGCCGGGGCGACCGCGTGGTGCTGCGTGCCTACTCGCCTGCCGTCACCATCGGCGGTGCGCAGGTGCTCGACCCGCTGCCGCCCAAACGGCGGAGCTCCGACCGCGTCCGGCTCGAAGGCCTGCGCGGGGCGCCCCTCCCGGCCGCGGCGGGGGCCTTGTTCGTCGCGGAGGCCGGGCCGCTCGGGATCGACGCGCCCGTGCTGGCCGCGCGCCTCACGCTGCCTTTGGCCAGCCTGGGCGACGCGCTGGCCGGCGAGCCGTCGCTCGTGGCACTTGGCCAGGAGCCGGTCCGCTGGCTCTCGCGCGGCGCTCTCGACGGAATCGCGGTGGCCGCGCGGAAGATGCTCGAGCGCTTCCACGATGAGCACCCCCTGAAGGCGGCGATGCCGCGGGAGGAGCTGCGGCGGAGGGCCTCGGCTCACGCGCCGGCCGTGGCCTTCGAACATGTCTTGTCGTCCCTCGCGGCCGCCGGCGAGGTGCGCCTGGTGGCGGAAGGCGTGGCCCTGGCACGTCACGCGGTCCGTCTGAGCCCAAGCGAGGAGGACGCGCGCCGGCGTCTCCTGGAAGCCGCTGGCGGGGCGGGACTCGCCGGCGTCGACCTCACGGCGTTGGCCGCCAGCGCCGGCCAGGACGCGAGGCTCTTCGACCGCGTGTCGCGGGTGCTGCTCGCGGAGCGCCTCCTCGAGCGCGTGGGGGAGGGCCTGCTCGTGCGCCGCGAGGACCTGGACCGCCTCCAGGCCGACGTCCGGAAGCGTTGGCCCGCGGGATCCCGCCTCGACGTGGGCGCCTTCAAGGAGATGACCGGCCTCACCCGGAAGTTCGTGATCCCGCTGCTCGAGTACCTCGACCGGGAGCGGGTGACACGCCGATCGGGGGCCGACCGGACGGTCATCTGACCGTCTCTGGACGACCGGGGTTCGCGATCGGGAAGGTGGAACGCTACAATGCCGGGACATGAGGCTCAGCCGCCGAGGACGCGGAGACAATGACGCCCCCTGCTGAGGAGAGACGGTCCGCGGGGGCGCTGCGCGTCCCCTTCGTGCGTCGCTGCAACCTGGAGTTCGAGGAGGGCGGCACCGCCAGCGCCTTCCTCGTGAACATCAATGTCACGGGGGCCTACCTCGCCCTCGACGAGATCCCGCGCCTCGGCCAGCGGGTCGCCTGCCGATTCCGCCTGCCGGAGACGGAGCAGGAGCTCACGGTCGAGGGTGTGGTGGCGTGGACGAACCCGCGCCAGCAGCACCCGGTGCACAGCCTGCCCCCGGGTTTCGGCGTGGGCTTCCGTCAGCTCAGCGAGGAGAATCGCTCGCGGATCGAGGCGATCGTCCGGGAGTACCTGATGCGGCAGACCCGGGGGCACTGAGCCCCAAGAGGTCTGTACGTCAGCGTGGTTTGAGTTGTGGGAACTCCGCCAGGGTCTCCTTGAGCCGATACGCAACCGACTTCTGCGGGTTCGTGCCTCGCAACTCCTTGCGCACGATGCCTTCACCGTCGATCACCAGGTAGGTCGGAAAGACGTTCACGCCGAAGAGCTTCTGTATCCGGCGATCCTTGTCCAGGTACTGTGGCCAGCTCATCGCCTTCTTCTCCACAAAGTCGCGCCAGGCCTGCTCGTCTTGATCCGCACTGATGCTGACCACGACGAGCTGATCGCTCGGGTATTTCTTCATCAAGGCGTGCAGCTCCGGGACTGCCGCCACGCAGGGCCGGCACCAGGTCGCCCAGAAGTCAATGATGACGACCCTGCCCTTCAACTGCGCGAGTCCGAGCTCCTCGCCCTGCGCGGTGAGGAGGCTGAACTCGGGGGCGAAGCGCTCCCGCGCGCGGCGCGGGTCGCCGATCAAGAGGCGCGCCTGGTCGGCGATAGTCCCTTGAGGATGAAGCTCGAGGGCGCGCTGCAGCTCGGTCGCGCCCTCGGTGTCGCGGCGCTGGCGGAGGAGGGCGTAGCCGAGGTTGAAGCGCGCATCCGCATCGTCGGGACCGTCTTGGAGCGCGAGCCTCAGCTCATGCTCGACTTCCTGGAGGGTGGCGGGATCGTCGCCGGAGCGGCGCCCGAGGGCCATCGCTTTCAGGTTGTGGGCCTGAAGGCGCAGCGGGGCGTCGGTCAGGCCGAGCCGCAGCGCACGGTCGCAGCTCTTGATGGCGTCGCTGTCCTTGTGGAGCTGTAACTGCGCCTCCGCCATCCCGAGGACACAGGCCGCGCACCGGCCGCCACTGTCGGAATCGAGCCCTTTGAAGGCCTTGAGCGCCTCCTCCCATCGGCCGGCCTCGAGCAGCTTCCGCGCGGCGACCTGCTGTTCGGTGTCGGGTTGCTCGGCCGCGGAAGCCCTGAGGCCCGTGAGAGAGAGCATGGCCATGAGCAGGGGAGCTGCGCGTGTCGTCGGTGGCATAACCACCTCCGGGGCTGTCCTAGACGAACAGGCTGACCGGGTTCTCGAGCAGGCGACGCACTTCCTGCAGGAACTGGGCGGCCAGGGCGCCGTCCACCACGCGGTGGTCCGAGCTCAGGGTCACCTTCATGCGGTGGCCGATCGTGACCCTGTCCCCGTCCACCACCGGCACCTTCGAGACCGACCCCACGGCCAGGATGGCGGCCTCGGGCGGGTTGATGATGGCGGTGAACTCGGAGACGTCGAACATGCCGAGGTTGGAGATCGTGAAGGTGGAGCCCATGAACTCCTCGGGCCGCAGCTTCTTCTCGCGGGCGCGCCCGGCGAGGTCCTTCACTTCCCGGGAGATGTCGAGCACGGACTTGCGGTCCGCGTTCCGCACCACCGGGGTGATGAGGCCGTCGGGAATCGAGACCGCGACTCCGAGGTGGACCTCGCCGTGGGTCGTGATCTTGTCGCCACCCCAGGAGGCGTTGACCATCGGGAGGCGGGTGAGTGCCCTGGCGCAAGCCTTCAGGACGAGGTCGTTGAACGAGACCTTCACGTTCTCGCCCTTCAGGAGCTGCTCGCGCAGGGCCACCGCCGCTCCCATGTCGATCTCGACCGTGACGTAGAAGTGGGGGGCGGAGAACTTGCTCTCCACGAGCCGCCGGGCGATGGTCTTCCGCATGTTCGAGAGCGGAAAGTCCTGGCCGGCCGCGACCCCGGGGAAGGGGACGTCGGGCGCCGGCGCCGCGGCACGGACCGCCCGGCCCGCCGCCGTGGCCGGGGCGTAGCCCTCGATGTCGCGCTTGACGATGCGGCCGCCCGGGCCGCTGCCCGGCACCGCCGCCAGCGGGATGTTCTGGCGCGCGGCCATGGTGCGGGCCAGCGGGCTCGCCTTGACGCGTCCGCCGGCGAGGTCGGCGGGCGCCGCCGGCGCGATCGCCAGGGTCGGGGCGGCGACTGCGGCAGGGGCCACGGGGGCGGCCAGGGCTGCGGGTGCCGGAGCGAAGGCGGCTCGTGCCGGAGGGGGGACGGCCGGGGGCGCTGCGGCCGCGGGCGCTGGAGCCGCCGCCACCGCCGCCGCTGGAGCCTGGGCGAGCAGCGGCCCGATGTCCTCCTTGGGGTCGGCGATGACGCCGATGAGCGCGCCCACCGGGGCCTTGCCCCCCGCGGGGACGAGGATCTTCCGGAGCACGCCGGCGCCCAGGGCCTCCATCTCCATGTTGGCCTTGTCCGTCTCGATCTCGGCCATCACGTCGCCGACCTTGACCGCGGCCTCCATCTCCATGTTGGCCTTGTCCGTCTCGATCTCGGCCATCACGTCGCCGACCTTGACCGCATCCCCTTCCTTCTTCGTCCATTTGACGATGGTGCCCTCCTCCATCGTCGGCGACAGCTTGGCCAGCACAACCCTTGTAATCACCGGTAAAGCACCTTGTGGACCGCTTCCACCACCTTCTCGGGCTGGGGGAGGAAGGCCTTCTCGAGGGTCTTGGCGTAGGGCATCGGCACGTCGGCCGCGGTGACTCGCACCACCGGGGCGTCGAGGTCGTCGAAGCACTCGCGCTGGACGCGGTCGGCGATCTCGGCCCCGAAGCCCGCGTAGCGCCAGCCCTCCTCCACCACCACGCACCGGTTCGTCTTTCGGACCGAGTCGAAGATCAGGTCCTCGTCGAGCGGACGCAAGGTGCGCGGATCCATGATCTCGGCCTCGATGCCGTCCTTTGCCAGGAGGTCGGCCGCGGCCAGCGAGGTCGTGACCGAGCGGCTCCAGGCCACGATCGTCACGTCCTTGCCTTCACGCTTCCGGTCGGCGAGGCCGAGGGGGATGTGGAACTCCTCGTCCGGGACCTCGCCCTTGAAGTTGTAGAGGACTTCGTTCTCCATGAAGATCACCGGGTTGTCGTCCCGGATCGCGCTCTTCAGGAGCCCCTTCGCGTCCTTCGGGGTGGAGGGCATCACGACCACCAGGCCGGGGATGTGGGCGAACCAGCTCTCGAAGGCCTGGGAGTGCTGGGCCGCCACCTGGGCGGCGGCCCCGGACGGCCCCCGCATCACCATGGGGCAGCGGATCTGGCCGCCGGACATGTAGCGGTACTTGGCGGCGTGGTTGACGATCGCGTCGAGGGCCAGCAGCGAGAAGTTGAACGTCATCATCTCCGCGATGGGCCGGAGGCCGATGAAGGCCGCCCCCACCGCGACTCCCGCGATCGCCTCCTCGGCGATCGGGGTGTCCCTCACTCGCCACTCCCCGAACTCGGCCAGCAGGCCCTGGGTGATCTTGTAGGCGCCCTGGTAGGCCCCGACCTCCTCGCCCAGGATGAAGACGCTCGGATCGCGGCGCATCTCCTCGCGCATCGCCTGGTTGAGCGCCTCGCGCATCGTGATGAGGGCCATGGCTAGCCGCCCACCTTGGCGGGGGCGTGCGCGGGGAAGACCTCGGGCGCGCGGTCCTCCTTGACCGCGGCCCGCCAGGCCGGGTCCTTCTCGGCGGCCTTCATGTTCATGTACGGCGACCGCACGTACACGTCCTCGTAGAGCGTCTCCAGCGGCGGGAAGGCGCTCTCCTCGGTGAAGCGCACCGCTTCGTCGACCTGGGCGATCACGTCCTTGTCGATGGCGTCGAGGTCGGCCTGGCTGAACCGCTCCTGCTCCGTGAGCCGCTTGCCGAAGACGTGGATGGGGTCGAAGCGCATCATCTCCTCGACCTCCTCCTTGGTGCGGTACTTGCCCGGGTCGGACATGGAGTGGCCCCGGTAACGGTAGGTCTCGGCCTCGATCAGGGTCGGCCGCTTCTCCTTCCGCGCCAGCTCGATCGCCTCGGCGAGAACGTTGCGCACGGCGACCAGGTCCATGCCGTTCACGTCTCGGCGGGGGATGCCGTAGGCGCTGCCCCGCTGGTAGAGGTCCTTGACCGAAGAGGCCCGGTCGAGGGAGGTGCCCATGCCGTAGCGGTTGTTCTCGATGATGAAGACCACGGGCAGGTCCCAGAGCGCGCTCACGTTCAGCGCTTCGTGGAAGGCCCCCTCGTTGACGGCGCCGTCGCCGAAGAAGCAGAGGACCACCTGGTCGCTGCCCCGCAGGCGGATGCCGTAGCCCATTCCCGCGGCCAGGGGAAGGTGCCCCCCCACGATCCCGTCGCCCCCGAAATTGCCGAGCGGCACGTCGTAGAAGTGCATGCTGCCGCCCTTGCCGCGGCTGATCCCCGTGATCTTGCCGCACAGCTCCGCCATCAGCGGGCGGGGGTCGGTGCCGCGGGCGAGGGCCAGACCGTGGTCGCGGTAGGAGGTCACGAAGTAGTCGTCGGAGCGCAGCAGGCTCATGGCCGCCACCCCGACGGCTTCCTGGCCGATGTACAGGTGGAGGAAGCCGCCGATCTTCCCTTCGACGTAGAGCTGGGCGCACCGCTCCTCGAAACGGCGGATCAGGAGCATCGAGCGGTAGTAGGAGAGCGCTTCTTCTCTATTCATTGCTTGTTTCCCGCGGGTTGAAGCGGACGAACACTCCTTTTTACCCCAGCGATCGAGGCGAGTCAACGAGATGGCAGGGCTCGATGGTGCGGGCGCGACAGGTATCGATGCGGCGGAGAGCGAGGCCGACGGCAGCCGCTCAGGAGCCGGACCGGCCGTCCCGCTGGGCCAGGAATCCCAGGAAAGCGGTCGCGATCAGGCCCAGCAGGACCATCCCGAGGATCGACAGGCTGAAGACCGTCTCCGCCGCCCCGGTGCTCAGGGCTTCCGCCTCCGCCGGCAGGAGGTCGCCGAGGTCCTTCTTGCCCGAGAAGGCCGCGCGCACTTCGGCCCGCAGCATGTAGATCAGCGTGGTGATGGCCGCCGGCAGGAACGGGCAGGCGAGGATGCCGAGACCGGCCAGCACGATCTGCAGCGGCCTCGCCCAGGGGCTCCTCGACCAGAGACCGAAGGCCAGCCCGGCCGCTACCGCGGCCAGGACCAGGCCGCCAAAGGCCGCTCCCCAGGCGGCGGCGCCCGCCCATCCGAGCGCAAAGGCCGTGGCCAGGCCGCCGGCCGCGAAGATCAGGGCGCCGAGCGCCCAGAGGACGGCCAGGACGCTGACCGTGAGTGGCCGGGGCACCGGGCCGCGCAGATGCCCCTGCTCGACCCGCACCGCGCTCGCTGGATCCGAGGGCGTCTTGACCTGCTTCGGGGGCAGTCCGGCCCGCGGGGCGCCCCCGGCCGGCAGCTCGGCGATGTCCGTTGTCGTCAGCGAGGAGGGCGACTTCGAGAGCGGCGGGGGAGGCAGAGGTTGCAGGTCCTCGGGACCGACGACCACCGTCCCCGAGGCCCCCTCGCCGACGACCTTGATGATGACCTCGCCCATCCGGAGGAGGTCGCCCTCCTCGAGGGTGGCCCGCTCGACCTTCTTGCCGTTCACGAAGACCCCGTTGGCGCTCCCCGTGTCGCGCACGACGAGCCCCGTGGCGCCCTCTTCGATGACCGCGTGTCGCCGTGAGCACTTCGAGTCGCTGAGAACGAGCTCGCAGGCGGGATCTCGGCCCACGGAGATGAGGGATTCCGTCAACTCGACCCTGTGGGTGGCGCCGGTCGGGTATCGGATCTCGAATTTCATGGAGGGGCGTCCCGACGGCTCACTTATCGCGGCATCCGGCGAGGATTCTAGCAGCAAGCCGGCCATTGCTCGACTTGCCCGGCGAGCGCGGTGTAGCATCCCCCGGGGTCGGAACGGCCACCCACGAGGGAGAGCCTATGCTCACGGTGGACCCGCAGGGGAGGGCGTCGAAGCTCGCGGAGCTGATGGACATCCTGCGGCGCGACGCCCCTGCCGAGGACCGTGACCTCGTCCTCGCCCTGGCCCCCGTGATCTTCGCCGACATGCCGGACCGGCTGGCCCACGGCCCGCCCGCCCAGGCCCTCTCCGGCCGCATCCGCTCCCACTTCAAGTTCATCGCCCGCGAGATCCCTCCCGCCCAGCAGCTCTACAAGGGACTGCCCGGCATCCACGTGGGGGTGCGGAATCCCAGCGAGGCCGAGGCCCGGGACATCGGCGCCGGCCACGGCCTGCCCCTCGAGTCCACGGTGGTGGAGACCCACACCGTCGATACTCCGTTCATCTTCGAGAGCCTCAAGCACTACTTCCAGAAGGCCGGGCTGCGGGTCTTCTCCGCCATCCACCCCATCTTCACGGTGCGGCGGCAGCGGGAGCGCGTGGTCTGGATCGGCAGCTCCCATGACGAGGGCAGCAAGGAGTGCTACTGCCACTTCCAGATCGAGCCCGTCGAGTCCAAGGAGCGGCTGCGGCGGATCGAGCACGAGGTCTTCGCCGTGCTCAAATGCGTGTTCCTGGCCGTCACCGACTTCAAGGACATGGGTCGGGTCTGCCAGGAGCTGGGAGGGCGCGTGCGAAGCCGGACCGGCAACGACGTCGAGCTCGGCTCGGCCCGCTCGTTCCTCGACTGGCTGCGCGACGACAACTACGTCTTCATGGGGACGGTCGGCTACCGGGCCGCCTCGGATGGCCGGCTCGACAGGGTGGACGAGACGGCGACCGGCGTGTTCACCGACGAGACGCTGTTGCCCGTGGTCTTCCCCGGGGTGATGGAGCACGTGGAGCAGCACCTGACGCCGGCCAGCGGCGACAATCGCATCATCGACATCGACTACTGCAACAACGCCTCGGCGATCTACCACCTTGAGCCGATCGAGGACCTCCTGGTTCGCGAGTGGGGGCCGAACGGGCAGCTCCTGGGATCGACCCTGCTGCTGGGCCGCTTCGCCCGCGGGGCCTTCGCGCAGCGGGCCGACCGCATCCCCCTCCTCAAGGAGAAGCACGACGCGATCCTCCGGGACAGCCAGGTCATCCCGAACTCCTACGCCTGGCGGGAGATTCGCGCCGCCTTCAACAGCTTCCCCAAGACCGAGCTCTTCTACGCCGACGCGCGCGACCTCCAGCAGATCATCGATCGCATCGTCTACCTCACGGGCGACGACGAGATCGCGATCCACGTCCGCAAGGGGGCGGGCTACGAGGCCCTCTACATCGCCTTCTCGAGGCTGCGTTACGCGTACCAGACCGAAGAGGCGCTCCGCCGCGCCCTCTCGGACGCTTTCGGCCCGGTCTCCTTCGGCACCTCCGTGGACTGCGGCGCCGTCACCCTCCTCATCTTCTATTTCGACGCCGCCGGCCTGGAGCGCGCAATCGACCCCGAGGAGGTGCGGCGCCTCACCGCGCCCCTCGTCACCCAGTGGGAAGACCGGGTGGCGGCGGCCATCGAGAAGGAGTTCGGGGAGCGCGAGGGGCGGCGCCTCTTCCGCCGCTACGTCACCTTCGACACCCGCAGCGGCCTCTACCGCGAGTCGACTCCCCCCGAGCAGGTTCCCGACGACGTCCGTCACTTCGACAACCTGGAAGGGCGCCTCGAGGTCCGGGTCATCCCGCGCACCGCCGAGACGGTGGCCCTGAACCTCTACTCGGTCCGCGCTCTCGGCCTCACCGACATCCTGCGCACCCTCCAGAACCTGGGCCTCACCGTGACCGAGGAGCTGCGCATCCCGATCGCGCTGCCCGAGGGGCGCAAGTGCTTCCTCTACCGCTTCGAGCTGGAGGCGCCGCAATGGCGGATCGCCGCCCTGCACCTGGGCCAGGAGCGGTTCACCGACGCCCTGCGCGCCCTCGACGAGGAGCGGGCCACCGACGACCCTCTCAACAGCCTCATCCTGCTCGCCAGCCTCGGCTGGCGCGACGTGGAGGTCCTGCGCACGCTCCGCAACCACCTCCTGCAAGTCCGCACCCACTACAACGCGGAAACCGTAAACGGCGTGCTCACCCGCAACGGGCCCGCCGCGGGGGCCCTCTACCGGGCTTTCGCGGCGCGCTTCGATCCCTCGGCTCCCGGCGACCGCGCGGTGGGCGTCGTCGAAGCCGACGCGGGGGTGAAGGAGGCGCTGGAGGCGGTGCGGAGCCTGGCCGAGGACGAGGTGCTGCGGGCCCTCGACAACCTGATCCGGTCGGCCCTCCGCACCAACGCCTACCAGCGGCCGGAGCGGCCCGTCTTCTCGATCAAGGTGGACAGCCGCAAGGTGGAGGGCATGCCCTCGCCGCGGCCGGTGGTGGAGATCTACGTCCATTCGCGGCGCCTCGAGGGGATCCACCTGCGGGGCGGCAAGGTGGCCCGCGGCGGCATCCGCTGGAGCGACCGCCACGACGACTTC
>WNFL01263928.1_pt1 | contig 10282 bp, 5 predicted proteins | sample 5400361 | NCBI WGS metagenome assembly WNFL01 (sample SAMN13153351, study PRJNA577476) | soil metagenome | isolation source: 40 cm soil on Douglas fir-dominated hillslope | place: USA:California | collected 2013-09-17
TCGGACGAACAACTCGATTCGGGTCAGCGGACCATGGTTCAGATCGAACGGTCTTTTTACCTGCTTTCGCAGGAACGACAGAAACTGCTTATCGTCCGCGAAAGCGACATCTCGCTGCTGAATGGTCGTTTTGCAGCCGTCGTCGAGGCGCTGGAATAATGTCCCTTCTTTCTCGATGACTCTCGCCGTCAGAATCGGAAATTGTTCGAGGACGCAGTCCCATGCTCTCGCCAGCTTTCCCCTGTCGAAAGGACTGTTGATTCTGATGCAGACGGGCACATTGTAGGCGCCAATGTCAGAGTGCAGGCTCTGCAGGACGTAGAGTCCTTTCTGTCCTGCCGACAACGGAAACTCTTTCTGCACTCTCGACGAGCGCTTCGCCGCCGGAGCCCGTTGCCTCAGCTCCATGCCGTCCAGTAAGGCGATGATCTCCGGCTTGTACTTGGCGATTCCGTCCTTGATGTCCGCCGTGAGCAATCCCTTCGGCGCGTAACAACTCAACTGACCTTCCGCGAACGCCAACTTCACGCCCCTGGCTGCCAGTTTGTTGAGGAACTCGATTACGGCTTCCATGGCAAGAGGTTCGTCAACTTCGTCTACGAAGTGGCAGGTCAGACCCACTTGTACTCACGGTGGTAGTTTCGAACCTGCTTCAGGGTGAGAAAGGGGCGAGGGTCGCTCCTGCGATCGAGTATGGCTCTCCATTGGCCGATCTCGACGTCATGCTCTTTCCGAGGCACCAGGCAAAGGAGAGTGTCTTTCAACAGCTCCTCGTACTGATCGAAGGTCAACTCGCAGCGACCGGCAAGGTGGCGGCCGATCTGCATCTCGGCCAGCGCTGCGGTCGACTCCTGGTCGATTAAGCCGCTGTAGAACTCCGAACAGCACCCCGATCCGTAAGAGAACAGTCCCACCCGGTTGCCGGTGTCGGCCTTCACCGCGTCGATCACGCTGGCCAGCCCAAGGTAAACGGAGGACGCGCCGAGATTCCCAACCTGCCTCGCGTACACGATTGACGGAAGGACCCGTTGCGTGAAATCCTGTTCAATCTCCGTCGGGCTGGCCCGGGTGAACTCGCGCATCATCTTACGGTGGCTGGCCTTGACAAGACCGGCAAATGGCGTGTGCATGGCCAGGAAATCGAAGGTGGTCGCGAAATCGGTTCCCTCCACGCGATCGCTGTAGGCAAGGAATGACTGCTTCAGGCAGTCGAGGTACGCGAACAGCGAGCCGTCGACGTCGGCCACTTCCTGTGTCGGAGTCGGTCGCGCGGAGTCGAGCGTCTCGAAGGCGTAGTTGCCGAACGCGCCGAAGTCGACGGTGAGGATTCGCGGGAATTCGCTGAGGAGCATCGCCGCTGCGCCGGGGCCCACCACCGGCTCGATGTACTGGCTCCGTCCGTCAGCCAGTGTGACGTCGGTCGAAATGACCAGCACCTTGGCGCCTGGTGAGATGCCCGAGGCGACGTACGCGATGCCTAGCTGTACGGCGCCGGTCGCGGCATAGCACGCCTGCTTGGCTTCGATGAACCGGCACCGCCGGCTGAGGCCGAGATACTCATGCACGTAGGAGGCGACCGATTTGCTGAAATCAATGCCGGATTCCGTCGGGGTGATGAGAACCTCGATGCGTTCCTTCTGCTCCGGAGCGAGCGCGTCGACGATCGGCTTCGCCGCGTTGACGGCGTTGGTGATCGAATCCTCAAAGGGGAGGCCGACCGACTTCTGGCTCATCATGAGGTTGCTCAGCCGGTCCCGGTTCAACCCCCGCGCCGCGAACAAGACTTCCACCGGGATCTGAGCCAGCCCGCAGTACACGTTCAGCGCTTCGATCCCTACCGGGGATGCAGTCATCAGCGGCACCTCTTATGGAGAAATGTGGCGAGCGCGTCGATGTCGGACAGACTGCTGAAACTGGACATCGGCTCATCGAGGTGCAGGCGGTTGAGGAGCATGAGGATGATCTCGACGCGATCTACGGAGTCGGCCCCCAGGTCCCGCAGGTGTTTGTTGCCCACGATCGCCTCGGGAGGCACCGCGGGAAGGATCGCGGTGATCACCTCGCGAACGACTTGATCGATCGCCTCTCGGCTCACGTCAGACATTGGCATGGACGAAAGCCTCCGATTGGATTTGCAGGGTGCTCACGACAACGACGCGGCCTTGGGCCGGAGGCCGGATCACCACATTGAAGACTTCCTGGCGCGGATCGTCGCGCCGGCGCCAGGAGCGAAGGGTGATCCGCAGGGGCGAATCGATCTCGGCATTCGAGGCGATGATGGTTTGCCGGTCGCGCACCACACGGTTTAAGAAGGAGTGCACGTCGCGGCCGAGGTGCCTCCAGAGTTTCAGAAGGGCGCTGTCGACGATCGAGTGAAACGATGCGAAATAGACGAGCCCGACGCCATTGAGATCGCGCGCCGCGTCGATGGTGTAGTCCAGGGCGTACTCCTCCACGACCGGCTCGTAGTGGGGAGAGTCGACGTCATGAAACGTCTCCTTCCTGCGGGCGATGTCGTAGGAAAGGCGCGGAGAATAGCGATCGGGCAGCACAGGCAGGTGCCTGGTGGCGAAACGCTCCGGCGCCGATTTGAAAAGCTCCTCGTTGCTCGTCTTACGGCTCCGCGCGATCCAACGGTTGACCAATTGCACGTACAGGGAGCCATCGTCGCGCCTCTCATAGAATTCGGAGGGATCCACCGGCCGCGGGGGAGCGCCGTCCTGCGACGCGCGCCCGATCCGGTGCAGCACCAGCAGGGATTGCGTGCCAAAATTGAACACCGTCGTCACCGCGTCGACGACGTCGCCGAACGTGAAGTGGTGCATCTGGATCGCTGGACCCGCGCACATCCGCAGGTAGAAGGCGGAAGGATAGACGGGATCGCCGTCCTCGTTCTTCTCGCGGAAGATGTCGGTGCGGCACATGGTACTGATGGCCTCCCAGGTCCAGTCGCCCACACGCGCCAGGAACAGGCAGTTATGCCCGCACATCGATGGAGTCACCATCACCCGGCGGTAGAGCGAATGGCCGTCGAGCAGCTGTGGTATTGGCTCGACGGCGCTAATGGAAGACATGGTCACATCTCCCTATCGACCAGCGCTGCCTGCTCCTCGGCCTCTTCAATGAGTTCAAAGTGCTTGCCTGTCTAAGTGATCCGATCATATTGTCTTTGATACTCCTTAATCTCCGTCAAAAACAGCGTGCCATTCCCATGAGCGCTTCTCGCCTCGAGAAGGAAATTCCTATTCAGCACTACGTTGCGCGTGCCGAACCTCACGGCCCTGCTGTCAGCGAGCAACTCCTCGTATTCGTTCATGGTCAGCTCGTAACGCTTGTCGAGGTGCTCTTTGATGCGCATCGCGCGGATGCGCTCCTGGCCATCCTTGGTGACCACGCCGCTGAAGAACTCGGAACAGCAGCCGGAGCCGTAGGAGAAAAGGCCGATCCTCCGAGGAGTGGCGAAATCACCGTGCTCGATGGTGCTGGCGAGCGCCAGCATGGTCGTCGCTCCCATGATGTTGCCAAGGCGCTGGCAGTACGTCAGCCCCGGCACTACGCGACGCGCGAAATCGGCTTCGATCTCTTTCGGATTGGCCTTGATCACTTTGCGCATCAGATCGCGGTGTGCGCCCTTCACCATGCCCCCGAAAGGGGTGTGCATGGCCAGATAGGCAAAGGTGCTGGCGAGGTCCGCTCCCTCTACCCGCTTTGCGTACTCGCGGAACGCACCCTCGCAGCAGTCGAGATAGGAGAGGAGGGACAGGTCGGCGTCGCCAGCTTCGCTGTCGGCGACCGGCCGGCAGGTGTCCATCACCTCATAACCGTAATACCCGCTCGCGCCGACGTCGATCTGAAACACATACGGGGTATCGCTGACGATCATCGCCACCGCGCCGGCTCCGTTGCTCGGCTCGGCAAAAGACCAGTCTTGCGTGAGCCCTTCGCCACCCTGCACGGTCATAAAGCGGGTGATGTCGGTGGCGATGACCAGCGCCTTAGCGCCGGGCGAGGTTTGCGACAGTACGAAATTGGCAGCCGTCTGCAGACCGGCCACGCCGGAATAGCAGGCGTTCTTCACCTCGAACAGGCGACAGTTCCGGTTCAAGCCCAGCAGCTTGTGAAAATAGGTGCTCATCGATTTGCCGAAATCAAATGACGATTCCGTGCAGGTGATGACCATCTCAATCCTGGCTTTTTCCTCGGGGCTCAACGCGTCGATCAGCGGCTTGGCGGCGTTCACGCCGAACGAGATCGGATCCTCGTATGGCAACGCCACCGTCTTTTCCTTCATCAAGAGGTTGGCGAATCGCGTCATATCGAGGTTGCGGTGCCTAGCAAGCTTTTCCACGTCCAGATAGCCGCTGCCACCAAATACATTCATCGACTCGATGCCTACTGGGGTCATATCGTTTTTACCTTTGCGATTGTATTTACGACTGTGGAAAGGCTGCTCAACGGAAATCGAAAAGTCGTGCTTTGTCCTGTCCCCGCCTCAACCGGAATGCGGCGAAGGACTCCTGATCCGAGAACTGCAGATAGACGTTCTCCCGAAGCAACTGCGACATGGGCCGGCCGGGCGGCTGCCCGTAAGAATGACCGGGAAACACCCGCGTGCGCGGATCAATGCCACTCTTGAGCTGCTGCAGGCTGGCGAACATGGTATGCGCGGCCTGGACGTCCGGACAGAGCCCGCAACCCTCCGCGAAGAGGACGTCGCCCGTAAAAACATTTTCGCCGATCCGGTAACACGTGCAGCCGGGCGTATGGCCGGGGGTGAAGATCGGCTCGATCAGCATTTCCCCGACCTGCCATGAACTCGTGCCGATACCGCGCAATTGAGTGGCACTGAACCCCGAGACCACGATCTCCGTCTTCGACATCCAGATCGGACAACGGTATTTCGCGGCCAGCGGTTTCGCCAGATCGATATGGTCGTGGTGGGAGTGAGTCACGAGGATACCGGCGAGGGCGGTCTTCTCATCGGCCATGGCGCGCTCGATCTTGTCGATTTCCCATGCCGGATCGATGAGCACCGACTGGAGACTGCGAGGGTCGACCACGAGGTAGCTGAAGTTTTTCAGCGACTCGCGGCGTACGTCCAGCACGACGACGCGCGGAATCACCTCAGAGCGCGGCGCGGCAGCAGGCCCGCCCGTCATTCGGCCGATTCTCCGGAGAGGCGCAGCAGTTGTCTCCCGGCGGCGGCCGACGGCGCCTGGCTCCCCACCTGCGGCACCGGCAGGGGCCTCACGCAGAGATTGTTCATTTTGACCAACACGTCTCCACTTTCATTGAGGATTCGGATGTTGAACATCATCACGCCAGCCCGATGACGAGCAGGCACGTCTGCACGCTCGACATAGGCGTAGCAGGTCGCAACGACGGGCTTGATGAGATCGATCTCGTCCAATGCGAATGGCAGGTAAGGCACTGGCGAATCCCCAGCTTTCATTAAACCGCCGACGGTTTGCAAGGCGCCGTCGATGATGCTCGGATGAAGAATAAACTGACTGAAATCACTCTTCAGATAGTCCGGGATCTTCAGTTTCGATAATGAAAACGAGCCGTTGACGTAAAGTTCCTGGATGGTCTGGAACGAAGGACCGTACTGCAAGCCGTACGTTCGGATCGCCTCATAATAAGCGGCGCGATCCAGCGGCTCCGCACATTGCTTTTTCAGGTCGTGAATGGCGATTCGTTCATCTGCTTCGGTGTCGCCCACCGAACCATTCGCGAACGTCACCCCTCCCTCGGAATGAATCACCGCTTCGTTCTCGTCGTTGAATGACGATATCTCATACCGGACAACGTCCCCTTTGTGCCGCAGCACCGTGCGAAGCGTTTGGGGACCGGTCCGGAAGCTGAGCGGCTGAATCCAGACGATGTCTTTGATTCGGCGGACCTTCTGCTCGCTCGCGATGTTCGCGGAAATGCACGCCATCTCCAGGAATCCCGCCCCTGGGAAAATCCGTTCGTCGCGTACCCGGTGATCTACGGCATAGAACGCCGTGTCCGACAACAACGAATGAAAGCTCACTTCCTGCAAGGTCGACGAGTTGTAGGCAATCAGCGGATGCGGCCGGCCGATGGAGAGTTCTTGTCTTTCCGCGACTGGAGAATCCGACACCCAATACCGCTCGCGGGCAAACGGATACGTCGGCACCGCCATCCGCCGCGGCGGGCGGGAGTAAAGACTGTTCCAGTCGACGTCGTCTCCTGCCACCCACCTTGCGGCGAGCTCGGCCAAGCCTTCCTCTCCTGCGGACGCCCTGACGAGCTTCGCGGACCGCCTCGACCCGCGCCGCGGACTGAGACTGCCCCGCTGGACGCCGGCGGCAGTGCGGCGCGCACTCCAATCGGCGAGACGGGCCATGAGATCGTCTGTATCCGAAACAACGGCCGCCCGCCTCTCCTCCATCGCCTCTCTACCGACTTGGAAGGTGTAGCAAAGGCTCGTCAGATCGATGCCTGGTTGATGTTTCAAGAAGTCGAACACACGATCGGCGTAGTCGCGCAGGCGATCCTCATTGCGGGCCGAGAGCACGAACAAACAAGGCCCTGTTTCCTCCGATTGCGCTGGCGCCGGGGACTGTCTGTATTCCTCCACGATCACGCACGCATTCACCCCGCCCGCGCCGAACGCATTGACGAGCCCGCGTCGCGGCTGGCCGGGAGGAGACACCCATTCGGACAGGGCGTGTTGCAGGTAAAACGGCGTTTTTTCGAACTCGATATTGGGATTCGGATCATCGGAATGGATTGAAGGAGCGAGCTGATGATGCTCGAGTTGCAGCACGACTTTCGCCACGCTGGCAATTCCCGCCGCCGACTCGGAATGCCCGATGTTCGCTTTGACGGAACCGATGGGGCAGAATTGCCTTTTTGCCGTCCACTTTTGAAAGGCCTGCGTCAGAGCGGCGATCTCCAGGCTGTCGCCCATTTGCGTGCCCGTTCCGTGACCCTCGACATAGCCGATGCTTTCCGGGTCGATCTGCGCCCCTTCGAATGTACGGCTGATCAGGCTTGCCTGCGCGTTCGGGTTCGGCGCGAAGTAGCCGTTCGAACGGCCACTATGATCGAACGCGCTCGCCCGAATCACGGCGTAAATACGGTCGTCGTCCTCGATCGCCCTTTGCAGCGGTTTCAACAGCAACGTTCCCACGCCCTCGCCGGGAACGAATCCCTCCTCGCCGGAGCCGTAGCTGCGGCACTTGCCGTCGGACGAAAGGGAGCGCCGCTGGCAGAGCCCCTGATATTTCGACGGATGCAGATATAGATTGACGCCGCCGGCCACGGCAACCTGGCATTCGCGTTTCCTGAGGCTTTCGCAGGCGAGATGGATCGCCACGAGAGACGAAGAACACGCCGTGTCCACGGGCAGGCTCGGGCCTTTGAAGTCGAAGAAATACGAAACGCGGTTCGCAATGGACCACGGCATCGCACCGGGGGACACATAGTTGCCGCGGCTCCACTCTCCCGGCCCCAGCAAGTGATAGGAGTTCGTCGTGACGCCCACATAGACGCCGACGTCCGCGCTGCCTCCCTTGGGGAATCGTGCTCGCAACGTATCCCGCGTGTAACCGGCGTCCTCGATCGCCGACCACACAGATTCGAGGAATAGGCGCTCCTGCGGATCGATCATTCCCGCCTCGGCCGTGGGAATCTTGAAGAAATGCGGGTCGAATTTGTCGGCGTGGTTCAGGAAACCGCCCCACTTGCAGTAGATTTTCCCATCCGCGGCGGCCGAGGGATCGGGATGGTAGAACTCCTCATAGTCCCAACGGTCGAACGGGATCAGATCGATCAAGTCTCTCCCGTGCTTGAGGTTGTCCCAGTATTCTGCGAGACCCGGCGAGTGCGGATACGACACGTGGATGCCGATAATGGCGATCTCCTCGATGTCGCCACGGTGCTCTGCCCGCTGTATCTCTTCCCGGACGACTACGGGCTCTTCATGAGACGGTGGCGCAGGCTGGGGTGCACCAGCGGAGCTGAACAGCGCTATTAGCGTTTCCCGCGCCTCTTGTGCCAGAAACTTCGCCACCTCGCGAACTGTCTCGCGCTCATAGAGTAATGTTTTCGGCAGCTCGCCGAGATCCTGCTCTAATTGAGCGTTGATGTGATTAATCACGACTGAGTCAATTCCAAAAGACTCCAAACGGTCGGTCGAATCGATGCGTTCCGGCTCAAGCGCGATCTCCTTGCCGATAAGTGTCTTCAAATACTTCTCGGTCTTGGCGAGGAGCACCGCGGAATCCATCCCCTCAGCTGCCGGCGATGGGGCTCGCCGCGACTGCACGGGGACCTGACTGACGTAGGCCGCAATTCGCGAAGCGATTCCGTAGAGCGCGACGCCCTGTACTACGTCGGAGCACAAAAAGTCTTCCCAGTACTGAATACCGTCCCGCGCCGGAAGCGGAGAGGTTCCGGTGCGCCGCTCCAACAGAGCGATTGCGTCCTGCGGAATCCTCATGCCTCCCTCGGCCCACAGCGGCCAGTCGATGGACAGCGTCCGGCCCGACCGCTGGTGGATTTTTCTCAGGCTCTCCCGGCGCTCGGCAAAGGAATCGAGGAAATGATTGGCGTACGCATAATCACTTTGGCCGACGTTCCCCAGCACGCCCGCGACGGAGGAGAAGAGGACGAAGAAGTCGAGCTTCTCATCACGAGTGACGAAATCGGCGTTGATGGCGCCATAGACCTTCGGCGCCAGCACCGCCTCGATCTCCTCCCTCGTCTTTCGCAGAATGAAGGAATCGCGGTTCGCGCCGGCGGCATGAATGAATCCGTCGATCTGTGAGAATCGCGCTTTCGCCTTCCGCACGACCATCTCCATGTCTTCACGCCTCGAGACGTCGGCCTGAAGACACAGCACCTCGGCACCGTAACCTGCGAGCTCTCTTAGTTTCGCTTCCCGCCCGGTACCGGGTGCCGAACGCCCAACGAGGATCAGCTTCGATTGGTAATTCTTCGCCAGATATTCGGCGAAGATGAGACCCAATCCTCCCAATCCGCCGGTGATCAGGTAAACCCCGTTCTGCCTCAGCGGAAGCGGCGTCTGCGTTTTGCCGACCGGCGTCTGATGTGTCACCATCGTGCTGATGAATCGCGCGAGATTCAGCGTGTCATCGCCCTCCGAGGGACGGTAACGGATTTCCTGAGTCGCCCAATCTCGGTCGTAAATCTCCTCGCGGAGGATTGACGATTTCTTCGCGATTGACAAAGCGCATTCGTCGCGAATATCGATGGCCTTTGCCAGATACCGCGGATTTTCAAGCGTGAGCGTCCGGAAGAACCCTCCAATCGCGGAGGAAAGAGGCGCGGTCGCCTCCAACTCGTTAGAGGAGAACACTGAAATGATCTTCGGCGGATCCGGCCGTCTATGGCTTACCAATGCCTTGCAGAGAGCGAAGAGTGTGTACGGTCCCCGGTCGAGCTGCCGCGCGACCTCTTCGCTGACCTCCGGATTGCACGGTTCCACCGAGTGATGCACGACCACGGCCGGAAACAGCTCTCTTTGCTCGAGATGGGCCAGAAGCTGGCGGAACTGGTCCTCCTGTCGGGAATCGATCGAATAGACCGCCGGCTCGAGCTCCTCGAATCTTTCGCCTGGCTTCACCCAAATGACAGGGCCATCTTCCTGGCATTCCTTCATTGCGAGAATGAGATCGTACGACGCGTCCAAGATGAGGATGGGGCCCGCGGCCGCGCGTTCCGGCGCCGCCGCGGCGAGAGGCTTCGGCGTCCATTGCACGGAGTAATAGGTCCGCTGCTTTTTCTCGACGGGCGCGGGCGCCAGCACCTCCTGGGGAGCCGCGGGGCCTTTCGCGACGGCGAGCGACGGAGATCCCTGAGCGATCCAACACCGTTCTCTCGCAAACGGATACGTCGGGAGAGAGACCTTCCGCGGCTTCCCCTGTCGTTCCATCAGAGACCAATCGACGACAGTCCCCAACGTCCACAGCCGGGCGATCTTCTGCAGTTCGCCGCTGGCCAGCAGGTCGTGGAGAAATCTTTGTCCGGCTTGCCCTTCGATCAGACCGGCTGCACTCGAGAGAGCGTCCTTTACGTTTCCGTAGAAGACATCCTCGGGCTGCGATTCACCGTCTTCTGATTTTCTCAATGCGTTCCACGCACTCAGCTTGTCTCTGAGATCGCCGACGCTCCGCACGATAACCGCCAGCCGTACATCCATCGGCGTTCTGCCGGTTTGTGAGGTGTACGCCACGTCCGCCAGCGAGACGGCGGCGGTTGTATCGAGGAAGGCGGCCATCCGTTCCAC
>WNFL01418106.1_pt2 | contig 10282 bp, 8 predicted proteins | sample 5400361 | NCBI WGS metagenome assembly WNFL01 (sample SAMN13153351, study PRJNA577476) | soil metagenome | isolation source: 40 cm soil on Douglas fir-dominated hillslope | place: USA:California | collected 2013-09-17
ACGTTCATGAAGCGGTTGCGCCCGCGCGTGGTGGTCACCAACGTTCCAAATTCCCCGACGATTTCGCGGACGTCGAGGTCGAGCAAACGGTATTCGACGTAGTAGGGGCGCACCGGCTGCTGCGTGCCGGGAATCTTTAGCTCCAGACGCGTCTTTGAGCGCGCCATTTCGTCGCGCATCGCGCGCAGGGTCTGATCATTGTCCTGCGGCACCTGTGCGGCGGTTGCAGCTTGCGCGGGCGCAATGCCGCCGAGCACTATGGCCACAACAGCAAATGCTTTGAATATTCGCACGGGGCTCATTGCGGGCCTCCCGCTTTGAGAATATCGTGCGCAGGCGCCGGCAGAATCGGCGGACGATCGGTGGAGCTTTCTTTCTTCTGCACCTCTAGCTCGGAGGTGAGGATTGCTGGAGAGGCCGCGGAAACCGGCACAGAGCCGGATTCCGCACCGCAATAACCGTTAAATACTTCCGTCTTGTCGCCAGTCGCTACGATCTTCGTTAGGGCGGCGAGCGGCGTCCCCACTATATCCACTCCGCGCACAAGCTCATCAGGACGTCCGTCCGCATAGACTTTGTAAACGACCAGTGGCAGCACCTGAAAGGCTTGCGGCTGCCCGCGTCCGGTGAATGTGAATCCGCCGGCGATGTCGTCGATCAGCAAGCCGAACGGTTTGCCCTGTTGCTTGATCAGGTCGATCAGCTTTGCGCGAAGCTGCGCGTTGGTGATCGTGTTGCTGCTTTCCACGATCAAGTTGCCCTGCCGTGAAACCGGGGAAGCGCCAAGCTGGCGGCGGCCATGGCCATTGGAATGTGGGAAGCCCACTAGCGGCGAGCGTGACATCTCGAAATCCTTCAACACACCGTGGTCCACCAAAACAACGCGGTGCGAGCGCACGCCCTCGTCATCGTATTCGTAATATCCGAGCAGGTCGCTCGGCCCCAATCTTCGCATTGTGCTGTCGTCCACGATGCTGAGGAACGGCGGCAAAATCGGCTCGCCGACTTTTTTGGCGAAGGTCTGCCCTTCCGCCACGTCCTTCTGTCGGTGACCCTCGGCGCGATGGCCGAAAACCTCATGGAAGAAGACGGCTGCGGCGCGTCCGGTGAGAAGCGCAGGACCGACGGACGGTTCGTTGATCGGCGCAGCGACCAGTCCCTCCAGCTCCTTGCGCATCGTGGCTTCCGCGGCGTAGACGGCCTTGTCGTCCGGCGCATCCGAGGGCTTCACCCAATCAAAGTTGTAGTAGCGGTTCAGGTCCATGCCGTCTGGCGCTTTGCCCTGGATGAAGAGCTCCAGGCGGTAGCGAATCTGCCCAAATTGCAGTTGCGTGCCTTCGCTGGTTACGTGATAAGCGTTTTGGGCCTGCGCGGTAAAGGTCACAATGGAATTGATGACCGCGGAGGAATCGCGAAACGCCTTCGTGTAGGCACGGACTTTTTCTTCCCAGGGTTTGCGCTCGACCACGAAGGAAGTCTCCGGGCCTATGTAGGTGTGCGGCTGCTCGTGCGTAAAATCGGGCGCGCGCCCCTCCGCTGTTTCAACTTTGACTTCGCGCCCGGTTTTGATCTTGATTAGCCATTCGGCGGCGGATTTGTATTGCTTGTCCGTCTCGAGCCAGATCTCACGGCGCAGGACTTCCTGATCGTTATCGATGGGCATGGCCGTTCCCGGGCCGCCATTCTGCGACTGACGCTCGCCAATCTTGTGCGTGTTATCCAGGTCGTAGTTGCCGGTTCGGACCGAAACTTCCAGCCAGCGATTGCGGTTCTCGCTGCTGGTGAGCAGCGCGCCGTTGGAGCCGGAAACGTCCGCGCGTTGCGTGTCTGTAATCGTGTAACCGATATAGTACGCGGCGGGATCCTGGGTGCTCAGCGTCTTGAACGAGCGGTCCAGTTCCCCCTGCATGACGGCGAGCAACGGAGAGGGTTTTGCCTGCGGGGCATCAGGCGGCGTGGCGGGAGGAGTGGCCGCCGCAGCTGGGCTCTTCTGCGTTCCGACCAAGACCAACGCGAACACGCCGACCGCAAAGAAATTGATGCGAGTACGAGCAAATGTGATCAAGGAATCCTCACTCCGAAATTAGACGGGGCTGCGAATTATTCAGTGTACGCCAGTCAGGAAGGCTGCACAAACGCCCTCTCGTTTCGATTGCACAGGAATTGGACGGGAAAACGGAGGATAACGTTGCATTGAACGCAAGGGGCATCGCACGCAAGGGGCGTTGGACGCAAGAGCGTTGACACTTTTGAACCAGGCGGAATCACGACCCTGCGGTTTCAGCGAGGCCGTTGCCTTCATACTGTGCCTTCATAGTGAAAGACGGCCGCGGTCATATCGTCGTGTTGCTCGCGGCCGCGCGTATGGCTCGCTAGAGCATCGAAGATTTGCCCCAGTAGTTCGGAGGGCGCGGCGTGGAAACTCGCTTCGCAAATTTCCTGGACGCGCGCGATCCCGAATGACTCTTCCGCGATGTCAAAGGCCTCGGTGATTCCGTCAGTGCAAAACAGTACGGAGTCACCCGGCTCAAGACTGATGGTGTGCATGTCGTAGTCTACGCCATCGAAGAGGCCAGGAGGAATTCCCGGGACCTGGAGGATACGGCAACCTCGCGAGGAGACATGGAAAGGCCCAGGCATTCCTGCGCCGGCGATTTGCATCTGCCGGGTGCGGGGATCGAACGTCGCATATTGCGTCGCGCTGTATCGGCGTGGAACCCCACGCACTAGTAAGCGCCGATTCAGGGTCGAAAGGACGCCGCATGGCGGCTGGCCGGTCTTGTGTACGCCGCGCAAAGTCCCTACGGCAAGGGCCGCGTACATTGCCGCGGGCAACCCTTTGCCGGAGACGTCGCCCAGATACAGGCCGATGGTCCCGTCCGAGAGCTGGAAATAATCGAGAAAGTCGCCCCCGACCGCGGCGATGGGCTGGAATTCGTGGGATATGCGTACGCATCCGGCATGTAACGCTTGCTCCGGCAGCATCACGCTCTGAATCGCGCGTGCTTCCTCTAACTCCTCTTCGCGAAGCTTCTCTACGCTGAGTTCCAGCAGGGGCACAGTCATTTCGCAACCTATGCAAAGCGGAATTTGCACCCAGGAAGGGGGGTTCGGAGGCAGGTGCAAGTCTAGCAGACGCATCCATGAGCAACCTCAAAAAGTGAGCTGTTGTTTCCTTCCGCACGTCCCGGCACTCCGACGTTGCAGCCGCCGGTCATCGCCCGCACAATTTCACTATGAAGATTTTTGTGTCGCTTTTGGTCACGGTGGGCTTTCTCTGGGGGGTCTATCTGCTTTATTTAAAAAAGATCCCCACGGCGGCGGAAGGCACAGTCTCGACGCAAGCGGTCAGCATCACCGGAGTGCGCATGGACCTGCTGCAAATCGCCAAGGCGGAGCGCAGCAGCATCGGTGTCGACGGCCATTGCATGACGATGGATGAACTGCTGGCCTCCGGCGCCATGAGCATGTCGCGCCCCGAGCGTGATGGTTACTCCTACTCCATCGAGTGCTCCGGGAATGATTTCACCGCGACCGCACGTCACGCTCCCGCTCCTGCGGGCTCACAGTTCCGTTACCCAAATATGGTGATCGACCAATCGATGCAGGTGCGCGAGCTTCCGTAAACCGCCGCTGATCCGCCGCGACCTGCAAGCCTCGTAGCAGCTGCCAGCAAATCTGTAAGTCTTTGGGTGTGAGACGGGCGTGTGCTTCAACCCGCCCATTGTCTCAGGGAGTGCGCTTCTGGTCGGCTACCAACACGCCGGCTTCGGCGTAGTTCGCCGCCGCCACATCATGGAATGCCACGTGAATGTTCTCGCGCTTCGCGCGCCCGTCTTCGATCAAGACTTCCGTAATGCGCTGAGCAATCTTTCGTTTCTGTTCCGGGGTGCGGCCCTCTACCCAGGTAATCTGCACATGCGGCATCGCTTGCCTCCCAATAATTCAATCAGCAGCATTCTATCGCATGGCGCTTTGATTCTCGGGGTCGCGGCCTGCTTTGTAAAAGGGGCCTATTTAAGAGCAGTGGTGACTGAGGGAGATGACGCGGTGTTTTGGTGTTGCGGCGAAATGGCACTTGGCCAGATGACTTCGAGAGCAGTTTCGTGGCGAACGAGCATTTTGGGCCGCTTGCTGACGCGAATGGTCAGCGTGTTTTCGGTTTCGGCGCGAAGCTCGCCCAACCCTTCTTTTTCGGTCTGCAGGCTTTTGTCGGCGCGATAGAGTGCTACCCGAAGTTGATGAGGTCCAGCTGGCAAAAGACGCTCAAGGCGCATTGGGTCGGCAGCCGCGTGGTCGCGCAGACCCGTGGTTAGCAACAGGTCGTGGTCGGCGAAGATGGCGAGAGTACCGTCACCCACCGTCGTGTCGATCTTGATCCGCAGGGCAGCGCGTTCGATAGCCACAGGAACAGGCGCAGCGGCCGGTGTCGGCAGCACCAGCGGAGGCACAGTCACATTCGCATGAGCATCGTGTGTCGTCGGCACGACAACGCGAGCCACGTCGCTGTTGCGATGGGCTTGACTTCCGGAGCGGGGCCCAGTGCGAATTCTCTTCGGCGGAACGAGGCTCTTGGAGGGGATGGGCTCAACCGAAGCAATGAGAGACTCCGTGGCGGCATAGCCAAGCAAGTCTTCCGGCGGTTTGGGCGCAGCGAAAGAGGTGATCGGCGCAGGCGTGGGTGGCAGGTGGAAGTGCGAGACCACCGCGCGGCCTACCGGGACGCTGCCGCCCGCCAGCACAATGACGGACGCAAAGGCCCAAATATCACGTGCCTGCAGGGGGCGTGACCACCAGGAAAGTTTTGCGGGTGGCGCCGAAGCAGGGCTGCGGCGCGCCAATGGGTACAGTGACGCTGCCAACGCGTCTCCGGAGGGGTAACGGTCTTCTGTCTTCTTCGCCAGGCAGCGCATAACAATGTGGTCAAGGCCCGAAGGCAAGGCAGGGTTGCGCTTCGAGGGCGGAACGGGGTCCGTGGTTAGAATTTGCGCGCAGACGGCGGCGACGGAACTTCCGTCAAATGCTGGTACCCCAGTGAGCATCTGGTAGAGAACAATTCCCAGCGAGAACAGGTCGGAGCGGGTGCTGTGGGGCTCACCCATGATTTGCTCAGGCGACAGGTAGGCCGGAGTGCCCATAATACGCCCAGAGCCAGAAACTTGCGTGGCGAAGCGCGCGATGCCGAAGTCGCTGAGCTTTACCTCGCCCTCCTCGGTGATCATGATATTCGCGGGCTTAACGTCGCCATGAATGATGCCGGCGTGGTGGGCGCGGCCGAGGGCCGTGGCGAGATCCGCAGCCCAGGAGCAGGCGCGCGGCCACGGAATCGGCGATTCCGAAAGGAGCTGCTGCAAGGTCCGCCCATTGACATATTCCATAACCAGATAAGCGATGCCGGTGTCTTCGACGCCGACGTCGAACAGATTTACAATCGCGGAATGGGAGAGCTGGCCGACGATTTGGGCTTCACGCAAGAATTGTTTTTGCTGCGGGGCGGCGCCGAACGAGTGAACCAGGGTCTTGATGGCTACGGTTCGGCCAATGATCTTGTCGCGAGCTTTGTCCACGCGACTCGTGGCGCCGAAGCCCAAAGGACCAAGGATCTCGTAACGATCTTTTTGCATGGTTGAGGGCAAACCCGCTACCCGGTTTTTAACACCGGGGTTAGTGGGAATACTGGGGCAAACACCGTATAAAGGGAATGGGACAGGAGTTCAGGTCGGAACCGGTCTTTGGTACTACGTCCTAAGGGCTAAGGTCTTTGCTGTAGGGTGGCGCGGCGACTGCAACTTACTGACGCCAAACGCCTTATTCCGTAGTTGAAATTTGGCGCGACGCACTGTGCGTGGGCGTCAATTTCCGCCAAAGTACTACAAGGGCATCGCCTGGGCCTTTTCCGGCGTAGCCCTACCGCAAAAAATGACCCACCCGCTCTCGCCGGGACGACAACTGTACCTGTGTTTGCGCTCCAGAGCTGCGTCGCGCCAAAGGATGAAGGCGCTCGGCAAGTGTCTCCGCAGAGGCGCAGCGCTCGTTTGGATCCTTGGCCAAGCAGGAGGCAATCAGCTCATTCAACGGCGCCGGCACGGAAGGATTGGCGTGCGAGGGCGGCAACGGTGTGGACGAGAGAATCCGAGAACAAATGCCCTGCAAAGAATCGGCATCGAAGGGCCGGCGTCCGGTCACCAGTTCATACAGGACTACGCCAAGGGAGAAAATGTCCGAACGGGCGTCCTGGGGCTTACCCACGATCTGCTCCGGGCACCAGTAGGCAGGCGAGCCAAGGAGCGGCGTATCTTTGGAATCGCGGCTGGCCAATCGAGCCATGCCGAAGTCGGTCAGCTTTAGGCGATCATCCTCGGCGATAAGAATGTTTGCCGGTTTCACGTCCCCGTGGATTACACCCCTGCGGTGGGCAACGGCGAGTGCAGTGGCAACTTCAGCGACCCAGGCGCACGCCTTCGAGTAGGGAATGCTGCCTTTTTCCAGTAACCTCTCTAGCGACTGGCCCTGGATGTACTCCATGACAAGGTATGGAGTCTGCGACGGCTCATCAATCCCCATATCGTGGAGCGCGATTACGGCGGGATGCGAGATCTGCCCCACCACGCGAGCCTCTTGCACGAAACGGTTGCGAGCCTCGCCGCGGGCGAGTTCGGCGGGAAACAGCTTAATGGCGACGATGCGCGCGATCAACGGGTCGAAGGCGCGGGCAACTCGGCTGTTGGCGCCGACGCCGATCACTTCCAGGATTTCGTAACGACCGACCTTCCGAAGCTCAGAGTGAACTTGCACGGGGACTTCCTTCCAGAAAAATCCTACTCAACAGAGTAGAGGATAGAAGGAATGGTGGCGCAAGGGATGAAGCGGAAGTTTCCAAGAGAGAAGTACGCGGGTACTAGCTGAGTTCGCGAAAGCGTCAGCGCGGGGCGGATGAGGCAGGATGCAGGGGCGCAAATGTGCTGTCAGCGCCGAACGTGGCAGGAAATTTGCGGACGTAGGACTTCATTGCAGGATACAAGTGATAGTGGAAACCGAAAGAATCCATTTCCGCGACGGCTTGGTCCGGCGTCCAGTTTTGTTGCGTCATGCGGTAGGCGGCCACCATGACGCCGGTTCGGTCGCGACCGAAATAACAATGAACGAAAACTTTTTGCGTGGGATCTTGTTGAAATAATTTCAGGAATTCAGCAACCTGCGCGTTGCTTGGCGGAGACCAGCCGCTCACCGGAATATCAATGAAATACATGCCGAGCGATTCGGCTTGCTCCCGCTCCCGATTTACAGGACCGCGATTGCCGCGTAAATCGACAATCGTAGTCACACCAAGTTTTTTCAGCTCTGCAAGACCTTGCGCGGAAGGCTGCGCGCCGCGAAAGAGAACGTCGCTAACTTTTCCGGCGTTGGGCACACCTGCGATTTTCAGTTTTTCCGCGGGTGCACCGAAAGAATTTCTGGCAACGGCTGGAGGCGTGGGCACGCTGGCAGTAATTTGCGCAGACGAAATGCAAGGACCAGCGGCGAAGCAGAGCACCGCGAGAAAAGTTTTGCACAACCGGAGGAAAAGTGATCTGTTCACCATCGCTTGGATGCTCTAGTGTACTCCGCCGGATGGATGAATGTGAGTTCCAGGCTGGAAGTGTGGACATGGAACATGACCACTACAAATAGACATGGTACGAAAACGTCAACGACATTTAGCGTTTTTCCCTTGACAGGAATTTGACAGAAGTTGATACTGCGCTTCGCTGACTGTGGGGAGACGTGGTGGCGCCCGGCCGGTTTTTCTGATTCTGGGGGAATGACCGGCTTAGAAACCACGTAGCCACCGAGCACCAAACAAAAAAGAACGCGACACCTGCGGCGCGAATATGCGCCGTCAACGAGCTGCCGTGAAGCCTTGCGACACGACGAGGCTAAGCTCAGCTTTTTTGCTTTTTGCCATTACGAAGGCGCTGACTCCCGGTTCTCGATTCGTAAGGAGGCTGCACTTTCACAAGAGTGCAGCCTCCTTACGGCTCTAAAAGACGAACGAGCGAGCCGGCCGGAACCCAGCAAGGACCAAGCAGCAGTAGTAAAATAGAGGGGTCGCCTCTGTGTCGAAGGCACCTCAAGAGCGGAGGGACGGATGGCTACAGTGAAGCCCGCACTACACGGCAAATCAATGGAGACGGCAACGCGCACAGACCAGGCCAATGCAGGCAAGGGACTGGTGTTCGAACGCCGCTTCACGGACGGCAAGACCTCCGCATTCGACATGGTGGAGTGGGAGAAGCGCACCGCGCTGATCGGAAACGAAAAGGGAGCGACGATCTTTCGCCAGGAAGGCGTCGAGGTCCCGAAGAACTGGTCGCAAACCGCGACGAATATCGTGACCAGCAAGTATTTCCACGGCAAGCCGGGCACGAGCGAGCGGGAGAATTCCGTGCGGCAGCTCATCAGCCGCGTGGCCAACACGATTGTGCGCTGGGGCGAAGAGGGCGGCTACTTTGCGGACGCGGAATCCCGCGACGCTTTCCGCGACGAACTAACGCACTTGCTGGTCGAGCAGAAGATGGCCTTCAACTCCCCCGTTTGGTTCAACGTCGGCGTGCAGCCCAAGCCGCAGTGCTCGGCGTGCTTCATCAATTCCGTGCAAGACAACATGGAATCGATTATGGGCCTGACGCGCACGGAAGGCATGCTGTTCAAGTGGGGCTCCGGCACGGGCACGAATTTTTCGACTTTGCGCGGCAGCAAAGAAACGCTGTCGGGCGGCGGCATTGCGTCTGGGCCGGTGAGCTTCATGAAGGGCTTCGACGCGTTTGCCGGCGTGATCAAGAGCGGCGGGAAGACCCGGCGCGCGGCGAAGATGGTGATTCTCAACATCGATCACCCGGACATCGTCGAATTTATCGAATGCAAGATGAAGGAAGAGCGCAAGGCGCACGTGCTGATCGGGCAGGGCTACGATTCCGGCATCGACGGCGATGCGTATAGCTCGATTTTCTTCCAGAACGCGAATCACTCCGTGCGCGTGACCGACGAATTCATGCGCGCCGCGGAAGAAGACCGCGATTGGTGGACTCGCAATATCACCGACGGTCAGCCGAACGAAAAACTGCGCGCGCGGGACTTGCTCGCGAAGGTTGCGGATTCCACCTGGCACTGCGGCGATCCGGGCATGCAGTACGACACCACAGTAAATCGCTGGCATACCTGCAAGAACACGGCGCGTATCAACGCTTCGAACCCGTGCAGCGAGTACATGTTCCTGGACGATACAGCGTGCAACCTGGCTTCCCTGAACCTGATGAAGTATCGGACTTCGAACGGTCAATTTGATGTCGAAGGGTTCAGGCACGCGGTGGACGTGACGATTACGGCGCAGGAGATTCTCGTCGATAACGCCAGCTATCCCACGCCGAAGATTGCCGACAATTCGCATGCGTTCCGCCCGCTGGGCCTGGGTTATGCGAATTTGGGCGCGCTGCTGATGTCGATGGCGCTGCCGTACGACTCCGATGAAGGCCGCGACGTCGCCGGCGCAATTACCGCGCTGATGTGCGGTGAAGCGTATGCGCAGTCTTCACGCATTGCGGAGCGCATGGGCCCATTCCACGGCTACGAGGTGAACCGCGAGCCGATGCTGGATGTGATCCGCATTCACCGCGATGCCATGCGCGGCATTCAGCCGGACCATGTGCTGCCGGAACTATTTCTCGCCGCGCAGGAGTCTTGGGACACCGCGCTGCAGCACGGCGAAAAATTCGGCTACAAGAATTCGCAGGTCACGGTGCTCGCGCCCACTGGAACCATCGGCTTTATGATGGACTGCGACACTACCGGCATCGAGCCGGACCTGGCCCTGGTGAAGCACAAGAAACTCGTCGGCGGCGGCTTGATCAAAATCGTGAACAACACCGTGCCGGAAGCGCTGATGAAGCTGGGCTACTCGCCGGAACAGTGCAGCGAAATCGTTTCGCACATCGACAAGCAAGGAACCGTGGAGGGCGCGCCTCACTTGAAGGCCGAACATCTTCCCGTGTTTGACTGCTCCCTCGCTCCGGCAGGCGGCGGCAGATCGATCACTTGGACTGGTCACGTAAAAATGATGGCGGCGACGCAACCCTTCCTATCCGGCGCAATCTCAAAGACCATCAACATGCCTGAGGAATCGACGATTGACGATATCTCGCAGGCCTACCTTCTTTCCTGGAAGATGGGCCTGAAAGCCGTCGCGATTTACCGCGACAATTCCAAACGCTCGCAGCCTCTCTCTGCCGCAGGGCAGAAGAAGGAC
>WNFL01037158.1_pt1 | contig 10281 bp, 8 predicted proteins | sample 5400361 | NCBI WGS metagenome assembly WNFL01 (sample SAMN13153351, study PRJNA577476) | soil metagenome | isolation source: 40 cm soil on Douglas fir-dominated hillslope | place: USA:California | collected 2013-09-17
TACGGTTTTGCTGGAGCTGTCTTAGGAGGACTGTCGAGTCCCGCCGGAGCCGTTTTAGGTGGGCTCCTGGTGGGCGTTTTCGAGAACTTGATCGGCACCTACGTCCCCGGCGCCGGTAACGAACTGAAGCTGCCGATAGCACTCGCGCTGATCATCTTGGTTCTTCGGTTCAGACCAGACGGTCTCCTCGGGCGAAATGTAGTGGAGCGGGTGTAGCATGACGACAATTCCCGAAGCGGACGCGACGTTGACAAGCGCTAAAACCGGCAAGAGATCCGGAATCGTTCGTCAAACGTCATCCGTACTCTTTCTTCTGATTCTCGCTCTCGTTCCTCTGGCCGCTACGAACTTCGTGACTTTCCAGATCACGATGCTGCTTGTCTATGCCACCGCTATCTTGGCTCTCAACATTCTTACTGGGGGCAGCGGGCAGTTTTCTCTTGGTCAGGGTGCGTTCTTCGCTATTGGAGCTTATACCTCCGCGGTTCTTGTGGAACACGGAGGCGTAAATTATCTCTTGACGTTGCCGATCGCGGCGGCGGTCTGCTTCGTGACCGGCTTCCTGTTCGGGTTGCCCGCCTTGAGGCTCAGCGGAGTGTACCTCGCTCTGGCGACTTTTGCGTTGGCAACGGCGATGCCGCAACTTCTAAAGCTCGGCTACTTCGAACCCTGGACTGGGGGAGTTCAAGGATTGGTGACGTCCAAGCCGGACGCGCCGCTCGGTCTCCCGATCTCACCGGATACCTGGCTATATTATCTAACGCTGTCGTTCAGCCTTGCTATCTATGCCGCGGCGACGAACCTTCTGAGCAGCCGGACCGGTCGCGCGATGATGGCGATACGAGACAATGAAATAGCCGCTTCGGCTATGGGAATCGATATCGCTCTCTACAAGACTCTTGCCTTCGGAATCAGCGCGGCCATCACCGGGATAGCTGGCGCCTTGGGAGCAATTGCGGTTCAGTTCGTCGCACCGGATGGATATACGTTCCAACTGTCGATCGCGCTCTTCTTAGGAATGGTCGTCGGCGGCGTAGGATGGCTTCCCGGATCGATCGCCGGCTCCGCGTTTATCGTGTTCGTCCCAAATGTTGCGGAAAGCATTTCTAAGGGGCTGTCGGGAGCCGTATTCGGAGTCTTGATACTATTGGTGATTTTCGTCATTCCGCGAGGCGCGCGCCAGATAGCCGAATATTTGCAAGCAGCGATCGAAGCGAAGAGAGGGGGCGCCTGAAGGCTCCGTCACTAATTGCCGTCAAACGAGCGCATTGCGATGGTCGCTTGTGTTCTGGAGCCGCTGGGAGAGGAAATCGACGAAGACGCTCAGCTTCGGTGACGTGTGTGGACTTGCGGGCCAGACTGCCCACCAGACGATTTCCTGGCTGACCTCTCGTTCGAGGAATGTACAAAGCGTTCCGGAAGCGAGTGCCTCTCGAACGGTGAAGTCGGGAACGCACGCGATGCCCAGGCCTCGCTTCGCCGCCTGTATGAGCATCATGTTTTCATTCGTGGTCAGGCGGGTCGGCAGCCGGATATCGGGTGCTCCCGGAACTGTGGAAATGGGCCATTTGAAGACCTTCCCGCTCCTGACGAACCGGAAGTGAAGACAGTCGTGGTTGGACAGATCTGAAGCCTTATCCGGGCGTCCACGCCGAGCGATGTATTCTGGAGAAGCCACCAAGATCAGGCGAAACGCCGTGCACCGCCGTGCCATGAGACGAGAGTCGTCGAGAGCCCCCACGCGAATTGCCAAGTCAAATCCTTCTTCGATCAAGTCGACGTTCCGGTTCGTGAAATTCAAATCCAACTCGACGTCCGAATATTGTTCCATGAAGTCGCAGATCAGAGGCAATAACAGCCCGCTGGCGAGCGGAAGACTCACGCGCAATCGGCCACGAGGCAGTTCGATTGCTCCCAATAGTTCGAGTTCGGCGGATTTGAGTTCGCTTAGGATCCGTCGGCAGCGGTCGAGAAAGATCAGGCCCTCCTGGGTCAGCCGCATGCTGCGAGTGCTGCGGTGGAAGAGCCGAACTCCAAGACGCTCCTCCAAGCGTGCAATGCTTTTTCCGACCGCCGACGCGGAGATGCCAAAAATGCGCCCCGCCGCGACGAAGCTCTGCATCTCCGCCACCTGAACGAACACGGGAAGGCCAGTTATCTCGTTCATTCCGGAGTTTAGTATCCCGAAAGAAAGGAATTCAAGCCTTATTTTCCTCTGAGCCTCTAGGGAATAGGCTGCTGGGAAGGGACCAAGACGGGGAACCGGCTCGATTCTCTCGTTTTTTCAGAAGCCCATCTGAAGCTGGCACCGGTCCGGCGGCACGACGACCGGCAAAGGAGGAAACGATGGACAGGCGCTCACTGCGCGATCTCGACATTCTTACATTGCAGTTGTTCGTCGCCATTTGCGAGGAAGGAACTCTCACGAGAGCAGCGAAGAGGGAGGCGATCGCTCCATCGGCCGTGAGCAAGCGGCTCGCCGACCTGGAGGACGCGGTCAAAGCCGAGTTGTTTTATCGGGGCGCAAACGGAATGACGCTGACCTCCGCCGGGGAAACGGTTCTGCGATATTCCCGAAGGATGCTGGAGAACATCGAAAGCATCGGCGTCGAACTGAAGGAATATGCACGCGGCGTCCGTGGGTTCGTACGGCTGCGGGCCAACTTGGGCGCGATTGTCCAATTCCTTCCGGACGACCTCGGCACTTTTCTGCCGTCCCATCCCGAAATAATGGTCGATTTGGGAGAGCGGTCGAGCCGATCCGTTGTGGACGAGGTGGAAAGGGGCATCGCCGATATCGGTCTATGTTCGAGCATAATCGACACCGGCCGGTTGGAACGAGTTCTGTACAGATCGATCAGGCTGATTCTGGTCGTCGACAAAGATCATCCGCTCGCGGATCGGCGTGAGCTCTCGGTTCGGGAAACGCTCGACTACCACCACATTGGACTGCAGGCGCACAGCGCGGCCTACCAATTGCTGTCAGCCTATGCCGAACATGTTTCGGTGCCACTCAAGCTAAAGCTTCACGTTTCTAGCTTTGACGCCCTTTTGCGTATGGTCCAGTCCGGTCTCGGAATCGGAATCATGCCGGATGCGGCGTTCGAGGCAATCGGTAGACCTATGGGCCTGAAGGGGATCAGTCTGGCCGACGACTGGGTCGAGCGGCAGATCGATATCGTGCATCGAGGTGAAGAAACTCTCTCGGCCGCTGGAAAGCTGCTACTTCTTCATCTCTCCGGTGGCCTACAGCCACGAGCCGACGCCTGCCTTCACAAGGTGGCCTCGATCCGTCCCTTGATCAGCGGCTTTCCGGATTGGAAGCGGATCGTGAGCAACGAGGTGATTCAATAACCCTCCCCGATTGAAGGCCCGTCGTAGCAGACGAGCCTTCTTTTTTGGCTCCCGACGTCGTGCAAGCGCCCTTCGTGCCGCGGAAATAGATGTTCTTGCGACACGGTTGGACGAATGGGGCGGCTCCGAAGAAAACCACTCGATAGGTGCAGATGTCTCGGAGATTGCGATGTCGATTATCAATACTGATGTGCTCGTCGTGGGAGCTGGGCCTGCCGGACTGACGGCATCGACCTTACTCGCAAAGTTAAAGGTGCCATCGATCACCGTGACGAAATACGACGACACCGCGGACTCGCCCCGAGCTCACATCACAAATCAAAGGACGGTGGAAGTCCTGCGGGATCTCGGCATCGAGCAGGCCGTCATGTCGAAAGCGATGCCTCAGGACAAGATGGCCACTCAGGTTTTCGCGACGAGTTTCTCGGGTATGGAGCTCTCGAGGCTATCGACCTGGGGCGGCGGGGTGGAGCGTCGCGGCGATTATGAGCAGGGCAGCCCGTGCGCGATGTGCAATATCCCGCAGCATATGCTGGAGCCCACCATCCTGGATGCGGCCAAAGCCAACGGCGCGGAGATTCGGTTCGGTACCGAACTCGTTGAAATATCGCAAGATCAGGAATGGGCATACGCGAAAGTGCGCGAGCGCCAGAGCGGCAAAGACTACGTCATTCGCGCCAAGTACGTTATCGCTGCGGACGGAGCCCGGAGTACAGTAGGCAGCCTCGCCGGGTTCGAATATGAGGGCGAGGTCGCCCTGGGAGACGCGGTAAGCGTATGGTTGAAAGCTGACTTATCGAAGTATACGAAACATCGATCCGGCGCCTTGACCTACATATGCCCTCCCGGGAGCGAGATCTGGCTTAGCTGCTGGCCGTGCGTCAATGCTTGGGACGAATGGAATCCCTTCTTCTTGCGATATGGCCGCGCCCGCGGCGATGCTTCCGAGGCTGTGCTGAGGAAGCATATCTCGGAAGCTATCGGAGACCCATCGATCGATTTCGAGATCAAGAAGATCACACGCTGGCAGGTTAACCATATGGTGGCGTCGCGCTACCGGAAAGGTCGACTGTTCCTGGCGGGAGACGCGGCTCACCGTCATCCGCCCGCAAACGGCCTGGGAAGCAACACCTCCATCCAGGACTCTTATAACTTAGTTTGGAAGCTCGCTCTCGTCCTCCAAGGTAAGGCCGAAGACGCGCTGCTTGATTCTTATAACTCCGAACGGCAGCCCGTAGGGCGTCAAGTGATCGATCGGGCGATCAAAAGTCAGAAGGAGCTTCTCCCTTGGTCCGACGCTGTCGGATTGCGACCGGGCGCCACGCCCGATCAGGCCTGGGAGAACATTAGGCATCTCTTCGGAGAGACCGACGAGGGCATCAAGCGTCGTGCAGCCGTCGTCGCGGCCCTCGACGGCCTGAACTGGCAATTTAATGCGCACGGCGTCGAGCTAGGCCAAAGGTATATCTCTGGGGCTCTCGTCAGCGATGGAACGCCATTTCCCGCCTACACGCGCGACCCGGAACTCTACTACCACCCAACCACTCATCCGGGAGCCTACCTACCCCATGTCTGGCTGCAGAGAGGAGCCGAGCGCGTATCGACGCTCGACCTAGCCGACTATTCGCGCTTCACGCTGCTCACGGGGGTAGGAGGCCGGGCATGGGTTGATGCGGCCTCGGTCGTGGGGCGCGAATTCGGCCTGCAAATCGCTGCACATTCGGTCGGCATGCGCCAATCGAACGACGACGTCTCGGGTAATTGGGCCCGGAGGCGCGAAATTGACGATCGCGGGTGCATCCTCGTCCGGCCGGACCGCTTCGTGGCGTGGAGGTCTCACGATTGGCTGGCGGACCCCGTGCAAGCGCTTCGTGACGTGCTGACGGAAATACTTGACCGGGCCCCGGCTAGGGCAGAGACGCGTATCAACATCGGTGCGTGAGCTCTCTATACGAGATTTGATCTCCTCCTGGAGCACAAGAGGTTCGGACTATGAAACTGGCTTACTTCGACAACTTCCGACTGGGTGTGGTATTTCAAGATCAGATCTTCGACATCACTGAGGAACTTAGTGACCTTTCGCGTCGCGGCCCGGAGGACCTAATGTCGCTCCTAATCGAGCAGTTTCCAGCCTATCGTGGCCGGATAGAAGCGGCGGTGGCTCGAACTCGCGGAGTGGATTTGGGTCAGGTGAAGCTTCGGGCTCCGCTTCCGAGGCCCGCGAACATCGTTTGCATGGCGGTCAATTACGACGATGGGCTAATCTCGTCCCCCCATACGAACGCCTTCCACAAAGCATCTTCGGCGATCATCGGCCCCAGCGACACGATGGTTCTACCCGATGTGCCGGCCAGCGTGTTCGAAGGCGAGGCCGAGGTGGCGGTGGTCATCGGTAAGCGAGCGAGCCACGTACGAGCCGATGAGGCGATGGACTACGTCTTTGGGTACACCAACTTCATTGACGGATCCGCACGAGGCCTACCGCCTCCGACCAATACGTTCTTCCAGATGAAGTCGAGGGAGACCTTTGCTCCGATCGGCCCATACATTGTCACGCGCGATGAGATCTCGGACCCTCAGAACCTGAGGATCCGTCTTTGGGTGAACGGCGAAATCAAACAGGACTTCAATACGAGGAAGATGATTACCGATATCAAGAACAGCATAGCTTGGCTGAGTGCAATCCACCCACTGATGCCGGGAGACATCATCGCGACCGGCACCGATCATTGTGGCCTGAACGCCTTCCAAGATGGGGATGTCGTAGAACTGGAGACGGACGGCCTGGGGGTGCTCAGGATCCAAGTCAAAGACGAGCTCAAACGTACCTGGTCGCGTGAACGAAGAATCGATAGGCACGAGAAGGGATTGTCTAATACGATCGCCCCACAGCTCTCTGGCAAATACGCAGAAGTAGCGAAAGCCACGTGACAACGAGATAGCAAGACTCGTAGTCGTCCGTCCGAGCCACCCGACGATGACCTCGCCGCGAGCCGCATCGGTCGGCCCACTATGGTCGCGCGAGCTCCACCTCGGACAAGCTCGCCGCATGGTCGGATTGTTCTCAGACTGCGAACGGCGCTTTTTACATGACGATTCGACAGCGGAACGCAGGGAGACCTATTAGAGCCTAGTAGCAGCTCACTGAGCCCAACGCGAGGAGCCCCATGATCGTAGAAATGCGGATCTACACCCTGAAGCCGGGCACCACCACAAAATTCGAGGCGAACTTCGAAAAGGGCCTTCCCAACCGGTTGAAGCTTTCTCCGCTCGGCGCGTTCTGGCACACCGAAGTGGGGACGTTGAACCAGGTCATACACCTCTGGCCTTATGACAGCACGGCGGATCGCGATCGTTGCCGAGAGGAGGGCTACAAACTCGATGGGTGGCCGCCGGATATTCGCGAATTCGTGACGGAGATGGAAACCAAGATACTTATTCCCGCGCCGTACTCTCCGCCGTTGGAGCCGCGCGAGGTCGGCCCTATCTTCGAGATAAGCACTTTCACATACTCGCTCGGGTCGATACCGCATGTGATCAAGGCCTGGGGCGAGCGGATGCCTGAACGGACGGCGATGTCTCCATTGGTCGGCGCTTGGCGTACGGAGATCGGTCCGCTGAACCAATGGATCCATATTTGGGGCTACAAGGACGCCGCCGAACGCATGCGCATCCGCGAAGAGTCAGTGAAACGCGGCGTGTGGCCGCCGAAGCTTCCGGCCGAAGCATCGATTCAGCGCCAGGAAAGCATCATCGTGATGCCTGCGAGTTTCTCGCCGGTTCGTTGACGTTGCGAATCAACGAACTGCGCGAAGTCCCATTCTACAGCGAGGAGAGCCTACGTGAGCAACAAGGAAGACATCGCGGTTCCGACCGTTGCCGTTACACCAAGCGGCATTAACCATCTCGTGTTGAACGTTTACAACATGGAGGAGACGCACCGTTTTTGGACGGAAATCATCGGTCTTAAATTGGTTGGCAAGTTGAATCCGGGCATCGGCTACAAAGGGCAACAGAAGCCCACGACGAGGGCCACCGAAGGCACCACGACATTGCATTCGTCGAAAATCCGAAGCTGCCTCCCAAGCCGGCCGAGGGCTGGAGCATGTACGGCTCGCCGACGTCGATCAACCATATCGCCATCGAATTTCCGGACCGCGAATCTTGGCTCAAGCAGGTGGCTTTTATGCAGAGCCGAGGAGTGAAATTCAGCCGGAAGATCGATCACGGCATGTCCCACAGCATCTACGTCAACGATCCGAACGGCTATGGCGTGGAGTTGCTCTACGAATTGCCGCGGGAAGCTTGGGAGAACGATATCGATGCTGCGCTGAACTATGCGAAGGAGCGGCCAGCCGAAGGTCCCGAAGCGCTTATCGACGAGATCGATGTGCCGAAGTTCGGCGTTCCCCGATCCTAGATTCGAATGGGCCCAACCAGCACCGATGCTACCTCGTTCTTCGGGGCGGCGTCGGTGCGCGGTATTATACTGGGCCACATGTGACGGCATGCCGCGTCTCCGACGCGCAAATCTTCGATTCGATCATGGCGTCGGTGAAAGGACCCGCCAGCGTTCTCCTTCGGAGAAGTGGCGACTATTGGCTATAGCGTCGCTCGCGCGGGCCAACATCGCTCGCGTTAACCCAAGTCATCCCGCGCTGTGACCGGCAAGGTGCTGTGCGGCGACGTATCCGAAGGTCATTGCAGGCCCGATCGTAATGCCCGCGCCTGGATAGGTGCCACGCATAACGCTCGCCATATCGTTTCCAACCGCATATAGATTTGGAATCACCTCATGTCGCTCGTCTAGAACGCGCGCGAACTCATCCGTCTTTAATCCCGCGAATGTGCCGATGTCGCCCGGGATTATTCTGAGGGCGTAGAAGGGCGCCTCTTCGATAGGAGCCACGTTCGGATTCGGTCCGCGTTCGTGCGCCGCACCGTGCACTCGCTGAAATGCGTCGGAGCCCCTGCCGAATTGGGGATCTTTTCCGTCGCGGGCGGGTGGATTGTAGACGTCGATCGTGCGGGTCAGCCCATCAGGATCGATTCCGACCCGGCGCGCCAGGTCTCGTATCGTTGAACTGCGGATGATGTAGCCGTTATCGACGAACGGTTTCAGACGGAGAGGAGCGGGAGGGACGGCTCCCACGCCGTGCCGTCGGATTGCCCTGTGATCGCAGATGATAAATGCCTCGAGCACATCGTGGTCCCGGCACGCCTCGATCATGTTCGGTACGAAGTCGTGGTAGGAGGCGGTCTCATTCGCGAAACGCCGGCCCCCTTTGTCGACCACGATAAAGCCAGGCTTCGCACGATCATTGAAGTGTGGAAAGCCGATCTTCGAACCATCGGGCTGGGGCACCAACGAAACGGGTGTCCACGCGACATGGTGATGGACGTTGTCGTCAAAGGCGCCGCCGATTTGCCGGGCCATCCGGAGGCCATCGCCCGTGTTTGCCGCCGGCGCCAAACTGTGCCAGTAGCGGCCATTCCTTATCTTCGCATCGAACGCTCGGCGGAGATCTTCATTGGCCGGAAAGCCGCCGCTCGCGAGAACCACTCCGCGCCTGGTGACGATGGTCTGAGATCTCCCGTCGCGTTCGAGGATGGCGCCGGTCACGCGACCATCCTTCGTCGTAAGCTGCCTGACGTTGGCCGACAGCCATATCGGAATTCCCTTCTCCAGCGCGCTCGTCGCAAGGCTGGCGATTAAGGCATTGCCGTTCGTGAGCCGTGTTCCCCGCGAATAGCTCAGTTTGTCCCTCGCGTGGCGCGCGACCATCTTGGCCGCATGCAGCATAGACCAAGGAGAGCGCGTTACATTGTAGAGGTGCGGCAGATCCTCGCTTCCGACCATCATGCCGCCGAAGATCGTCATAGTTTTAATCGGCGGACGCAGCTTCTCGAACCACTTGCCAAGGCGCCGTCCGTCGAAGAGGCTGGGCCGAAGCGAACGTCCCCCTCCGACGCCACCCGCGAAGTCTGCATGATAGTCGGGCATAGTCGGCAAGAGATCGAACCTCACGTGCGTGTTGGCAGTGAAGAAATCCAGCATTTTTGGAGCGTTCGCCAAATATGCCGATGCGATCGTCTCGTTAAGATGATTGCCGGCTTCCTGTCTCAGATAGCAGAGCGCGCGTTCCTCTGAATCCTCGATCTGCGCCTGTCGAGCCGGCGAACTCGAGGGAATCCAGACAACGCCAGCAGAGAAGCAGGTCGTCCCACCGAACACCGGCTCCTTTTCTGCAATCAGAACGTCAAGGCCAAGATGTCGTGCTGTTAGTGCGGTCGCGAAGCCCGAAGCACCGGAGCCGACGACGAGTACGTCGCATACGACATCGTCCATTCCCGGCCTCTCCATAAGTCGAAAATGATGCGCCAGATGTTCGAGCCGTCCTTGGCGATTAACGCTGCGTACCACCGAACCCCGAAAGGCAGCCGTTCTTTATTGGCGAATGTCCTTTTGTGCACAGCGATCACGGTTAGCCGAACTAGCTTGAAGAAGATCGTGTCTTCGTCGAGGGCGAAAGGTTCTTGGCGCGAGACGATTCGACATTCCGTCATGTCTCGCGAAAGGTCTAGCGAGTGAGGGGCCGACCCAACGGCGGGACGCTCCGCTAGTTCTATAGAACGATGGCATGGACACGGGCCTGGAGGGACCAAGGAGATGCGTTTCGCCGCACGAATGATACGGGGTGGGATTGCACTGATCGCTCTCACGTTCGCGATGCTATCGATGCCCGGTTGGGCCACCGAGAAGAAGTACAGTCCGGGCGCGAGCGACGATGAGATCAAGATTGGCCAGACGATGTCCTACAGCGGACCCAACTCCCCGTTCGCGGTGGTGGGCCAAACCTTCGACGGCTACTTCCGAAAGATAAACGACGAGGGCGGTATCGGCGGACGCAAGATCAAGTTCATCTC